>Ga0209000_1000046_pt1 | contig 183461 bp, 276 predicted proteins | sample RifGroD2_FD_183998 | JGI IMG/M metagenome (GOLD analysis project Ga0209000, IMG submission 183998) | Groundwater microbial communities from Rifle, Colorado, USA - Groundwater D2 (SPAdes) (version 2) | ecosystem: Environmental > Aquatic > Deep subsurface > Groundwater | place: Rifle, Colorado...
TGATAGGTGTGTGTATTGTGGAAGTAATGGGCATTCACATTTATGCAATGATGGAATTGCTAGGAATTTTTGTCTAGAGTGCAAGGAAAGAGCAGAGAAAGAATTTTTAGATTAGGTTTATTTTGAAGATAAAATAGTAATTCGATAGTAGAAAGGGAGTATAAAATTATGAGTGTAGAATATTATCCATGTAATTGTTGCGGAGAAAGTGTTTATGATGAATATGTAGAACGTTGTGTAAAGTGTGGGAAGCGTATTTGCACATCTTGTGTGGTAAATGATGATATTAATTCTGAATATGCAGGTAGATATTGTGTTAAATTTGATGGATCAGAAGAACAAAAAGAAGAATACAGGATTACTGAAAAAGATATAGAAAAAGGATGGGTACAAATAGGAAAGCCAATTGATAATACAGGTATCGACCCGAAGTATTGTCCTTTCTGTAATGGAGACAAGATTCATAATGATGATTTATTAAATTATCTTTTAATTAAGTATAATTTATCTAAAGATGAAGCAAAAAGAGTATTAACAAAGATATAGAACAACCATTCTATTATCTGAAAGGTAGGTTTTTATGGAAATAATCATTGGAATGATAACAATTACAGCAATTTCATGTCTAGTAATACTATTAATAAAGGAAATAAATTAATGATAGATGAAATAAAATATAAAGAAGCATATGAATTTTTAAGGGATAGATTTATTGAAAATATGAAGACTGAGTATTTTCCAACAGTAGAAGGCAAAGGAGGTTGTGATTATTGTCCAGTTGCTTATAGCTGTATGATTGATAATCATAATGAAGCAACTTGTGCAGATTGGTTTGATAAAGTTTTTAAAAGATAGGGAGTTGATTTAAATGGATTTTAGAAAATTTGCTGAATGTATTAATAATAGTCATACTTGGAGAAACGTTCTTACGTTAGGTAAAAAATACGAAGTCTTGCGTTCTTTTCCTGATCCACATACAGGATACTTAATGGTTGAAATTATGCGAGATGATGGAGAAATAGGTACTTATAGAGGTGATAGATTTATAATTACTGATTAATTAAAGGAGGAAATTAAAATGAATATTGTAATTAATGAAGAGGCATTAAGGCAAAAATGTAATCCAGTTACATCACTTGATGATATGAGTAAAATCATAAGCCAAGTAAAAGAAATGCATGAATTAATGGTTAATTCTAATGGATGTGGAATTGCCGCGCCACAAGTAGGAATTAATAAACAAATATTTTTAGCAGTATTAAGTAATGGAAGTAGGCTAGAATTATTTATTAATCCTCAGATTTTAGATAAAAGCAAAGAAACTGATGAGGATACTGAGGGCTGTTTAAGTATTCCAAATTGTTACGGAACAGTAGTAAGACACAAATCAATTAAAGTCAAGTATTTTAATGGGAAAGAAATTAAGACAAGAGTATTTGAAGGACTTGATGCAAGAATAGTCCAACATGAATACGATCATCTTGAAGGAATATTATATACTGATAAAGCGACAAATATAATAAAGGAAGTGGTATAATGTTATTAATTAATTATTGCAAAACAGGAATAGCTTATGCTGATTTTGAAATTTTCACCGAGGTTGAAAGATGGATATCAGTTAATAAAAGATGGTCATTAAATAGTCCTGAGACAGATGTAAGGTTAGATGTTTCCGCGCAAAATATAGTTTATGCTTTTAAGCTTGCTATTATTAATGATCAAATTACTAAAGATCAAATAAAGATTTTTTGTAATGGAGTTGATATGGAGGTTGATGAGTTTGGAGCGTTTCACGTGATACCAAAAGAATTTGATTTGATATGTGGGTTATTAAGAGATGTTGTTTCTGGAGGATGTAAAAAAAGAATATCTAAGGATATGTTGTCTGACTCTTGGGAGGAAGCAGAAAGAATAGTTGGACTAATATAACAAGTAATAGAACAGGAATTTTATATTGAAAGGAAGTTATAAATTGAATTATTATATATCTGATTTACATTTTTTTCATGCAAATATTATTAAATTTTGCAATCGACCATTTCATTCAGTTGAAGAAATGAATACAATACTAATTAAGAATTGGAATAATAAGGTTAGTGAAAGTGATAATATCTATATCTTAGGGGATATATCTTGGGGTACTGTTGAACAAACAATTTCAGTTATCAATCAATTGAAAGGTAATAAATTTTTAATTAGAGGTAATCATGACCATATTATTAAATATGCAGAAGTAAGTAAGCTGTTTAATTGGATTAGAGATTATATTATGATTAAAGATAATGGACAAAAAGTAGTATTATTTCATTATCCTATTAATGTTTGGGATTGTCAGTTTCATGGCTCTATTCATTTATATGGTCATGTGCATAATAATTATGAGCAACATTCAGAACTTCTCACTTTGAAAAATGCTTATAATGTTAGCGTGGAAATGAATGATTATGAGCCAAAAACATTACAAGAAATTATAAAAAGAGTATAATAGAAAGTCTATTCTATCATATTAAATAATGGAGGTTAATATGGACAATAATGAAAAGAAAATAAGGTCAGAGAATAGAAAAAAGTGGAGAGGTCGTGAATTAACCCTTACCTCTACAGAAGAGTTATACAATGCTGATCCAAATTGTAAACATGAGACTGTTGGATTGTTAAGTGGTGGAATAAAGTGTATACATTGCAATGGTTGGTTTTGTTATTAGAAATAGAAGACTTATTTTATTACTAGGAGGAATTTTTATGGCAGGTGGAGCTTTAAGAAGAGATTGCGAAAATTGTAATAATCAAGTAGAAGTATCGCAGTTTTCTTATCGTTGTAAGTTTGGAGAAAAAGTGTTTAAAGAATGCCAATTAGATTATCCTAAAGAAATAAAGATGTGTAGAAAAATGTCTGAGATAGATCGAAACTTAGTATTTAAAAAAGATCGCTTTGTCTTATTAGAAGGAATTTAAAGATAGGAGGAATATTATGTTTTATGTAATAAGAAATGAACAAAATAAATATTTTGAAATAACTGAATATCATGGAAATTATGTTTTTGTAAGCAATAATCCTTTATACGCTCAAAGATATATTGATCTTAAAGTAGCAAATAAAGAAGTAAAAAGATTAAATAAAGATTTTAGAACTTGTAATGAAAAACTTTGCGTTTGTAGAGCGGATATTAATATATCTAAGGTATAAAAAAGAAAGAGGGGTTGTAAAATGTCAAAATTATTTAAATTTACTTTATGTTTTATTGGAGCGTCTTTATTATTAGTAGGATGTGGATCTACAGGAAAAGAATCTGCTCCTATAATACCTTCACCAATAGTTAATCAATTTACTATTACTAAAGATTTAGGTGAATTAGTAGATATAAATGATTGTAAACAACATGTATATATTATTGAAGATCGAGAAACAAATATTCAATATTTATGGGTGCGTGAAACTAGAGTTTTTGGTGGTGCAGGAGGAATAACTCCATATTTAGGGAAAGAAGGCCAAATAACTAGGTCTAAATAAATTTTGAAAGGAATTAATAAAATGCAAACTAAATCTGTTGATAAATGTATTTGTCCATATTGTGAAGTTATTTTTTATGTTAGCTATTCTTTATTAGACGAACCGTGTTTAACTTGTCCATCATGCCATAAAGTAATGGGGGTTGATTTTTCAATAGAGTATACTTGTACAACCCTTTAAGAAAGTAGGTAATATATAATTTTTACATGTGAATGTTGCAATATAGCGCATAAAGAAAGTGAAAGATTTAAAAATTTATACACTATAAAATCTAAACTAAGACCATTTGTAATTATTTGTATAAGTTGTGCTAGAAAAATATTAAAAAGGGATGTGTCTATTTTGTTATGAAGATACCTATAACTGAACCATGTAAAAGATGTGGAGGATCTGGGTTTTCTAGATATGGAACTGGTTACAATGCTGTTTGCGATGAGTGTGGAGGAATTGGGGAAACATTAATTGGATGGAAAGAAGATGATAAAAAGTGATGTTTATTATTTGTTATATAATATTTTTAATAATAAGTTTTAATATTATTAAAGATTATTATATAAACTATAATATAATTGACACAATTGATTGCAAAATTAAAGTAAGAGATTTAATTATTCTTATAGTTCCTGTTGGAAATTTTATGTTTTATATGTATTTTATGTACAAATTATTTATTAAATGAGGAGATGTTTATAATACTGAAGTTAATTATTCTATATATTATTATGTTAGTTTTATTTTATGGTTTTTCATGTAATTATGGATTTCATATCAAACCAAATAAACATAAAGTAATAAGTACACTTATATTTTCTGGACTTATAATTGCAATACCATTATTATCATTGACAAATATACAATAATGTGATATAATTATAGTAGTATTTTTATATAGAAGGAGATGTTTATAATGTCATTATTTGCTAATCAACCTATGATTTGCTGTATATGTGGAAAAGAATTTAATTTTGGTTTTAATTATCATGGTGTTCCTGCTTGCTCAAATCATTGTTGGGATGAATATCAATGGAGGAGAACGTTATTTATAATGGGAAAAGAGTATATAAAATATAATGATTGAATTTAGAGATGACCTTGAAACTCTTAGATATGTATTAAGTCTTTGTGACCCTAGATATGATTCTGGCGAAGGAATGGTATGTCAATTTTGTGAAGCAACGGAAGGTGAGACTCATAAACCTAATTGTATTTACGGAAAATTAACAAATTGGTAATAGAACGTGGATTCTATTACTTATTAAAAGGAGGTAAAAATTAATGTCAAAATGTAAACATTGTGGAGAAGAAGTAGATTGGTTTGATTTAGATATTAGTATTTTTGGTCATAAATGCAAGCAAAAATACGACGTAAAAATAAAATCAGATCTAACTTGTACGGAATGTAATTTTTGCAATGAAACTGTCCGTTTTTATGATGAAAATGGTGTTTCTGATGCTTTTGAACCTAAAAAATACGTATTATGTATTGATTGCGCAAAGGAAAAATTTCAATCTAAAAAACATACGGAAAAAGAGATTTTAGAGCTTGCAGACCAATTAGCAAAGTCTTGTCGTTACATTATTGAAGGAAATGTAATGGGTTTAGGGATATACTTAGAAGTGATGAGAAAAATGTTAATAAATTATAATAACGCTAGAAAAGAATAGAATCGCAATTCTATTACTAAATAAAGGAGGAGCTTTATTGGCTAATACTGATAAATTCTTAGGAATATTAACGAACGAAGAACTATATGATGCTTTTGAAGAGATTCGTGAGATGAAATTAACTGGAACTTTAGGAAGCGGTGTAGTAAGAAAAGTATGGAAATCTCTTAACGAATTATTCTCTACTACATTTAGTTTAGATTATGTTTTTCACGAAATAACTTATGAAATAGCTAAAAGATGGCATGAAGAAGGATTATAAAATTATTTTGTATCTGAAAGGAGAAAGTTATATGTTTGAAGTAAATAAGTTAAGCGATTCTGAGTTAATAGAAAAAGCTCATGCGACTGATGTGGTTAATATACTAGAATTTGATATTAAGGATATTCCATCTGAAGGATTAGTAGAAAAACCTTATCTTGAAGAAACTGTAATTGAACTTAAATATAACCCAAATTATGGAGATGATAGAATATGTGTGTGCGGTCATTCTTATTACAGACATTTTGATTCTTATGAAAATATGGATGCCATTGGTTGTAAATATTGTTATGATTGTCGAAATTTTGTTGAAAAAATTTAAGACTTAAGTTTGACAGTTATTTGAAAAAATGTTACAATATATCTAATAAATAAGAAGGAGGTAATGAAATGAATCGAAAATATTTACTTATGGTTGTAGTGATTGCTTTATGTAGTGCGTTCTTGGTCGGTTGCGATGACAGCAGTAGTAAATCTATGACCAATAAACAAGTTCAGCAAATGCATCAGTGGGAAGCGGATAATGCTAAAAGAGCATGGGATAACGCTCCTGCAAAATAAAGTTAATTTCTACGTCAGAACGGCGTAGAAATAATACTTGACACATACAGAGTAATGTATTATATTATATTTAATGAAAGGAAGGTGGTTTTAAATTATGTATAAAAATGAAAAATGGAAACCTATTAAAAATTATGAAGGTCTTTATGAGATATCTAATTTTGGAAGAATCTTCAGTCTAAGAAGAAATAAAATGTTAAAACATATTAAAAGTGGTGGTGTATTATTTGTTTCGTTATGTAATAAATTTTCAAAATATTATCGTGTATCACATTTAGTAGCGGAGACGTTTATACCAAATACGTATAATTCAAAATGTTTACGACATAAGGATGGAGATAATTTAAATGTTAATTTAGAGAATATTGAGTGGGTTGTAAATAAAAAATTGTTAAATATTAAGAAAGAAAAGGTTTGTAAATGGGTTATATTATGTAAACAATTAGGTATAACGGCATATACCATAGGGGAGATGATTGAAAAATTAAAACTAGAAGGATACGAAAAAACACATAGGCAATCCATAAGTCTTTGCTTGAAGGGAAAACAAAAACATCATTATGGTCTAACATTTATAAATATAAAACCTGAAATATCAGAAAATATTCTTATAAATGATTTAATTAATAAATATTATGAGGATAAAGCGTCTTAAATAAAAAGCTTGACACAATTAAAGTAATGTGATATACTTGTTTTATGGAAGGAGGTAAGAATTGAAACTTCTTTATTGTGGTTATTGTGGAGATGTATTTAATATAGGTTATGAATCAAAGAAATGTAGTTGCGGTAGAACGAGTGGATTATACTTAGATAATGTAAATGCAAGATATAGCGGTAAACATGCTGTACCATTAGGATTTGCAAATAATTCTTTTGACAATGCTTTAAAAAGACAACCGAACTCAGGAATGGGAAAAGAATTTTCAGCATTTGTAATTCCAGTAATATGTGACACTTTTGTTAAACGAATATAAAATAATGTAAAATTTAAGGAGTGAAATGAAATGACAGTAAAAAAAGACATTTTAGGTGATGATTGTTATCCAGATTTTCTAAGATCTATAAGAGATAATTTTAACTCGGTTATTGGTGAAAGTGCAAAATTACTTACTACTGATGCAGTACAATTATTTGAAGCGTTTTTGAGTGGAATTCCAGTTGTCGCACGACAACATTATACTTGTAGAGCATGTAAAAAATTCGTTGATAACTTCGGTGGATTAGTAATTAGTTCTGATGAAGGCGTGATTAAGTCAGCACTTTGGAATGAGGATTTAGTACCTAAATACTTTAAAAAATCAGTAAAGGCTATGAAAAATATTGTTTTGAAATCTAGGGTAAATGGTATTTTTAAATCAGATGCTAAAGTTTTAGGCCAACCAGTTACAGGAGAATGGCATCACATGTCAGTAGAGTTACCTTCCGCTATGGTTTATCGTTCAAGATTAAAAACAGTTGATCAAGAAATAGCAAGTTTGCTAGAAGAACACAGGATTTTAATTGCAGGTTTATTGGAATACTCAATTGAAACAGTAAACCAAGCAGTTACACTCTTAAAGACAGGATCTTTAACTAGGTCTGATAGATTTATTGCTATAGCAAATTGGATAAAAGACCTTCATGAAAAATGCTCTAATGCTAAAAATAGTAATGAGCGTAACAATATTATATGGTTAGCAGTTGTCACAGCACCTTCTGGATATTGCCATATTAAGAGTTCGATAATTGGTTCTTTACTAGATGATATATCGGCAGGACTATCTTTTGAATCTATTAGTCGTAGATTCGCAGACAAAATGGATACTTATCAGCGTCCACAGTCTGCACCAAAAGCAGGAAATATTGCACAGGCAGAAAAAATATTTAAAACATTAGGATTAGAAAATTCTCTTTTCCGCAGATTTGCTGAATTTGAAGAAGTTCAAACAATGTGGAGCGCAAAAGTCAAGAAGCAGAAACAACAAGTAGAAAGTAATGGAGTATTCTCTCATGTTCAAAATAAGGGTAGTGAAAAACGAAGTTCCGCAATGAATATTCCTCCTGTTATTATGACATGGAGAAGATTTCTTGAAACAGTTCTTCCACTAGCTGAAAACATTGAATTTCTCGTAAAGGATGAAGTAGATAATTATTCTGCAATTACTACAGCATTACATGGTGATGCACCTCCGATTATACAGTGGGACAGTGAATTTGTACGCAATCCTTTTTCGTGGTATATAATTTTTGGTGGATCGCTACCTAAAAGATGGGGATTGTCAGCAGGATATCGTAAAGTAACTGGAGTTTGTTATCAGCCTTCGATGTGGAATGGTGGTTCAGAACATCAAGGAGAAGCTGTAATGTTTCTTTTAGATGGAGCAAAGGATAGTGAGCATAAGAACGCTGAAAATATTGGTAATGCGTTGTTTCCAGAAATACTAAAATCAGAACTAAGAGAAGTTCGTTCGACAATTGAAGCATTTGCAAAAAAGGCAAATATTGAAGGATACGACAAATCTTCTGCTTGTGGAATTAGATTACGAAAAGGAACTAATTTTAATTCTACGTTCCGAGTGACAACAAATACTGGAACGGCGATATACACATTAGATAGATGGGATTAAAGAGTGATTAACTTCACTCTCCCTTAAAAATAAAATTAAAGGCTATTTTAGTAAATTGATCAGCGATGGTTAAAATGCAAATCTTATGAGGATCGAGGGGCGAAAAGATTATGAGAAATTCAATTAGTATTATAAACGATGTTAATATGATGGATTGTGGAGATGAATTTTGTACGTGTCAAATATGTGGTGACAATAAAGAAAATGGTGGGACTTGTTCACATTGCTTTACCTGTATTAATGGACAAAAGGCTGAAGGAAGTAATTTAGAGTGTTTTTCAGACAAGAAGTAATTTTTAAAAATCAACCATCTATTGTGACAGAGATAAATTAAAAAAAAGGAGATTAAAAACATGAATAAATATCATTATTTTATTTGCTACAATACTTATGAGGGAGGAATTTCTAATTGTAATCTTGATTTAGATTATGAAATTACCTCAATTGATCACGTAGAAGAAATTGAAAAAACAATTGCTCGAAGTTTTGGTGTTTCCGATGTAGCTATGATGGGATGGCAATTGTTAAGGAAGGATGTTTAAGATGAAAAAGAGTAAATTAATAGCAACACTAGGGTTAGCGTTATGTTTAGTAATTGGTAATTCATCAATAATATTAGCAGGAACAGCATCTTCCTCTAAAAGTAGTTCTTCTGCAAGGAGTAGCGTTTCTACATCAAAACCATCAAGTGGCATATCATTATCTAAACCATCGTCTTCGCCAACGGTATCTAAACCTAGTGTTACTAAACCATCGTCATCTGCTCCTGTTGTATCTAAACCATCTACTACAACTAAATCAAGTCCTGTTGTTTCTAGACAAAATTCATCTATTCCTACTAAACAACCTGTAGTTAGCAACTACAATCCTAGCACAAGAACGTATTCTACAATGACTCCTTACACAGTTCCAAGGACTTCGTACTACTATGGTGGAAATTATCATCCTGCATTTACTCCTAGTTGGTATAATCCATATTGGTATAATCCTACGTATTGGGGTGGAGCGCATCCTGCACCAGTAGCTACAGGAATTGGAAATTATATTGGAGGATTTATACTTAATACGTTGCTATTTTTTGGGATAATCGGCATAATTATATGGTTTATTAAGAGAAAGAAAAGAGTGTAATATATTTAGAAATTTTAGGAGGTGATGCAAATTGCTTGTAGGATTAATAATTATTATGATATTATTTATTTTAGCAACACCACTATATTCTAAGATTGGTAAAAAAGTTGAAAAATTTGAAAATAAAATCAAAGAGGAGATAGAAGAAAATGAGAAATTATGATTTAGAGGACAAATTAGAGAATATGGGAAAAGTAATTAAAGGAAATAATCGCTTTTTCAAAGGTTTAGCTACAACAGTAATAGGTGCGTTAGTGTTATTAATAGGAATCTCTTCTTCGGTTACAAAAGTGCATCCTGGTCATGCAGGAATAGTTTACAATGTTAGTGGAGGCTTAGAAGAAACAACTTTAAGTCAAGGTTGGCACATAGTAGCTCCTTGGAAAAGTGTGAGAGAATATCCTATTTCAACAGAAACAGTATGGTTAACTCAAGCTAAAACAGAAGGATCTCCAAATGATGATTCGTATAATACCTCAACAATGGAAGGAAAACCTGTTAACGTAGATGCATATTTCACTTATCATGTTAGTGTAGATAAACTTCCTGCTATATTTAATCGTTTTAAAGGAGCAGACATTGACAGTATTCAATCAGGATATCTTAAACAACAAGTAAAAACAGCCTCTCAATCAATTACCTCTAGTTATAGCGTTCTTGATTTATATGGTAATAAAAGAACAGAAATTCAAGATAAAATTCATCAAATATTGATTAAAGAATTAACTCCATTTGGATTAGAAGTTGAAACATTTAGCTTTGGAGAGATTCGTCCTGATGGCGATACTATGAAAGCAATTCAAGCAAAAGTTGATGCTCAACAAAAGTTACAACAAATGGAAATTGAATTAACTCAATCAACAGTTACAGCAAACAAGGCTAAAGTAGACGCTCAAGGTATTGCTGATGCTACAGTTATTAGAGCAACGAGTGAAGCGAAGGCCAATCAATTATTACAACAATCGTTAACTCCTGAATTAGTTCAAAAATTATGGATTGATAAATGGAACGGACAACAATCTCAAGTCGTTGGTGGAAATAATCAAATGATTAATGTTCCTGCTATCTCAAAGTAAGAAACGAAGAGGGAGTAATTTAATACTCCCTCTATTAAAAAGGGTGTGTTAAAAATATCTAGTTCAAGTAGTTCTTCTGATGGAATTGGATTTGTTGGATTATTAACAGTATTATTTATAGGCTTAAAGTTAACTAATTACATTGCTTGGTCATGGCTATGGGTTCTAAGTCCATTATGGATTTCATCTATATTTGTTATTATTCTTCTTGTAGGAGTAATTATTGCTTGGGTAAGCAAAGGTAGTCTTTGATGGCTAAATTATGCCCTTTAATTAATAAAAAAGTATTATATTTAGTCTGTATGGAATGTGAAAATAAAATTTGTAAAGAATAAGAAAGGAAGTATTACTATAGAAATTATTAATAAGATAAGAGGGATTTAGATATAGGTAAAAGAATATTTTCTCAGCAAGAGATAGACGATATGGTAGATATGTATCAAAACGGAGATTCGTTTAAAGATATATCTATAGAAGACTGATCAACAGTGGTCATTATTGATCAATAAGCAAAAATCATATATAAATCAAAGAAGATCTAAAATTGGAGAAGAATTAACTAGAGATATTATAGTCAAATATATTGACGATAATAATATAAATATTAAGGAGAGTGTATTAAGATGAATAAAAACTTAACCTTTATATCCATGATTCTTGACAGAAGCGGCTCGATGTCTGGATTAGTAAATGATACAATTGGTGGATATAACTCATTTATTGAATCTCAACAAGACGAAGTTGGGGAAGCATTGTTAACAACAGTTTTATTCGACAACCATTATGAAATATTGCATAACGGTGTGGATATCCAAGAAGTAAGACCTCTAACAAGAAGAGATTATTTTACTAGAGGAACAACTGCTCTTATGGACGCAATTGGTAAAACAATTAATTCTGTGCAAAACAGGATTGATTGGATGAATGAAAATGACAAGCCAAGTAAAGTTATTTTTGTTATTACTACAGATGGAGCAGAAAATGCTAGTAGAGAGTTTAGTCAAAGTCAAATTAAGAAAATGATTGAACAACAAACTGAACTTGGTTGGCAATTCATATTCTTAGGAGCAAATATTGATGCTGTAAGAACAGCAAGAAGTTATGGAATTAGCGAACAATCAGTTTCAAATTATACAGCAAATTCTAGAGGAACAGAATCTATATATAACAGTATGAGTAAAAATGTGGCGAGTTATCGAGGTAGTGGAATGGTACTTGATAATTGGCAGAGCGAAATTAAATAATAATTAAAAGGAGTTGTTGACGTAATATGGTTACTATGTCAGAAGATAGACGAAGAAGAGAAGAAAAAGAAAGTCAGATTGGCACTTTAAGTTCTGGTTATGGTTTAAGATCTAGTTCTAAAGGTAAAGAATTAGAAGGTGAAAATTGTCATTATTGCGGAAGTTATTCTTATTCTCTAAATAGAGATGGAGCTTGTAGTTCTTGTAGGGGAAAAGTATAAATAATCAAATGGATATTCTATTATTTTGTAATAGAATATCCATTGGAAAATTTATTTATTAATCGAATAATAAATTAGCATACTTATAATTGGTATAAATATAACTATTAAACCTAAAATTGTAATTATAATTTTTTTAATATTCATAATATTTCCTTCTCCCTTTTATTTTAATTAAAAAGACCTTGCCTAAAGACAAGGTTGAAGTAGGACGAGAGATTTTAGTTTGACGATTAGTAGTGTATCCAAGAAGTAAATAAATATACAAGGAGTAATAAAATGAAGTACAAACCAACAATTGTAATAAGTGCGTTCCCTGCTTGTGGAAAGTCTTATATGTTTAATAACTATAATGGCAAACCATTTACTATGTTAGATAGTGATTCTAGTCAATTTAGTTGGATTAAAGATGTAAATGGAGAGAATACTAAAGAAAGAGATCCTAATTTCCCTGATAATTATATTAAACATATAAAAGATAATATTGGTAAAGTAGATATTATTTTTGTTAGTAGTCATGATATTGTTCGAAAAACATTGAACGATAATGATATCAATTTCTTTATGGTATATCCATCTAAAAGTATGAAAGAGGAATGGATTAGACGTTTTAGGGAAAGAGGTAATGATGAGAATTTTATAGACTTTATTAGTGATAATTGGGATATTTTTATTGACGATATTCAAAGAGAAAATAAGTGCTTAAAGAAACAATTATCAGTTAATATTCCTTATATTACTAATGCGTATATTGCGAGTTGTTTTGATACTTGCTACCACTATAAATTTATAGAGGAGTTGTAAAGATGGAAAAAATATATTCTATTCTTAAAGAGATACAAGAAACATCAAGTAGAAATCAAAAAGAAAAAATATTAAAAAATAATTCTGAAAATCAATTACTTAAAGATATATTAAAATTTGTATTTTCTCTTGAAGTAAAAACGGGAATTAAGCGTAAAAAATTAGAAAAAGAAGTTACGTCTGACCAACTAGTTGATATTGAAGGGTTTTATGGACTTAGAGAATATATTATTAATAATGGAACTGGATCTGATAAAGTTATTGCCAACATACAGAAATTTTTATCTGAACAAACAGAAGATTTAAAAGATTTATACACACGTATTATTCTTCAAGACTTACGATGTAATCTGAGTGAAAAAACTATCAATAGTGCTTTTGGATATGAATTTATATATATCCATAAATTAGAGAAAGGAGAAGTAGCAGAACCAAAACATCTTAAATTACTTGAAGAAAAAGAATTTGGTATATATAAAAAAATAGATGGATATAGAGCAGAGATTGTAGTAGGATATGACAAGATTAAAATAATGTCATCTGGAGGTGAATTATATAAAGAATTAATTGACATTGAAAGAGCGTTTTTAGATGCTAATTTACCTAAAGGAGTATTTGCATGTGAATTGTTAGCAATTGATCCTTCGGGACAAATGACACGAATGGAAATATTTAATAAAACTGGATCTATATTACGGAGAGATGGAATAAAAGTTGGAATTGAAGTTAATGTATTTAATTTTATTCCTGACGATGGATTTTTTAAGGGAGAGCATCCATTTTCTTGTCGTAGAAGAAAGGAATTAGCGAAACAATTAGTTGATAAAATTAATTCTCCGTTTGTAAAAAATATTGATCCTCTATATATCGGAAAAGATTTGTCTCAAATTGATTATTGGTTTGAGAAGATGATTTTAGCTGAAGATGAAGGAATAATGGTTTTACCTCTAGATCAAAGGTATGTTGGGAAAAAATCGTATACACAAATGTTGAAGATTAAAACTGAAAATGAGTGCGACATTCGCGTAATTGGTTTTGAAAAAGGAGCTAAAGGTAAGGAGTTTGAGAATACTTTAGGAACTTTAATTTGTGACTTTAAGGGAAATCCAATTAGAGTAATGTGTGGATATAAAATAAAATATAACTCAAATAAATATGATGATCGAATGGTTAGGGATTATATTTGGACTCATCAAGAAGAACTGTTAGATAAAATCGTGAAGGTGCGTTATATGGATATCTCCATAAACGACAGTGGTGGAACAGACTTGAGAATGGCAAGACTTATTGAATATCGTGATGATAAATCAGAATCATCATATAACTAGAAAGGACGATATGATTGAGAAAAGATTTAGCAAGCAATCAACTGAGTAAAATCGGCGAGATATGCGACCTGAACGGAAATATAATAGAGATTATCGAGTATTTAAGTACACATTGCGTAACCGTCAAATTTGAAGATGGTTACACAAATACAGGATCGTATAAAAGTTTCAAAAAAGGAGAGATAAGAAACCCAAATCCATACTTAAAAAGGTTTTATGGGGTTGGATATTTAGGAGAGGGAAACTATAAAACCTCTATAAATGGAGAAAAAACTCCACAATATTTAAAATGGTTTGCCATTTTCGTTAGGTGTTACAGCGAAAACCTTGCCTTAAAAGAACCAACATATGCAAACTGTGAAATATGTGAAGATTGGCATAACTTTCAAAATTTTGCAAAATGGTATGATGAAAATTATTACAGCATTGACGGCAGGGTAATGGAGTTAGATAAAGATATACTGGTAAAGGGAAATAAATTATATAGTCCTGACAATTGCGTATTCGTATCTAATGATATTAATAGTTTGTTTACTAAGCGTAAGAATAAACGAGGAGATTATCCATTAGGAGTATCTAGGAATGAAGGATGTGATAGTTACAAATCGCAATGCAACAATGAAGGGAAAAGAGTATATCTAGGGAGTTACAGCACACCTCAACAGGCATTTTTAGTATATAAAACATTTAAAGAACAGGTCATTAAAAAAACTGCTGATAAATATATTAATCAGATACCTAAAAGGTTGTATGATGCATTATATGCATATCAAGTAGAAATGAACGACTGAACAGGTAAGTGATAATGGTGAAATTGATTTAAGAATAGCTAGATTAGTTTGTTATAGAGATGATAAGATAATTGAAAGCTATAATTAAGAAAGGATGAATAATAATAATTAAAATAGTTGATGGAGATATTTTACAAGCATCGGAAAAACTGGTGGTGCATCAGGTTAACTGTATGGGAGTTATGGGTGGTGGCATCGCATTACAAATTAGAAATCAGCTTCCTAAAGTTTACAATGAATATAAAAGATTATGTAGTAATACTGATCCAAAACAATTATTAGGAACAATTCAATGCGTAGAAGATGATTTTGGCAGAGTATTTGTTAATTTATTCGGACAATTAAATTATGGTAGAGATAAACAATATACTGATTATGTGGCTTTAAGAAGAGGTTTGTTAAATGTTTATAATATAGCAAATCAGTATAATGTGTCAGTTGCAATTCCATTTAATATTGGTTGCGGTCTTGCGGGTGGAGATTGGAATGAAGTTTATAAAATGATAGAAGAAATTTTCGGAGATTATGATGTAACTTTATATAGATTGGAAGTATAGAAAGGAGTAACAAGTGGATAATAATGTTATAGGATCGTTATATTTAGTTAAAGTTGATTCAAATGAAAATAATAATAAATATTACAAAATGATTCCAAATGGCAATGGTACATTTACAACTCAAAATGGAAGAATTGGAGTAGATCATTTTCAAACCACTACTTATCCTATTAGCAGATGAAATGAAAAATTAAATGAAAAATTGAAGAGAAAAGGATACACAGACCAAACTAGATTAGTTGCAGAAATTACATCTTCTTCTAAAAATAAAGAATATTTAGATATTGAAAATTCTTCTATCTCAGCAATTGTCGCAAGATTACAAGCTATGGCTAAACAAGCTATTGCAGACAACTATACAATATCTTCAAATAAAGTAACTCAGACAATGATAGATGAAGCTCAAATAACATTAAATAATTTAATGACAGCAGATTCAATCGAAGCGTTTAACAAAATATTAGTTGAGTTATTTCAAATTATTCCTCGTAAAATGAAAAAAGTAAAAGATAATTTAGCTAAAATAGATAAAGATTTTGGAGAAATTATTCAAAAAGAACAAGATTTGCTTGATGTGATGAAGGGTCAGGTGGTTATTACATCTGTACAAGATGAAACTGAGCAAGAAATAGTTAATAATCAAACTATATTAGACGCTTTAGGATTAAGATTTGAAGAGATTACACAAGAAGAAGAGAGGATGATTAAGAGAGAACTTGAGGATATTAGCAATAGATATTATCAAGCATGGAAAGTGATTAATATTAGAACTCAGGAGAGATTTAATAAATTTATTATCAATGAAAAAATTGAAGACAACAGGTTATTATTTCATGGTACTCGTTCAGAGAACGTATGGAGTATAATTAACTCTGGATTAGTTTTAAGACCTTCCGCTAAAATTACAGGAAAAATGTTTGGATATGGAATTTATTTTGCTCCAAAAGCCCAAAAATCATTAGGATATACGTCTATTTCAGGGTCTAGATGGTCTAAAGGAAACGATAAAACTGGATTTATGGCATTATTTGACGTTGCTTATGGAAAACCATACGATGTACACTCATTTGATAATAAGTATTATAAGTTTAACTATGAAGAATTGCAAAAAGCTAGTAAGGGTAGTAATTGTTTACATGCACACAAAGGCAAGATGTTATTTAATGATGAGATCATAGTATACAAAGAAAATCAAATGACCATAAAGTATTTGATAGAATTAAAATAAAATAAAGGAGAGGCTTGAAAGTGAAAAATTTAAATTGGTACGAAAATATACCTGTTATGATTAACAATCATGGTGATCCATTAACAGATAATCAAATAGAAAGCACGATACACAAAATTAGATCATTAATAGGGTGTAATAATGTGGTGGGGATTTGCACAAAAGCAGTACCAAATGAGAATGCATATCAACAACTTAAACAAATAGCAAATATAAAAGATATAAAATTATTTATGGCGTACTCTTTGACAGGATTAAATGAAGGAAATTATAGTTTTGAAGAAAGAGAAGAAGCCATAATGAGATTATATGATATGTTTGGTCAAATGAATATAATGTTCAGGCCACTTATAAAGGGTAGAAATGATTCACATGAAAATATCGAGCGCATTGTGGATGTTGCCGCCAAAACTGGTAACAATATAATTTTGGGTGGATTGCATAACAAAAAATTATTAAAGCAGTTGAAAAACGACAGCAAAGATTATTTTATTGATTGTTGCAATGCTAATGGAGTAAGATACTTTAATAAAACATCTTGCGTTGTAGCATATCAATACAATACACCTTGTAAGGTTCATGATATTGTGGGTAATAAGCCAAAGAATTTAGATATTATTGATAAGCTTGGATATAAATATTCATTATACAATGGTCATATACTATTAGATTGGGCATCGTCAGGAGATATGAACTTTGTAAGGCATATAACAGAGTCTCTGCCATATACCAAAAAATTAATATCTAGATTAAATAAAATATCGTCTAATGAAAACCATAATTATGAATTAACTTCTGGTTGGTTATCTTGGAGCAATAATGCAGATTGTCCTATAAAATGTGATTATTGCGTCATATCATTAATAGACTATTTAGCTGATAAGACTCCCGTGGGATGTCATCCAAAAGATTTGCAAAATATAACAATTAGTAATATTTTTAGTGGTGATGCGGTAGATATAATGGCAAAGGATAGATATATTTCATATAATGATTACAGAGTTCCACAAGATTGCATAAAATATAAATAAAGGAGAGATTTATTAATGATTAATCAAGCACAACAAACAGAGGTAAAAGATATCGTCTATAAAAAAGGTAGACAAAAATATTCAGAAAGAACTAATTTACTTCCCAATCATGTAAAAGATGGTTCATTTACAATTAAAGAGAAGAAAGAGCGTATTATTCATTCGAATAACAGAACCATTGTAATTCTTAACGATGGCACAAAAGGTATTGCTAAATGTATGCCAACCGACACCTACGACAAACTTAAAGGAGTTAAAATTGCATATCTTCGAGCAAAAATTGAATCGCTTCAAAAAGAACTTCAGGAACTTTGTAAATAAGGGTTGACAAGTAGAAAGTAATGTAGTAAACTTAAAGAGTAGTAAGTAGTAAATATTTACTACTCAATTATATAATGAGGAGGAGAAATAATTTAAACTGTAATACCTGAGAGTCATAGAGATATATTGCCAGATAATGCAGAATTTATAAAAGGAGGATTAATTTAATGTTTGTTAAATGTATCAAAGATGCTGTGATGGAAGATGAAAATGGAGAAATTTGTTTTTTAGGAAATAAAATTTACGAAGCAAAAGAACTTAAACACTGTGAATTAATGATAATAGACGAACAAGGATACGAGCATATTGTTTCTAATGAAGAAGGAGATATGTTTTTAGATGAATATTTTATATTAAATGTGGAGGTAGATAAAAATGAAGGTTAAATGCATTAAGAGAGTTGATACATTGTTAGGAGAATGTGCTTTTACTGAAGGAAAAACATATATAACCGAAATTAATCTTTTTGGTGATATATGTGCAATAAATGGTAGAGGATTGAACCAAACAATTAAAACGTCTAAAAATAGTAAGTGGTTTGATGATCATTTTGTAATTATAGAAGGAGAGGTTGATACGGAAATGAAAGCATCAGATTTAAAAACAGGAATGATTGTGGTTACAAGAAATGGTAGAAAATATGTTTTTTTAGACAATTTAGTAAATGAAATTGCTGATTTAGAAAAAGTATTTTTATCAAATGTAGAGTTGTCATGGAATAACTTTAATGTTGATGATAATTTTATAAATATTAATGGTCATGACGGGTATGACATAATGGAAGTATACTCTCCTGTAAGAATATGTGGTATTTCGGATTTTTTTATTAAAAATAGTATGGATGGATATAGTTTAATATGGAAAAGAAAATCCAAAGAAGAAATCGATGCAGAAAATTTAGTTAAATGTCTGCAAAAACAATTAGATGAAGCTAATAAACGTCTTGATTCGTTTAAAAAATAGTATAAAATAGGAATGTTAGTGTGTGTGCGCTAACATTTCTAATAAAGAAAGGAAGTAAAAATAATGAATAAATTAAAATTAATTATGGTTTTGGCAATTGGGGTATTTATAGGAGGATGTTCATCTCAATCAACTTCTAATATAAAAGCGAATGAAACCAATGGAGATATGAAAACTGTAGATACAATTATGATTGATACATTTTATGGAAAAATTGAAATAACAAAAATCGTTGATTCTGTAAATAATAATGTAATATACGCATCAAGGAGTTCAGATGTTTCTATGGCGGTCGCATCGAAATAAAATCAAGATTTGATTATTAAAAGGAGAATGAGTATGGATATAAATTTATTTTCGTTAATAGTAAAAAAGTTAGGTGATTCTGATTTAGAGGATTTTAGTTATACACATAATGGAAAAATTTATGGATTTAAAGACATTGGTAGCGGAGATTGGGACGATCAAGGTAAGTACCAGTATAAATACGATGAAGGTCAGTTGATGGAAATGGATAAAAAGTATAGCGAGATTCAATTATTTTCGTATGGTGTAACTCGTTCTGTACAAAGAAGCGGTTCGTATTTTTCAAGTTATAATTATGATAATGATCCTTATGAGATGTTTGAAATTATATCAGTTGAAATTCCAGAGGTTATTATTCCTGCTCATATGGAAGATAAATGGAATAAGTTAGATATTGATTTAGATAATATTATAGATCAAGAAGAAGAAAATAGGAAACAAGCTGAATCTGAAAAATTGAGATTAGAAGAAGAAGCTAAAGCTGAAAAAGATAGATTAGCCAAACTTTACCCTATGAATAATCTAGAAATAATTAAATTAGTTAATAATAACTTAAAGAAGAAAAAGATATTAAAATTCGGATTACAAGAAATGAGAAAAGAGTATTTTGATATTGTAGTTAAGAAAAAATTGGAAAGCAAAGAATGGATTGACTTTCATAGTCTTGAATTTAAAAAAGTAATCGAAGATTAGATTATTAGGAAGGAGTGATATAAATATTACACCATTAGTTAATCCTGATTATAAAATTTATTTTACTCCAACTAAAGATAAACCAATTAGAATATTATATGAAGAATATCCTTGTCCTATAAATCCTGAAATTAGATGTGAAAAGTCAGAAATTATCGTTGAAGGAATGGAATGCAAAATAGTTTGTTTTGATTTTAAAAACTGTAAATATTATGAGGTGAGTAATTAAATGAAAGAAATTAAATTTAGATCTTGGATAAAAGAAGAAAATATAATGCTTTATGGATTAAATGCAACGGAGAATGGTTATTTTACGCATGGATTTAGGCATAGAAAAAGTGAAGTTAAAATGATGCAATATGTTTGTCTTTTAGATATAGATAGAAACGAAATTTATGAAGATGATATTTTAGAGTATACTTTTCCTAATGGTGACGTAAGAAAATTTATTGTAAGTATTGAAACAGTCATTAGAGAAATAGTTACCTATCCTAATTTTTATCCTAAGACATGCAGAGTGGCAATAACAGGAGTAGTATTTAAATGGGATGGGTATAAAATGTTTCCATGTATAAATGGAGATGGAGTTTGTGACAACGAGAAAATGAAAATTATTGGAAATATACATGAAGGGATTAATTAAAAGAGGAGGTAAAGTAAAAATGCATATTTGTTTATCCGTTAAAGATAATTGTAAAAACATAGAAGAAAGTTATGGAGAAATTTGTGTAAGATGTAATAAGTGTGGAAGATTTAATAAAAATAAGTAGTAATAAAACGACGATTCTATTGCTAAAGGAGTAAAAATAATGAAAATGTGGAGAATAGCAGAATTTGCAGATGAGGGAAAATTTAATCAAGGTGATTTGCTTATTGCTATAAATTTACCAATAAATCTTATAATTGAATATAATAATGGTGGTTTTGTCTATCATACACTGATGAGTGATACGACTTCAAGAAAACCTGTAGTATTAGACTTAGAGGACATGGAAACTGAATTTGGATGGGCGATAGAATAATGATTCTATTATCAATTTAAAAGACCAGAAGAACCAAATTATGATTATTAAAAGGAGAAATATATTATTAATATTTTATTAGAAAAGGTAAATGAATTAACGTATTATGATCATAAAACTCTTACAGAAAGAGCATTAAAATGTTCTGAAGAAGTGGGAGAATTAGCACAAGCTGTATTATCACATACAAATGCTTGTGGGTGCGGATATAAAGGATTAGGAGCAAAAGAAGTTCTAGAAGAAAGCGTAGATGTTATTATTGTCGCGTTATCAGTAATATGTAGTGTCGAGGATGGGGTTTATAACTTTAATGAAGAATTTGATAGAAAGATGGGAAAATGGGAAATTAAAATTAAGGAAAGAAATTAAATGATAAATATTTTTATGGATGACATGCGACCCTCTCCAGAAGGATTTATATTAGTCAAAAATGCTTCCGAGTGTCGTTTAGTAACTAGGTATAATAAGATCAAAACAATGTCACTAGACCATGATTTAGGGGAAAAAGAAACGGGATATGATTTTTGTAAGTGGTTAGTAGAAGTAGGTATTGAAGATCCAAGTATTTATCCTGAAGAAATATATCTTCATACTGCTAACGGAGTAGGTAGAGATAATATGTATCAACTCTTAATGAGATATAAACCAAATTATGTTAAGGTGCATCGTTCACCAATACCATTTGAATAGGAGGAAATAGTATGAGAAATATAGCATTTAAATGTCTTTCAGGATCTTGGAGATATAATTTACAAACAGATAATTCTGATAAAGATTATAAAGTATTTGTTCTTCCTACATTCGAAGACTTATATAATAAAATAACTTATGCTGAAAGTTTTATAGGAAAGTTTATAGATTTAGATTGTCATGATATTAGAAAAATTGTTGATTTATATTGGAAGTCCAATATTGATTATATTCAAACATTATATTCTAACGAAATTGAATTTTCTGGAATACCTGAAATAGATAAAAGAATAAAGGAATTATTTTCTTTAAGAAGCGAAATAGTCACAATGAATCTTCCTCATTTATATTCAGCGTGTCATGGAATGCATTTAAATAAAATGAAGGATTTAACTAAAGGGACAGAGAATACTATTTACCTAGTTAAAAAATATGGGTATGATACAAAAATGGGCTTACATGCATACAGAATGTTAGATTTTATTAAAAGATTTTTAAATACTAATTTTAAGGATTTTAATAAATCTGTAATGTATGATGAATTAGAGCGAGAAGCAATGCTTAAAATTAAAAATGGATTTTACACTCTTGAAGAATATAGAGATATTATTTATGTAGAATATCAACAATTTAGGAAATATGAAGAGATATATAAATCACAACCAGTTAATGAAGAACTTAAAGAATGGATTAGTGAATTAATATATCTAATTGTAAGGGATTATATCAAAATTTATATGAATAGGAGATATTCTGCATGAAAAGAGAATATAAGGAAAAGAAGATAATTTATAGCCACTTATGGAGCTATTTTCCTATACTTGTTTGGAAAGAATGTTTCTTGTGCCACAGAGAATTTGTTAGGGAGTGGGGTTGGAAGGTATTTACCTATCCTATAACGAATGGGGCTTATACAGCTAGATATGTATGTAATGAATGCGGTAAAACAAAAGAGAGTATTAGTGAAATATTATTAAATCATAGATTCGGTATAGGACAAAAAAGAGTTAATATTTTGACTTGACACTAGTGTAAAGTAATGTTATAATGACTTATGACATAATGAGAGGAGTATAAAATGACAAAAGATAAATTAATCTCGGTATTTGATAAGGCAAAGAAGAATGATATAGGTTTTATTGGAGTATCTATTAGTATAGATAATAACCCAAATCTTGAAATAATTATTAATCCAACCGCTAATTTTGAATCAAAATTAGAATATTATAAAAAAACATATGATAAAAATTTAAATCATTTGTTCGCAAAAGATATTCAAATTATTGATTGTGTCAGCGGAGATTCATTTGGAGAAATAGAAGATAAAATTATTACTATTTCTATATAAGAAGGAGAGATAAATTTGATTGATCGTAAAACTGGTAAAGAATTTAGAGAAAGTGGTTTACTTTGGCTTATTAATACAACATTACATGTATTTGGTTGGGCGATAGTTTGGAATCAAGATACAGATGAAATGTATCCTGCAAGAGTTAAATTTAGAGGATTTGATGAGAAAAATAATACTAAAGGATATATAAATGTTACAAAGTATCTTCAAGAAAATATAAAAGAATTGACGGAAGAAGCTAATGGATAATAAAGATACAAAATTAGCTGAAATCAGAGGATTAAACAACGAATGGGAAAATATTAATCCAATTGACATCAAAGATGGTATGACATTTAGAATGTATGAACTAGATGGTTATCCTGTAACCCATAAAGGAGAATACTATTGGGTGGCAGATGGAGATGCATTTTATAACGAAGACAACGTAGTAACTATCAACTGTAAGGAATAATAGAATTAATCTTTTATATTACCTTCAAGTTAAAGCTAATATATATTAAACGGAAAGGAAGGTGATTATTTTAAAGAAAGGATAAAAAATGGAAGAAATAAAAAAATGGATATTAGAACAGATTAAAAATTGTAAAGAATCTCATAATGAAAGTACCTACATGTGGTCTAAGGGTTATAGGAAAGCACTTTTAGACGTTTTGAATATGATAAAAATATATTAGAAAGGATGTAATTTTGTGTGTAATTATATTAATGCTGACGGAGATTGTTTATTGGAATACGTAGAATGTCTTAGAGATACTAGTGAATCATGCGATATTGCAATTGATTATCAGATAAAAAGAGTAATAAATAATAAATTCGCTATGGAATATAAAAGTGACTGGACAAGAAAGCAAAAGATGACTTGTCATAAAAATTATTGTAAATTTAATGTTTTAAAAATATGCACAAAAGAATATATCACTCTAAATGAAGACGGAAAATGTTCAGAAGAACCACCTTTAAATTTAATGGCATGGCATAAAATAATTCCATCACCGTTAAAACCAATGCAAAGAGAACGAAGATTAACGTATCATTAAAATATAATAATGGAGGTAGAATGATGAAATCAAGAGTTTCGAGTCAACGTCAACAAATTTTAACTATGCTTAGAGAAGCAGGGAGTAAAGGAGTGACCAACACACAGTTACAAACTGTGGGTGTATGTTGGCATAATTGTACAAGAGGTTTGTATGATATGGGATACAAAATAACTAACGAACATATTGGTAATGGTATATATAAATATGTTTTAGTTAAGGAGCCAGAAAAAATCATTACAAATAGACCAAAAGCAGGAACTATCTTATTTGATGCTATTATTGGTAAAATTACTGCTAATAAATTAATAGATATTCTTAAAGAATTTAATTTAACTATTGCCAGAAAGCAACATTATTATAAAGAGAGGAGTTGTAAGTAATGTTTTTTGTAACCCCAGAAATACAAAAGAAAATTGCAAGTCAACGAGAGCAAATTTTAAATGCTTTAAGAATTGCAGGTAAGTATGGAATGTTTAATATCGATCTTCAAGAATTAGGTATGCATTGGCATACACGTATTAGAGAATTATATCGTATGGGGTATAAAATAGAGTGTGAATTTATTGGTAGTGGATTATATAAATATATATTAATTAAAGAACCAATAAAGGCATTTCCTTTAAAATCAGAAAAAGGAATAGACATATTGGTAGATATTATTAATACAAAATATAAGGGAAAGGTGTCTATTAAAGACTTGCAGGAGATATTTAAATCTGAAAAATTACAATGTAATCGTAAGGTGGTTTTTAATACGATAAAAGCACAAGCATAAATAACAATATAAAATAATTTATAATAAAGGAGAGATAAACTTGTCAATTAAAATTACGGTTAAAAATAAAGGTGAAAAAGTATACAATCTTCCAATAATTGGGGTTTCGGTTGTTGATAAATAGAAAACCTATTCTATTGTGAAGGAGAAATTAAATGTCAAAAATTGAAGAACTTTTGAATTCTATTGGTATTAATATTAAAGACAATGATAGTAAAATAAAATCTATGGAAACTATATTGGATGAAATATCTGATAAATATAGTAAATTAAAAAAACGCGTGTTTTTAGGTGGAACCTGTGCTAATAGTTTATGGAGAGATAAATTAATACCAATGTTAACTATTGATTATTTTAATCCAGTAGTTTCTAATTGGACTCCAGAGTGTCAATTAGAAAAATTAAAGCAAAGAGAAGAATGTGATTTTGTACTATATGTTTTAACTAGAATTTATAGCACCTTCTCAATCGCAGAAGTAGTGGATGATAGCAATAAACGTCCAGAAAAAACTATCTTATGTATAATGAACGAGAAGTTACCTAATGGCAAGTGGGCGTTGGACAGTCAAGAGTTAAAACATTTAGATGCTATAGGTCGTTTAGTTAAAAGAAATGGTGGATTATATTTTAATTCATTAGAAGAAGTGGCTAATTATTTAAATAAATAATAGAAAGAGGTTATAAAGATGTATATGAAAACTTATGAAATGTTAAAGAGGCTTGAAGAAAATCCTAAAGCAAGATTTGTATCGAACAAAGAACCAAATAACCCAATATTTATTAATGAAAAAGGTATATTAGTTTGGGGAAAACAAGGAAATCCTTTTGAAGTAAATATTATAAGTACTTTTTATGCAGGTACATTAGAAGTTTATAAATGGAAAGAAATTAAAGAATCTGTAATTCCTAAATTTGAGGTAGGAAATGAATTTGTTTGGAAGAGTGCAAATAAATATAAAATAAAAATATTATCTATTGGAGACGAAATTTCTGATGATAATGAAGTAATTTATTTCATAAAAATGACAAATGAAAAACAATCTTCTGAGATAACGTTTGATGTTATTTGTGAAGAACTTATTATTAAAAATTATGATTTAGTAAAATAAAAGTTATGGCCGAGTTATACCATTATTTATTATTTTATCTATTGACAAGCAGTAAGTAATGGTATATACTTAATAAAAAGGAGGATAAATGATAAAAATTAATGGCAATCATATAGGAGAAGATTGTTACCCTAATAACGAAAGAATATTTAGATTACCCCTTGAGAGGTTTTATCAGGATGAAGATTTTATCATAGAACTTAAATACACAACAGATATTGATCTTTCTATCCTTAATATGTGCAAAAGGTATTTAGAAAATAACTTTTATAATTCAAAAGTAACATTGGTAATGAAATATATTCCATACTCTAGAATGGATAGGAATATTAACGGTTACATGTTTAGTCTTAAATATTTTTGCAAATTCATAAATGAACTATATTTTGATGAGGTAATAGTTTTAGATCCTCATTCTAATGTTGCTACAGCATTATTGGATAGATGTGTTGAGATTGATTTAAATCCGTATATTGATAAAATAATGCGAAGATTGCAAATAGACTATGTATTATTTCCAGATAATGGTAGTTTAAAAAAGTATACCGAAATACTTACTTTAAGAAAACTCTACTTTTACGGAAATAAGAAACGCAATCTTCAAACTGGAAAAATACTTTACTATGAACTTATTGATTGTCCAGATCTAAAAGGTAAAAATATTTTAATTATTGATGATTTATGCTCAAAGGGTGGAACGTGTCATCATGCTTCGTTGAAACTGAAAGAATTAGGAGTAAATGAGATATACTTGTATTTTTCTCATTGTGAAGATTCAATTTATGATGGTGCGCTATTAAATTCTGGATTAATTTCGAAGATATTTACTACCGATAGTATTCTAAGTAACTGGACTAATAGTTTACTTAGTAATATAGAACAAATATAAAATAAAGGGGATATTAAAATGAAATGTGATCCGATGTTTTGGGCAGATTTTTACAAAATTAGTCACTATTTGATGGGAGAAAAGGGTACGGAAAAACTTTATTCCACGTTTACACCACGACATTCTAGAATAGAGGGAATTAATGAAGTAGTATTTTTTGGACTCCAAGGCTTCATTAAAGATTATATCATAGAGCAGTTTAACGTAGGATTTTTTAAAGTAAAAAAATCAAAAGTAATAAAAAGATATAAACGTCTTATATCATGTACTTTAGGAGATGGTTGTGCTGACTCTTCCCATATTGAAGCATTACATGATCTTGGGTATCTTCCTATTAGAATTAAGGCTGTCAAAGAAGGAACTTTGATTCCTATGAGAGTACCTGTATTTACAATTGAAAGTACAGATGAAAATTTTTATTGGTTGCCTCTGTTTATGGAAACATTTATAAGTGCAAATATATGGAAAGTAATCACTTCTACAACTATTGTTAAAAAATACAGGGATATTTGTGAAAAATGGTCAGAAAAAACATGTGATGATAGGTCGCATATTCAATGGCAATGTCATAATTTTAGTTATCGTGGAATGTCGGGAAATGAAGACGCTACTACTACAGGAGCAGGACATCTATTATATTTCACGGGTACAGATACGATTCCTTCTATTCTATATTTAGAAGATTATTATGGAACCAATGTAGAAAAAGAGCTTGTAGGAGCGTCAGTTCTTGCTACTGAGCATAGTATCCAATGTGGATATCAAGATGATATGAGATATTTTAAGAGAATGATTACAGAGGTTGCTCCAAATGGCATAGTTTCTGTTGTCGCAGATGGATATGATTATTGGAATTTCATTGGTAATATTGTTCCTGCTTTAAAAGAAGATATTATGAATAGAGATGGGAAGGCTGTAATTCGTCCTGATTCTGGTTCGCCAATTAAAATCATTTGTGGGACAGTAATTGTTGAAAGTTTAACTAATCAAAATTATTGTGAAACATTAGAAAAATGTAAGACATGGATGCTAGATGGAATTAAAGAAGAAGTAAGAGTTGAAACTCCTCATGGAGAATATGGCGATTCCGAAGTAACTAGATACTTTAAATTTGACAATAAAATATATAAAATCGTTGTTGAATTTGATTGGAATAGATACGATAAACAATATTATTATATGGATGGTAGTCGTGTAATAAGTTGTGATGAAATAGAATTAACTATTGAACAAAAAGGTTCGGTAGAAGCATTATGGGATACGTTTGGAGGTACTGTTAATAGTAAGGGATATAAAGTATTAGATAGTCATGTGGGATTAATATATGGCGATTCAATTACTCCTGAATATGCAGAAGAAATTCTTAAACAACTAGAAGAAAAAGGTTTTGCAAGTTCGAATATTGTTTTTGGAGTGGGGTCTTATTCATTAGGATACTACACAAGAGATACCTTTGCGTTTGCTATGAAGGCGACTTACACCGTAATTAATGGAGAAGAGAGATTCATATTTAAAGATCCTAAAACAGATAATGGAATTAAAAAATCTCAAAGAGGTATGGTTGTAGTTCTACAAGATCTTGATACTGGTGAAATTTATTTTAAAGATGGATTAAATGCTGAAGAAAGAGATAATTATAAAGAATATGATTTACTTGAAGATGTTTTCGTTGACGGAAAAATGGTAAGGGAACAAACTTTGGCAGAAATAAGAGCAATCGTCTTAAAGTAAGACAAAAAGTATATAATTGGACTCTAAAAGTTAAAAAATATCTCTTTTAGAGTCCAATTTAATAATGAAAGGAGTATTCTATAGTTGAATATAGGTATATTTTATACAGAAAATAATATTAATTATTATCTTTGTACCTGTGGAAATAATTGGTCTATAAGTCAAACAGATTTAGTTGAAGATACTGATAGGTTTTGTAATAAATGTGGATGTCATCACTTTAAAAATGTTGCTCCTAATTTTAATGGAGGAAATATTACTTACGAGGCAATTGTTTTAATTGAAAAACAAGATTGGGGATTTATCCTTGAAAGAGAAAAGTTTAATTTAAAATACAACAAAAAAATAAATACACTTGTATTTTTAGAGTCTGTTTATTGTTGGAAATTAATATATTCTTTTAAAGATGATTTATTTGTTTATTCTAAATCAGATGGTATTCAATATAAAATAAATATTGAATTTTTAAAATTATTCTTTAAAGGATATAATGATCAAGATATGCTTATTGATTTAATATCTACTCCTAATAATAAAAAGTTATTTGAGTATGCGATATCTAAATTTGGATATGTTGGAAGGTATTCTAATAAATTATCTTATGGATTATCGAGATTTGTTAAATATAAAAAGATAGAATTATTTTTTAAATGTGGATATAATATGTATACAATTTATAACTTGATGGATAGATATAATTCAAAAGACATTGATTTTAGTAAAAATAAACCAACAGAAATATTAGGAGTTCCTAAATATGCAATACAATATATTAAACCACATAACTTTTCGCCATATACTTTAGGAGGAATTAGGGAGTTACACAAGAATTTTGGCGGAAATGATTGTAAAATAATATTATCATATTTACGAGAAGAAACTGATTCAATGATAAGTTTTCTTGGAAGTTCTAATATAGCTGAATTTATAAATTTGATAAAAAATTGTAATTACAAACCAAAACAATTAATTAGATATTTAACAAGGGGTATAAAACTCGAACAAGGTATACTTGATCCTATAGATGGCTTAACATTACTTAAAGATTATGTGTCAATGAGTAATAGAATGGGAGTAGAATATAATAAATATAGCAAAAGTTTAAAGAAAGATCATGATATTTGCTCTATGAATTATAAAGTAACTGAAGATTCAAGAAAAAAAGAGTATTTTAGGAATGTAATATCTAGCAATAAATATAAAGAATTAATTTATAATAACAAAGAATACAGTATTATTATTCCACAAGAACCTATAGATATGATTTCCGAAGGAAAGCTACTCTCGCATTGTGTGGCAAGTTATGTTGATGATGTGATAAACGGTAAATGCAAGATATTATTTATGAGAAAAACAGATTCCTTAGAAAGCTCCTTGTTAACCATTGAAATTCGCGAAAATAATATTATCCAAATTAAAGGATTTAGTAATAGAAGTCGTACAGAAGAAGAAGATTTATTTATAAAAAAATGGTCAAAAGAAAAAGAATTAGGTATTTCTGCATAATATTAATATAAAATAATGGAGGAATTAAAATGAAATTACAATTAGTAGAATATATCAAAAATAATTCAGACTGGGAAACTAAACTAACCCAAAAACCATATTGTCTAACAATTAAACGTAAAGATAACTTGATAATGTTTTGCTATAATCAAATAGAGTCTAATTTTAATCTGCTATTAGTCAAGCAAAGCAGAGGAATTGTCCTTGAAGATACAACATTTAAACCTGTCTGCGTACCATTCTTTAAATTTTTTAATTTTGGTGAAACGAACGCAAGTGAAATTGATTGGAATACTGCTAAAATTAATGAAAAACTCGATGGATCGTTGATCAAGCTATGGTTTTATGAAGACGAATGGAGAGTGTCTACCAACGGCACAATTGATGCCAAAGACGCAAATTTATCAAGTGAAGTTAGTGAATATCAGAATTATTATGATCTGTTTTTAGTAGCACTTAGAGGCACAAGTATACAGTTACATGAATTAGATCGACAATATACTTTTATGTTTGAATTAATGTCACCTTATAATCGCGTAGTAGTTCCGCATAAAAATATCCAAATACTTCATATTGGAACTCGATGCAATACAACTCTCGAAGAAGTAAATATTGATATTGGAGTACAGAAACCTAAATCATATAGCTTCAAATCAATAGAAGAGTGTATGGAGGTTGCTAAAGAATTACCGTTTACGCAAGAAGGATACGTTGTTGTAGACGATGACTGGCGTAGAATTAAAATAAAAAGCCCTGCATACGTGGCAGTTCATCATCTCGCTAATAACAATATTATCACTAAGAAAAGAATCGTAGATTTAATAAAGTTAAATGAAGACTCTGAGTTTCTTGCTTATTTTCCTGAATATAAAGATGCAGTAGAAGATATTCGTAAGAAGATTAGTGCTTTTGTATCAGATATGGATTGGTGCATCGAGTGTCAACAAGAAATTAAGAATAAGAAAACTATTAATCGAAAAAAATTTGCGGAATTTGCTTTAAGTACAAAATGTAGTCCTGTTTTATTTAGTTGGTTAGATGGGAAAATATCCAATACTCAAGAATGGCTTTATGCACAGACAAGTGAGAAAATAGTTGAATGGATTGAAGGAGTGAAATAAAATGGTTAAATTCTATATGATGATTGGATTACCTGCAAGCACAAAGACAACTTATGCGTACAAAATTGCTGAAAGAGACAAAGCGTTAGTATATTCATCTGATGACCTGAGAGTTGAACTATACGGAAATATTAACAATCAGTCACATAATGAAGCACTATTTATAGAATTATATAAACGTATTCGTGATTCGCTAAAAGCAGGTAAGAATGTGATTCTCGATGCAACAAATATTTCGTACAAGAAAAGAATTTCATTTTTAGATACCTTAAAGAATATTGAATGTGATAAAATAGCTATATTTATGGCAACACCATACGAGGATTGTTTGAGATTAAATAAATTAAGGGAGAGAGTGGTTCCTGAATTTATAATAAAACGTATGTATGAAAATTTTAATGTACCTCAACGATTTGAAGGATTTGATTCGATAGAAATTGTATGGAACACTTTTGGTCGTACATTTGACGGTTTTGATTTATTCGATGAATTAGATGAAATGGATCAAATTACTCCTTACCACACTCATACAATTGGCATACATTGCAAAGAGTGTTACAGGATATGTTCAAAGTTATCAGATAATTATGAACTAAGAATTGCTTCCTTGTTTCATGATATATCTAAACCATTCGTTCAACAATGGAATGATGAGAAGAAACGTTGCACCTACTATCAGCATCATCTCGTTTCAGCTTACGATGCTATGTTTTACCTTCGCGAAATTAATCAAGATTCTCTCTTAAAGATAGTAAATTATATTCAATTCCATATGTTACCATATAATTTAATATCTGATAAATCTAAAGAAAAATTTATCAAACTAGTCGGCAAAGAATTCTTCGACAACTTATTGTTACTTAATTATGCTGATACAAATGCTCATTAATACTTGACAGGTATAAAATAATGTGATACAATGTCTTAAAGGAGGTAATATGAAGGAATTTCTAATTAATTTAACAAATGCAATTGTTACGATAATATTATTTATTTTATGTACTCCTATGGGATGGATGGGGTTAATAATTTTAGGATCTATGTTTGGAGGAAAGTAAAGTGCTGTGAATTATGTCAGAATTATTATGATAAGCATAATTGGGTATTGCGTAATGTTATTTTATATAATTTATAAAGATAGTAAAGGAGAATGAAAGATGGAATTAGCGTTAAGAATTGGAGATTCAATTAATATTAAAACTAGCAGAATGGAGATATGTATAAAAGTAGATGTTTTAGGAGGAATGTATCTTGATTACAAAAAAAATAGTTATAAATTAAGTACATTACTTGAAAAGAAAGAGGGCGAACAAAAGGAATATAAAATTGGTGATGAAGTAGTTATACACAATCAAAATTATGCCTATACTACTTATTTTGATTGGGCAAGAAAACATATTCCATATGGATATGATTGGACTAGTAAACTCCCAGATGAAAATGTAACTTATAAAATTGTATGCAAAGAAAAACATGGAATTCAAAGTGATATAATGTGTTACGGAGTTGTAAAAGTTAATGGATGGAATACAAAAACATGTTATATTGTAAGCGAAAAAGCATTTAAGAAAGAGGTATAATTTATGTTTATTCAAAATTTAATAAATTATGATTTAACTGGGGTCAAAGAAATCAGGTGTAGCGAAGAGTTTTATGCAGGTTTATATCCTCAAGTAGAATCAAGTGTTATTGGTCATAATCTATATTTTAAGAGTATACCAGTAATTGTTGATAAATCAATTCGTATTACAAGGGAATGTAATATAATTTATATTTCTGAGAACAAGAGCTTAGCTAATTCACTTACAAATGAGCTTAATGAACTTATCCCAGTATTAGAAAATGCAAGACTTTCTTCCGATTTTAATTTATATAATAATATTTTAAAATCTTATAGAGAAATTATGTGCTTAATGAAAAATTTAGGGTAAGATAAATTAATAGGAGAAAACTAAGTCTCTCATACTCTTGTTTTCTCCTATTATCTCCTATTTGCTACCAAAGTTGTTTCTAAAAGTAGTAATAGAATCTTGCTTCTATATTTATTTTGAAAGAAGGTAATTATCATTAATAAAAATAGTTTTATTGACTTTTTTATTGCATTAGTTTTAATAATTCAATTAAATGGATTTATTGAAACGTGGAAAATGGATAATATTAATATATTAATCATATTAATCTCAGGGATTATAATGTCTATTATTTTGGGGTTCAAAGATTTAGATATTAAATAATTTAGGGAGGTAAAATATGTTCAAAATTATTGATCGTAGAAATAATACTTATACTGTTTATAGTACAAGATCAAGAATAGTAGAAAAAAATGACTATAGTTTTATTTGTGTTAAGATTAAAGTTGAAGTAACTGAATTTTTAATTAGAAGGTCTATGTTATGGGTTTGGGTAGATTCTGAAGATTATACTCCATTATTCGATTGCTAAAATAAAATAAAAGGTGGAAATAAAAATGATAGTTAATGAAAAAAATAACATGGTGACTATGATCGACAGGAAAAATAGATTTGTCGAGAAGTTTAATCGTGAGACAGGTTTCTATATTAGATCTGGAGTAATGGACAAAGATGGCAATGACACTGGTGTAGATCCATTTATGAGACAGTTTCCCTCGCTACTGGATATTGGAATTATGGGACATTGCAAGAATGCTTTAAGATGTACAGTTGGTTGCTATCAAGGAAAAATGAATAAACCTAATATGTCTCTTGAAAACTTTAAGAAAATAGTTGATCAATCTAAGGGAAAAGTATTTGAAATGGCATTAGGAGGAAGTGGTAGTCCAAATGAACACGAAGACTTTATCGAAATTCTCAAATATGCTAGAGGAAACGGTATTGTGCCTAATTACACTACCTCTGGAATTGATTTAACTGACGAGCAAATTAAAGCTACAAAAGATTTCTGCGGTGCAGTTGCCGTGAGCCATTATGATCAACCTTACACTTATGACGCAATCAATAGATTTATTGAAGCAGGATGTAAAACTAATATACATTTTGTCTTAGGAAATGATTCCATTGATGATGCAATTAGAAGGCTTAAAGAAAATGATTTTACCAAAGGCATTAATGCTGTAATATTTCTTATGTATAAACCAGTTGGTTGTGTAAAAGAAGGAAATGTTTTAAAATTTGATGATCCAAGAGTTGCAGAATTTTATAATTTAATTGACACTGGAGAGTTTGATTTTAAAGTTGGTTTAGATGCCTGTCATTTACCTGCTTTAATGAATTTCTCAAAAAATATAAGTGTTAATTCAGTAACTCCTTGTGACGGGGCGAGTTTTTCTGGATACGTGACTCCTGATTTTAAAATGTTACCTTGTTCATTTGATACAGTTACATTAAAATATGCTGTAGATTTAAATGAATATACAATCCAAGAAGCATGGGATAGTGATAAATTTGAGTTATTCAGAAACTATCATAAAAATAGTTGTTCAGGATGTGCAAATCAAAACGATTGTAGAGGTGGATGTGTCTTGACACAAGAAATAAATAGATTATGTAATAGAAAGGAGAAAGACATTTATGAAATTTAAGAGTGATTATACTACTAATTCTAGTAGCACATGTTTTACTATTACTAATAAATCTAACAAAGACAAAACTTTGGTTGATTTTGTGACAGAAAATCCACAATTGGTTAAAGAATTTGTTGATGAATATCGTGGTGGAGATGATAAATATTTTACCCAAGGAAGAATGTTAATTGATGCAGAAAAAAGAAGTGAAATATTTCCTGCTAATTCATCTATAAATAGTGGCTATGGAGATGAAGATGGAGATGTATTAGGACATGTATTTGACTATATTCTTAGAGATGGTGGTAAGTCCGAAAGTTTTGAATGGGAATTCAAGGAATATTGGAGGTAAAAATGAAGATTAAAACTGATTATACTACTAACTCGTCTAGCTCATCATTTATTTGTACTAAATGTAAAAATTTAATTCATGATTTTGATAACGATGCAGATTATGAAAGGGAAATGTGCGATTCTTGTTATCAAGATTTAAGTCCAGAAGATAGAAAAAGGTTGGATAATGGCGAAGATATTAATTATAATAAAGTGGAAAGTTATTTGGAGTTTTTATGTCAAAAAATGATTTATGATAAGAAAGAAATAATGAATAATTATAAAGAGTGGAGGAAGTCACATTGAAAACACGGTTAGATTTTGTAACAAATAGCTCAAGCAGTTCTTTTATTGCAGTTTTTGCAAGAATTTCAGATAAATCAAAAGCACAACCAATTATCGAAAAATATGACTATGAGGTTTATACAGGCGAAGAACTTTTAATAGCAATGGGGAATAGAATATGGAGTAAATTATTTGAATGGGATTGGGCAGGAGTAGACCTTACTCCTTCAGAAGAATATGTGCAAAAGAATATCACTTCTGAATTCATCTTTTTTAGTGACAATGAAGATATTGATGAATCGGATGGAGAACCTAATTATGATATTGATACAGATGATTTTTCAGAAGAAACAATGAAAGCAATTGATGCAGTAAATAAAGAAAATGGATTTACTGATATCAAATCAGGATTTGGTGCAGGGAGGGATGGTTAATTGAAGATACGCTTAGATTATATTACAAATAGTTCTAGTTCATCCTATACTTGTATTATTTGTGACAATACGGAGTCTGGAATGAATGTAGGAATGTCTGAATTAGGAATGATTCAATGTGAGAACGGTCATACGATGTGTGAAGATCATGCAACAGGAGAAATTGATGATACGTATGATTTTCCTGCTGAAAGTTGTCCAGTATGCACATTTGATAATCTTATAGATAAAGATATTTCTAAGTATCTTTTGAAAAAGTATAATATAAATTTATCCGACCTTAAAACAGAAATGAAGACAATTTTTACTAATTACAATGAATTCGAGCAATATATTATAGTTGACAAAAGTATAAAATAATGCTTGACACGGGATTAAAATAATGATATACTAAAAGAGTAGTAAAACCTATCGCCTCCAACTCTTTAAAGAGCAAAATTAATCTCGTCAATTAATTTTGCTCTAATAAAAAATAAAAGGAGAAATGAAAAACTATGGGATTATTTGATAAACTATTTGGTAAAAAAACTCAAACTCAAACTCAAACTCAAACTCAAACTCAAACTCAAACACAGGTAGTAACACCAACAATTTTAACACCTATTATACCAGAGGTAAACAATATTAGAAAACTAGATTTACGTAAAGAAACTCTTAAAATTTCACTTGTAAAGAATTCAATGGAAAATGTTGTGGCGAGAGTAGCATTAGTTTTGGACAAATCTGGATCAATGGACTATTTATATAATAGGGGAGTTGTTCAGTCAGTAGTCGAAAGAATATTACCCATAGGGCTTAAATTTGATAAAGATGATGAGTTAGATGTATGGGTATTTCATAATACCTTTAAAAGAATGACTTCTGTTACAGAAAATACATTTCATGACTACGTAAATCGTGAAATTATACCTAAATATGGTTGGGGTGGAACGAGTTATGCACCTGTAATTAAAGATATTATGAACAGGTATATAATTGAAGAACCATCTGACATTCCGACATTTGTAATATTTATTACAGATGGAAATAATAACGATAAAGAAGAAACAACAAAAGCTATTATTAAAGCGTCTAATTATAATATTTTCTGGCAATTTATTGGAATTGGACATGAAAAGTTTACGTATCTCAAAGATTTGGATACAATGGATGGACGCTTAATCGATAATGCTAATTTCTTTGAGATAAAAGATATTAACAAGATTAATGACGAACAACTCTATGATCTTTTACTGAATGAATATCCGTCTTGGGAAAAACTTGCTCTAAAAGCAAAATTAATTAGATAAGTGTTATTGACAAACTTAAAATAATGTGTTATACTTACGGAGTAAACAAAATACAATAAAAAGGGGAGAAAATTAAATGTCAATTGATTTAGTAAAAGGTCAAAAACTCGACTTAACGAAAGGTACTTCTTTAAAAAATATTAAGGTTGCTCTAGGATGGGATGCTCAAAAACATGTAGGAAAAGATTTTGATCTAGATGCTTCAGTTTTTTGTTGTAACGAAAAAGGTAAATGTGTAAATGACACTGATTTTATTTTTTATAAAAATTTAAAACATCCTTCAGGGGCAATTATTCATACAGGTGATGATAAAACAGGTGAAAATGAAGGCGATGATGAGACGATAATTGTTGACTTCTCCAAAATACCAGAAAATATTAGCAAGCTTGACTTTGTAGTAACTATTTACGATGCGTTAGCACGTAGTCAAAATTTTGGACAAGTAAATAATGCGTATGTTCGTGTATTGGACTCTGATCAAAATGACAAAGAATTACTTCGTTTTGACCTTGGAGAAGATTTCAGCTTAGAGACAGGAGTTTCAGTTTGTGTAATTTATCGTAAAGATGGAGAATGGAGATTTCAAGCTGTTGGATCAGGATATAACAATGGTCTTGAGGGATTTTGTAGGGAACATGGTTTAGATGTTTAAATAAAAATAAGGGGGAAAATTAAATGGAAAAGAAAAATAAGGTAAAATTAGTTCATCTTAAAGGTTGTGAAGGTTGTAGTAATAGTTGTCAATTTAAAAGTTTAAATTCAATTGATGGTGGATTAAAAGAAATATTTTCATGTAATACGGTTAATTTTAAAACATTTTAATGTTTAAATTAATTAAAAAAATTACCAAACGAAAGAGGAAAAGAAATGAATGATTTTTTTACTAATATTTTGCTTAATTTACAGCATTTTAATTTACATGAATTGGGACTAGTAATACAAAGTCCTAAAGATATTTTCCTTATCATGACACTATTTTTTATGGAAATATTTTTGTCCATAGATAATGCTCTTGTTTTGGCAATTATGGTAAAACATTTGCCTCCAAAAGAGCAAAAGAAAGCATTAAAATATGGAATAGTAGGAGCTTATACTTTTAGGCTAATAGCAATTACGTTGGGTCTGTATCTTGTAAAAATTATGTGGATAAAATTATTAGCCGCATTATATTTAGCAAAAATAGTATTTGATTTTTTTAGAAATAAAGACGAAAATCAAAATGGTGTTAAGGACGTCATGGAAAAAAGTTTAATTGCAACAATTATTTCAGTTGAACTAGCAGACATAGCTTTTAGTGTAGATAGTGTCGTAGCCGCATTTGGTATCTCAGATATTCCTTGGGTTATTGCAATTGGCGGTATGGTTGGAATTTTGGCAATGCGAGGTATTGCACAATTGTTTGTAAAATTAGTTGCTAAAATTCCTGAGTTAGAAACTACGGCACATGTATTGATTGGTATTATTTCCTTAAAGATGTTTTTGGGAGTGTTTAGTATTCATCCTCCAGAGTGGTTATTCTTTGCTACATTAATTAGCACATTTGTCGGGACATTCTTCGTACATCAATATCGACAAAAAAATATTTCACAAACTGCTAAATAAAGCTTGACAAGTAGTAAATAATGTGTTATACTAAAAGAGTAGTAAATTTAAAGTTTAAAGTTAAAAGGAGTTAAAAAATATGGAAATTACGATTACAAGAGCCTTAGCAGAGAAGAAAATGCTTTTAAAGCGAATCGAAAATGGCACATTGTCTCTTCAATCTGTAAGCGTATGTACTGGCAAGAAACCTGTCAATGGATTTTCAAGTAATGAAGATTTTGTTAAAAATTCAGATGCAATGTATCAATCTGTGGTATCTTTAATAGGACGTTTGGAAGCAATTGAAACTGAAGTAGCAAATTCTAATGCAACGACAATGGTTACAATTTGTGAAAAAGAAATGACTGTAGCATCGGCAATTAAGCGTAAAACATTGATTAAGCTAGATGAAACGTTGTTACGTAAGATGAAAAATGATTACCAAAGAATGTTAGATCATGTAGAAAAAGAGTCTTTAAAGTTGCAAGTTAGGTTAGATGATCTTATTACAAAAAGTTTTACTAGCGGAACTCGTCCTAAAGAAGATGATATTCTTGCAATTAGTAGACCATTTATGGAAGCAAATGAAGTAAAAATGGTAACAATGAGTGGTCTTAAAGAAAAGATTGAAGTAATGGGAAATGAGATTGACGAATTTTTGCTCAATGTAGATTTTGCCTTATCGGAATCAAATTCAACTACGAAGATTACAATTCCTGACTAATATAAAGTAATGTTTATTGCTACTTAGTCGAAGATTGTTAAAAGTAAATGCCCTTGGGGATTGGGTCAAATCCCTTTAAGAATGTATTTGATAGCTATATCAAATAATTAAAGATGAAGAACTTAGATGATACATCTAAATCTTATAACTTTATTTATATTATATAATATGATTGTCAAAGTTTAAAGATTATAAGTTCAAATCTGAAAGATTAATGCTTAAAATTTTTTATGATGAGTTGGATAGAATATTTATCCATCCATCACTCAAGTCTTAATATATTCAAGACTTACAAGTTTTAGCAAATCTTAGAAAAATGGTAAAATGAGGGGTTCATTTATTGCCCTCGATGATCACCACTAAGCAGATTAGGTAGCAACCAATTTTGAGAGGATATAGTGAAAACTGTATCCTCCCACTTATCTCAAAAATTAAGGATGTGATGGAAAAGATTTGATTGTGTAAATAATAATAAAGTAGTGTGTTGGAGAAACAATAATAAAAAATATGAAAGAGGTTTTTAATTAATTGAGTGAAGTTACAACAATGCGTAAGAGTTTAAATCAAGTGAATATTGAGGGTTATGTCAATTCAAACAATCTAGTGCTTAAAACTGATAAAGTTGGCAAAGAGCTTATTACAGGAAGTATTGATATTATAGTAGGAGAAAGCAATATTATTCCAGTAGAAGTTTTCTCATATAAGCTTAAAAAAGATGGCACAGAAAATAAGATTTACAAGAGTCTCGTCACAGTAATGAACGAGTACAAAGATTCAACAATGGTAGATGGTGGATATATAAATGCTGATAAAGTTAATGTCTCAGGTGGAGAAATTCGTGTTAATGAGTTTCTGACAAAAGAGAAAACAGTAGCAGTTGCGGTCAAATACAATACAAACTTTTTAAACCGTTCGGATGCAGAAGCATTTGCTCCAAAGGCTAATTTTAAAATTGAAATGATTGTCACTAGTTTGCGCGGTGAAGTCAAAGATGAAGAAGATACTGGTCGTGGTCTGATTGGTGGATATTATGTAGATTATAATGGTGACTTGCAACCTATTACTTTAGTAGCAAATGCTAAAAACTGGTCTAAAATGGAAGATAAAATAGAAAAAGGTAGCACAATTATTTTTTGGGGAGATATTGTAAACTTCTTAAAAACAGAAACAATTACAGTAGAAGCAGATTTTGGAGACGATCAAGAATATATTCGTACAAGAGTTACAAAAGAGCGTTTAATTACGGGTGCTAAGATTCAAGATGATGATAAAGCATATAATATCGACGATATAAAGGCAGGTATTGCTCGACATGCTGAGAAAATTGAGCAATTAATGACTACTCCAAGAATTAATGAACAATTGCCTCCTACTACAGAAACGGAAACTAAAGTTGAAACTAAAGAAGAGAAGTTTGAATGGGAATAATAAGTATAAAATGATGTATAAAAGGTTTGAGAGTTTATCCTGAAAACTCTCACTTATAATAATAGGAGGTTTATTGTTTGGCAGTATTAGATCTTTCCACCTTAGAGGTAAATATTCCAAGTAGAGATTTTGGTGAATATTCAATTTCACTTGCGGCATATCCAAAATTTGGTAAAAGTGAATTTTGTACAAAATTTGAAAAACCATTGATTTTTGACTTTGAAGAAGGTACAAAAGGGAAGGTAACATTCCGTGTTCAAATTACAAAGTGGTCTGAAGTAAAAGGTTATATAAAACAATTAACAAAAGAACCTAGTCTTAAAGAAAGATATAGAACGGTTTGTTTTGATACTACAAATTACGCACTAGAAGCGTGTAAAAGTTGGTGTATCGACCAATATATGGACTTAAATCCTGCAAAAATTATCTCAACTTTCAATGAAATACCCTGGGGCGGCGGTTGGGAGATGTTGACTAAAGAATTTAAAACTGAAATCAACAAATTAAAACGTGCAGGTTACGGAGTTGTATTAGTTTCTCATATTAAAGATAAAATATTTGACAAGGAAACTGAAGCTGAACACACAAAAACAGTCCCAGACCTTTCTGATAAAGAGCGTAATATGATCTCTGCTATCGCTGATTTTCTTCTACTTGGGGAATTTGAAAGAGAAACAATTGAACCTGCGGTCAGGGATGGTAACAAGGTAGTTAAGGAAGCAGTAATTAAAACAAATCGTGTTTTGTATTTGAGAACTACTGAATCTGCCGAAGCAGGATTCAGATGGGGATCTTCGAAAATACCTGAAAAAATCCCTTTTGACTTCAATACTCTTAAAAATATATTTTCTATGGCAGTAGAAAGTGAAATTGCAGATGGATTAGAAAAATTCGGTCTTACAGAAGAAAAGGCAGATGAAATTCGTAAAAACATTGATGCAGAAAAATTGCGTGACGAAGAAGAGTCCTTTAAAGAAAACTTATCAGAACTTCTTGCTCAAATTACAAATCTGTTAAAAACTCTTAAAGCTAGTGGGGTTAAAGTTGCCGATATGAAGGATGTCCTTGCACCTCTCGAAGTTAAAGATCCAAACAAAGTAGATAACGTAGAGTTAGCTAATAAGGTAATCAAAGCTCTAGAATCTCTCCTTGTCCAGTAAAGTTGTTATTGTATTAGTCTTAACCGCAATGTTAGGACTAATACAAGCAAGTTCACTACAGGCAGATAAGACAAATACAATTCCATTAGTAAAAGTTTTTAACAGAAGAGTTAAAGTACCATTACCAATACCAGAAATTAAGGAAGTAGTTCAACAAAGAAAATTTACTATTACAGCATATGATTTATCATTTCAATCTACCCAAAAATCAAGAGGAAGTAAGGATTATGGTATTACTAGTTCAGGATATAGTCTCAAAGGTCATACACTTACCTCGGCTAGAGTAATAGCAACCGACCCCAAGATCATACCGACTGGCAGTAAAGTCAGGCTTACATTCTTAGATGCAAAGTATTTAAAGTATAATGGAATTTATATTAGTCGCGATCAAGGAGAAGGGATTAAAAATTATCATGTCGATTTGTTTATAGGTGATTATGTAGGGTCTAATAAAAATGCAAGAGATTTTGGAGTAACACAATGTGAATTGGAAATAATTAAGGAGAGTTAAATGGGAAGGAAAGCTACAAATTTAGAAGGTATGGTGTTTGGAAGACTTAAAGTTTTATATAGAGATATCACAAAAACAAAAGGAGTTTATTGGATATGTCAATGTTCATGTGAAAATAAAACCATAAAATCTATTCATGCAGGAAGTTTAGTTCCTAGTAAATCTGTTAAAGGCACACAAAGTTGCGGTTGTTTTGCAAAAGAAAATATGAGTAAAGTAAAGAAAAAATACAATAAGTATGATCTATCGGGAGAATATAGTTACGATAATAGTATGAAATTAAAGAAGGTGGTAAATAAATTGCAAGTATCATAAATTCTATGTGGAACTTACATTCTCCTGCTGAAAGAATCGAAGAACTCAGAAGATTAGGAGTTAATGTAGGAAGTGGAGTATTTATTGATTATGGGGTATGGGTAGATGGTGGGAATCCTCAAGGTGTTACAATCGAAGATAATGCTTGTATTTGTTACAATACTACCATTATAGCACATGATAGTTCTCTTTCAGTTATTACAAATTTTCCAACCATATGCAAAAAGACAAAAATTTGTAAAAACGTATATCTAGGAACAGGATGTACTATACTTGCAGGAGTTACGGTGGGTGAAAATTCAATCATAGGTGCTTCAAGTGTTGTTACAAAAGATATTCCTCCAAACTCTGTAGCTTATGGATCGCCATGCAAAGTTGTTAAATCACTAGAACAATTTCTAGCAGAAAAAACAGCAGAAATGTTTACTAATCCCGAAGGAATTGAGTATTTACACCACGTTCCAGAATCTCGTCCAATAATTTAAGGAGTTGATGCGTATTTGATTTTGTTAATAGGATGTTCAGGTAGTGGAAAGTCAACTATCGAAAAAGAATTAGTTAAAAATGGATACGAAAAAATTGTAAGTTATACAACTCGTCCTAAAAGAGAAGGAGAGATTCATGGTATAGATTATCATTATATAAATGATAAGTATTTTGAACTTCTTCTTGAAGAAAAATTCTTCGCTGAACACACGGTATATAACGGATGGTATTATGGAATAGCAAAACAAGATTGTCTTGATAATAAAATTTGCGTAATCGAACCTAATGGATATAGACAACTACTAAAAATACCAAATTTAAATATTAAATCTTTCTATATTGATGTTTCTGAACGAGAAAGATTAAAACGCATGGTGGATAGAGGGGATAATCTTTTAGAAATATTTAGAAGAATATTTTCAGATCAAGGACTATTCCAGTTTATGGATAAAGAAGTTAATTTTGTCGTTATTAATAATGACATTGATAAATGTGTTCAAGAAATAATAAGTAAAATTGAAATGGAGAGTGTTTAATGGCTAAGTTATTAAATCAAATAATCGAATCAGAAATTGTACGTGAACATGAAGAATGGGATGAAGAGTTAGGCACTGTGGTAGTTGGTCAAAGAATTGTCAAACAATATTGGACAGCAGATGGTGTATTTTTAGCTGAATCAGATCCGTATTATTGTTTATGTAAAGTTTTACACATGGAAGAAGCAATTGATGAACTTATAGAAGAGATCAAAAAATTGGAAGATAATGATATAGATGAGCCAGAACCTAAATATCAAGAAACAGAAACAGAAACAGAAAATGAAACAGATAATTTAACTTTAAGATTAAATATTGGTGAAGATTTGAAAAAAGCATTCACAGAGCTTAATAGTTTAATAAACGATATTAAAGGAGTTTAATAGCATTTTCCCCGAAACCTAACAAGGAAGTAGGGGAAACATTTTAGAAAGGAGAATTTATGTCACCAAAACTATCATGTAAATGTCAAATATGCAAAGAAGAACTTAGTATAAAAAATAAATATGTCTTAGAATATGTTACAAGAAAAGGAACATTTTCTAAAAAACAAGGGCATGAAAATTGTGTCAACGATTGGTATAAATTATATACATTTAAAAAACCAAAGAAAGAAAAGAAAGATAAAATAATACTTGCAAGACCAAGAAAGTGTCAGATCTGTAATATACTTGTAGATGCTGACAATATTTTTACTTTAAAATACACAAATAACAACGGCAATCCAAGTGAAAAAAAGGGACATGAATCTTGCGTGAAAAGTTGGATAAAAGATCGTGAAGATAAAGAGTCTATTAATGAAATGTTGAAATATATATTCAATATTCCAGATATACCTAAAAGCTTTTTTGTTCAATTAAGTGTATTACATCAATCTTACAGTTGGAGTGTAATAAGGATAACAATAGAAGAAAAAGAAAAAGCTATGACCTCAAATTTTGATAAAGGATGGAGATATATTTTTGCAATTATTAGTAATAGTATAGCACAAATATATAAAGAGTTACAAAAACAAGAAGAAAGAGTGATTTCTGAACCATCGTTTACTAAAGTATTTGATATTAATTCTCTTCAAGGAAAACAACTAGATAACACAGATTATAGCAGGATACTCGATGATTAAAGGGGTCTTTCAATGGATGAACTATTTCCTATAACTGATATTGCAACAGAAGGATTGGTATTAGGATGCTTGTATAAAAATGCAGACTTATTGACAGAATATGAGGACTTAATATTTCCAGAATACGATTTTTATAATGAAGACATAAGATTCTTGTATAATTTACTTAGAGAGATTTGGCATAACGGAAATACAAGAATCGACGAAACAACAGTTAATATTGCAGTAAGTAAAAGTTCTGATAAAGCTGAAAGATTAAAAAAAATTAGAGGCTTTCCTACAATACAAAAATTAATGGATAAAGTTAATTTAGATGATTTTAACACATATTATACAGATATGAAGAAGTATAATCTTCTTAGAGCGTTGGATAAACAAGGGTTTCCAATAAAACAACGTTGGGATAAGATTTCAAAGCTAAATCCAGAGGCAATTTATAAATATTTCGATCATGGACTATCAAAAACATTTACCTACTATGAAGGTGTCTCAGGAAGCACTATTTTGGGTAAAAACATGCTAGAAAGGTACGAAAAGTGGAAAAAAGAGCCTGATATTGGCATAGAATTACCATTTTATATCCTAAATAGTGCTATACGAGGTTGGAGAACAGGAAAGCTAAATAGTACAGGATTACACTCAGGTTGCGGTAAGTCAAGAATTATGGTAAATATAGCAATGCATATTGGCATAGTTCAACAAATTCCATTGCTTATTATTGTTAATGAACAGGATGAAGAAGAATGGGCATCAATGTTGCTATGTGCTGTAGTAAATAATCTATATGGCCCAAGTTCTGGAATTTATATTGACGAAGAAAAAATAATAACTGGTCAGTGTTCGCCTGAAGAGGATGCTATTTGTAAAAAAGCGGCAGAAATGATTGAGCGAAGATCTAAAATTCATTTTCAAGAAGCAGTAATTTATGACTACAAAACGCTTAAAAGGGTTCTAAAAGTTCATAAATTACGTGGAGTTAACCATTTTATCCTAGATACATTTAAACCTTTTAGGGGAGAATCTGGAGCGTCATGGGAAGCATTTGTTAAAACTTCAGAAGAACTTAAAAAGATTTGTGGATCAAAGAAAAAGGGTGGACTAGACATGGGAGGTTGGTTAACCTTTCAGCTTACTGATGATAGTTTATTTGATAAAATTCTTACAAGCACAAGCGTTGCCAGTGGAAAGCAAATTAAGCATAATTTAGATAATATGGGTTTATACAGAGAATTATCTTATACTGAAAAACAGAGTATTCAATGTTCTGTTTATGAAAAAAATAATCCATTTAATGGTAAAGTAATTGATTTAGATCCTCGTAAGATGTATTATATAATGTTTAATGATAAGAATCGTGGAGGTAAAGATAAACAAAAAATAATACTAGAAGTAGATAAAGGTAAATTGATTTTTAAAGAGATTGGATTTGCTAAATTTAAAAAACAAGAAGACGAAGATATGTTAGAAAAACGTCCAAAATCTAATTCTAGTTTCAAAGTTAGGCACTAAGGTAGGTGTAATAAATTGACGCACAAGAAATAAAAGATAAAGTAATTTCTGATAATAATATTGAATTAATATTAGATAAAATTGGATGCCAAAACATTAGAGATAGGGGGTCACATATATCCGCAAGTAGACCAAACGGTGGAGATAATTTATATGGAGTTGTAGTATATAAGGATACATTGGTCACTCAGTGCAATACTGTTGATTTTGATGGAACTGATTTAATTTCATTAGTAGAATTTTTTAAGGAGTTTCAGTATTTTACCTATGCTTTAAAGTTTATTTGTGATATTTGTGGATACGATTATTATTCCAACACGTATGTCAAAGAAGAAAAGGAATTATTAATATGGTTAGATAAATTAGATAACTTATCCTCTGAAAATTTAATAGATATTCCGTTAAAACCTATTCCTGAAGGAGTTTTAAATAAATATATCCATACTCCACACGAAAAGTATTTTAATGAAGGAGTGTCTATACAAGCTCAAAATGAATTTGAAATAATGTTTAGTCTTACAGATGAGAGAATAGTTTTGCCAATTAGGGACGAATTAGGATCTTTGATTGGGGTAAAATGTAGGACTACTTTACGAGAAGAGGAAATAGAAGGAAGAAAATTTATTTACCATTATCCATGTTCGGAAAAAAAGATTTTGTACGGTTTGCATAAAACTCTTCCTTTTATTAAGTATTATAATGAAGTTATAGTAGTAGAAGGAGAAAAAAGTGTAATGTTGTTATGGTCATATGGTTATAAAAATGCTGTAGCTCTTGGCAACAAATATCTTAGTGAAGTTCAATTAGATAAATTAATTAAACTTAATGTTCCAATCGTTATTGCTTTGGATAAAGATGTAAATAAAATAGAAGGTCACATTAAAAAAATAGTTGACCGACTTAAAATATTTACTGAAGTAAGTGTAGTTTGGGATAAGTGGAGCATTCTTAAAGAAAAGGAAAGTCCTTGTGATAATAAAGAAAATTGGGAAGAGTTATATTCAAAAAAGTTCTTGACAAGTATAAGATAATGTGATATACTAAAAATGTGGAAGAGAGGTGGTGAAGTAATGAGACATGTAAACTTTAGTAAAATTACAAAGAGTTCAAATTATGCTAATAAAGTATCATTGATGGCAAAGAGTAAAGGAATTAGTTATTGGGAAATGATGGATGAATTACATCCACAACTCAAATCTACAGATGTAAAGTAATGAATGAAAGGATTGTTAAATATTAATAAGCAACCTCAAAAAGTAATCCAATATGAAATACAACCATATGATGTGAACGCTATAATTTCATATAATGGTCAAGTAATTAAACGACAAACGATAAGGAAGGATGTAAAAAAGTGTAAATCTATTCATAACGGTACTACAACAATAGTTATTCTAGATGATGGATCTAAAGGAGTGGCTAAACTTAATCCTAAAGATACCTATAATGGAGAAATTGGATATGGTGTTGCATATTTTCGAGCAAAAATTAAACAAGCCGAAAAACAATTAGAACTTTTGTATAGTGGTAAATTTATTAATGAAAAAATTGAATACTAAAAATAAAAATAAAATGAAAAGAGGAAATTGAAATGAATATTTTGGGTAAAAAGAAAGTTAATGGTGCAATTGAAAATGTTTTATCAAAGGGTACAAAGTCTAAAGAACGTAAAACAAGTTTACTTTCTGGTCTACAATCAACTTTAACAGGTTTAAAGGAAGAAGAACAAATTTTACGTGGCGTTAGATCAGAAATGCAGGAAATTATGGAAAATCTTAAAGCTGAAGATGTATTATTTGAACAAGAATTAGAATCTATTTCAACAGTAAGGTCGAATATTGAAAAACTTCTTGGAAATGCATAACAGTTAATTATGGACAGGGTAAAACCTGTCCTCCCAATTCAAGAAAGGAATTAGTGATAGATTGGCAATTTGGAAACAGAAAATAGCTAAAATTGAATACGATAAGGAAGATGATATTTTATCTAAGTTAGCTAGTATTAATGGAATAGAAGATTTGCAATCGTGGTTAAAACCATCAGAAGACAGTTGCTTTTCACCATATTCACTTGAAAATATATCAGAAGCAGTAGATAAAATAATAGACGCAATTGATTGTGGTTTTAGGATAACGGTGTTTGCCGACATAGACGCAGATGGAATAACATCTATGGTAGAACTAGTAAGATATCTTCGTAAAGTTGTAGATGATCCAGAGCAGATTAAATTCGCTCACAGTCAAAGATCTGAGGGACATGGGATCGAAACAATGATAGATCAAGAATTTCCTGATACAGATTTACTAGTTATTGTAGATAGTTCTACGAACTCAGTAGAAGGATGTGGATATTTTGCAGATTTAGGTATGGATATAATAGTGATCGACCACCATCCTAGTAATATTTTTAACCCTTACGCCCTAATTGTAAATCCTCAAATGTGTGATTACGAAAATAAAGAATTATCAGGAGCAGGTGTAGTTTACAAAGTTCTTCAAGTATTAGATGATAAGTTAAATGAAGATTACGCTTTTGAATTTATTGATCTTGCAGGTTTAGGAATTTATGGTGATGTAATGGCGATGGATATACCAGAAAATCGTTGGTTCGTATACAATTCCTTAAAGAACGTCACAAATTATGGCTTACAAGCACTTCTAAGAAATAGTGCGATATTCGATCTTAAAGCAACTGATTATGGTTTTACAATAGTTCCGATAGTAAATGCGTGTGCAAGATTAGACAAAATAGAATTAATAATAGAATTATTACTTTGTGATAATCCAGAAGATGCAAAAGAATTAGCCAAGCAATGTATAAAGCTTAATAAACTTCGTAAGAAAATGCAAAAAGAACTTTCAGATGAATTAATTCCAGAAGTTGATCCATCTAAGAAAGTATCTATAATAATTACAGATAAGAGTAGCAAAGGTTTTAATGGTCTTATAGCAACTAATGTAGCAGAAAAATTTCAACGTCCATGTTTAATTATGACACATACTAAAAATGGTATGGTAGAGGGTTCTGGAAGAAGTTATAATGACTTCGACCTCAGAGAATTTCTTGATAATAGTGATTTGTTTGAATATTGCTCTGGACATGGTGCTAGTTTTGGAGTAGGTTTTAAGTTTGAAAATCTAGAAAAAATAGACATCTATATACAAGAGCAATTAGATGTAAAATCATTTGAACAAAAAGAAAATGTTATATATTATGACTTGGAGATTGATGCAGAAGATATTACAGAAGAGTTTATTAAGAAAGTAGCATATTTTAATTTCGTGTCAGGAAAAGGTTTTAGAGAGGCTAAATTCTTAATTAAAAATTATACTGTTGAAGAAAGGAAATTGTTAGGAGTAAACGAAGACACTATAAAATTGACTGGCGCTAGGGATTTAATAGCAATGAAGTTCAAAACAAATAGTAATTATGCAGATGAAACAGAGTTCAGTTCTATTGATATTATTGGTACGTTAAATATTAATAAGTGGTATCATAGAGGATTGCGTGAGTGGCAAAAAAACAACCAAATATTTATGGAAGATTTTAGGTATTCAGAATAAACAGTAAAAAGAGGTTGGCATTTGAGTATAATAAATGAGAACGCACAAAAGTTATTAGCACAAAGATATTTTCTTAGAGATGAAGAAGGTAGATTATTAGAAGATACGGCAGAAGAAATGTTTGCTAGAGTAGCAAGAGCGATATCTAAAGCTGAAAAAACTCCAGAATTACAAAAAAAGTGGAGACAAATATTTTTTGATACTATGAAGGCTTTAGAATTTATTCCAAGTAGTCCACAATTAATGAATTCTGGAACATCAATGCAACAAATTAGTTCATGTTTTATTCTTGATGTAGAAGATAGTATTGAAAGTATTATGGATATAGCAAAAGATAGTGCTATTATCTTCAAATCTGGTGGCGGAGTTGGGATGAGTATGCGGAATATTCGTCCCAAGGGAGATATTATTAGTACATCTAAAGGAGAAGCGTCAGGCGTAGTTAGTTTTATGAATATTTATAATATTCTTGTAGATGTTATTAAAAATGGAGGAAGAAGAAAAGGAGCAATCCTAATTACTATTCCAGTTTTTCATCCAGAAATCATGAACTTCATATCATGTAAAACAGATACTTCTGCATTAAATAATATGAATATTAGTGTTGGTATTACGACTAAATTCATGGAAGCAGTTATTAATGATGAAGATTTTGAACTGATTAATCCTAAAACAAATAAAGCACTAGAAGTAGTTAGAGCAAAATATCTATTTGATAAAATAGTAGAACATGCTCATGCTACAGGAGAACCTGGAATTATTTTCTTAGATGTAAGTAATAAAGATAATCCTAATCCACAATTAGGAAATATTGATACAGGAAATCCGTGTAGTGAGTTTCAAGCTGTAAAAAATTCTAGTTGTAATCTTGGTAGCATTAATCTTAGTTCAGTAGTAAGTAAAAATGGTACAGTAAATTGGGTAAAATTGTACGACCTTATTAACATTGGAATTAGATTTTTAGATGATGGAATTGACATAAATCAATTACCATTACAAAAGTTAGTTGAAGTAAATCAAAAAACTAGACCTGTTGGACTAGGAGTTATGGGATTTGCTAACTTATTGTTTAAATTAAAAATTCCATATAATTCAATAGAAGCAGAGAGGTTCACTGATGAATTATTCACGAATATAAGAAAACAATCTGACTTCTATACTGAGTTATTAGGTAGTGAAAAAGGTTATTTCCCAGAATGTAAAAATAGTATCTATAAAGATAGAGGAAGAAGAAATTCTACAACTTTATCAATTGCCCCAACAGGTTCAATTAGCTTTATTATAGATGAAACAGGTGGAATCGAATGTGAATATGCTCTAGTTTCTGTACGAAGAACGGAAAATGGAGATCTTTATTATCAAATAAATTCGGTCTTTAAAGCCGAATTAGAAAAGAGAGGTTTATATTCAGAGGAACTTATAGATAAGATAGCAGAAAATCATGGTTCAATCCAAAGTATGATGGAGATTCCAGAAGATATGAGAAAGGTATTTGTTGTAGCACATGATATTTCTCCAGAATGGCATTTAAGAATTTTATCCAATGTAGCTAAACACGTTGATTTATCTTGTAGTAAAACTATTAATTTCCCTAATGACGCTACAGTAGAACAAGTTTCGGATGCATATATGCAAGCATATAAACTAGGTACTATTAAAGGTATTACAGTTTATAGAGATGGGTCAAGAGAGAATCAAACTCTTACAGCAGGTAAGATGAAAGAAGACATTCAAGTTCAAAAGTTTGTCTTTCCTTCAGAAACATTAAAGTATGCTGATGCTACAAGATTTAAGGTAGATAGTGGATGTGGATCATTTTGGTTGTTCTTATGTTATGACGATAATGGCGATTTACGTGAGATATTTTCACAATCTTCGAGTAGTGGTGGGTGTCAGGGAATGACAGAGGCTTTGAGTAGAATTACATCATTAGCATTAAAATCTAATATTCATCCAGATGTAATTATAGATCAATTAAAATCCGTAAAATGTCCAGTTAGCCTATTAATGAAAAAAGAAAAAGGATTAAACTCTAAGTCCTGTTCTGATGCTATTGGTAATGCTGTAAGGGATTTTATAAGAAAAGAAAACACAAAAATTATTCCAACTGATAATCTTCTTATTGAGTGTAATGCTACAGAGTATGAAAAATGTCCTGAATGTGGAGAAAAATTAAGAATGACTCAAGGTTGTGTAGTTTGTCCTAATATGGATTGTGGTTGGTCGCGTTGCGGATAAAATAATAGGAGGTAATTTATAATTAATAAACAATACGAAATGGTGAAATTATTCCATCAAAGTTTCAATCACCCTATAGCAGATAAACCTACTTTTATGCCAATCGAAAGAGCAAATATGAGATATAAATGGATGCTCGAAGAAATAAATGAATTTTTAGAGGCAAATGATATTTGTTGCCAAGTGGATGCAATTATCGATAATATTTATTTTAGTCTAGGAACTCTCGTAGAAATTGGTATTAGTCCAGATAAAATATTTAAGATTGTTCAAGACGCTAATATGAAGAAATTATTTCCTGATGGAAAACCACATTATAGTCCAGAAGGTAAAGTAATTAAACCTGATAATTGGAAACCTCCAGAACCCAAGATTAAAAAAGTTATAGATAAGTTAATGAGAGGTGTGTAATGCTAGAAATTGGCGAAAAACAAAAATATGTTGTAGGACAAGAGATTAAAGTAAAGCGTACAGATGGCTCATGGAGTGATGCAAAAGTAACAGGAGTCTATCACAGTGGCATAGATGTTGAATTTTTAGTTGGTAATACTTTTAGAGGACAAGAACACGGTGGAGATCCTAACAGAAAAGCGTTTAAATTTATTACAACACAATTATATAATACAAATATAAAATAATGAAAGTGAGATTATAGAATGAATATTACAGAACCATATATTAAATTTGCAAAATTAACGGAGACAACAAAAATTCCAACTAAACGAGAAGAAGATTCTGGTTATGATGTTTATTGTAATATTGATAAAGATTATTATATCAATCCATTTACAACTCGCAGTATCCCAACAGGTATTGCTTCAGAAATTCCTAAAGACTGGACTTTTATTCTATTCGAAAGAGGCAGTACGGGCAGTAAAGGAATTAAACGATCAGCAGGAGTTTGTGATTCAGGATTCCGTGGAGAATGGCAAGTATTCCTGACAAATACAGCTTACAAAACTGTTGTTCTTAGCGTTAATCCTGAAAGAACAAAGCAATATCTACTAAATTACCTAGAAGCAAAAGGTAGGGCAGAATTTGGATCTAAATATAATCCTATGGTAGCAAAAGTAGCAGATAAGGTTGAGAAAAATTACATCATATATCCAGTTACTAAAGCTATTGCACAAGCAGTTCTGTTTTATACTCCACATGTGACACCACAAGAAGTTCCGTTTGAAGGGTTAAGTACATCTGAACGAGGAGATAAAATGTTGGGAAGCACAAATGCCTAAATAGTAAACAAGTGGGTAGAAAAAATATCTACCCACTACTTTTAAAAGTAAAAATAAGGAGTGTTAAATAATGACAGATATTAAACAACAAGAAACTTTTAAATTTAAGGATTGTATTTCTAAAATTTCAGCATCAGACGTTAATAATCCAATCTTAAATCAAATTTTATCTCATTTAAATCCAACTGAATTTAAGAGAGGTTAATTTATTGGCTGTAAAAAAAGTTAAAAGTGAAAATTTACTCAACAAGAAAAGTACAAAAAAAAAGAAAATCACTATTACTACTACTATAAAATTAAACAATACTACCGTAAAGAGGAAATCTAAACCAAAGAATGTAAGTCCTTTAATAGAAAACGGTAAATCATATTGTCCAATTTGTAAAAAACAAGAATGTACCATGTTGGATTATGGCTTTAGGGATGAGGATGAACATTGGTTTAAATGGTTATGTAAGCCGTGCAATGTAACATTTGAAGTAAAAAAGTTTATTAATGATAACTCAGAGTTTATCATAAGGGAATGATGATAAGTATTAAAAAGGTTTTAATTTATGGTGCAGAATGTACAGGGAAATCAACTTTAGCCGAACAATTGGCTAAACATTTTAAGACAGTTTTTATTCCAGATCCTAGAAGGCTATATATTAAAAAAAATGATTATTGTTTTATATATAATGATTTAAAAAAAATTGCTCAAATTCATGTAAAAACACAGCAAAAAGCTGAAAAAAAAGCAAATAAAATATATTTTATTGATACTGATGCAATTACTTTATCGATTTATAGCGAATCTTATTTTCAAAATATTGATCCTGAATTCGAAAAAATTATCAATAAACAAAATTATGATCTAATACTTTTTACTCATTCTAATATACCTTGGGTAGAAGACCATATGAGAGATTATGGAGACGCAAATAAACGTAAAGAACTTCATAAAACATTTAAAGATGAGTTGAAAAAAAGAGGGTTAAAGTATGTTGACATAAAAAGTAAATTTTGGGATAAAAGATTAGATACTGCTATAAATGCAGTAAATAAACTTTTATTAGAGGGTGATTAATGATATTGAGATTGGGTGTAATTGGCTCTAGGAGTTTCAATGATTATAAGTTGTTATGTAATACGCTTCAAGAATATAAGCATTATAAACTTGAAATTGTAAGTGGTGGAGCAAAGGGAGCAGATAGTTTAGCCAAGCGATATGCTGAAGAAAATCTGCTTCCATATAAAGAATTTTTACCAGATTGGGATTCATTTGGAAAACAAGCGGGGTTTATTAGAAATGCAGACATTATAGCTAATAGTGATGAAGTGGTGGCCTTTTGGGATAAAAAAAGTAGTGGAACCGCAAATAGTATTCATCTTGCAGGTAAAAAAGGAATACCAGTTAAAATTATTCATTTTGAAGAAGAAAAGCTTATTAAATCAAATAAAGAATTATTCAATGCATGGAAAAATTTAGCCGAAACAATAGGCTGGATAGGTGGAATAGTTCAAAATGACTATTTGGCCTCAAAGGAAGATGTTTTAGGATGGATTCAATTAGTTAATAACTCGTTTGCTAAATTCAAAGAATTAGCTTCAAAAACTAGAGAATATATAAAATAAGGAGAAATAAATGGAATTAAACGAAGATATTGTTATGGTAATGATTATTACCTCTCAACTTATAGATACTGGAAAAACTCACGGACAAATAAAATCTCTTTTTGATGGTAAATTTCAACAATTTATTAAACTTACAGATGAGATGGATAAAGATCCTCTAATGGCTGAAAAAGTTGATTTAATGCTTATAAAAATGTTTTCTGATTCTTTAAGTAGAATTGAATTTGAAGAAAATAATATTGTTATAAAGGAGGATAAAAATGAAGATCAGTAAAGACATGATAACTTTAATAGCTCTTTTGACTCTGGCAGATGATATGGGGTTTGATGATAATAAAGCAAATGAAATTATAGGAAAAGATAGAATAGATAAAATTGATAATTTGTTTTCTAAAATATTTAATGATTCAAATAGTGAATATGATGAATATATATTAAATTTATCATTTAATATGATTAAAGATATTATTGATAAGATTGATACTGATAATAAATAAGGAGAATAATAAAATGGAACAAAAGAAATATACTGATGTTATACGTCTTGGTCACAAAACAACAGTAGGAGTATTAACAAAAGGCGACAATATAATAATTCAAGAGAAGATTGACGGTTCGAATGCAGGATTCAGAAGAGTTGGCGATAAACTTATCGCTTACTCTCGTAACAATGAATTACACGAAGGATTGACTCTTAATGGGTTTTATCAATTTGTTCAATCTCTAAATCCACAAATTTTTGTAGAAGGTTATATTTATTTTGGAGAATGGCTTCGTGCAAAACACAAAATAGATTATTCAAAACGAACAGCAGATTTTTATATGTTTGATTTATACGATGTGGATAATGAATGTTATTGTGATTATACAGATGCTAAATTTGTGGCTGAATTAATTGGATTAACCTTTGTACCCATTTTTTATGAAGGAGAATACATTGATTTTGAACATCTTATGTCTTTTGTAGGTAAATCAGATATTGCAGAACATGGTGAAGGAATTGTAGTTAAAAATACAAATTATCGTAATCAATATGGTAATCAAATTTATGTTAAATTAGTTACAGAAGAATTTGCAGAAACACAGAAACAAAAACTTCCAAAAGATCCTACTGGATATGGTTTAAATAAATTTGTGGCAGAATTTCTAACTCCTGCAAGAGTAGAAAAATTTATGTACAAATTAGTAGATGAACAATTTATTCCTGAAGATTATGGAATTGAACTTATGGGAACTATCCTAAAAGAACTTGGATCAAGAATATATGATGATCTTCTTAAAGAAGAGTCTGATAATCTTTCAGAAGAAGATTCTGATGAAAAAGATATTAAAAAGTCTATTGGAAAAGTTTTACCTTTACTTGTTAAATCAATTGTGTTAGAAAATCAAAAGAATTATCAACAAGTATAAAGTATTGTATAATACTAAATTAAAGGAGGTTAATGAATGGAAGTAGTTAAAAAAGTTAATCATGCGTGTTTTGGTGGAGTTTGTGATTGTGATGATTATGGTGAAATGATGAAAGTTCCACCAATAGAAAATGTAGAATATTTATCAGAGTTAAAGCAACGTAAATTATTTATTAATGATGATATAGATGATTATATCGCAATGGAAATCAGTAGACGAATTATCAAATGGAACGAAGAGGATAGTGATAAATATGTAAGAAAAGAAATTACAATTTATATTAATACTAACGGTGGATGTTTATATAATTGCATGGGGTTAATTTCAGTTATGCTATCTTCAACAACTCCTATTCATACAATTATATTAGCAAAAGCATTTTCAGCAGGATCATTAATCTTCCTTGCAGGTCATAAACGCTCAATGTATCGCTATACAACATTGTTAATTCATGAAGGTAGCACTTTTGCTTGGGGAGCAATGTCTAAAGTTAAAGAGCAAATTGAGTTTTTCGAAAGAGTTACTAAAAATCAAGTTAAAGACTTCGTATGTTCTAGAACAAATATTTTACCTAAATTATATGATAAAAATTACAAAACTGAACTGTATCATTCAGCAGATGAATGTTTATCTTTTGGTATAACTCACGAAATTATTTAATTACTAAAACTGAACGTAGATTAAATCCTACGTTCAGTTATTTAAACTTAAAGGAGAAATGTATTTGGAAATTAAAGTTACTTTGTTAAATAAACAGGAATTGATAGATAATAACGCATTTTCACAAATTGGGGATTTTGCAAGAATTGGAACTGGAAGTATGAATGATTCTGAGGTAATTGGAAAACATTGTGTTGAAAGTTCACATGGATCGCCGCAGAGAGTACCTAGATTTATCTTTCAGATAGAAGGTGTGAGTAGAACGGAAACCCATCAACACGTTCGTCATAATGTAGGAATCGCTCATAATCAACGAAGTCAAAGGTATTGCATAGAAGATGGGTTCGATTATTATAAACCAAAGGAGTTTAATGGTAAAAAATATTTAATTCTTTTAGAGCAAAAGGATGAAGATACTATGTTGGAATTATCTTATGATGATATGATGCAATTAATTAGGAAATTTTATATAAAATCAATAGAAGATAATATTTCTCCAGATGAAGCGAGAGAAATATTAGCAAATGCAGTTGGATCTAAAATTAATTCTTATTTTACTTATCAAGCTTTAATTCATTTTTGTAATGAACGTTTGTGTTCAAGAGCTAGTAGACAGATTAGAGAAGTTGCTAGACAAATGGTAGAAGAAGTTAAATCAGTTGATCCTAAAGCATCTGAGTATCTTGTACCTAAGTGCCATTTTAATGCTTTAGGATACTGTCCAGAAGATAAAAGGAAATCCTGTGGACTTAGATCGCTAAAGGCCGATGTGATACTTGAATGAAAATGAAAGATATAACTGGAGAAACATATGGTAAATGGAAAGTTTTATATGAAGATATTCCAAGAAAAAATGGAACTTACTGGATGTGTCAATGTTCATGTTACAAAAAAACAATTAGATCTGTATGCGGCAGTAGTTTAATATCAGGACGTAGTAACAGTTGTGGCTGTTTTAGGAAGCATAATATATTTATTGAAATAGGAGACTTTTACTATGTAATTTCGAGTAATAATATAGGATTTTTGATAGATAAAGATGATTATGATAAAGCTTTAAGGTATAATTGGTATGTAGGTGATCGCGGATATGTTGTGTCAACTGTAAAAAAAAGTAAAGGTAAGGGTAAGTGGAAATTGCATAGGATATTAATGGATTGTCTAGAAGATGATGTGACAGATAAAGTGGTAGATCATATTAATGGTAATAAATTAAATAATACAAAATATAATTTAAGATTATGTACTCAGGTACAAAATAATCGTAATATGCGATTATCTAAAAATAATACAAGTGGAGTTTCTGGAGTTTATCTACTACAGTCTGGAAAATGGTCAGCCCGTATATCGTATAATGGGAAGAAATTTAGTCTAGGATCATTTTCTACATTTGAAGAAGCTGTAATAGTTCGCAAAGAAGCTGAAAATAAATATTTTGGAGAATTTAGATATGTAGGAAGTGATAGATAAATGATAAAATTAAACACTTTTTGGGATATGGATAATACAATCACACGTTTTAATGAAAAGTTAGATGAATTATATCCTAAAGTATATGGTACTCCTAGACCAGATGACCCTACCGTATATAAAGTATGTGATAACTCTCGCTCAATATTTAAAACTGAAGGGTTTTTCGAGTCACTTATTCCGTTTTATAATGCTCTAGCTATTATGGAATATTTACATGATACAGGTCATGTTGTGCATATTATTACTAGTCCAATGGGAATGGGTTCTGTAGCTAAAGAAAAATACGATTGGTTAAGTAGATATCTTCCTTGGTTAGATAGAGATAATATTTTTATGACAGGACGCAAAGATTTAGTTGGAGATACAAATTCTATATTAATTGATGACGCGCCTAAATTTTTATCAACTTGGAAAGGAATCACTATTGGAATTGACGCTCCTTATAATCAAGATACCGTTACTGACTATCGTATTTATGACAATAATTACAATTTTCTTTATGGTATATTTCAAAGTTTAGCTTATGGAGACTTGACAAGTGTAAAATAATGTGTTATAATTAGGTGTAGGGAAAATCTCTACATCTAATAATAATTGTATAAGTATATAATAATGTGTGGAAGGGGTTTAAATTGGGAAAATTTATTGATTTAACAGGTAAAATTTTTGGTAAACTATTAGTCTTGGAAAGAGCAGGTTCAAATAAGTCAAAAGGAGCCTTATGGAAATGTAGATGTTCTTGTTTAGATAATACTATTGTTACTGTAAGTTCTAACTCATTGATTAGTGGAAATACTACGTCCTGTGGGTGCTTTAAGAAAAAGAGGGTATCCGAAACTCATAGGAAATATAACACATATATACTGACTGGAATATATGGAGTAGGACGTACAGTTGAGGGTGAAGAGTTTTACTTTGATTTAGAAGATTATGATAGAATAAATAAATATTATTGGAGCATTAATCGTAATGGATACGTATATAATGAATTAAATAAAATATTTTTGCATAAATATGTTGTTAATAGTCCTAAAAATATGCAAGTTGATCATATCAATCATAATATTAAAGACTGTAGAAAAGAATTTTTGAGGATTTGTAGTAATCAACAAAATAATTTTAATAAAGATAAATATAAAAACAATACCAGTGGTTTTAAAGGAGCGTATTTCGATAAGAGATGTGGAAAATGGTTTGCTTCAATTAAAATAAACTATAAGAACAAATTTTTAGGGTATTCTAATACTCCTGAAGAAGCAAACGAATTACGCAAAAAAGCTGATATAAAATATTTCGGAGAATTCAGGTACGTAGAAGTATGAATAATAACTATGTTGCATATCACCTTCACTCATGCGATGGATCTTTATTAGATAGTGCCACCAAATTTGGTGCTTATGTAGATAAAGCAAAAGAATTAAAGATGAGATCTATGGCATATTCGGAGCATGGTAATATTTTCCATTGGATTGCTAAGAAACAATTGCTTGAGAAAAATAATATTAAATATATTCACGCTCAGGAGTTTTATGTTACTGAAACACTTAATGAAAAAATTAGAGATAATTATCATGTGATATTAATAGCTAAAAATTTAGATGGTGTAAAATATTTGAATAAATTGTCATCTATAGCATTTACCAGATCAGATAATCATTTCTATTATAAACCACGAATATCATTCGAGGAGCTTATCAATACAAGCAAGGATATCATAGTTTGTACAGCGTGTCTTGGTGGAATACTATGGAAAGGAATTCAAAAAAAATCTCCTATAGTAGAACCGTTTATAGAGTTCTTGACTAAAAATAAACATAGATGTTTTCTTGAGATTCAGTCGCATTCTTGCCCTGAGCAACACGATTATAATTTATATTTATACGAGTTAAGCAAACTTCATTCCATCCCTTTGATCGCAGGAGGAGATTTTCATAGCGTTGACGAAGAACATGCACAAGCTAGAAAACTACTTATGATAGCTAAAAATATTACTTTTAAGAAGAAAAAAGGTCAAAAAGAAGATATAATTATAGAAGAAGGGTCAGAGGATAACAACGAACCTGAGAATGAAGATATGATAGAATTAGACTTCGATCTTACTTTTAAGAGTTATGATGAATTTGTTGAATCATTCAAAGTTCAAAACTGTCTACCTGAAGATGTTTATCTTCAAGCAATAGAGAATACAAACATTATGTCTAATATGGTAGAAGAATTTAAATTAGATTATTCCCATAAATATCCCAAAATGTATGATACTCAAGAAGAATCTGAACAAAAATTCAAAGAATTAATAGAAAAAGGTATGAAATGGAGAGGCTTTCACAAATTTCCTAAAGAATTAAGAAAAATATATTACAAAAGAATAAATACTGAATTTAAAGCTTTTAAGAAAACTGGAACAATAGAATATATGTTATTTCAAGAAGATATTACTACTTGGGCTAGGAATAATGATATTTTAATTGGTTACGGCAGGGGTTCGGTTACAGGAAGTTTGATAGCATATACATTAGGTATCACAGAAATGGATAGTGTAAAACATAAATTAATCTTCACACGTTTCATTAATCCTGATAGAGTTTCACTTGCAGATATAGATATTGATTTTCCTCCTTCAAGAAGAGATGAAGTTATTGCTTATATTGCAAGTAGACATAATATTAATTTCTCTGAAATAATTACATTTAACACTGTTCAAATGAAAGGTTCTATTAGAGAAGTTGGCAGAGCATTAAAAATAGATTTCATAATAATAGATGAAATATCTAAAAATATAGAAACAAGAGAAGAGGAATTTAGAGAAAAATATCCTGAACTATTCAAATATGTAGATCTACTTATAGGTGTAAATGTTAGTGTTGGCTCTCATCCTAGCGGATTTTTGACATCACCTATTACTCTAGAAGATAATATAGGTACATTTTATACTAGCGAAAGTAAATATCCTGTTTCACAATGTAATATGAAAGAAGTAGACTCTTTAAATTACGTTAAACTTGACTGTCTTGGACTTGACAATATTGAAATTATCAATGAAACTTGTCGTTCAGTGGGAATACCTAGACTTACTCCTGATAATATGGATATTGAAGACGATGCAGTTTGGGATAATATGAAAGAAAGTGGACTTGGTATATTCCAATTCGGCGAAAAATACGCACACGACATTTTAACAAAAGTATTAAATGCAATTAATATTATCAGACAAAAAAATCCTAAAGTGAGCAGAATTGATTTAATGTCTATGACAAATGGTGCTATACGTCCTTCTGGAGCATCTTATCGAGATATGTTATGTGAAGGTAAATTTAAAGATAACGGACATCCTGAACTAAATAATTTCTTGATGGATACCCAAGGTTTTCTAATTTATCAAGAGCAAATCATGAAATTTCTTACAGACTTTTGTAATCATACTGAAGCTGAGTCAGATACAGTTAGGCGAGGATTTGCCAAAAAGACGGGGACAGAACAATTTTTACCAAAAATACAAGAAGGTTTTATTAATACATTTTTAGAAAAATATAAGGTTCCAATAAATGAAGCTACAGAAATGTTACAATCTTTCTTAAAGGTTATTGAAGACGCTTCAGATTATGGTTTTAGCTTAAATCATAGTCAACCTTACAGTTATATTGGATATGCTTGTGCTTATCTTAGACATTATTATCCAAAAGAATATCTTACAGTAATGTTAAATGTAAATGTAGGAAAAATGGATAAAACTAGTGATATTATGAAATACGCAAATACAAAGCATATAGATATTTTTCCAATCAAATTTCGTAAATCTAAAGAGATATATTCTTGTAATAATGAAGGCATCTATAAGGGTATAGCTAGTATTAAATATCTTAATAATCAAATAGCTAGAGATTTATTTGAATTTGGAAAAAATCAATATGAAGACTTTGTAGATTTATTGATTCGTATCAAAGAAGAAATTAAATGCGATACCAGACAAACTAGTATATTAATAAAATTAGGATTTTTTAATGAATTTGGAGGAAGTGCAACATTATTAAAAATATATGAATATTTTACTAAAAAATATAAAAAAACTCATATAGATAAAACAAAAATAAAACGAATTGCAGAAATAAAAGAATATGCTTTAACTTTAGAAAATTTAGAGTTCTCTGTTCGCGAAAGAGTAGAGTTCGAAATGGAATTTCTTGGATATGTACAAACAAAATTAAAAGATATTCAAGATAACTATTATGTTGTAACTAATTTAAACTTAAAATACACTCCAATTCTAAAAACTTATTGTTTCACCACAGGACAAGAAGATACCTTTAAAATTTATAAAAATAATTTTAGAGAAGATCCAGTAAATATAGGAAGTATTATAAAAGTTTATAATACTCAAGTGAAAGAAAGGGTTAAACCAGACGGTCAAGGTGGATGGGTTGGAATAGGAGAACCTGAAACTATTATTACAAGTTATAGCGTAATTCAAGTTGAAGAAGATAAATTAATAGATAAAGTAGAAGAAATCCTTGCAATAACGTAAAAAACATGTTATAATTAAGTAGTGGATGATTATTCTTCCACTACTAATATAAAATAATGAAAGGAATTGATTAAAATGTCTTTCGAAACAGAATTCGCTTGGTTAAAAGGTTATGCTAAAGGATCTAAATTTGAAAATCTTCCATCTTGTTTATATCTTGCAGAAAAATTACATGACGGACAAAAACGTAAAAACGGAGAACCTTATTTAATTCACCCTGTACGTGCTACTTGCGCTTTAGCATCTTTAGATATTGACGATGATATTATACTATCTACTACAATATTACACGATGCTATAGAGGATTGTGTTACTGCTGAAGAGTTAGAGTTAATTTATAAAGTTCATATACAAATAGTAAATAATATAGTTATACTAAGCAAGGAAGATGGTATTTCCGAAGAAGTTCATTATAAAGCAATGGAAAAACATCCTCAATGTATTTTAGCTAAACTTGCGGATCGTTGTAATAATATTTCAACAATGGTTGGAGCATTTACTAATGAAAAAATGATTTCTTATATTGAGGAAACAAGGAAATATATTATTCCACTAGCTAAAATAGGTAGAAAATCATTTCCTCAATACACTGACCCAATTTATTATATGAAATATCACTTAGAGAGTATTTGTGACACTATAGAAGGATTGATAGGAAACAAAAATAATGAATCAAACTAAACAAGATTTAAGAAAAAACATGAAGAAAAATCCTAATTTAATTCCTCAATGGAAAAAGGATAATACTGAAAAAGTAGTATTAGATTATATTAAAGAGGAGTGTAGGTTATGTTCTAAGTATTCTAAAATGAATGTTAATGGCGAGGAATTTCATGTATGTAATGATGGACAATTCTTAGAGGTAGGGTATTTTATTATTACTGAGTTTAGCGTAGTGGCGTGTAAGATGATTAAAGAACTTGGAGGAAATAAATAATGTTTGAATTAATTGAGATTAAGACTGAAAAAGAGAAGGTTGATTATAAAATTCCGTTGCTCATAAAGAATAAAAATAACGGACAATTATATTTATTAATCAATTCTTATAATGAAGATAATTCTAAGAAAACATTTCGTTCAATTAATATGGAAAGTGGAATTCTTCAAGCTAGTATATATTCTTCGGTTGAAGAAGTAATAAATAAATACGATGGGGTCATTTGTAAATCAACTTTATCTTACGAAATATAAAAACCAATCTATGAGAGGGGTGATATTTTAGGAAAACTCTAAAATATAAAAGAGTCCACAAAAAATATCTTAAAATTTGAAATGAGATGTTTTAATAAATGGACGAAACTACGTTATTTTTAGATCAAAGTACAAAATTGGTTGGATGGAGTATATTTACAAATGATAAATTAATTAGTCATGGATCTTATGATTTATCAAAAATAAATTCAGGAAAGGATATAGTAGCTCATACAGAAAAAAGAATTCACCTTATAGATAAATTATGTGAACTAATTACAAAATATAATATTGCACATGTTGTATATGAGGATATTTTTTCTACACCAAATGCAATAACTTTTAAATTACTTGCAAAGGTACAAGGTTCACTTGAAGATATGTCTTTGAGAAAGGGTATAACATTTGAACCAATCTTAGCTACGACTTGGAGGAGCTATCTCCCTCTTATTTGGGAAAAAAAGGGAAGGCACGATAGAAAAGAAGTTAAAAGTGTTGTGACTTCATATTTTAAATCAATTTTCCCTAATCTTGCCGACAGCACTACGGAAGATGAAAAAGAAGCTATTCTTATCGGCATAGCGTGGACAAAAAATAGAAGTAAAACAATTCTTTAATAGAACCTAAAAAGGTTCTATTTTTTTATCTTAAAAATTTGCATTACTTTTTTATTTATGTTACAATAACTTTAATAACTTAATTATTTAGGAGGTTATGTAAAATGAGTATTGTTGATGAAATGGTAAAGAATGCTATTGAGGGTAAAATTGAAATGAATATTGGCGTAGACCCTAAAAGTTTTAGAGAAATTAAAGAAGATATAAAGGACGTAGAGGTTGCTGAAGTTATGGATACTCCTCCTGCCAATGTTCTTGAAGATATGTTAAATGATGGAAATAAGACAGAAATATTATATGTTAAAACTGATTCCGAGCCTATAAGTACAGCTTGGAAATTTGAAAACGTAACCCCTGTTTATCGCAACGGTTCTATTGCTAAATATGAAACCAAACTTTCCGCAGGAGCATTGGCCCATTTATGGGAGTATGGAAGGGCTAAGTATAAGGGAGATATTCAACGTGGCACAAAAACCAATAAAAAAGGTGAATCTATAGATGTTTTTTCTCCAACGAAAGTAAAAGAAATATACAATGCAATGATTAATGATAAAATTCATGGTGGCCTAATCACGTTGAATTATTCAAAAGATAACGAATCTCTTCTTGAATATAATGAAGAAGATGGGACTATTAATGGTTTAGATCCTCTTGATGTTAGCGATGGAAGTCACAGAACAAGAGCTTGTGTAATGTGGGCAAAAGCATTCGAATTAAATCCTGAAGGTGTTGGAGATCCTAATGATTTTGAATTTATTGTTGCCATCGAAAATTTAACTGACGAGCAGGCAAAAGGATTATTCGCCGAATATGCATTAAAACCTAAAAAAATTAGTTCTTGCCGAGCAGAATATCTTAATATATTAGACCCTTCAGCTACAATTGCAAGAAGAATTGTTAAAGAAAGCCAACTACACGAAAAAGTTGAGTTAGTTACCACTTCTATTAAAGGAAAACCTAATTTGATCATAACTTTTTCAACTTTGACACAATCTATTAGAAATAATTTTAAACCAGCAACAAAGAATGAGATCGAAAGAATTGGTAATCTATTAATAAAATTCTTTGACGAATTAATTGAAACATTCCCAGGATTAATGGGCAATGACTCTGTTAAAAGAGGAGAACAACGCAAGAAATTTTTAGCAATTGAAAATATTTGTTGGAATGGATATATGTCTACTTTTGCTAAAATAATTGACAGAAAAGATTGGAAGCATAAAATTAATCGTTTAAATAATAATGTAACCATTGGAAATTGGAAAGGTAAATTTCTTTCTAGAGAAAATCCTATGTTTTCATTTATTTATGATTCTGATGGGAAAATAATCAATAATTCCAGCACAGTTTCTCGCGTAACTAAGATGATTACTGACTATGCACTTGGAGAGAAAAGTATTGATCAAATTATTAAGGGTGAGGATTTAGCGTCTTAAAAATAGCAAAAAAAATAATAGGTATCTACAAAATCCATTTAAGGATTGAGTAGATACCTATTTTGTTTAAACAGTTTATTATAATTCAATACCTTTCATCTTTTGTGTTATTTATTTTGCTCTATTACAAGTTTATTTACAACTATTACTGCATTTTTAATTACTTCATTTGTAGGTATCTTCCCATTCTCTGACTTATATCTCTCTGTAAATTCTTTTATAAATGCATCTGTTTTTTCATTTCCTTTTATTCCCCAAGATTCATAGTTATTTTCTATATAATCAAATATTGATACAATCATATCAACATTCTTTTTAGAAATATATTTTTTATTTATTAAAAATCCTATAAGAGCAACTAAACCAATTGACAGCAAAGATAAAGCGGGTGCAGACACCAAAATACTCATTAAAACGATGCTATTCATAATTCATCAATCCTTTATAAATTATTTGGAAATTCCATATTTTGCGGCAAAAAAAGCGGCGAGGGCTGTCCCCATAACTTTAAATACACTTATTAAAATATCTTTTATATTATTAGACTTAACCTTTGTTATTTCAGTTCCGCTTTTAGACTCTATTTTTTTTATTTCTATGTTACTTTTAGAAGTATTTAAAACAAGTTGGGTCATTGTGTTCATCATAGAATTTGTCGTCTGAAGGTAATTATTTTCAAATCTAGTGACTACATCTTTTACATCTGTCATTTGAGTTTGTAAGCCATTAATTTTTTCCTTCACTGTAGCTCCTTCTACTTCTAACTTTTGAATCTTAAATTCGTGATCTTCTAATTTTCTTCCATGATCATCTAACATCTCTTTAACTTCATTTTCATCCAAACCCATTTCTAACACCTCTTCTTTCACTTGACATTATCCTCCTTTTATGATAAAATAGAGTTGCTAAGTTCTATGGAACAAAGCGAATAGAGAGTAATGGAGGACGATTCTATTCTCTCTATTTTATTATTTATGCAAGTTCAAGACGTTTAGTAGCATAACCCATTGCTATTATCTGCTTTGCTACTAAATCCGCTTTGCTATTCAATACACGTACAGACAAATATACATCTTTATCATTCTTTGTCTCTATATCTGCCATTTTTTGAACAACTCCTTCCTTGAATATCACACCAAAATATTCACAAATACCTTTACAATACGCAATTGCTAATAATTGTCTAAAATCTGAATTAGCTAATTTTGTTGCATCACTTACAGTATCAATAAATCCTGTTTCTCCTAAAATAGCTGGCATAGAAGTTTCTCTAAGAACCATAATATTTTTTGTCTTTACTCCACGATTGTACCAATTACCTGCATTAACCAAGTGGGGAAGTACAGTTTTTGCACACTTTTCTGCTCTGCCACCTACTGACTGAACAAGGATTTCTACACCAGTTCCTTTCCCTGCATTAATGTGTATACTTACAAACAAATCTGCATGTGCATTTTCAGCAATATTAATTCTAGATTGTAAAGATGCTACTAAAGTAGAGTTGTCGCTTACCAAACCTCCTTCTCTAGTCATTACTACGGTAAATCCATTCGATTGAAGTAATGGTCGTAATTTTAACGCAATATCTAACGTTAAATCCTGCTCTCTTAAATTATTACCTACTGCACCTGTATCCATACCATGATCGTTATGTCCTGCATCCAAAACTACTATATAAGACATTGTTTTTACACCTCCAAATTAATAAAAATTGATAATTGTTTAAATTATTCCTTTACAAATATTTTACCTCTCTCATACTCCACCATACTTCTATTATCTCTAATTTACTACCCAATATGTTTCAAAAAAGAGTAATAGAATGACAGTTCTATTACTCTTCTTCTTCCTCTCTATTACTTTGCCATTTCAGATCAATAATTTCTTTTGTAGTTTTAGCATTAGAAATTGTTGATTTCATACTATGATAATCATTCATTTTACTTGTTTTAAAATTATTAGCATCTTTAAGTAAAATTATAAATTCATCACGACTATGATTTATAACCCCTGCATCCTTTGTGTTCCATGGAATTTCTGTTATTGTACTATCCAATGTAAGAATATTTGCCTGTTCATTAAAATTAGCTTGATACTCTAAATTGTATTTATATTGATGAACTTCACCAGTACAAGAAGATTCAAATCCATATAAAATATCTAAATTACATTGTTTTTTTATATATTCCACTTTTTGATTTTGTTCTGGTAATAATTTAATCAAATCAGAAACAGGAGTATAAATAGGAATATTATCTTGAATTGTATAATCAAATGCTTTTTTAAATAAATATGAATATTGGTTATCGTCAAGATATAAATGAGTTGTTCCATGAGGAATATATTGTATCTTATCTTCAAGAGAGCTTGGATATGATAAGTGTTGAATTTTTCCATCTGAATTATAAAATATATTCACATAATTCCTCCTCCTTTTATAATTTTTTACTATACAGGATAAACAATTAAACCTGCTTTTACTAAACGAGTATAATGACCACTATACGATGGGCCACCTCCTATTATTAATTGATTTCCTGCTGATAGAGTAAAAGGTGTTGATCTAACCGTAGACGCTATTGTATTATATATTTCTACAGATGTTTTACGTGTAAATCCGTATCCATTCCATAATTCTAAAAATAAATAAGCAGGATCAGAAGAAATAGAACTAAACATTGTAGCTTCTAACGCAAAAGTTGTTCCAATAGACCATGTTGAAGGAACTGTGTAAAGAATATTATTACTACTTATATTAACAGATAAGGTCAAAGACGAAGAACCATGAGTTAAATATTTCCAATAACTAGAATTATAACTAATACTAAGATAAGATGAGTTGTCTAAATTAAACAAAGGAATATACCCTTCTGCAACTTTTGATCCATCTGCTCCTTTTTCTCCTACTATTTTTATAGCAGTTCCAAATGTTCCATATACTCCTATTTTAGTATGCATATACATATCACCAGTAGCATAAGTAGAATGCCATGAAGTCGAACCATTAACAGAATATTCCACAATAATCGAATCTCCTGAAGCACCATTCTCACCAGTTAATTTTACTGGATAACTCCAAGATACTATTAATACTCCATTTTGAATAGTTGCTTTTGAAAACCATAATGGTAATGTTCCTGTTGGCGGAGCATCATACCATCCTGAAGGATATATTCCAGAAGGATAAGTAGGTTGCGATGAACTTCTCATAAATACATTACTCACATAACTTCCTGAAGCACCTGTTTGTCCTGTTTGTCCTGTAGCACCATCTTTTACTAAGGCTATTGGTACAGTTTCCTTTATTGTTATTCCTGCATAAACTACAGATAAAGAAACTGAATTTTGTAAACTTGAATTAAATGTATTTGAACAAGTAGGCAAGAAATAAGAACTATAAGAAGTTCCGCTTAAATTACCTGTGGAAGTCCAGTAATATGATGATGGTGAAACATATACACCATTCTCATATAATTCACAGTAGAAATAACTTTGTGCAGGAGTTGGGTTAACTCCTGATGAATTATACGAAACACTTCTTGTTCCATTAGTAATATTAAGAATATATGTTTTTCCATTACTTCCGATTGTTCCATTAGCTCCATCTGATATAATTGGTATTACTTGTTGGTCTAATAATGTCGATATTCCTCCTGCTAAATACAAACTAACTCTTATAGTCTTAATTCCTGCTGTAAATGAACTATATGTCTTTGTGGACTCATTAATATTTCCAGTATAACGAACAATATAATTAATTCCATCAACAGAATCTTCAATAATAAATCTTCCAGAATAATTTACAGGAGAATTTTCACCTGTTTGAGATTTAGCAGTAATAGTAATAGTATTTGGAGTATATACGCCTGTTACAGCTTTTGCTATTGCAGGAGCATCAGTTATTAACCAATAAGAAGTAGCGTCTTTTCCTATAACTCCTGACTTAGATTTTGCTAATGTATATCTTTTTATAATATCTGAGCTTCCAGTTTGCTTTGCAGTAAACTCAACATATCCAGAATCAACTACCATATTTGTTACTTGATACGACTTTCCAGATTGATAACCAACAATTCCTGAACTAGCAACTGTTGTCACAGTCCAATTTGCAGTATCATCAGTTCCACCTTTATAAATATAAATCTTCGATATTGCCCCTGTATAATTTCCACCGTTTCCTAATGAATCTGTAGTTATGGTAGTAGATTCATTATCTAATGTACTATATATTGGAGTTTTAGTATCAACATAAGTTTTAGCTGAATTAGAAATAGTAGTTAATATTTCATTTTTAGAATTATAGTAATTACTAAAATTAGCTTTAAATGTTGCGCTAACGATAGGCGATTTATTAGTTATATCATTTAGCATAGGTGTAATATAACTACTTAATACATTGTAATAATTAAGATAACTTGTAGTATCAACAGAGTAGGATTGTGCTTGCGCTATTATATTAGCTCTTTCAGCAACAATTGCATCCCATATTGGCCTCACTGTTTTCTTTTCTGATATCGAAAAAGTTGTATCTTTTGCAACTTCTGCTATTTCTTCATTAGCTTTATTTGCGTCTAATTGAGCTTGATTTGCCAACTCTTTTGCCATATTTGCAACAGTATCATCAGTATATTTAGTTGAACTTATAAAATCTCCTTCAATATAACTTCCTTTTACTTTATTTACTTGACAAACTAATAAATCTCCTTCTTCTCCTTGTGTCCATAAGTCTCCTACGGAATATGGTGGTTTTGGTACTGATACAAATATTCTTCTTTTTCTATCTGCTGTATCTCCAGATATAGATGATTCTATTAAACTCAAAGTTAAATCTTCATCTGTAATTATTTCCCAACTATATATTTTATTAGTTACAATAAATCTATAAGCTATATTAGTCTCCATATTTAAAAATAAATCTCCTAAGTGTTCATTTCTTACACTTTTAGATTTCCAATCTATATATGGTACATTTAATAGTGTTGGGTCATAATTATAAAACCAACAATCAACTTTACCATCTAATAATTGTTGCATATCAGCTTTATCAGAAGCATAAATGGTATCTCTAAATCCTATTATAGCTTCATCAGTATAAGTTTTAGCACCATCATCTCTAGTTAAAGTTATCTTATTAACAAGAATTGTTTTTGTATCTTGTGCAGTTTGAAATAATACTTGTATTTCGTCTTTTTGTACTTCACTAATAGAAATAGGATACGAAGATTGATTTAACCAAGGATTCAACCCTTCTTGAAGTGCAGTTAATGCATTTTGATAATTTTGGGTTTCAGTAATTATTTCTAATTGGTTTGCTAAATTAATTGTCGATGCTGACTCAACATTAATTTGATTTAAACTTGCTAATAAACTACCTGCCTCTGTACTATCAATAGAGTTATCTGATGCGGCAGTTACCATTGCCTGTCTCATATTTTCAATAATTTTGGTTAATCCGCCAACAACATCATCTATATAGTTTTTGGCAACATCAGCAATAACTTTAAGCAAAGATATTTTAGCGTCATAATATGCTTTAAATATATTTTGAAAATATACGCTATCGACCATAGAAGACACTTTCATATTTACTAAAATTGGATTAACATATGCTTCAAGACTATTATAAGCAATTTCATGTGTTTCCATAGCAACTCCAATTGCAGGATAATCTGTTTGACTATATGCTTCTGCTTCTAATAATACTTCATCTTTTCCACCTTGAATTAAACTCCACTCTCTTTTAACAACAGCTTTTTCTGATGCTTTTACTACTCCATCTTTTGCAATCTCAGTTAATAATTTATTAGAATCGTCTGCTGATATTTGAGCTTGTTCAGCCGCAATTATGGCATTTCTAGCAATAATAGAACTAGCACTTGCGATTCCGTGAGGTGTGCCATCAATTATTTTAGTGCTTATTTCAGCATAGGGAGATTTTATTCCACTATCTGAAAACATTTCTAATCCAGATCCCTTGTAAATTCCTGGAATTCCAATAAAAGCATAAGGAAATCTTCCAAATCCAGTGTCAGTTCCACTTCCTCCACAATTAGCTATAGATCTTAATAAGTTTTCATCCCAACCAATAGAGTCGTATGATGCTAATACTACGATCACACTATCATCTAATCCATCTAATACATTGGCCAGATCTAATCTATCTTGTGGTGCTTCATAGGTATTATAAATTACTGGTGGAGTTTTAATAGTTAAATCTGCTCTATTAATAATAGTTAATTCTAATCCTGTTCCAGATGAATGAGTACCTGAAACAGTTTTATTATTTAACTTTAATACACGACTTCCACTCCTATTATGACCAGTTCCTTTGCAATAAATTAAACCATCAACAGAATATTCATTGCCATCTTCTTGTCTTTTAGCACCTATCGCATTAATTAATCTTGACTTTGTATTTTGAACAGCTTTAAACTTATTTAAAAGAGAAGTTCTTTCTAGAGCAGAAATATCTTTAGGATAAGTATATATTTCATCTGGTGGAATTCCAGTATATATTTCAAGTCCTACCCATAAAGTTAATTCATTTTCAAGTTCATCTAATGCTCTAGTGTAATCATTAGCTTCTGTTACAACTCCTAATTCTAAAGCAACTCTTATTACGTCATCACTTTCAGAACGTAATTGTTCCATAGAATTAGCCATAGTATTAGCTTCAGACAAGGTTATTTTACTATCTTTAGAAAAATCTTGAACATCCATTTTAAAACTATTTATATCTATTCCTAAATCTACTAATAATTCACCAGTAGAATCTAATACCAAAGAATCTTTTTTATCCATAATAGCAATTTCTAATTTGTTTTTAGTTGTTTCCACTTTTCCAAAAGCATCTGTTATTTCTTTGCGTTGTATTTTTGTGATTGTAGCAGGATATTTTATTAGTGTAATCCAATAATTAATTAAAACTAATAATTCATCTAATGCTAAAACATATGCATTTTTTAATGTAGTTATATTAATTGTCATTATCTTAGGATCAATAGCCATTGCGATTATATCATTAGATTCTGTTTGAACTTGAACGAATGATATTTCTAATGCTTTAGCTTCTGCTAATGTAATTACTCCATCACTTGAAAAATCATTTATTTGGTTTAATAATACTAAAATTGAATTATTTAATTCTTCAATATCTCTAGCAAATTTATCAGATAATGTTTTATGAACAAATTCAATTTTAGTTAATAATGCAATTTTAGCATTATAATAATTATTAAAATATGCAAGAAAGTCTTCTCTAATTATTTCATTTGTTATAGTCATATCTAATAAAAGTGGTGTAATATAAGTCATCAAATCAGTATAATATTGTATATAAGTTAATTTCTCCACATGTGTATCACTATCATATAACTCTGCTTGTGATATTAAACTTGGATATTCTCTTTCTATCTCAATAATTAATGTTTTGACAACTTTCTTTTCTAAGGGTTCAAGCATACCATCGTCAGCTATATCTTTTAACTTCTTTTCAATATCTTCAATTCTATTTTTAGAAGATATTTCAATAGTGATTAATAAAATACTTCTGGCGTCATAATAATCATCAAAATGCTTAATAAAATCCTCTCTAATTATATCGTTCGTAATAGACATTTGATCTTCTGTTAACATGGGAGAAATATATTCATCTAAGATTCTATATGCTTCGTCATATATTATAAGTTCTTCTGTTGTAGTTGTACTATATAATAAAGCTTGTTCGTCTAATTTTGGTTTTTCTTTAAGAATAGAACCCCATAATATTTTAATAGTTTTCTTTTCTGATGGATCAAATTTATTATCGTCTGCTATATCTTTTATAATATCTTCTACAAACTTAGTTGTACTTTTCCAATCAGCTTCATCAAAAAATTCCGTAGCTAATTTACTTATTATACAAATAAACAATTTCGAATCTTCTTGTATCCATAAATCACCTACCGAGTAAGGTGGATAAGGTTGTTCTGTAAATATTCTTATATTTAAATCTTCTTCTTCTTCTGAATTACCACTTACAATTTTTTTACAAAAAATAATTCTATCCAATTGATTAAAGTTTACTTTCATTACCCAAACTTCATCATCTTTGGCAATATAAACTCCACTCATTATAGGTATATTTTCAATAAGATCCTTAGAACCATTTATATATACATTTGCAAAACTTCCATTCACGGATTCAATTTTACCTGCTTCTAGAAATCCATTTAGTACATTTTTCATTTCTTTTTGAATAGTTTTTTTAATATGACTATTCAAAATACTAGCACCATCATATCCCATTAATAATTCCTCCTACCTTTAAAGTAATTTTCTTACTTTCCATCCTTCACAGGTCATTCTACCTTCCTTATTAATAGGAATAGTGAATTTTAAAAGCTGATATTTATCATTAGTTAAATGATTATTATCAATTAATTTAATTACATCTCCATCTTCATGCATGAAGTTAGGAATAATATTTATATTTTGTTTTTCAACAATTTGCAATCTTTTTCTTAATTCATAATCACTTCTTGCTTGAGCTAGTTCAACTGTTGTAATAAGTGGATCTGGTGTTCCATTATTATGTATATACAATCTCTCTCCAATATTATCAATTGAAGAAGGTGAAAGTATATCTGTATTTTGTGAAATTGCTGTAACTGTTCCAGACATCGAACTAGATCCTATAGTTAAAACTGAATTAAATAAATCTGTATCATCAAATTGTTTTTCGCTTCCAGAGTACAGAGTATAATCTTCTTTTTGATAAGTCCAACTCACAATATCATTTTCAGGATCAGGAAATTTCTTAAATCGTAACTCTCCATAAATATTATACCCTATATCCCAAGTCACAATATTTGCAAGATCTTTTACTATTTTTGATCTTTCTGTACCCATAGAAAAATTTAAATCATATGGAATTATTCCGTAAGGAATAGGTGGCTCTGTTCCAATTATATAATCTTCAAGATCGTCAAAATTAAAATTAAACTCTACTCCATCAAGAACTAATTTAATAGCTTTAGCTATATTTAACCCTTTCTTTAAGGTTAATGCTTTAGATATTTTTCCCCATCTTCCCATTTTATCAGTGCCTTCAATACTTGCTTTAGGAGATTCTAAAGGATTTGAAGTCGCAGATATTTTAGTTAAAATAAATACCCCTTGTGGTAAATATTCAATAGTGCTATCATCTAAATGTAGTCCAATATATATTTTAATCTTTTTATTAAACCAAATTGATTTTCCTATGCTTGGAACTGGCGTAAATTTATTATCTGGATTATATAATGTCATAGAAAAATTTCTTTTACACTCTCTATCTTTATCTATACTAATACTTCCATCTATACAATATTGTGAAATTTCATCAATAATATTTTCATCTTTATCTAATAATTCTACTTTCAAGGAAGTTGTAAACTCTCCTGATTTTAATTTATTAATAAGAGCAAGAGATGCCCTAATCATATTAAAGCACCTCCCCAATTTGTGAATAATTGCATTTAATTGTTGATATCTCATCTGATTCTGGATGTCTAGTATAAGTTATATCATAAATATCCACTTTAAATATCTCCCCATTATCAGTTTTTAAAATTAATTTATTACCTTCAAATGATTCTAAGAGTCTTACTTGATCTATAAGATTAGTGTTATTTTCATTTGTAATAATATCACATTGTAAACTTCCTACTTTATAATCAACAATATCTCTTCTTATAATTGGATATTTTGAAAAAGTTGTCATTTCGACTCTGTCTTTTTTACTTGCAAAAGTAACTTCTGGAAGATTGTATCTAAAATTAAATTGCTTTCCTTGATCAGTATCTATCAACCAAATTCCTTTAAATTTCAATCTATTATTAATTTGTTCATATTTTCTTGTTACAATTCCATCAATAGCTATTCCTTCAATAATATAATCGTAATCTACATAATTTGATACTTCCCAATCTTCAAATCTATTCATTTTTACAGATGAATCATTCAATATCTCAGCAATTAAATTATATTGTATTTCAGTAGATCTTTTTTTATAAATAAACCATTTATAAACATTCACATCATCGGCAAATAAATGTCCTCCTTCAAGACTAGAATCAAAATTAGCCATTAGTATAGTGTATATGTCCCATATTTCAGAAATTGTATTATTGAATATACTAACTATATCTGCATCTGATTTATCATCTAAGGTAACTTTAATTTGATCAAATATTGCATTCGCTTCATATCCATTTGATATCTCAGAACCAACATATAGTTCACTCACTCCTTTAAGAATATAAATATCTGAGGAATATTCTGCAATACCATATTCTCCCATTCCATAAATAGACATTAAAAATCACCTCCAATTATTAACCAAATGCAAACCACATTGCAGGATAGTCTTTTGCAGGAGCAGGTAAGAAAAATCCATTAATATTTCCATCTGTTGCCGTTGTTCCTGATAATCTTACTTGATAAGCATGACTATTATTTAAAATAATAGTATCTGATTCACCATAAGTTCCATTTCTTAGTCCATCTTTATGATATATTGTTGGATTACCATTTAGATTTTTTGGATAAATTATTACAACTTTAGGCGTAAACGTTAGTCCAGTTTTAGAGTAATAATATTTAGCATCATCTCCAGTTGAAGTAGTATCATAAGTAAAATTATATGTTATTGCTGAAGATTGAAAATTATCTGTAATTCCTCCTGATGCATAATTACCTTTAATGCAAGTTCCTTGTATACCAAATATATTTTTCCCAACTACGATATTTTCTGGAATTAAATCTATATCTCCTTGAACTTTACTAGTTCCATCATCATATCCTAAACCAATAATTTGATCTGTTGTAGTAGGCATAATAGTTCTACCACTAAGATTAGGCATATTACCTGTCACATATCCACTATCGTTCATCGCTGTTTCCCCAACTAAAATATCTTTCGCTAAAGCACTTCCTCCACCTCCTTCAGCCTGTAATATAAAATTTATACCATTATATCTAAAAGTGTAAATACTTCCTGCTTTTAAGTTACCTGCTCCAATATCATTTCCATTTGATCTCTTAACCGATTTTGTACCAAGTCCATTTATATTTACTGTTGAAGAACCTGTATTATCGACATTAATTTTAACTACTATTGCCATACCTTCTGTATAAGAAGTATAAGAAGGATTTGTTATTATATAGTTATTTGCTGTACCAGTAGTAGGAGTATAAATTCCTACCATATTTTCGAGTGCTGTTATAGAATTTTGTAAAATATTTATATGAGAAGCGTTAATTTTCTCATTATTATTATCAGTATGAGTAGCAAAATAATCTATTTGTGATGGATAAACTGGCATTAATAATCACCCCACTTATTTAATATACCATTGACACCTGTATATACCGAAGCTCCTAGTAAATTTTGTTTAATACAATAAAAAACAGGTTGACCATTAACTAGACTTGTTACTGGTGAACCCAATGTTCTCATTCTTCCATCCACTAAAACTTCCAAAATAAACATATTATTAATATTATCATATTTAAATCTAAGATAATTAGATACATCTTGATGTAAATATAATATTGTTTTTGTGTTTCCTTTTGGTATAAACCAATTTGTTATCGTAAATATTGAAGGAATAGATATATTCCAATGTACTTTTTCTCCATATTGACTTACTTCAATACCTTTATCGTATTTAGCAGAATAATATCTAGGATCTCCAATTCCTATATAATTTGAAATACTTGGATTACTATTATTAAAATCTATAAGTATCTTGGAATTTTCATTATCAGGAGTTACTATAAAATTATACTCACTAGATGATTGAATATAATCTGCGTAACACCTTCTAAGTTCTGATACTCCTTTAAGACCTTTAGAATTAATAACTTCAACCTGAATATTATAAAATTTTGATTGAATAAGTATATTTTTTGGCACTACTTGTAAATTATAGCTATCTGTTAATATCTTACTGCTCCATACTAATTCTGATGTTTCAATACTGTATATTTTATACTGGTATGACGTTTGTAAAAGATCATCTTCATCAGTATAACTATGTCTTATTGTTGGCATTTCATTTTTTAATTGATAACCAGTTGTAGTATAGGGTGGATATACTATTTCGCATTTTGGTCTATAGCTTGTATTAAATATAACCCAATCACTAAATTCTGATTGAAAACCAAAAGATGAAGGAGTTGTATAACTAGTTGGTGCAGAAGATTTACCTAATTCTAATTGAAGGTTACTAAATAAAGTACTAATTCCTGATATGACTTCGCTTCCTGTACCACCAGTAATTGTTAAGTAAACTCTAATTTTTGTTGTAGCTTCATTAATTGCAGTAGATGTTACACTTATTCTTTTAAATGTATTTGCACTTGTAGCGTTTATTATTGTACTTTTTACTAAAGTATTTGTTATTGATGTAGTATTATTAAATTGTTCTATCTCTAATGTGGCTCCTCCACTACTAGGATAAGGAATAGGAATATTTACATATGCACTAAAACATAATTTTGTTACTCCATCTGAGTGAGGTATATTATCTATGTCTATATCATAAAATATCTTACCTTTACTCGTAGTCTCTGTATTAGTTAATTTATAACTAAATACGTAACCATCATATGATATACCATTTACTTCCACCTTAAACGCTTCAGTATTAGTTGTACTTTCTAACCATCCTGTGTCAGCAAATACTTCATCACCTTTAGATGCTTTGTCGGTTGGAAATAAGTTTACTTTAGTAGAACTATCTTTAACTCGTACTCTCCAAGCATATGTTTCACCATTATCAAAGGTATTTTTAGGAAATTCTACTGAAGAAGCTTCTCCTATGGGTATTATACTCATAATATATCCACTATCTACTAATACTGAATCTTCTGCAAGTTTTTTATACTGTATTTGATATGCACTTTGATTATCCGTTGGTGTTGGATCTGTAAATAACCATGCAAATATATTAACATCATCACCGTCAATACATTCTCCACCCATCGGAAATAAATAACTTGGTTGAAATGGTTGCAAATATATCACCACCTTAAATAAATTAAGAGGAGAAATTTTCTCCTCTTAATTAGAATTTTCTATTAATCCAAGACTTCTAAGATAATCTATAAATCCTTTAGATTCATCATTAGTTAAACTTATTCCATCAATGCTAACAATATTATTAACTATCTTTACACTACTTCCCATATTAGGATTAGAATAATTAGCAGGTATATAAGCATTTCCTGCCAATCCACTAGCAAACGCTTCTTTTTCTGCTTTTCCTGCCTCAGAAGCATTCTTTATTCTTAAATCCCATAATTCTCTTACTGCTTTAAGTTCAAGTTTCATTGTTTCTATTCTACTATTAGCACCTGCGGTTTGAATTACTCCCAAAGCATTTTCTTGTGAAAATTGTTTATTTGTAATCATACTCCATTTTGTTACATATTGTGCCATTTCTTTTTCTTGAAGTTCTGGCAATTTAGTATCTAGATATTGTTGTTTGGCTTTTATTTCATCTGAGATAGCTTCTTTTTGAGACTCTAAATCTTGTTGACGTAAAGTATCGTCCACTTCTTTTTGTGCTATTTCTTTTGCTTTATATAATTCTTGAACTTTACTAACATCATATGTTAAAGTTTTTTCTCCAGAAGCTAATATAACCTCATTATTTCTATTAAGTTTTTCTTTTTCTATATCATCTTGAGCTTGCGCTAATTTTAATTGTTTATCTCTTAAATCAGTTATTTGTTTTTCGATAGTTAATTGATCATTCATTTTTTCTAGCTTTGCTTGTTCTGCTTCTATATTACTTTTTGCTTTCTTTCTCTCATTTTCTTGCTTAGTAACTATAGCAGATATTTCAGCATAATCTTTTTGAATTTTGGTTATTTCTTCTACCGTTAAACCATATTCAACTAATTTATCATTTAATTCATCCCAATTAGAAATTTCATTTAAAATAGCTTCTTCGCTTTCACTAATAGTTCCTTCGTTTTTCTTTTTTGTAAGAGCTACAAATTGATCTGTTTTCTGTGTATCAACTCTTCTAAGGTCATCCATAAGACTATAAAAATCTGTAATTCTAGCTTTATAAGTATTCAATAATGATTCGAATAGTTCTTTCCCTGTTCCACTTGAATCTGTATTCATAATGGTATTAAAATTTACTTTGGTTGAAATATCTCGTATTGAATTCTTAAAAGTTTCACTTACACTTTTTATTTTACTTTCAACTGCATTAAAACTATTTTTCATTGTTTCTATAGGTTTATACATATCATTCCATTCTTTTTTCATCTTAGCTAAAATTGGGACTTCTGCTTCTGCAAGTTTAGAAGATTTAGCTTGTAATTCATTAATTTCTTTAATTTTATTTTCTATAGCATCATATTCTCTAGTACCAACTTTAAATTTGTCTTGTTTTACTCTCCAATCAAGAATACTTTTTTGTAGATCATTGTAAGCACCAAACAAATCATTTACATATGTTTCTTCAGTTTGTATTTTAGCACTTGAAGCGTCTGCTCCTGCTAAAAATCCTGCATGAAGCTTTGCTCCTGTGGCATCAAAATCTTCCTTACGTTTTTGTTGAGCAATTGTCACAGCATCTATATATTTATTTAGTTCATCTGTAAGTGTTTCCCAAGCTTGAGCTTCTCTTTCTGCCGCACTTTCAGCTTTACTTGCATTTGAATCAGCTTTAGATGTATTTACTCCGAATTGATCATTTGTAAACACTTGATTAATTAATTTATCCATATTTTCTTTTGCTTTTACTAATTTAATTATATTATCAGCGTCTTTTTGAAATTGTGCTATTTTTTTATTTTGTATCCCCGCATCTCCACTTTCTGACGCTTCTTCATATAATCTTTTTTGTCCTTCGGCTATTTCATCTTGAGCTTCAGCTAATGTCATTAATGCATCAATTTCTACTCCATAAGCTTTTAATCTTGCTCCTACCCCATTTTGTGTTGCATTAACTTTTTCTATTTCTGCATTAAGCGATGTTTTCATTTCATCTATTCTTTTTAGACGAAGAATTTCTAAACCTGCTGTTGAAAAAGATATTTGTCCATTTTGAACAATCATCGCCTCTGTAAGATCTGGATATTTAAGTATTAAATCCATAATATTACTGCCTTGAACTTTTATCCCATTATTATTATCACTTATTAATTGATTTATTTCTCCTAATTCGTTAGCTTGAGTTTTAATTTTTGTATTAAATTGTAAAGTTGCGTCTGTAAGATCTTTTATATCTTGGGTTGCAGTTCTTACATTAGGTATTTTAAATACTTTATTTAAAAATGATTGTCCATCTGAATCTGACATCTTTCCTTCATATTGGAGCAAATGTTGCAATCTTTCTGCAAGTTCGTCGTATCTTGTATTTAATTCATTTTGATTACTTCCAGAATCTCGCATTTTATTTAATTCTTCATTTGCACTTTTTAATTCATCAATAAAAGTAGAATTTTTGAGATTCGGTATTAATTTCTCCATATCTATATCTTTAGATTCTTTAAGAACATTTATTAATGCATTTATATTTAACGCACCTAATTTTGCTCCATCGCTTGACTCGTCTAATGCTATTATCCAATCATTTAATGCTGTTTTTGACTTATCTAATTCAGGATATAGTTCACTTATTTCTTTGGTTACATTTTTAAGATTTGTATCATAATATAATTTCACAACTGGATTATTTTGGTTGTCTAAACTTCCTTTTTTATATGTTTCTCTTAACTTAATTAATTTTTGTAAATCTTCATTATTATCTTGATATTCTTTTCTTGTATCTTTACCAATACTGCTATTAATTAATTCTTGTTGTTTTGATTTTGCTAATTCTTTATTAAGAGCTATTTGTTCTCTTATCATATCTGAATTATCAGATATAGCTTTACCCTCTGCTGTATATCCTGTAGTAGTATTTGGTAATATTTCTGCTAATTTAACTTTTAAATCAAGTAATTTTTGGCTATCTTCCGTGTTTAAAGTTTGATTATTCTGTTTTTCTTGTAATTCTTGTAATTGTGCTAATAAAGTATTCGCTTCTATAATATTTCCTTTTAAAGAACTAATTTCAACACTTAAATCTTTAAATACTTTTTTTGCATTTTCTACTCTATTATATAATTTGCCTAATCCTTCAAATAATTTACTTATTGCCCATATAAGGCCCATAGTTGCAATCATCTGAAATGCCGCCATCGCCATTGTAGAACCTGCTATAGCTACAGTTAAAGATTTAAATCCTCCTTGGATAGATAATAAACCTGCTCTTAAAGAACCTACAAACCCTAAATTTGCCATTGCAGAAAATGTTTGCTTTATTGTTGCCCATAATGCTTTAGCTCCGATTCCTATACTTTTAAATATTGCAATAATTGCTCCGCCTGTATAACTTAATGCTGTAGGTGGCGGTATTACAAAAGCACCTTTCATAGTAGAATTCATTATTGCTAATTCAGTTGCGGTTTGTCTGGTTAATAATATATATGACTTTAATGGCCCTACATTTAAATAAGTTGCCATTAATCTTGTAATTGCGGCTTGATTTATTTTTGCATGAGTTGAAAATGCAGAAATTGCAAATACCGCTAATCCAAAAACGACAGGTAATCCACCTATTACCCCTGAAAATTTATTTAATACTCCCATCATTACTGTTGATAATTCTACAAAAGTCTTTAATGTACTAGAATCTGCTAATGATAAGTAAAATTGATTAAATGTTTCTTTAAGTTGAATTAATTTTGCTGTTAAAGATTCCATATAAATCGCTTGCTTTTGCATAGCAACTCCCTCAGAATCCTCTGCGGCCTTTGTATTATTTAAAACTTTTTCCCAGTTATCCATAGTTGCTAAGAAAATGTTCTTCTGACGCACTCCTGCCGCATCAAGGGCAATTTGATTTTTTTCTACATCATTCATAGTTTTCCATTTTATAGCTAATTCATCAAATATGTCTCCCATGGGTTTAATAGTTGTCGCACTTGATTTTATGCTTACACCAATATCATAAAAAGATTTTTCTATCTTTTTAAATGCATCAGCATCAGCTTCATCCCCAACATTAGTAATTCTAGAGAATATTGTTTTATATGCGTTACCAATAACGTCTCCGCTCATACGAGTTACTTCAGCAGTAGTACCAACCATAGCAGATAATTTTTCAAATTTTAGTCCTGCCATTTCTGCAACGCTACCAACTCGTTCAATACCATTTGCAACTTCTTTCATTGCATCTCCATAGTCAATTTGTAAATTTCTTGCCACACCAGAAAATACATCGACTATATGAAGCGCTGAATCTGCGCTCATTTTGAATTGCATTTGTACAGCTAAAATAGCACTTGAGGAATTCTTAATCGAATCTCCTGTTAAGTTTGACATTATAACTGCCGCTTTTGAGCGATTCATAGTTTCACTTATTGTATTGTTATAGTTACCGAATACTTTAATAGCTTCTGCAACATTTTGAGTTGAACTTCCCATAGATATAGCAAATTTATTTGCACTTGTTGTTAATTCTTTAAAATCAAGAACTGTGTTGGTCATTTCCATTTGGAGAGTCGTAAAAGTATAATCCATATCTTTTATAAAATTCAATGCATCTTTAATTTGTTGAATTGCACCAAATATTATCGTTCCTACTCCTAGCCATACCATCATTTTCGTTGCGGCTCTTGCTATAGTTTCTCCAAATGTTTGAACTCTACTATTTACAATTGATATCTGTTCAGACTGAGCCTTTAAGTCCATAGCTTTAAGCTGATTAGGTATCGAGCCTAAAGTTGTTTTTAAATTTGCTGTTGCAGGAGTAAGAGAATTTATCAATGCCAAAAGACGTTGCATTTCTGCAATTTGAGAAGCATAAGATACTTTTGAAGATCTATCTTGTATTTGCAATCTATATTTTTCTTTTATATTATTTAATTCTAAATCAGACATTACTTTATTTTGTGTCATAGTTCCATTAGCCAATTTTAATGATTGATTTATTCTATCATAAGTATATTTCATATTAGTTACTTCATTATTTGCCTCTTTAATATGAATTGTAGTATTTCCCATTAAATCATTAGAATGTTTAACCTCTACTCCTACTGCGCGAAATTTTTGTTCCATTTTACTTACTGCTAATAAATATGCTTGTTCTTGTTGACTAGGATTTTTAAAATCAAAAAGAGTAGTAGTAGCTTTATTGGTATTATTAGTATTATTATTTAATGCTCTGAATGCAATATCTGCATTAGTTTTAATATCTTTTAAATCTGCTTTAATTTTTATAAAGTTATTACGTAAATCTTCATTTAGTTTTAATCCTTTTAACTTTTTATCTAAAGCGTCTAAATATGCTAAACCTTCTTTATCAATTGCTCCTGATACCTTTGATCCTCTTAAAGCAGTAGCTATATTATTAAGCTCTTGTTTATAAGTTCCCAAATCATTCTTAAGTTTATCAATCATATCTTGATTTAGTTTTGTAATTTTTTGTGTTGATTGCATCATTACTTTTTTAGTTTTTTCACCTGCATCATTATATTGTTGTACTAATTGCTGTGTAATTTGAACTGTATTTCCAGTAACAGTATGCAAAACCCCAATTGATTTAGTAAGTCTAAGTACGCCATTTTCATCTTTTTGCCAATCTTGTGTAAGTATTTTTATATCTTTCATTTTTGCTAAAGGTGTAACCATTTTTTCGAATCCTTTTTTTATTTTTTCCGTTTCAGTCTTTGCACCTTGAGCGAGACGTTCTAATCCTTTGATCGCTTCTTCTGAAATATTTATTCTAACTTTAAGATTATTTTTATCTATTGCTGTTTGCATTTTAAGAATTTGAGAATCAATTTCTGCTTGATTAAATATTAATGATACTTTTACTCCGATACTATAATCTGAAGCCACTTACACCACTCTCCTTATTTAAACTTTACATTTACTTTAAATAATGAAGATTAATGACATCTTCTTAAAGTATTTATGACTTATTTTCTTCTAAATATGCTTTTAACTTATCTAAACCTTTCCATTTTTTATCTTTAGATGTACTATCGTTATATAAAGAAACTAAACTAGAATCTGACCATTTTTGTAAATCTTTTACAAAATCTTCTTCACAACCAGATTTTAATAAATAAGTTGTCCAGTAATGTCTTCCTGCGTGTGCATACCATGTTCTTCCTAAGAATTTTGTCCATTTTTTCATCCATCTTCTTAAAGTAATTACATCAGCAGGACTTCCATTCTTTTTAATAAATATAAATTCATGATTTTGATTATTTTTCTTCATAATCGCATCTCTTACTGTCAACCAATTTACATAGTGTTGTTCGAATATATCTTTTATTATATATCTGTGAATTTTTTTACCATTTTTGCCTCTACCTTTTACCTGCATTTCTTTAGTAGTTTCTAAAAACAAATCTTCATAAGCTATATTATTTAAATCTATTAACTCTGTTGTAAATCTAACCAACTCACTAATTCTAGAACCAGAACCCATTATTAAAGCAAGTAAACACACTTCTTGATCTAACCCTTTACTTTTTAACCATTTAGATAAATTTTCTAATTCTTCTGTAGAAAATACAGACTTTTCTCTTACTAGCTCTTTATGTAATTTTTCTATTTTTTTAACATTATTTTTAAAATTAGGATAATCATCATCTAATACATTTTCAACAAACGTACTTAAGGAGCTTAATGAGCTATGAACTTGTGCAAATCTATTTGAACTCCATTTTAAATCAGTTACAGCGTAATCAAAAAAATCCATTAATTGAGATTTTTTAATATTAATAAAAAAAACATTATTATTATGCAGTAAATTCCATACAAAAAATATATTAAAATTTGATGTATACGAATTTACCGAAGTATCTGATCGTTTAGTATTAAAATTTCTTAAAAATTTATCTACTAATTTCTTATTTTCAGGATTAATCTGATTAATTAATTCTGGTGTAGTTATTTTATGGCGAAATGTAGTGCGACTCATTATAATTACCTCCTATATATTTACAAACCCCTGTATATCCATTATATAACCATATAAATTTGAATCATCTTCTATATATTGTGGTGATTCAATACGAACATTTCTCAATCCTTTTTCGGAAAATAAATTTTTATTATTATTAATAAAATATTCTATTTCTCCAGTAATCTTGCTTGCTCCACCATCTTCAATATCAAAACAAAATATAGTTAAATAAAATTCTTTTTTGGCTTGAATAGTTCCATAATTAATAATATTTGATCTCGGATGTAATATTAAAATTGTGGGTTTTTCAATTACTCTTGAAATATCTAATTTTTCTGTTTCAATAATATAATTAGAAAATTGTTCTTTTATGATTTCATAACAAATAGACCAAATCGAATTTAAATAATTAGTAGAATCAAATATCATATTAATCACCCACTACCTTTATTAATATCTTTAATAACTTTTTTAACCATATCTTTAAGATAATCTCTTACAGGTTTTCTCATTTTTATATATGTACTCCTCATAAATTTTCTTGGTTTTTTAGCTTCTTTGCCTGTTTTCTTAAAGTAATACATACCATTTGTACCATTTCCACCCTCAACTAAAGCCGAAACATCTCTTCCAGTTTTTTCATCTTTTCTACGACTACCAATTTCTAAATTAATTCCATTACCATCTATATTATTAGCTATTGATAAAGGCATATTAATTGGATCTTGAAGTCCTCCATGAATCCCTTTTCTTTTATACATCTTAGGTTGATACTTATCATAAACTTCTGATTGAATTTCTTGTGATATTTGATGTTGTATTTTTGTCCCTAAATCTACAGCTTTAGACGTAAATTCTTTTTCTAACATTCTTACAAGATCTTTACCTAAAAAACTTATATCTCTACCCATATTACTCACCAATTCCTAATGGTTCACAAATAAATACTTGTAATTGAGGATAATCTTTTAATTTATTAAAATACCAAGTATAACTTAAGTTATATTTAGGTTTAACTTTTTTCGGAAAGTCTTCATCAGGATATAAATAAAATCTCATACTATTTTTTTCATCATCTGTCATAGCTTTTAAATTCAACTTGCTTTCCCAAGGAATAAATATACCATAGCTACCTAATGGAATACCGCTTAAAGCAATAGTGTCTTTATCATCTCCAACCTGTTTACCTTGTTTTATTAATCCTAATATATCTATTATTTTTTCAACAGCTATACTTTGTACATTTTGAGTAAACTTATCTTTTAATCCCGTTCCTGAAAGCGTATAAATTACTCTTATGGGAACAATTGATTGAAGTTTAATCATTTCATAATGTTGATCTGCAAGTTCTTTTGTAAATACATCGTCAATCTCAAACATTTGTCTCACCACCTAAAAAAATAAAGGGAAAGTAAAATTACTTTCCCTTCTTAGTATCATTCTGTGATTTGTTATAAGAATATTCTTGAAACTCACCATCTAATGAATATTCTTCTGAAGTTGCTTGCCATAATAACTCATCTTCTTCATTAAGTCTTTCCATCAGAATATCTAAGATAAACTTCTTATTCATATATGGATTCTTTTGAGCAACTTTAAGAATAAATCCAACTTCATTTAATCCATTTTTATAATGAATATTATCTTTAGTAGAATTTCCTAATAATTTATCGATATCATCTATTTTATTTTCAAGTTGTCTTATGTCTATCCAAATTAAATCACATGATTTATTCTCTTTTTCTAATTTATATATTTGCTCAAGCAACTTATCTATCTCATTGGCTGTTGATTCTCTAAGTTGCCCAAGTTCTTTTTTATATTTATCTGTTTTCGATTTTTCTTCATTTGTTCGTGCAAGCATACGTCTTACATTATGAATTCTCCATGGATCATATTCTTTAGCCTTGGAAGCGAAAGACTTCTGAAATAGCTTTATTAAGTTCTACAAAAATCGCTATTCCACAGTCCTCCAAATCATTAACTACCTCATTAATATCTTCAGCAAAATCAACTTCTCCTCTTGTCATTGCTATCAAAAGAGCAACAGTTCGAAGCTTGTCAATTTTCTCATTTTCTCGCTTAGTATCCTCATGCTCAATATCAATAACCGTTTTACCTTCTTTATCAATAATGACTGGATATTGTTTATCTTTATATTTCTCTGTAATTTGATTATAATCTTTTTGTGAAATATCATACAAATTAAATAGTATATTGCCTTGAAATTCAAAAGGAATTTGTAATCTCTCATTTTTTAAATCTTTGAATGAAAATCTCTTCTCTTTAATTGCTTTTGTCATAGTAAAACACAGCCTTTCTTCCTATTAGCGATTTAACCATTTGCTAATCGCCCTAAATGACCTTAAATCGCCATATTTGGCGTTATTTGACCCCTGTTTTTAGTATAGAATCTACATTCTATTACTTATGGATTTTAAAAAAGAAAAAGAGGGAGTGACCCCTCTTTAAGATTAAGAAATAGTAATTGATAAAACATTTGATAAAAATGATCCACCACTTGCAGTTGTTACTTTAGCTTGCACTCCTACGGCACCAGTTCCACTAAATTTAACTTTTAATTCATTATTACCACTTACTTCAGTAATTTCTGTGATAACCGGAGTTCCAGTAACTTTAACAATTGTGATAGATGTTATTTCACCCATAAGTTCTGGTGCAGTTAATGCAGTTAAATCTACATCAGTACTTTTAAAATCTTTAGCTGTAACAGTTAAAGTAGCACCTACTGTACCTACGGCAGTAGCTAAACCTGCAACGGTAACAGCAGTTGGCGTAATATCTTTAAACACACGCATATCTGAAGTTACGTTATAGGCTCCTTCACCAGTAGTTTTATAAAGAGCTTCTGCGTCTCCTTTTTCATTTGTTACATTTGTTAATTTTCCATTAACAAAATAAACTTCATAATATAACGGACGCCCTTGATCATCCAAAGGTTGACGGTCATCTGATAATGCTTCGGCAAACCATAATTGTTGACCTTTCAATTTACTGACAGAATTTAAGAACCCTTTATATGTTTGGGTAATTTTCATTGTAGAAGTAACTTTTCCTTCTTTTGTCTCTGTTTGACTTCTTCCATCATAAACGTCGATTTTATTTGTAGTATCTGATGCATCAAATGCATCAACGTGATAAATTCTATTCCATTCTGTTCCAATTGCAGGATCATATGATGTTATTGTTGTAGCTGTACTATAATAAATATCTCTCTCTGCCCCGATTACTGCTGAACCACCTTGTCCTAATTTACTAGGATCAAAAGTGTCTACGCCTTTGATAAATGCCATTATTGACCACTCTCCTTAAAGTTTTAAATATATTATAAAAACTTTCATATATGAAAGTAATTATTCTTTAATAATTATTAAATTTTCTGGCAATCTAGCAATACAACCACTTAAATTTAAAATGGATTTTCTTCCTTCTGGAAGATCAACGCTTAATTTAATTTCTCTACCAAATTCTTTAGTTAACGCTTCTTCTATTAAATATAAAGTAGAAATAGCTTTTTTGCCAACCATAAGCACCCATTCTTCAAGAGTAAGAATATTTTCATTTAATTCTTTATTTTCATTCATAAATGTTTCTTTAACTTGAACTATATAAGTTTCACCATCCAATGTTACTTTCATTAAATCAAACCTCTCATAGTAAACTTGCTCTAAGCTGTTCTGTTGCTATTAAATTATTTTCTTTAAACTTCATAAGATTTTTAACTCTATCTTGCAATCCAGTTATTTTTACTACATCGCTTGATATGTTAATAGCTTTATTATAATTTCTTACTTCTTTGGCAAGATAAGAATCAAACATATACTTGCCAATAATATTCATTTCTACTTCATTTAAATCTTCACTAATTTCTTCTAAGTCATAATTAATAGACATTGGTTTTATTCCTACAATACAAGATGCAAATGAATTTCTTAATAATGATTTTTGAGTTAAAGGATCAAAATTATCTACCTCTAATTCAGAAAAATTATCATTAAATCTAGTATATATTTCATAAAATGCTACGGACATAGGTGTTTCACTTCCTTTATAATTCCTTATTTTTTCTAACCCATATCTTTAATATTTCTTGACTAGATACCTTTTTTGTACCATTAATTTCAATCCCTTGAACTTCTATATAATAATAACAATCTCCGTCAAACAAATCACCTTGTTTAATAATATACTCAAGTTTTTTATCATCATTATCTATTATATTACACGGTTGAGTATAAACATTTTTAGGACTTTCACCTCTACGAACATTGACAAAAAAATTATAATTAGTAGTATCAATGTCAGATAGGTTCTCCTTATCCTTTAAGGATATAACTAAAGAGAATCCATGGTTTCCTTGTGTCCATATCCACTCTGTAGTTTTTATTCCTTGTTTCGCCACTATCAATCACCTCTTAAATCATCAATTCAATCTCGAATATAGTTTGTATATTAAGTATTTCTTCATATATTTTAACAAAATCTCCAAGATCAATTGTTGCTTTAATTGATGTTAATCCAGATATTCCTATACTTACTTCATTCAATGAAGTACCTGTTCCATTCTTTCCTCTAATTGAATAAGTATAACTATTACTATCAAAATCTACAATGTATCCATCTTGATTCCAAGGTAAAACAGCAATTGAATCTCCATAATTTTGTTGACCAACATTTCTCCGCAATATTTCTACTTCAGATACTTCGTCACCATCCCAAATTATTTTTATTTTATCTTTAGATATTAGATCTAAATCTATATTTAATAATGAAATTACTTTTTCTTTTAAACCAAATTCTACCATATTATCTGTAATAAGTTTTTCTTTAAAATTTAATATCATTCCATTAAGAATTTGTTCTTTAAAATCTAGATATACTTTAATTTTCGGTAAATTTACATTTATGTCCAAATAAGAAATTCCACCATAGACTTCTGAGTCGAAATATGGTATAAATAAATATGGATTGTTTAAATCATCAAATAATTCCCAATATTTATTTGTTTTAGTTAATAAATATGGAGTTCCAGAAGGATTTAAAACAATTTTAGAAAAATCGCGATATGCTGAAGGGAATGGTGTTCCAGATGGCATTAAACTTCCTATTGGAGTAAACCCAGTTATAAAAATTTTATCTCCTTCATGATAAGCTTCTTCAATATCTGTGTCAAAATCTATAGATATAAATTGATATTGATTATTATAAAGAAAATACCATCCACTATTTAATTCAGGAGTTTCGTATATATCATTTATAATTATATTCTCATCAAAATCTCCTATAGGATGTGCTACAATAGTCATCTTTAATCACCACGTTTCTTATTCAGAATATTCTAAAAGTAAAGATGAATAATATACATTATCTCCATCTTTTGAATCACTTGGATCTGAAGGAACTATACTTCTAACGAATAAAACACCACGCTCAGTTTGTGTTTTGTATTCTATATTATCAAATATTACAACTGAACCATATCTTCTTCCTGCAAGTAAAGCCATTCTTCCTTCATTCAAATCAGCATTTGTGTCAATATATTTACCAATTAAATTTCCATTAAACGTAACAGTAACTACATTTTCTACTAATTCCACTCTTAATGTGTCTCTTTGTAGCCCAACTGATCCTGTTCCTACGGAAAACCAATGACATCTATTATAGATATTAAAGTTGTCAAAGTTGTCCAAATCAGTATATTTACCTTTTCCCACTCCTATTGCGGCCTCATAATTTGGATCAATAGGAGTATAATTAGGGATTATTGTACTATAATAGTTATTAATTTTTTCTATAGTTGCAGGATCAGGATAAATTATAATAAAATATCCATGTCCTTCATCATCTACTCTAAGCTGAACTCCTCCAAAATTATATTTTTGAACTGCTATATCTACATTTAAATCGCAATTCTTACTTTTTGGATAATGCATTGGAGTAGCCTTTCCTGTAGTTACATTTGCGTCATCTACTAAATGTTGTAAATATGAATTTTGTTTATTATTCTCTGTTAAAAAATATACTTCCCATGTACCTTTTGTATCCCAATCTTGTGGTAAATATTGTCCAATAATAGAATCAAAGCTTTCGCTATATACTTTATATCCTGGCATAAATTTACCTGAAGGAATATTTGGTAAATCTAATTCACTTCTATATATTGAAGAATTATCATATGCTATTTGTTTCCAATCTTTAGAAATATCATCAATAGTTCCATCAGGCTTTTGATAACCAACAAATTTCGCTTTAACGTCTATAGCATCTCTTCCACCTGTATTTGCTATAATAATTGGTAATATATTATTTGAAGTATTTCTATATTCTGTACCTAAATCTCCAAGCACAACAGGAGTTAGGGTGTCTGCTCGATAAAATTCTAATTTAGCAGGATTACTCATTAAACTATCACCTACCTTTTAACGTCTAAATTCAATAAATGTTATCTTAAGATTAACTTCTTTTATTCTTCCTACCGATGGCATAGTAAACTTAGTTTTTAATTCTTTTATATCTGATGGAGCTAATTGTCCTGTGATTGTTTTTCCCCAAGAATTTGTTCTTTCATCCCATATTTTAACAATATCCTCTTGTTCAGCAATTTCAATAATATACATTCCCCAACTGTTTCCTGTATTTTTTATATATCTAGTTATACTATATTTTTGCAATCTCTTCATATTTTTTGGTAATGTCATAATGTAATTTATTTCATATGGATTTGGTTGAGTTTTAGATTCTTCAGTATTATAATCAACATCTTTAATTCCTATCTTCAACGATCTAAATATTCTAAATACTGCTCTAAAAGAATTAAATGTACTTAAATTAATTACTTGAGCCATTTCTTTATAGCCTTCAATATTTGGATGGGTGTCATCACCACTAAGATCGTATCTTAATACTCCAGTTTCAGTATAAATATCTTCTCCATCAATTATTTTATGATCCTTTATTACAAATAGATCATACCAATCAATAATATCTAGTGCGTTAATTATACCATACTGTTTAATTCCTGCATTTAATGCTCGTAGACCATCTTTCGCTCTTGAAGGAACTATTGAATTTCTAGGTAAATTTGTTCCAATAATTGGTTTTGCACCATAAGATTTTATTATTTCTGCTGTTTCAATTATATTATTTATTGCATGTTGAACTACATTATTTATTTCATCTTGACTCTTATCTTGTGCAGAAAATAAATCATTTGTACCAATTAATACAATTACAAATTGAGGTCTATATAACTTCATTAAACTATCAATTCCATATCTTACTTGATCCGTAATTTGTCTTCCAGTACCTTCGTTAATAACTTCATAATCATCTGTTCCTAATCTAGTTTGTAACCAATAAGGATATTGAGATTCTTTGTTATTTTTCGTTATAACTTTTCCAGTTACTAAATCTGCCATATACACTGTTCCACCATATTTCGGATCATAATTTGGAGCACCTGCTGTAATACTATCTCCAACGCATAATATACGCATTTTATTAATATTAGATAAAAGCTTAATATCTTTAAATATAGTATTCCAGATAATATCACTTGTTTTTATATCAAATGGTATTGCAGGATTGTGAGTTATAAATCGTAGATATGTCAAAGTATCATCAAACGAATTATTAATTTTACTGGTATAAATATATTTATTTTCATAAGAATTACTTATTATCATTTTATAATTAGATGTTAATATACTTTTCTTAAATACGAGCACTTTTGATCCAAATTTAATATTTCCACTTGTTGATATAGAAGGTTTAATATTTAAAACTTGAGATATATCTCTTCTTATCATTATTTTGTAATTAATAGTTAATTTTTCATTAGTTATTAATTTTATATTAAAAACATGACCAGATTTATTACTATTGCTTATAATTTGTTTTGTATAAAAATTATCTTTAAGATTTTTTGAATAATAATTATCCTTTACTATTCTATAATCTTTTAGATTATTAAATACTCTAATTTTAATATCTGAAGAATTTAAATTTTTTGTATAACTTAAAGATTTTGCATTTAATTGTTCTATATATTTTCTATAAGTTATTATCTTTGCTATAAATTGATTTTGTAAGTTCCTTGTATCATAATGTACGCTAACAGCATTTTTTATTGAATATTCTGTGCTTACAGATTGATGTACATTTGATGCTAATTTGCCATCATTATAAACTGGAATTTGAACTAAATTTGAAGTTCTAAAAGAATAATTTTTATTTACCTCTTTTAAATACACTTCTCTAATTTTTACTGGTAAATTTATTTCAGTAAAACTAGTATTTAACCCAGTATTTGCGATAAATGTTTCTGAAGAATCATATAGCTCAAAATGATCTGTGTTAGTACTCGCAATTAGATTAGACCAATACCAGGTCACGCTATTAGTATTATTAGCAATACCTAGTAAATTCAATACTCTTAAAGTAGTTACAAAAATTGGATCAGAAAATGTAGTTTCCCCAACAGGGTTTACTGATTTTACCTTTATTGAATATTGAGTATTTTCTTCAAGATTAATTATTGTTTTATTTAAACTAAGCGTTTCTTCCCTTGTAACATAATCACTAACTTTCATAACTGAAATATAATAACTTTCTGCATATTCTACATTTATAAAATTTAAAGTTACTTTATTAAAATCATTTGGTATTGTAGTTATATTATTAGGAGAAGTTAAATTAAAGATATCAAATATTGGCGAAGGATATCCTTCAATATCATCATCAAATGCTACGATATATCTATGTTCTATTATTCCACTTGTAAGATTGCTATTTTCATTCCATATAATATTTAAAGCGTCATTAGAATAATCTATTCCTTCTACTAATTCTTTAATTAAAATATCATTAGGACTAGATGGCTTATAAATCCTATATCCTCTTGCTATCACAAATCTACACCACCCTTCAATAAGTAAGAGGGTAACTTCCCCTCTTACTTACTTTCTAATTGTCCATTTTATATTATTTATTCCTTGTATTAAACCGTCAAATTGTACAAACGAAGGTAACGCTCTGGTTGTGCTGGTTCCTTGAATTGACGCACTTTCTCCTCCGTGTATACTATATGCTTCTAATGTTCTATTTACAGTTTGTCCAGAATTTAATCCAGTTTCTAACCATTGATTTACATTTTTATCAGTTGTTACTAATACAGCACCATTTTCATCTAATAATTTAAAACCTGTTTCATTAAGCGAATTATCTGTCCAAGACCATAATATTTTAGATGCAGATTGAGGTATACCAATTAAATTAGATGGAGAAGAAGGTGGAATTGTAATATCTTTATAAGTTACATGTCCATCATGGTTAGTATAAACTAATTCAATTGTATCAGGATTATTAAATTGACTCCATTTAACACTAGGATTTGATCCTGTATCTAGATTTCCCCATGCACTCCAACTAGATCCATTAAATTTCGCATATTTTAACTGCAATTCGCTTGTATTATTAGCATCATATCCATGCCAGAATGTAAATACATCTCCAAAACAATAAGTAATTGATGAAAATATTTGATCATATCCAGTAATATTTTCTACATTTACCCATTCACTCCATGTAGTACCATTATACATTGAAAATTTAATTTTACTAAAACTTTGACTACTATCCGTCCCTTGACATGAAATATATTTTTCATTAGTTCTAGAATTTATTGCTATACTTGGATACATTCTATCATAATTAGCGATTGGGTGTATATTTAACCATACACTCCATCCATTTCCATTATTAGTCGATTCTTTTATTTGATAATTGTCATTTAATGGATCTTTTCCATGACAAACTACAGTCATATTATCATATTGATCAATAGCAATATTTGGATACATTAATGGATATCCTGTTACTTCTTGAATATTTATATAAGAAGTCCATATTCTAGATACAATATCATAGTTATATTCTGAGTATTTAATTTGATCTTCACTATTTAAAGGATCTTTCCCAAACCATACCGCATGAAGACCGTCAGACGAATCTATACTTGTAGATGGAAAATTTTGATCGTATCCAATAATTGGTGCAACATTAGTCCATTCAAGCCATACGTCAGTATGAAACATAGAATGCTTTATCTGTTTATGAATAGGATTATTTGTATCTGTTCCTGACCATAAAAGATGTATAGTCTCATTTTTTGTAAAATCAACATTATCAGAAGCGTTCATCTCTTCTAAAGTAGGTATGGCTGTAGATAGAATTCCAACTCTATTTAAATAAGTGGTTAATGTAGTTGCATTATTTAAGCTTATTGGTTTTAATGGTGGATTTATAAATCTTGTGTTATCACCATCATTAGTGATACCTATTGGTGTTACAGCAGTCAAAGTTGTGGAAGGATAATTACCTATAAACATACTGGAATCAATATCTAAATATCCTACATGGGTAGTTGATATATAATTTCCATATATGCCATATGGCGGAAATGTAACAGTAAGGTAATTAATAAGAGCAGATTTTAATGTGTTATTACTTCCCAATATTGTTAACTCATCAGATCTAAAAGTAATATTTGAAAGTCCTCCACTTTTCCACTTAAACTTAGCTTCAGGATCATAAATATAATATGTTGCATTAAGAGTTACTAAGTCTTGTGTAGTATCTCTCAGCATTACTATTGCAGGATATGATATTTTCCCACCAGACTGAATAACGTTTGGCATACTCCAATCAGGATAAACTTGAATATTAAATCCTTGAACAAAAAATATACTAGGATTAATATTTCCTATCATAACTGGTACAAGTGTATCGCCAATTAAATATTTTGAATGAAGAAATTCCCACAATCCATTAACGTTATTTAAAGCAAAATATCCACAAGCTTCTGCTATCATTATATTTCTTAAAGAATCTATCATTGTTTGTTGCATAGAATAAAAAATATTTTTCGCAGAATCCCAAAGCGTACCTGTATAACCAGCAATTGCATCCCCAATAATAGTACCTACTGCTCCAGATGAAACCATTGCTGTAGCAATATAGGTTATCATTGCCACATCGTCTATAACAAGAGTTTTTCCATTAGCAGACTCTAAGGTTAATGTAGGATTTACTTGATCGTAACCTTCTAATTCTTCAATTGGTACTTCTATTCCAGTTTTATTTAAAATATAATTGGTTCCATCCCAAATGTATAGGCTTCCATTTTGTATTTTACGAACAAATATTCTACTAGTTGAATTATATATAGAATCGTAACAAATCCATATATTATCTTTAGAATCTCTTACTATTTTCCTTTGTGAATTAATACTTAAATTAGCATTATAATCAGTAATTCTTCCGTAATTTGAAATAGATGTTGTAAATTCAATTTGACTTTTATCACTTTCTACTTCACTATTAAGAGCACTTGCTTTAAACACATAGTCTGTGTCACTTATTAAATCTCGTATTCTATAAAATAAATTAGACGTATTAGCGATAAGAGTATTGTTTACATCATAAATGTTATAACTGGTTGCACCATAGATTAGACTCCAAGATATTACAACAGAAGTAGATAATATTTCTGATACAGTTATTTCAGCAATCTTATCTATAAGAGTAATAAATTCTATTACTGTATATTCACTATCTCCAGAAGAATTAAATGAACTAATATAATATTGATATGATGTATTTGATTCAAGAAATTGAATTTCATAATATAAATTAGAAGTTGTTCCAATTAATTCATGATTTGAATTAAATATCCTATAAGTAGATACATTAGGAACTTCTTCCCAACTTAATAATATAGTTGTTGTCTTTATATCTACAATTGTTACTATCGGACTAGATGGTAAAGTCAAAACATTTATTGATATTTTATTACTTTCTTTAATATCAGTGTATGCTGTTACTTTAAATGTGTAATTAGTCCCTTCATTTAATTCAATTATTTCAAATTCATTATAAATTGTTTGTCCGATTAAATTATCATTTACGTCATAAATATTATAACCTATTGCATATGGATTATTATTCCATAATAAAGTTATACTTTCACTTGTGATATTCAAAGCAGATAATTCGACAACTTCACTCATATCTGTAATAAATATAACTTCAGTTTTTGAACTTTCTCCACTTACATTCATAGCAGATACTTTAAATATATTTTCTGAACCTGAGATTAAATCTGATAAATTGTAACTAGTCTCAATAATATTAGTTATAATATCATTATTTACATCATAGATATTATATCCACTAGCACCTACAACTCCTGTCCATGAAATTGTTGCAGAATTAGTAGTAATGTTTGAAGAAATTAAATCTGTAACTTCAGTAGGAATAGTTATAAATGAAATTATTGTTTTTTCACTTTCTCCAGAAGCATTTGATACACCTATTTTATATGTGTAATTTGTTCCTTTTTCTAGAGATATAATATCATAAGGTGAAACTATATTCGAGTCTATTATTACATCTGAATTATCATATAGCTTATAAACCAATCCTATAATATTTATCCACATTAATTGTGCTGAATTATTTGTAATATTATCAGTATTTATAATAGGATTTGCAGGAATGGTTAAAATAGTAATTGGTTCAGATTTTTCACTTTCTAAAAGTGGATTTATACCAGTAATCGTAAATTGATAACTAGTATTTTCACTTAAAGTAGCAAAGGTGTAAGTTGAAGTTGGTATATTTACAAATAATGAATTGTCTGAATTGTAAATATTGTAACTTTCAGATTTTTCATCTGTATTCCAAGTAATAGTTACTGAATTACTTATATTAGAAGTAATTTGAATATTTGTTGGAATATCTGGAACTGGAATAGGTAATGTTAAAAATGAACATGGAGTAGCTAAACTTTCTCCGCCTTCATTTAAAGCCGTGATGCTGTATCCATAAGGAGTATTTTCTGTTAAATTAGAAATTTCGTATGAAGGAGTTAATACGTTTGTTAGCAGATTGCCATCAAGAGAATAAATATTATAAGATGTTGCATTAGTTGATGGAGTCCATGTTAGGGTTACGGAATTATAGGTAAGATTTGTTGTGGTTATTCCAGTTGGAGAAAGAGGCTTGATAGTTTCTGCTATGAGAACTGGTCGAAATGCCACAGTTGTATCATTACTTAAATAAGCATTCCAATTAGATGCGGAACCATTTCCTAAAACACTACGATAAGTATTACCATTTGCAGTATTAGTGGTATTAGTCCAACTATATTTTGTACTCCAATTCCAAACATTATTATCTCCTGCTACAATAGTTTCATTAAGTGTTGAATTTGCAATATACTTTATCCACTCATTATCTAAATCTGTAGCTGAAATTCCTCCTATTGGAAGACGAAGATAATAATTATTTGACATATCTGAGGAAATAGACTTTACAGCATAAATTGTAAAAAATGGAGTAGTATTATGAGCAATTGAAACATAATTACCATCATTAGAAAACGAAACTCCAACTCCAGTTCCAGTTGGCAACGTAAACGGGTTCATAGTTTTAATAAAAGTGTCTTCAAATTGTCTATAGAAAGATACGAAAGGTGTTATATCATGAGTTATTGCCAAATAATTTCCATCAGGTGAAAAATTTGCACCATATCCTAATCCAGTAGGTAGTGTTGATGGATTTAATAACTTTGTAAATACATCTCCAGATCTTTTATAAATTGTTATAAAAGGTGTAATATAATGTGCTACAGTTAGATAATTTCCATTAGGAGAAAAAGACGATTTCATTCCTATACCTGTTGGGAGAGTAGTTGGATTTGAAAGTTTAGTGAATATGTTTGCTGATTTTTTATATATTGTCAAAAATGGAGTTATGTCATGTGTAGCTGTAACGTATACACCATCAGGAGAAAAAGATACACCATAACAACTTCCAGTTGGCAATGAAGTTGGGTTATTAGTTTTTGTAAATATATCGTTAGATATTTGATATATTGTTACATATGGAGAAATATTATGTCCAACAATCATATACGAACTATCTGGAGAAAATGAAACTCTATTTCCCTGTCCAGTTGGTAGAATCGAAGGATCAGGAAGTTTAGTAAATGTATCGCCAGATCTTTTATATATTGTAATAAAAGGAGCAGTTCCATGTGTTACGCTCATGTAATTTCCATCTGGTGAAAATGAAGTTCCTTGTCCTGCTCCAGTTGGTAAAACAGATGGATCAGACAATTTTGTAAAAACATCACTAGATTTTTTATAAATTAAAACATATGGCGATGCACCACTAACAACAGACATATATGTTCCGTCTGGAGAAAAAGATGTTTCATTTCCTATTCCAGTTGGAAGCGTAGTAGAGTTAGGTAATTTGGAAAATGTCTTTGTATTTTTATCAACTATAACCCCTGAACCACTTGCTACCCCTGAAGTATTCAAAACATCCCACGCTATACTATTTTGCACATTTCTATCTGCTACTAACATTTTTCTTCCTTTATAATCAGTATCCACCATTATAAAGTTAAAACTTCCATCTGGTGTAGCAGAACTCGCCACAGGAATTGCCGTTGCAGTAGTTATTCCAAGTTCTGAGAACGTTCCGACTTGACCTGAAGTTGGTGCTGTATAACGGCAAGGGATAAAATCTCCGATAGACATAGCTTGGGTGGTAGATTGAATGTTAGCCAAAGATATCTGCATAGTGTTGGAATTATTCAAAGATTGATAGCCAATTGGTAATAAATATGAAAAAGAAGAACTTCCAAAATTAGCTATTATAGAATATGACGAAGTGTCACCAGAAGAAACATAGGGATATATCACATCTCCAATAGAACTTTTTATATCTGACTTAGCTATCCCTTGACTAATACCATTTTTATAATACACAACTGTCTCTAGATCCATGTCTAATGCAACACTAATAACATCTCCACTATTCAATGATCCACCATATATCATACCACCAGGATATATTATACCATTAGAAGTATTATATTTACAATACATATTTACCCTATTTGAACTACCTGCATAAGTAGTTAAACTAGCATTTATATTTGCAATTCCAACTGTAAAATATCCGCTAACAAGAGTATATTCCCAATACCATTTTCCAGAAGAGACTCCTTTAGTAGCTCTAATTCCACCATTTGTGTATCCTGTACTACTCGACATCGTTAAATTTCCATTACTTAACGTCACAGCACTACCCTTATCAGTCGTACTCCAAGTTACAGGTATTATTATATTGACCGCCATCTAATCACCCTCCTTCCTTATAAATTAAATTAAATTAAATTAAATTAAATTCCACTCAATTAACAATAGAACATCTATTCTATTACTCTATATATTGAAGAACTGGTCTAAATCCATATGCACCAGCAATATTTGATGAAACTGTAGCTCCAAAATCATAAGGTGTACTAAATCCTCTCATTATTCTTAATGAAGAAGCGTATAGGCTAATAATCGGTGTTTCTTGCATCCAAGATCGTATATTATTATTGCAATGCCACACGTTATTGTCACCTGCTATAATTTTTCCTTCAAGATCACCTTTGGCAATATAAGTATCCCATTCATTTGAACTAGGCCAAGCACCAAGACTAGAATTACTTATACTACTATTTCCACTCGCATCTAGATAAGAGTTGCCACCTGAAAGAGAGCGAATATATCCAATGTCTACTCCTTCAAACATATCAAATTCCGAAATTTGTAAGAGTTCTGAGTCTCCATTATTTGCGGTAATATTAATTCTATAATATAAAAATGCTTGTATATTACTAATATAAAATAATTTAGATGTACTCGCAACCCAATTAGTTACAGTCTGTGAATCCAATACCGTCCAACTACTGCCATCATTTGATCCCTCAAATGTCCATGTCTTAGGGGCGCGAGATGGTATTGCAAATGGTGTTATTTTATAACTTTTAATCATTTTAGAGACTATAAATTTATAAGATAACCACCCCGTTGTAGTAGGAGATAATGTACTCCACATTGTACTAGTGGATTTATCAAATGCAAGATATGCAGGAAACGAAGTATGATATGAACTAACTGCTACAGTTCCACTGGGAACAGTATTTGATGTCATTATAGGAATATCACTGGTTTTCATTATAATATTTGAGGATAATTTATTTCCTTCGATATATTTAGCATTATTTAAAATATTCCAACTTATATTTGTTTGTATTACACGATCCCCAATAAGGAATCCTTTATCAGATTTGACGAAGTAAAATTTCCCATCAGGTGTAGCCGTTCCAGTTACAGGTATTTCTGTTGTTGTACAAGTTCCTAATTCGCTAAAACTCCCTGCCACACCACTTATTGCAGTATATCTACAAGGAATAAAATCTCCAACTTTCATTTCTTCAAGAGATGAAACTAAACTTCCCTGAGATATTGCTGTTAAAGGAAGATCGTTAGTTATTACATAAGTATCTGCAGTTTTGTTCCAATCAATTGTTTTAAAAGCCATTTATTTCACCTCTTTCAAAGAATAAAATCCTATTTTTAATGTTAAAACGAAAGTCTAGAACCAATACGAGAATTAGTATCTGTAATAAGAGAGTCTATATAAATACTAAATATTCCTGAATTTGTTGCATCTGCCCAAAAACCACCATAGTTAGGAATGCTATTTGCATATAAGTGAGCTTGATCATAAATTTTAGTAGTAGAGCTTCCAGAAGTTACTTTTGGTATAAAATTTAGATAATTATTATCCCAAATATCTGATATATAACCAAATACATCTGTAAAATTTGATGGTGATATAAATATTGCTCCATAACCTGATCCAGTATTATTAAATCCAACATTACCTATTTTAATTGTAATAGGAGTAGAACCAGAAGTTCCGCTTGTTACTAATCCATCAATAAACTTATTAGTATTCCCATATAAATTCTCAATTCCCCTATAACTCATAGCATGTAATCCATCAGTACCTAAATTCGATTCATTTCCAGTTATATTTCCTAATGTTGAAGTTTTTCCAGTAATAATTGATGCAGTATTTGTTGATTTAGTGTAACCTAAACCAATTTTGCTCTGAGAATCAAAGTGACCATATTCAACTAAATACAACATCTGTACTGCTGATAATAAATTAAAATCAGTTATGCCCCAACCATTTCCTCTACGTTGAGCGATAGTTCTGAAATTACTAATCGTCAATCCTGTATATGGTTTATAATCACTCACACTACACAGTTTCCACGTTTCAGTTATGCTAGCATTATTATCACTTGTAGTATTTCCTGTTACATGACTACTCCCATTCCACAACACACCTTCATAAGCACTAAAATATCTATAATTAACTTCTTCCGCAACTCCATCCCCATCTCTATCTCTATAAAACGCAGGATGAACAACATATCCATCTTTTTCCACATCACTTATCGAAAAACTATGTCCTGTTGCAGTACCATTTTTCTTATACCAAAACTTAGGTATTTCAACCATTACTTGTCCGTTAGTACCATCATCTTTATACGAAGCGTCTCCATAATAAGCATTAACAACTCCTGCATCTGAAAGATTACATCTACGCATACCATACCAAGTTGTGGGTGTAATCGTAGATTGATCTAGAGGAAGATATCCAGTTGGGGGTTGTGATGCGAATGGAGTTAATCCAAAGTTAACTGTGGTTAAATTAGCAACCATGTCGCCACAACTATGATATGGATATACTATTCCAAGTGATGCTAAGTCAGTAAATGCAGAAATTCCATTATTTTGAACTTTGCCATTTCTATAAAATTTTATACTTTTCCCATCCATATCTAAAGCTATACCTACAATATCGTTCGAGACGAAAACATCACTATACATTATGCCACTTGGTTGTTTTGAACCAGTCCAACAATATATTACTCTTGTATTAGTCTCTGAACCATCTATTAAGGAAGCACTACTATTAGCAATTCCAATAATAACTTTGGGAGATGTACTTAATCGAACTTCCCAATACCATTTTCCAGATGAAACTCCCTTAGTCGATCTAACTGCACTATTAGTATATCCAAGACTAGATATCGTTAAGTTTCCATTACTCAACGTAACCGCACTACCCTTGTCAGTCGCACTCCAGGTAACAGGGGTCACATAATTTACCCCAATTACAGAATTAGCATTAGGCAACTTCAAAGTATCAAATGTCATAACTACTTTATCACTTTGACCCTCATCATTAACTGCATTAACTTTAAAAGCATGAGCCGCACTTGCTGTCAATCCAGTTATTACTTGACTTGTAGAATCAATTCCTGTCAAGTTGTAAATTATATTATCATCTTTATCATAAATCTTATATCCATTCGCGCTACTATTTCCTGTCCAAGAAATAGTTGCTGTTGTTTGCGTTATATTAGAAACCATTATATTTGTTGGTTCTAAAGGGATTGTTATACTTTGTAATTGGATATACGCATCTAAGGTTTTATCCCAACTAACTTGTATATAAGACATTTATTGCCACCTCCGTTAATATATGTATTTATTGAGTAAATAGCAAAAGCTACCCACTCAACATAGGTAGCTATTTGATCTAAATAGGATTATTTGACCAAATTTTAGTGTTTTAATGAGAAATAAAATTCTAGTTTATAGTTGTTCCAGATATAGAGTTAATTATACAATGGATTTTTTTGCTTAATAGTCGTAGATATATTTAAAAAGATAGACGAGAAGAGATAAGTGCGTTACTATAATTAGACGTAGAAGTATCTAGGAAAAATGAACCACTTTTCGTATTACTAGCATAAAAGCCCCCAAACATAAAAATACCACCTGCATACATAGAAGCCCAATCATACATTTTTGTAGTTGAACTTCCAGTGAATGTTTTTCCTATAAACCCAAATTCACTCTGATCCCAAATATCAGAACAATATCCACTTACGTTTGCAAAAGTTACAGAATAAAAGCTATACCCTATACCAGCGTCATTAAATCCAATATTTCCTATTTTGAATGTATTTGCTTCCGTTACTAATCCGTCAATCCATTTAAATAAATTACCGTATAGATTTTCCATACCTCTATATGACATTGCGTGTAATCCATCTGTACCTAAATTCGATTCATTTCCAGTTATATTTCCTAAAGTAGAAGTTTTTCCTGTGATAATAGATGCTGTATTTCCGGTTGCAGTAAATCCTTTACCAATCTTTGTCTGACTGTCAAAATGTCCATATTCAACTAAGTACAACATTTGTACAGCACTAAGCAGATTAAAATCTAATATACCCCAACCATTTCCTCTTCTTTGAGCAATAGTACGAAAATTTCCAATGGTCAATCCTGCATACGGCTTATATCCACTAACACTACATAATTTCCAACTTGAAGTAACACTAGCATTATTGTCTGCTGTTGTATTTCCAGTTATATAATTCGTTCCATCATGTAAAATACCTTCGTAAGCTGAAAAATACCGAAACTCCACTGGCTCAGCTACTCCATCTCCATTCCTGTCTCTAAAAAAAGCAGGATGAACAGTAAAACCATCTTCAGGTTGATCAGAAATTCCGAAAGTATATCCTGTTTCCGTTGGTACTTTTTGATAATAAAACTTTGGTATTTCTACCATTACTTGTCCGTTTGAGCCATCATCTTTAAAAGTTGAATCTCCAAAATACGCATTTACAGTTCCGTTATCCGAAAGATTACAACGTCTCATATTTGCCCATGGTGATAAGTTTGTAAAATCTATTGGCATTTATAAATCACATCCTTTATTAAAATTATAATGAATCACAAATTAAATAAACCTGTGACTCACTAAATTCTAATAACTTATCGTGGCAATTCTCGGTAAGCAACTTCGAAATAAATATCTGTTTTATACTGAGTAGGAATTCTACCTACATAATTCGGATCACTTGTAGGAACACCTTTATTCAATTGTGGTACAGCTTTTGCATAAATCGTTTGATATAAACTAGGATCTGGACTAGCAATTGCATTACTAATTTCATTATTAATGTCATTAATTACAACGCTATTTCCTCCAACACTAGGGAAAGATCCTACATTTAATGTTAAATAAATATGTTTAACACTAGAAGTAACAGCACTTCCACCAACTAAATCTAAAATACTACCTGTTGAACTTGAACCTTTATAATTACGTACAACATTTACATAAGAACCTGTTGCATCTCCACCAATATTTTGTACCAAAACATCTTCATTATTAACTCCTGCTGTTACAGTTAATACTGTTCCAACATTAATCGACAATAATCCTGTTCCACTTGGAACTGTTTTAGAAACCTCTGAAAGATACAATTTATTATTTGTACTTGCAGGAGTTCCTAATTTAATTGTTGTGGTAAAAGGTTTAGGTGTAATTGTAATTGAAGGATTTCCTGTATATTTTAAAGACATTACTGTTCCATCTGCTGAATCGAAAATAGGATCTCTTCTTCGTCCATCGTTAAATATATAAAATGTTGTTGGAGCAACTAAAGTAATATCATCTATACTTCCATCTTGCTCAATTGTTAAAGGATTACTTGCAGAAATAATGTTTGAATATACATTATTTACAACTGTAAAGTTTTTAACTAATACTAATGCCATAATTAATTCCCCCTTATTAAAATAAAATACGTGGGTACTCATCAGCGAGTATTCTAAAATAAGTATCTTTCTTTATTTGAGTTTTTAACGCTCCAGTAGAAATTTTTATATATAATTTAACTGGTTTCCAACTTTCTATTATGTCTGGTAATGAAATTGGTGCGTTAATAAAGTCATCGTCATTTCCTGTTAAACTTAGAAATATATGATCTGGTATAGCGTCTACAAAAGTGCCATTTGGTATTGTTAATCTAGTAGTAGAATTTTTAGCTCTGTCTACAACTAAATTATTTCCAGAAATATTTCTTATCCAAATTTCTTCTTGAAGCGTATTAATTGGATCAGTAATAAGTTTAGTTCCTTGATTTAACATCGAACCATCTTCAACACTAAACTGCGTACTTTCTGCGGAAATAGGTTGACCTGTGATAGTTGTAATTCTTGTGCGAACCCCTTTAGGGATAAAGGATATGTTGCGATATTCAAGAAGTAAACTTAAATCTTCACTTGAACCATCATCGAATATATATACTATAATATTATCTGAAGTACCTGCTGAACTATGATTTGTAATAACAGGTATATCACTATCTCCCACAATTCCTACCCAAAATTCTGTTAAATTTAAATCACTAGAAGTAGATACCCTTATCGTCATCTTATCACCTCATTATTTTATACGATTCATATTTTTCAATTGATTCTCCTATATCAAACCACTTATCTTTATAAATATATTTGTCTGATCTAATTTTACTCAGAACATCATCTTCTAAAGAACAAATACCTTCTGGAATAACATCTATTAACTTGATATTTACTGCACAAACACCAATTGAAACAAAATTGTTATCATAAGAAATAGTTATTAATTCTTTTGTTCTATTATGTTCTTTAAGCAAATGATTTAAATTAACGTCTGCTATAGTGTCACCATTCATTAAAATAAAAGTATCATCTTTTAACAAATCTTTGCATAACCTAATTGCTCCACCAGTTCCTAAATTTAAATCATACGAATAACTTATATTGACACCAAATTCTTCACCATTGCCAAAATACTTCATAATAACTAGGCTCAAATTTCCAACAGCCAAGATAATTTCAGTAATTCCATTTTTCTTTAGATATTCAATTTGATGCACCAAAACTGGTTTTCCACCTATTGGTAACATTCCTTTAGGAGTATTTTTAGCAATATCTCCAAGTCTAGTCGCTTTTCCGCCACATAAAATTACACATTGCATAAAATTTTTTCAACTGCTTTCAGCAAATTAGGAAATACATAATCTGCATTATTAATCTCATTTCCTATTTTAATAGTTTTTACTCCTGCATTTTTACCGCACAAAATATCAGAATCTTTATCACCAATCATCCAACTTTTAGACAAATCTATATTATAATGTTCACTAGCTTTAATAATCATATAAGGATTTGGTTTTCTGCATTGACAATTATCTTCAGGAGTATGTGGGCAATAAAATACATTTTTTAATTTATTACCTAATAAATTATTTAATTTACAATTTATTTTAAATAAGTCATAATGAGTAAAATAACCTCTTGAAATTCCTGATTGATTAGTAATAATTATTGGAATAAATTCATTATCAACAATTATTTGAAGTGCTTCTTTAACACCTTCGATTAAAACAATGTCTTTATGTTTAGATATATAACCGTAATCATGATTTAATACTCCATCTCTATCAAGAAAAAATGCTTTATTCATTAAAATAATTCATCTTCTATTATTTCGCATATCATATGAATTGCTAAAAGATATGCTTCTTGTATTCTAGCTGTATCTATAGATGGCATAGTTAAAGAATTTTCGTATTTATTATCAACTAAACCAGTAATTAAAATAGGTATAGCTTCTAATTCTTCCGCTTTATCTAATGCATTTAATATATTTATTGATTTACCACTAGTAGTTATACCAATAACTATATCTCCTTTATTAGCATAAGCTATTACCTGCCTAGAGTATATTTCATCATAATTATAATCATTTCCAATTGCAGTAATAACTGCATTATTACTTGATAATGCTATTGCGTTTAATCCTTTTCGATCAAACTTAAATTTATTTACTAATTCTGCAACAAAATGTTCAGCATCAACTGCGCTTCCACCATTTCCGCATATTAATACTTTATTTCCGTTTCTATAAGCAGTTATAATTATATTTGCAACTTTATCAATTTTATCTAATTTAAAAATTAAATTTGATACAGTTCTAACATTTTCTCTTAAAACTTCTGTTAAATTGACCACGATTGAACACCTCTATTTTCAAAATGAAAGTCTAAAATAGTTCCTCCTATTTCAGTTAAAGCATTTTTTAATAAATCTTTATCATTTGGACAATAAAAAAGAAGGTATCCTCCTCCTCCTGCTCCACAATTTCGTACTCCAGAAGCACCATTATTTAGACCAACTTTACAAAGTTTATCTATTCGAAGAGTTGTAATACCACTTGTTAATTTCTTTTTAATATTCCATGTTTCTCCAAACAATTCAGAAAACCTAATTAAATTATTATTAGAAATTTCTATTCTCATTTTATAAACTAATTCTTTGATTTCATGTAAATATTCAAAATTATTTTTATAAGAATTGATTTGTTTTTCTATAATATCTTCTCCTACTCTAGTTATACCTGTATAGCATAAGACAAGATTATTTTCTAACTCATTTATAAAATTATCTTTTATTCTCAATGGATTAACAACAATATTTTCTTTTTCAAATGTAATATAATTAAATCCTCCAAAAGAAGTTGCAAATTGATCTTGGTATCCGCCTTTTATACCTAGTATTTTACGTTCGATATAGTATGCAAGATGTGCAATATTATCTTTGCTATAATTATTAATACCTAAATACTTACAAAATAATTCTATTAAACAAACACTTAAAGAAGATGATAATCCCAATCCACTTCCTACAGGAACATCACTTTCGATATATAAGTCGAATCCTTCTGTGAACTCTTTAAGCATATTCATATATATCATTACAGATTTAACTATTTTTAACTCTCCGTCAACTACATAAGTAAATTTTTCTGTAACTCCTAAATCTTTAGAATAGATAGTTATTTCCTTATCTTCTCTAGGTTTAAGTGTAGCGTAAACATATTTATTAATTGTCGTACTAATTACGCATCCACCAAACTCACTAACATATGGTTCAATATCTGTTCCACCACCAGAAAATGATATTCTTAATGGTGCTTTTGATCTATATATCATTTAAAACACTCCTTATATCCTTAAATTCCTAAAACATCTTTTAAATTCTGTGCTATCTGTAAGTAATCAAATTTTAAACTATCTTGTTTGGCTTGTTTCGCTTTACTTTTAGCTTCTTCTCTGTTATTATATACGTGTCGAAGTAAATACTGGAGATGATCTATAGAAGGTTCAGCCCATTCCATATACGACTGAAAGTCTCCAGAATACCACTGACTCTCTACTGGTCTTAACTGATATTCTAATAAATAACTGTTTTCATTTGTTATAAATTCTGTTTGACCAGACCAATTAGTTGCTATAACTGGCAATTCATTTGCCATTGCTTCTAGAACTACACGATTATACCCTTCACATCTTGAAGGCGAAATAAACGCATCTGCGTTAGAAAACAAATCTGCTATTTTTTCGTATGGTAATGAGGTTGTATTTACATATACTGGATATGTTCTTTTATATTTATTTTTAACAGATACAATATAAGTTAATATAGCTGAAGAAGGTAGTATTTCGTAGTTCAATGAAGATGTTTTTATGGTTAAAGAAACGTCATCATTATTATCAAATTCTCTGAAGAAAGCTTCTAATAATATATCATAAGATTTTCTAGGCAACCACTGAAATAAAGAAAAGAAATTAAACGTATTACTATCTTTTAATACTTTAGGTTTTATGAGAGAGAAATCTATTCCTTCTCTAACAATAACCACTGGTTTATTTATGTCATTTTCTAATATATCTCTATTAAAGTGACTTGGCACAATAATTGTATTAATATCTGCACTATTATTGATTAAATTTAACCATTGTTCAGGGTAAGAACTCGTTTCCCAAACAGTAGACGCAAAAGTCTTTTTAGCACCATGCCAAGGTTTAAATTCTGGAAGGATAGTTCTATTAAGATAAATGAAATCATCTTCAAGAGGTGTATCTATAGCTTTTTTTAGCATTTCTCTTGTGTCAGCATTTTCAATGGTATATAAGTATTCTATAGGTTGGTCAACTATCTTTAGGTTTACGCCAAGTTCTAAAAGTCCTTTAATATATAATAGATTCGTATTTACATATCCACTACAACCATATATACCACATCTTAAAGCCAATTGAGTCATATTTCACCTTCTATCCCTTAAAGAGTATTAAATCCTTCTAATCCATCTTTTTCTATTATTCCTGCTAATTCTCTGATCACATATTCCCATAAAGGAGTAATATATTTCCAATCAAATGCCTCGCAATATTTTCGACACTCTTTACCAATTACAGGTAAAACACTTCTGTTTTTATAATAAATATTAAGTTTTTCTGTTAAATCAGAACTACTTATTATCTGTCTCTCAGTATCCCATAGTGGCAAAAAATATGAACCAACTGTATTAATTCTCATATTTCTGGACACAAATTCTTTACAAGCAGAATAATCAGTCACCAAAACTGGCACTTCACATAATTGTGCTTCTAATGAAGGAAGCATTAAACCTTCTCCGCTAGTAGATGAAGCGTAAATATCCATAAGATTGTATATTTCAACAAATGTTTTTTCATCAACACCTGTTTCAACATTTAAATCTTTTGTAATATAAACTTTATCTTGTATATTATTTCTCATAATATGTTCATATAAATTATGTCCTACATCAATTGGTTTAGTATGAAGATATAAAACTACATCATTTTTATCTTTAGCGAAATCAGCAAATGATTTTATTAAAGCAGGGAAATTTTTTCTTTCAGAATTACGTCCAACTGATCCTACTACAAATTTACCACTTAATCCATACTTCCGTTTTATCGCTTCTTTATTCATTGGCCTGAATACTTCTGGATCTACTCCATGATAGATTAAACGTGTATCTTCTCTTTGAGTAGCGTTTATTGTTGCATTTAATCCTGTTTTTGAATAAGTTATAGGCATATCCATTTGATTAACAATGTACTTTTGAGCAGTTGTAAGTTGTTCGGAATCGACTGGAAAATATCCCAAAAAACGAAAAAATCTATTCTTGTATTGTCCTATATAACTGATGTTCATTAAATCTCCATACGCAAACACGATGTCTGGAAGTAAATCATCTACAACTTTAGTAAATATTGTTTTCCCAAAGTCATTGTTTGGTACTGGATGAAGTTTGTATTTATAATCTATCTCTTCTTTAAGACCCCAAGCAATTTGTTCTACGTGATGTCCTAAAGAAAGAAAGATGCCAGCTAAACGTCTTATAATTACGGAATATCCTGTATTATACAAAGGGCAATCTGATATAAGTAATATTTTCAATTTTAATCAATTCCTTCAAACCTATTTTTAAGAAATTTTGCTGGATTACCTGCCCATATCTCGAAAGCAGGAATTGTTTTTCCTGTCAATACAGATCCTCCTGCAAGTACAGAACCTTCTTCCATAATACTTCCTGCATTAATAACACAATTACAACCAATCCAACAACCATCTGAGATTATTACAGGTTTTGAATTATATGGTTGATGTTTTATCCAAGATTCTTTTCCTCTATATTCGTGATTAGCGTCCCTGAGAGTGGTTTTTTCAGCTATTATTGCTCCATTTCCAATTCTTACATATTCATTACAAACAATCATTGTCCATTTACCAATAAAAACATCATGTCCAATATCTAAATGTCCACCATCAGCGTGAAGATAATAATCTCCAAGATGTTGAACAAATCCATCCTTCATGGATACTTTACCACCGTTATTTTCATATATTTCAAGTGACATATAAAACCTCCTTTAAGGGAATACTGAAAGTAGAGGTGAATAATTATGAAAAGGGTGTTTGGTATAATTGTTATTTTGTCTCCATTTATAGGAGCATGGTGGTATTGGATAAATAATTAAAGAGAATCCATTACTTCTTTCCAAAAGTTAGTAGCTATTGTTTGCCAACAGAATTTATTACGAACTTCTTTGATTTCGTTCGCTGTCATCTTTGTATTATCTGAATTATTAAAATGCTTTATGATATTATTAGTCATATCAATATCATATTCACCTTCTGGTATAAATAATGAAAAATCTTCAAACCATTTACGATAATATATACTGTTAAAACAAATCGGTTTTGCACCACAAATAGCACCTTCGATGACAGGTAGCTCGAATCCTGCACCAGACCTCATTCCAGAAACAAATTTACATGACATATACCATTCTTTAAGTTCATCATCAGAAATCCACTTTTCAAAGGTGTGAAAATTAGAATCAAATACTCTTCCCTGACGCAAGAATTGATGAAACCTAAAATCAGTATGCAACATTTTACCACCAGTTAATCTACAACTATCGTATATTTCTGAGTGATGTTCGCTGTCATAAAAACTGAAACTAATTATAGTATTATCTCTCTTGCTATTAATCGCTTTTACAGCATCTACATTGAATATTTCTTCATCAAATCCCCAAGGTGCGTAAACATGATTGGTATTTTGATTAACATTTGTATATCCAAGAATATCTAATGGATGAAATGTATATGTCATTTTAAGTAAAGGATTAGAAAATAAATCATTAAAATACGATTTATCTTGTTGTAATTCACTTATTAAGAATATCATTGGTTTTTTACAATTATGTAAATACCAATTTAAATCATTTAAATATTGATGATGAAATATTACAAAATTAGCTTCTTCATAACTATTTACAAATTCAATTGAATTAGGACTATGTTTTCTTAGGTTTTTTGATATCCTAGCACCACCTTGTCGAAGCTCCCCACCATAAGTTTCCCAACACTTAATCATATTATTACCTCATAACGCCAATAATCCAAAACTTCTTTCAGCGTACTATAAAAATCTTCTTCCATTTCCCAACCAATACTTTTTAACTTAGAGTTATCCCCTAACTCCAACGGAATATCAGATTTTCTTAACTTATTTTCGTCAATTTCAACAGTAATATCCGCACTAGACATTCCTATAAGACAATCTAATATATCACTCATTTTTCTTGGAATTCCAGAACAAATATTATAAGATTCTCCATTTGTATTTTCATCACTTTGAGACAATATCCATAATGCTTTTACACAATTTTTTGCCGAAAGAAAGTCACGCTCACTTGTTAAATTCCCTACCTTTATGATTCCTTTACTTCCTCTTCTCTCAATCATAGCTATTTGTTTAGCAAAACTATTAACACTACTGTTCTCTCCCTGTCTTCGACCAATCTGTATATATGGTCTAACATTTATGACAGGCAAGCAATAATTCTTAAAGTATTGATATCCCATTGTTTCCGTTGCAACTTTTGTCACAGCATATAAACTTAACGGATGAAATTGCGTTTCTTCATCCGTGGGATACTTGCCATTTACGTCACCGTAAACTGCCGCACTTGATGCCAAAATAATCTTTTTTGGAATATAATTTGCTAATTTAATAGATTCTAAAAGATTAAAAGTTCCATTAATATTAGTATCAATGGTCATTTGAGGATTGCTTTCAGATATTTTTGGATAACCTTGTCCTGCCAGTGAAAAAATTATGTCTGGTTTTATTTCATTAATTATATTTAGAACTGCCACAAAATCTGTTATGTCTAAATCTCTGTAACTTACAATTTCTGGTCTATACGCTTTACTTCTAGGGCGTTTACTTGCAAATATCTCATATTCTTTATGGTTTTTATAAATATAATCAATTAAATGACTTGCTATCATTCCATTACCACCTGTAATAAATACCTTCATCCCATCACCTCTTCTACCAATTTAACGGAATAATCATTGCTAATTTAAAATAATAAAATATTACGAAATTCTTAATATCTTTTAAAATATTCAAATGCATTTCTCCTTAAATTTTTATTAACGCTTTATAAAAATTATCTGCAATTTTACGTTGTCCTTCGTCATTCAGATGATGTAAATCCTCTAAGAAATAACTAATATCTTTTGTATCAGTATAAGTATCTACTAATTCAATTCCATTCATATAACAAAATACATTTAATAAATTATTATATTCCACTATCATAGGTCGTATATTTCTAACAATTTTACTTGGCACATTTTCCTGAATATACGGCGTTGTAGAAATCACTATTTTCAAATCATGTTTCTTAATATATGTAATTAATTTGTAATAATCTGAAAATATCTCTTTAAACGATCTTCCTAATATTAAATCATTTATGCCAACCAAAATTGTTACAACATTAATATATTCTACTGGAATAATGTTTTTTGCAACTTTATAAACATCGTCAATTATCGAACCTGCTTTTCCTGCATTAATTACATTAAATTCTTTTGTTTCTGCTAATATTTGAGGATAATATACTAAATTTGGCAGTAATTCTGCATAAGTTATACTATCTCCAAGACATAGAATGTTCATTTTATATTCACCTTATTTCCAAAATAAAAGGAGGTTGATTTTACTCAACCTCTTATATCTTACCGATCTTTTGACTTTCATCTTCTTCAATTTCATCAATTACTTTTATTCCAGTAGCATCCTCAATAAGCTTTAATTTACTTAATGGTAAATCCAATGTCTTAGCTGTTGTTACAACTTTTTCAAAAGCATGTCTCTCTGAGATATTAGATAGAAAATTCTTTAAGTCTGGCATTTTACCACTTAATGCTTTAATTACATCTTCTGTTTTTAAAGCATTTGGATTTGGTTTTCCTAATCCCATATTTTCCATAATATCTTTATTTTCGCAAATCAAAACACCTTCTCTAAAGAGGGAACATACATTATTGGTATAATATATGTCATCCTCTTCAAGCATGTTAAAAGAATTTGCAGGAACTTTACTTTCTATTTTTCCATCCATTGAAATTAAACCTACCGGAAAGTTATTGTTATTAAAAACTTTATACTTCAAACTAACCCTTCTTTCCTTATTTTAAGACTTAGGATAATGAACTGTCTTTATATAATCCTAAGAATTTACGGTATCCAACGACACCAACACCAACATATTTATCCATACGGACTTCATACATTTTGTCGTTGATTGAAGTTGCTTCCATTGCAGATACTTGTCCTTCAAGAACGACCTTTAACGGACGATTAGCAGAAGCACCAGTAGGAACAATATAAAGTAAATCTTTACGAAGAACAGTGTTAGTTAAGTTTTCTTGAACAAGTTGATTGTTCATCTTAACAATATTTGCAGTTTTATAGGTTCCAAGATGACCGTTTTGATTGTGTTCTTTTACGTATTCTGGATTTACAATACTATTAAAACCAGTTAATGCAGTAAATTTAGAAATACACTCGATATCTCCCATAATACTTACCCCACCCAAACGGGCTAAAGCATAAATTATAGGATCAATAACAGTTGCGACAACACCATTTCCTGTCCCATAGTTAGGAGCAGACATAGCAGAAAAAGCATCGTAAAGAGTTTTTTGAACTTTAGCGGCAATGGCCATTTCCATACGGAATGCTGATTCAGTTGCTACCTTAGAGAAGTCTGTTTTACCACTAAGTAAATCATAAAAGTTAATCGCAGGACGAACAGAAACTTCATCAGTTTCTAAGGTCGTATACGTGTGACCAACTTTACTACGCTCAGTAGTACTTCCTTTAGCTTGGAAGAAAGCTTTTACTCCAGGTAGATCAACTTGGAATTGAGCTTTTTGTCCAAAGTCGATATGTTTAACGTCTGCAATAGTTGGTAGATAGTTTAAAGAAAGATCAAGTTGATTATCTACAATAAGACGAAGGATTTGTGCGATTTCATAACGATTGTTAGGGTTAGGATTAGCACATAATTCCTTGATAAAATCGTTAGCGTCTTTTAATTCACTTGCAACAACATTTTGAGGTGCAGTTAAATTTGCACTAAATAGTTCTACGATAGGTGATTTAGCATTAATTTCTGACATAATTGAATTACCTCCTTATAAGTTTATTAAATTATTTTACAACTACAGAGATCGCGGGATTACCATAAAAAACTTCTGCATTACTTTTTACAACAAAAGAATATTTAGGTGTACGTGCCGCTATTGCTACAAGATTTCCAGATGCTCCTACAGCCAATATATCTCCATCGGCAGGTGTACCAGTAAAATTAGTAGTTACTATAATGTCGCCAGCTTGTGGAACATGGCCTTTTACGAATTTACCATTCTTTAATACAAAATCAGCATCGTCAATCATTTGTTCAAATACTGTATCAATTTCGTTTTGTACGAAAAGAACTTCTCCATCTCCTGCCGTTGCATCAGCAGGAACAGTTGCAACCCCATTTGCATAATCAGGTACAACAAATTGTCCCACTTCAACTCCATCTGTTGCACTTAATGTTAAAGTACCAATATATTGATCATTACCAAGACTTAAAAATCCAGACATTAAAATTCCTCCTTAAAATTTGAATTGTATTATATAATAAATGCATTATTTTACACTTATTCTTGATACCATTTTTTACGATTGTCTTCTGGAAGCAAATTGTCTGTTACAGTAGCTAAAGTAACTACTGGTTCAACAACAGGTTTAACTTCAGAAACAACATTAGCCAATTCAGCTTCAACTACTCTTTGAGCTATGATTATTGCTATTTTAGATTTATTTAGACTTTCGATTGCTTCAGCTATTTCAATATTTTCTGTTAATTCAACTTCAGTAACCCTCTTTGAATTTAAAGCATAAATTTTAAGTTCAGCGATATCTTCTAATTTCTTAGCTTCTGCTTTTTCAGCTAAGATAGCATCTCTCTCTTCTTTAATAGTCATTAAGGAAGAAACTTGTCCTTTAAGTTCTTCGACAATCAGACCTAAACTAACAATTTGTTCAGCAGATTGAGTCTCATTCAATACAACCACCTCATTCTTTGCAGATAATTCATTATTTACAATTTCGAATTCTGCTTTAATTTTATCAAGTTCTGCATTTGCAGAATTTAATTCTGAATTTAATTTTTCACATTTAGCATTTAATTCATCTTGTGTAATTATTCCATTATCACTAGAAGCTAGAATAGATTTTGCTTGATATACAATTTCTACATTTATCCAACTATCCTTAGATTCAATGTTCACTTCATTATTCGAAACGGAATAACTTATTTTGTATAATTCATCACAATCATAATCACACACAATACAATAAGATGAATATACGACTCTAATCCCATAATAACTATTTGTATTATCATTAATAGATGTCCATAATTGTGATCTAATATCATCAAAAGATAATTCTGCTGTTTCCGTAACTCCGAAATATTCAGTCTTAATTCCATTGTTATCATTAAATTCTCTTTTTATAGTCATTGATTGGCCTCCTTCCAGATTATTATTTGTTATATCTTCATTGTCACTAACTAAATCTGCGATCAAACTAGCGACAAGGAGAGTTGGTTTAGATGTAATTTCAGCAGGTGAACTTACAATTGCATCACCAATTAATGAATTTTTACCATTTGCATAAGGTATTTCTCTGCTTGTAGCAGTCATATTTCCATATTCTGCCACACTAACTTCACATGAAAAACGTAATAGATCATTTAAATATAATTCAGCAATCGCTTCACAAGTTTTAGGAAAACGTTTTAAGACTCTTGCTTCTCCAATTAAATTAAAAGAGCCATCTTCATTATTACTTTTCTCAAAACTAACAAAAGAACCGATCATATCAGTTCTTAATACACCGTCACTATATAAATGAGTTAATTTATCATATTCTTCATTTTCTAATTTTTCTTTATCTACCACTAATGCAATTCCTATATAATTCTGTTGATTGTTCACGATTCCATCTATAAAATCTTCAGTAAATTCTGCACCATTTAAATTGACATTATTTGTTAAAATTATCATTTTTAATGTCATAAATATACTACTTGACTCGGTATTTAATTCAAATATCTTAGGTGTAAGAGATATTATATCCTGCATAATTTTTCACCACCTTTACTTACTTCCTGATTTTTTACTATTATCAGTTTTAGATTTTTTACCATCAGATGGTGACGGTTGACCATTTCCATTATTATTTTTAGTGGTTCCATCTTTATTTGCAGGTTTATTAGAATCATCTGTTGCTGTATATGAAGTTAAATGTATTGGTAATTCTTCTTCAAGATTTAATACTTTATTTTCATATTTACACATTGACAAATAACTTCTATAATCAAGTCCAGTTGCACTTTCAACCCAATAAATCCAACTACCTCTACCTTGAAGATATAAATCCATAGCTAATTTTGCATGAATTTCTTTATCAAAAATAGTAGATCTATCAAATATAATTTTAGCTCTATTAGTTGAAGGGCAAAATTTTTCAATATATTTATTTATCATATATTCCCAAGATTCTAATCCAGAAAAAATATATGTGTAAAATTTTTCTCCATTAACACTTAATGTTCCATAATTTTCTGTTTTTCCACTACCACTTGAACCAAGTCCTAAATCAGCATAAATATCATTTTGAACTTTATCGTATACATCTTTTGGAAATAATTGAGTATCAACTTCTACGCTTTTTAAAGTAAAAAAATCGGGTAATGTTACAATTCCAGTTCCGCTAATATCATCATTAGTTCTACCACGATTATCATTAGAATCTTTACGTTGAATAAGACTAGATAAATCATTAAAATATCTACTTACTTGATCTTTACTAGGTGCTTTGTATCCATCTTTTGAACTAGCAATACTTCCAACCGAAAGAATAAGTATTTGTTTAATAAGTCTATCAGCAACACTTCGTTCAACTTTATCCATTAATTCTTTATGCAATATTGCACCCCATGCAGAAAAATGATAAGGTAGACCTTCTGGAAAATTTCTATTACCTCTCATTTTTAATACATAAGCATTTTTAATAGTAACAAATCTATAATCATGTCCACGCTGTAAAAAATTATCATATGCTTGAGCCGTAATTTCATCTGGAAGACTGACAATAATTGCTTCACGATCAAGATTATAAGTTGTCATCCAATGTTTAACTCTAAGTAAATCATATTGAACGTTCCATAATCCATCAGTTTGGGTGTTCATTCTTATATCATCTAAATCTAAAAATTGAATATACTTATTGCTTCTAAGAACACAAACAACAGTTCCAACTTCTGCCATTTCATACATTCCATCTCTAACCACTTGTTTTATATTAATGGTATCTATAAAGTCATATATCTTTTTTTCATATTTCTGTATTTTCTTCACATCGTCATAATTTTCCCAAACCAAATGATAATTTAATGTTGGAAAATTTCTAAACATTTCACAAACATCTTTAAGTATTCCATGTTTATTTACCAAATATTTGGCTGTTTTTCTAACGCTTTTAATATTTTTATAAGGATTATTTAATAACTTATAAAAATCTTTTGTATTAATATCATTTAGACTTGCACCAGATCCATATTGAGTTATGAAATCAGTTAAAGAAGAAAACATTTCTAAATTTTGATCTTCATTTTGTTTTATCTGATTTTGCCTTTGTCTTGTCAATCATATTCACCATCCTTTCTTATTAAAATCCTGAAGAATGGAAGAAATATATATCATCGTCATTTCTATATAAATTTTGACGATTTTCTTCTTCAAGTACGGTCACAATATAAAAAAGACCGTATTCTAACGCAGAAAACAAGTCTTTATTTGTTGATTTAACAACTTTCTTAAGTATGACATTTTTACCTTCTTGACTACCTCTAAGATTCATCATCTGATCTTTCATTACAGAAGTTCTTATATAGGGAAGTAATAATCTTACTTCTTCTTCTACGTCAAGTTTACCTTTAAATTCTTTATTTATCGCTTGTTTTGCAGTTAATTCGTCAACTAAAAATTTAACTTTTCCAGAAGCGATTTGAGATAAACATTTTACATGAACATCAGAACTTACTTCTCCCGCCGCACCACCAGTTTTAATATTAAATAATAATGGTAATGATGTATCAGTATGATATTTATCATACCTTTCATCGTTCGTGACTTCAAAAGGAGGATAAACTTCTCCACTATTTTTATCTATATTTTCTTTTACCAAATAATCAACTAGTCCTACTCCAAGACCATTTGCATCAACTACTAACATAGATGCTTCATAAGTAAATACTAACTGTTTTAGAAATATAGATTGATCTTCAAAATGACCGCCTTCAATTGTTATAACATTTACAATTTGCTTTGTATAAGTTCCATTATCTAGTATTTTTAATCTTTTAACTACTATTCCTGTATCAGCATTATGTTTTCCTTCACATCTTGCCACATCACAAGAAATAACATAAATATCTTTTGTATTTCTTCTATCTCCGTGATGCTTATGCTCTGCTTTAGACAAAACTCTATTTCTTTCCCATGAATTAAGATCGAAGAAAGCATCTTTACCTGCTCCTGTCCACTCTGATCCCCATTCTCTAGCAAAATCATAGGGATTAAATGAACCATCTTCTTTCATTTCTTGAACAAAATTTTCATCTAAAAGATCATGTAAAACTGGAAGTCTAAAATCTGAACCAAATACAAAAGCTGTACCCTTAGTAACTTGTTTCTTAATTAATTCTTTTAATTTCTGATATGCGAAACAAGATTTATCTCCTGCTGTTGATACATATAATTGTTGCTTATGTATTTCATTTGGATCAACTTTACCATTTGACGCCCTTCTATTAACTGCCATCATAGGTATAATTACTGAATTTAATATATCACCATCAACAAGTACACATTCTTCTACTACTCCACCATTACGTCTTCCACCTCTAGAAGACTGTTGAACCCCTACAATGTCTAACTTACTTCCATTTTGAAATGTTAATTTTACATAGTCTTTTTGGAAAGATTTTATAAATACTTCTCTTTCTAATATAGGAAATAATTCAAATATTTCTTCAACTTTTTCTTTAGTAATATTTGCCGATTGCTCTTTCCCATTAGAACATACAAATAATTTAATTCTAGGAAACATTATACATCTTAATATTAATGCCAATATAATTAAAAACGATTTACTTGCACCTCTATTTAGAACTCCAAATACATATTGATATCTAAACACAATTCTAAGAAAAAGTCTTTGATAAAAAAATAATTTAAACTTACTATTCGCAGGAGTAATCATATCTATGAACATATCTGGATAGCGGATAAAATAACTTGCATATTTTTTAAATATTTCTTTTACTTCACTAAAATTCTTCTTTTCACCATTGTCATCTAAATAAAAATTAGGTACTTTTATATAACTTTCAATTTTCATCTAATATGTCACATTCTTCCGTATCCTCAAATATTTCATCTTCATCTTCAAGCATTTCAATATCTGTAACTAATTGAGGATCGTTTCTTATTAATTTTTTTAAATAATCGCTCATATAAGTTATTGTCTTATCTACTATATCTTGATCTTCAGTTGCATATTTAGGTATAAATCCTTCTTCTTCAATTAATCTAAAGAAATCACTAAATGTACTTAATCCACCAGTTTCATCTGTTGCGTTTCTTTGATTAGCTGTAAAACAAGCAGATTTCATCAATGTATCGTATTGGCGAGATAACATTTGAAATCCATTTAGATCATTTTCTTCAAGAGATTTATCCATCTTTAAACTAATAATACAAATCTTCTTTAAATAATCTTTATGAGAAGTTGTAACAACAGTAAAATCTTTTTTCATTCCTGCTTCAAAATTTTCTAAATGAATATAATCTAAGTCGTTCCATTTTTCTCCCCATTTAAGAATTAAATTAGGATTAGTATCAAGATTATTTACTGGTTTGTTCTCTATTCCTTTTTGTCCTAAATTATAAGCTAAATTTTGTTGTCTTAAATATAAACCACAAGCTTTTCTTTCCATATCATCTAAAAGTTCTGGAGTTATTTTTTTATTAGGATTTTCTTTAAGAGCATTCTTTTCTGCTTTTAGTTTAGAGTCTTCAAATAATTTTTCGTTAAATGGTCTTAAATTAGCTGTTAAATACCTAACTAAAGATATTTGATTAAATACGTATTTTTTTCTACAAGGAGAACACCACATATCTAATCCATCTTCTGCGTATACGTTTTTTATATAAGAATCTATTCTCTGATCTTTTCCACATTTTCCACATTTTCTAATTAAAATAGTCACCGTATTTTTTCCACCTTTGGAAGATCGTCATACAGTTTTTCATATTCACTGTATTTATCCTCATCATATTCTTCTTCGTATTGAGAAATTATTTCAACCTTTGTTGCGATCAACTTCTATTACTTCCTTCCATTCCTTTGTGCCATCTAAGTTATACCAAAATTTATTTCCGCAAATAAAACAACGTCTACCTTGTATTCCGTTTTCTCTATAAATGTTAATCATTCTTTCCATACAGCAATATTCCATTATTATCACTCCATAAAATTAATTATTAAATTACAATATAACTAATTCCTTCACCACTCACAGATGCATCAATATATATTTGATTTGCATTTACTACTTTATAAGTAAACCTATCCTTAGTAGCTAATTCTATTCCATAAACAGTAGGAGAAACATCAGAACCACCTACATAGATGTATCCTGTATTAGTACGCTTGGCTATGATTGTAACCTCACGACATGCAATATTAGGTAATTGTACTCTCGTTCCTGCCGTAGTAATACTAAGTACATTTCCAATATTAATTACACTTCCAATTGTGTATTTCAATATTCCTTTTAGATTAGCATTAACTGAAGAACTTGCTGTTGGATCAATATTAGCAGTATCAGCTTTTACACCTAATGTAGCAACATCCCCATCTGCTATCATAACTGGTTCAATATTAACACCTTTAGTATAATGAATCATAATGAAACTTGTTTGTGGCGTAGCACCATTTACATATCTACATCGAGAATATCTTCTACTTAATTTTGTCCATGCTAATATATTTGAAACTCCTGCCGAAACCACCGCAGATGATGTCGTTGTCCAGTTTGTTCCATTGTGAGATTCTTCAAGATAAAGATTTCCACTTTGATCTGCCAATACCCAAATTCTCATATATCCATCAGGTATATCTTGCTCTGGCCTATCAATAACTGGCGATATATAAGTCTCATTAGCTATTAAAATAGAACCTATTGGTGTTTCTCTAGTTGTATCTACTAAAATCATAGGTATATCTCCATGAGATATTGATGAAACTTGAAGAACACTATTTTCTTCACATTTTAATAATCGTGATTCATTTGTCATATTTGAAATTCCAAATATTTGTCCTAATTGATCTTGTGTTTCATTTGCCAAACTTATCAAAACCTTTCTTAGATAAATTATTAATTAATAGATGCAACATATTTGTATTTATTAATTAATAATTTATAACACAAAAAGAAGATGCTTTTCAGCATCTTTGAGAAAGAGGAGGAGTAATATGAATTGATGGAGATAAAACCATTAAAATTAACTTTTGGTTGCAAGAGGCTGAATTCGAATCAGCGATCTTCAGGTTATGAGCCTGACGAGATAGTCCACTTCTCCACTCTGCAATGTTGGTAGGAATGGTGGAATTTGAATCCACACGATATATTTCAATCCCTAGATTTTAAGTCTAGTGCGTCTGCCAGTTACGCCACACTCCCATATATATTAAATAACATTTTTAAGGTTATTTAAATTCTTTCTATAATTACTTCTACATTTTCTACAAGCACTTTCATATCCATTAATTTTCTCTTTCTTTTTAGAAAAATTTTCTAAAGGTAATAATTCTTTACATCTAATACAAACAAGTTTTTCATCAATAAAATTATATATTCTTTCTTTCATAGCTTTATTATTTGATACTCTCCATTTATCATAAGTGTCTTTATCCATATTATTAGGAGTTTTTAAATTTCCATGTAATTTTACATGATCAGATTGTGTCATCATTTGAAGATTATCTAATTTATTATTGCGCTTATTTCCATCTATATGATGAATAATATATCCTTTTGGTATAACTCCATATGCTTTTTGCCACACAAATCTGTGTTCGTCAATACGTTTTCCATCTATCTTCATTGCTACATATTCATAACTATAATCTTTATTCAGTTAATTCACCCATTCATCATTATTTAATACTTGTATAATTGGCAGGGGTTACTGGTGTCGATCCAATGCTCTTAGCGTCAAAGGCTAATGTACTACCGTTATACTAAACCCCAATATGGAAGCAACAGAAGGAATCGAACCCTCAACACTCACGGTAGAAACGTGATGTTCTATCCATTGAACTATGTTGCCATGTTAACTTTTGGAGCCGAATGTTAGGATCGGACTAACGACCTACAGGTTACAAATCTGTTGCTCTACCACTGAGCTAATTCGGCATATTACATCTAGTAATATAATTACTAATACATACTTCTTGATGACGATAGCACTAGTTCTCCATCATCCCTTACACCGTTTGTTTACTCTGTAAGCAAGATATTATTAGGGAAGTCACTACTCTGTAGCTCTGTATACAAAGAGACTACTTTCATGTTGTATTAGTAATTATATGACTAGTATAAAATTTGGAAGTAGTGATTGGATTTGAACCAACGAATAACTATTTTGCAGATAGTTCCCTTAGACCAGACTTGGGTACACTACTATATTTAATTAGGGATTATTAGATACATCACGAACAAATTTTGGAGAGTTTGATCACGATTATAATCCCTAAAATTAACTAATTTGGTGGAGCTAGAGGTAATCGAAACCTCAACTAATCTTTGCAAGAAATTTATTATCCCATTTAACTATAACCCCATTTGGTAGGCGTAAGAGAATTTGAATCTCTGACCTCCGAATTATCAGTTCGGCATTCTAACCACTGAACTATACGCCAATAGTGGAGGAAGATTTCGGAATCAAACCGAATAGGGCAAAACCCTTGACTACTTAGCAGGTAGCTTATCATCATTGATCTATCTTCCATTTGGTGAGCAGAGAAGGAGTCGAACCTCCGATGTATCTTCGTGAGAGATTTACAGTCTCTTGTCCTCGCCACTAGACTACCTGCCCTTATATAATAAAGCATTGTTAAGCTTTCCACTCAACTTGTCGGTTTGTGGCTTTTCAGTCCACCACAACTTATCTCTTACGTTAGATTGGATACTAACAGCCTTACGGACTCACCTTTACGCGTTAGCGTTATTTTGTCCACGAACTATCGAATTATTGTCTTGACCACATGGGCATTTTAGGGCTTACACATAGGCATAGTTGTTTAAGCTCAACTTAGCTCTTTGACCTGCAATCACAGGCTACAGAGTACCTATATAGCCTTTATCGGGCAATAATTCTCTTTGTGCTTTATTTTCTTTTTGGTGAGAAACCCAAGACTCGGACTCGGAACTACGGAGCTTCAATCCATCGCTTTACCTGTTAAGCTAATTTCTCATAAGCAACATTATTAATTCGAATTAACGTTTTAATAACGTCTAAGCACCTCTTATATGCTTTATCAAATTTCGTTTAATAGTATTCAACGTCCCTCTAGAAAGACAAGTAGAATTACTATCCATAAGCCTAAACGAAATTTGATAAAATTTATATTATATACTTTGTAAAATTTAGTTTGAAGTATATGATAACCACAATCCTAAAATTCTGGAAGAGTGGATACTTCCCAATTCGTTATCATGCAAATTCGGAAAAACTAAATTTTACAAAACTTATAATATTTGGTGAGGTAGGGTGAATTCGAATCACCGATCTACTGGTTAAAAGCCAGTTGCATTAAACCACTATGCTACTACCCCATATTATCTATCGTCTTCTTTATAACCTCTATCTATTTCTTTTCGTTTGTCATATTTATCCATTTTACATCAACACCTTTCTAATATTTATTTGGAAGAGAGTTAATTCTTTATCAACTAACTCTCCATAAGTAAAAGAGATTAGTTCATTACTTTAATTTCTTAACATTCTGGAGTCGAACCAAAATAATTGCTGACTAGGCAATGCTTTACCTTTAAGCTACTGTTAGAAATTATTATTACAAAGGAATATATTTCCTTATTGCAAGCAAATTTGGCGGCCTATAGGAGAATTGAACTCCTGTCTCATGGTTGACAACCACGTATAATTACCACTATACCAATAGACCATTTTGGCGGATAGTCAAGGAATTGAACCCTGTAGACGCTACTAACGTCCTGCCGTTTTCAAGACGGTTTGCCACCATTTGCATACTATCCATTTTGGCGAGAGCTAAAGGATTTGAACCCTTACAAGCATTTTCTGTCCCTCGTTTTGGAGACGAGTGTTTTTCCAATTAAACTAAACTCTCATTTGGCTGTGAGAGCAGGGATCGAACCTGCGACATTTCGGTTAACAGCCGAACGTTCCACCTATCTGAACTATCCCACAATATTTCAAGTACATTGCCTTAAATGATATTTTGGAAGGCTTTTCCTCTAAACCTTATACTCTAAGTTTTTACATGCTTTACCATGCAGTTAATTTGGTAGGTTCTGACAACCTCGAAGTGAGGACTATTCGGCAATATCATACCGACATTGAATTAACAATGTTTAGTGAAGTTTTAGTGAAGTTTTAGGTCTTTCACCAAGACTAGTCGAATGAGTTTAACGTCTTCATTCCGACAAATTAATATGTGACTAAATAAACGACTTCCCTAATCAATTATTTCACATGGTAGGTTTTTATCAGCACTCTAATCCACTATAAACCAACAGCCTAAAATTCATGGGAGTAAGGGAATATTTGTAAAAGATTAATTCCCAATAATCTTTTACGATTGAGTTGCAAGCTTATATTGTATAATCATTTTACTAATAAAGCTTTACTTAAAATTCATAAAATGATATAAGTTTTATGAATGTCATTTCTGCATACAACTTACAAATTTGCTAGAAATGTTGGGAATCATTTTGGGGTGACTATCAAGTTACGATCTTGACTCTCCAAATTCACAGTTTGGAATGTTACCACTACACCATAATCACCGTAATGGTAGACAAGATTGGATTTGAACCAATGACCGACGAGGTATAAGCTCGCAACTCTAACCGCTGAGTTACTTGTCCATGTTGTTTGCTTGACCACTTATTCATTATAGCACATTACTTTAAGCTTGTCAAGTCTTTTTTTAAAACTTTTTGTGTTGAGGGACGATGTTGTATGACCGTCCCTATGTGCATCAACACTTTGTATTTTGAAGTGAGTGTCTTATGTTTTCTCAACCTCTATGTCAGTATAACACATTACTTTATGTTTGTCAAGCTTTATTTTAAATTATTACTGCTAATCTTTTCTTAGCATTTCTTTTAATTAATGATTCACTTATCTTATTTTTTGTTTCCTCAGAACGTGGTTTCATAACTTGTTTACTCCTAGATTCTCTCATTTTTTGACGAGTTTCCTCAGAGGCTAATTTACCTATTTTAGATTTACTCATTTTATCTCTTGTTTCGTCTGAATATACTCTTTGTTTAGCAATGTCTATAAATTTCATTCTAGTTTCTTCTGAAATTACTCTATTTTGAAGTGCATTTGAAATCTTATTCTTTGCTGAATCTGACATTATCTTACCTAAATTACCTATGCTGATTTTCTTTTTAGTTTCTTTAGAAAGATGTTTGCCCAACCATGCTTTAGCATTATTTTTAGATATCTTAAACTTGTGTTCTTCTGATAATATTTTACCTTTATTAGATTCGCTATTTTTCTTTTTAGATTCATCAGATACAATTTTATTTTTACAACCACCAGAATCTAAATTATAACCAAATTCTCTCATAGTAGACTTATAATTTTTAATCCAGTGTTTTTCACGCTCATCAATTAATTCAGAATCACACTTTTCAAGAAGAGTATATTCAAAATTATCAGCACCGTATTTATTATATGAATTCTGTAAATGTTTATTTATATGTTTGTTTTTTCTTAGCTCATTTTTGTGCTGTTTCCATCTGGTCAAAACAAATCTACTCTGACCAATATAAACTTTATTATTTATTATATTTCTTATTTTGTAAATACCACATAAGTTATTTAACAATGTAAAATCACCTCTTCTATTTTTCAATAAAAAAGGTGACAGATAAACACCCTGTCACCAACTCCACATAGATATACAGTCTAAAGGAGTAAATATCATTTTATATAATAGGAATAAAATTTAATGTTTCTGAATATTCGGTATCCGTAATCCACCCATAAGCTAAAGCTAAATCTATTTGTGCAAGCGTAAAAGTTGTGGCTCCGTATTGTTCAACAGGGACGTAATAACCGTCTGCTACTCCAGGATAACCATCTCTTGCAGTTAATCTATTTGTTCCATATACATATATTGCTCTAGCGTAAGTCGATGTTCTAAATGGAAGAATTGAAGCTATTGCCATATTATCACCTTCTTTTTTAAAATTAAGCTATTTCAGGAAATACCGAAAATATATAATCCATAAAATCTGAAGAAGTTTGATTTTGTGTTGCAATTTGTTCTTTTGATAATCTTATTTCTTCTTTTAAGGATTCAATTTCTTCATCTTTGGTTATTGGTTTTAATTCAGGATATTCTACAAAAACTTTATTTCCTTCTATTCCGTCTTCAAGTTTAAACCATCCACCATTAATTCCAGAAGGAAGTGATAGATTAGGCATCTCAACTTCTATATAATCTTCGTATGGATATTCAATAATGTCTAATATGAAGTTATTTTGATCTAACTTTAGATACCACTTCTTCATTATTCATCATCCTCATCTTCATCTTCATCTTCATCTTTTGGAATAAAAGATGGACATGATTTAACTTCTATAACAGTGGGGATTTTAGTTTCAAATTTTGAAACTGTATCAGAATACTTACATGGTGTTGCAATTTTGCAATCTAAACAAATATATTTACCAACAATCATTTAATTAATCTACTCCTTTTATCCTATTAATGTGTCTGCCCAATTTGCAAGTTCTCCTCTAAAATTTTTAGTTAAAGATATAACTTTACAATATGGTTGATTCTTAAAATGTTCTGTATATGCTTCAAAACCACTTTTTGAGGAAGAAATATCAATTTGACCAGAATGACCAATCATAATTACTTTACAAGAATTATGTATACGAGTTAAAATTTTCTTTAGTTCGTTTACAGAAAAATTCTGGCACTCGTCGATAATTATTGTAGTATCTTTAAGATTTGTTCCTCTAAGAAATATATGACTTTTTGGATAACACCAAATATTATCCATAATTACTTTAATATTTGATTTCTTTTTTGTTGCTTCACTTACTATAAATTCTTCATTATAAATACATTGCGAAGGATTTTCATTAATTTCTAAAAGCGCGTCTATCAAAGGTTGATTATAGATAGATTCTTTTTCAGATTGAGTTCCTGGCCTAAACCCCATAGAGGATTCTTGTATAGGAGAAAATACATAAGTTAATGGTTTTCCTATAATTTTAGCACAAGCTACTGCAAGAGTTGTTTTTCCCGTACCTGCTTTAGCGTTTACTATTGTTAGTTGATTATCAAAGACACTGTCCACATATTCCCTTTGCTCAGAAGTGAGCTTTGGTTCAAATCCAAACAACAAATTGTTAACTGGTAGTGGCATAGATTAGTCTCCTTTATTTATATTTTTTATATTTGTAACTACGTTAACATTTACATCTAAAAAATACACATTATTTTCTTGTTCTAAATATAAAATCATATCATATTCATATGGTTTTATTATTTCATACTTATCATTGAGAAATGTAAATCTATTTTCAGTATCAACTGGACACCAACAAAATTTATAATCTTTACTTTCATCAATATAAGGTAATTCTTTATCACTTTCTTCAAAACAACTTATTGAAATATCATTACCTTTACTACAAATATAATTAATTTTTCCAAATTCAATTTTCCAATCATGTCTATATATAGTGTTTTCTAAGTAAATATTTCTATTAATTCTTAAAGAAGGCAAAACTCTTAAGGCCGCAAATCTGTGTGTTTTAGAATTTTTATATTTTCTTAATCCTATTTTACCTTGTTTTTTTATATTATTGTTTTTAAATTTATTAAGTATTTCAATAGCACTATCATCACTACATTTTACACCATCAAAAAATACTTCTTTATCTTTGCGATATTCAATCTGTCTTTCATTTAATATTTGATATTCTTCTTTTCTTTCAGAAAACGCATCTCCATAAAATAAATAACTTGCCATTGTATCTAGTGCAATTTTTACCTTTTGAGCATAACCACCTTGTTTGCGTTTTTTATCTTCCCAGTATTCATTAAAATAACCTTCGTATTCTGAAATAATATTATTTACTAAAATAATTCTTTCATCATAATTTAATTTAAGATCTAATTCAATAGATTTATCTGGTAAAATTATTCTCAATTTTTTATCACCTTATCTTTTACATATGTTAACATACATTTGAAATGATTCTCACTAACCTTTATCCGTGGAGCCATGCTATTTGTCGCATTTGTGACAATAATCTTTAAACCCATCTCTATTTCTACTCCTTTTAATTTAGATAATTAATTATCTAATAAGATTTGTTCTTGATTCATCGTATCTATTTTCATAATATTGCTATTATTACTAATATTTAATGTAATACTCTGCAAGCGTAAATTCGGATAAAGTCTACCCTACATATTTTAATCATACTACAATATATTCTTTAGTGTTCTTTATATTTATGCTTGCATTTTTATCTCTATCTATTATTATTCCACACTCTTTACAAATATATTTTCTATCTGATATTTTTAAATTTTTATTTATATTACCACATTTAGAACATAGTTTACTTGAAGGGAACCACCTATTTACAATTCTTAATTCTATATTGTTCCATAAGCACTTATAAGTTAATTGTCTTCTAAATTCATAAAAATACTGTTCTGATATTGCCTTAGATAAATGACTATTCTTAATCATTCCAGAAATATCTAAATCTTCAATGGCTATATACTCTGGTTTGGATTTTACTAGAGCATTAGTAATATTATGAATATAATTTATGCGAATATCAGTTAATATTTGATAAATAATTCTTATTTTAGACTCTATTTTTATAATATTTTGTGTTTTAATAAATTTTTTACCATTTTTATTCATCTCATATTTCCTAGAAACTTGTCTTTGTAATCTTTTTAACTTTTTCTTTAATTTTCTTACTTTATTAGATTTATTAATGTTTTTAAAAGGATTATCAATATTACTAACAATTGCTAAATCTTTAACCCCTAAATCCACACCAATTCCTTCTATATTAATATCTGAATAGTTATTAGAATCTGCAATTTCGCATAATACTGAAACATAATATCTTCCTGCTTTCATTGATACAGTTCCGCTAACAACTTTTGCATTGATTGGTATATAACCTTTTTCCTTTAATTCTATAAAACCTAAAGTTGGAATTTTAATTCTATGTCTTTCAATAGTCCAATCTGATTTATGATTTTTAGGGAAATAAATTTTAACATCTTGATTATTTTTCTTTTTAAACTTAGGAAATTTAGACCGACCTTTAAAAAAATTCTTATATGCAATTTCTGCGTTAATAATAGCCTTCTTCCTAGCTTTAGAACCACACTCATTAATCCACTTAAATTCTTCAAGAACTTTAATTTCATTATTTATATACTTATCAAAATCATTAGCATTTATAAATGACAATTTTTTATCAATTTCACCATTCTTAAATTTTTCATAAAGTTCTTTATTTTTTGCCAAATATGAATTATATAAGAAGCGACATATACCTATAGATTGATTAATTTTAATAATATGTTTTTTATTCAATCTAAGTTCAGTTTTGAATCCTTTAAATATTATGTCGATCTCCTTTTTTTGTGTTTGTGTTTGTGTTTAAAACATTTTTAATATTAGTAATTTTATTTATCACATTTATGACAATAGTTTTTAAATCCATCTTTATTTCTGCCATCCATTCCAAATTGACTTTCTTGTTTAAAGGTTTTGCATCTTGTGCATTGTTTCCAATTTTCATTTGTTGGTAATTTGTCCCAATAGATATATTCGTATAACCAATTTTGTTTTGATTGATTTATTATTTTTGCAACACATGTCTTTAATATTTTAAAGATTGCTACATCTGTAACTCCAATGGAGTCTGCTATATCTAATTCCGTATAACCTAATTGATATAATTCTAATATCTTCTTAGTTCTTTCATTAAATCCGCATCCACTTATTAATAAGTCTAGATCAGCATATACACATACTGCTCCTATATCAAATTCCGTTTTAAATTGATATCTATATTTTAATAATCCTTTAATAGCTTTTTCATCACATAAATTAACTATATCCCATTCTACTTCTTTATTATCATTTGACAATAATTATTTCCTCCTCTCTTAATTAATTAAACTTATTATATATTCAATACTTACTATAATTCGGTATTAAGTAAACCTTCGGTATAAATCAATTATACCATATTACTTTATACTTGTCAAGTGTTTTTATATTAATTATAGTAGAAATATTTTTATAAAATTAATTTTCCTTCTATAATGCAATATATACGAAGTATATTATAAACATACATATAATACATTTTATTTTATCAATATAATAATCATTTAAAAATATTGAATAGTATGTATTTTTTCGTTAGAGAATAAGTAAAAACATATTATGCAAAAGTATAACATATCCTATATTACTGAAATCCAATGAGAGCCATGGAATAAGGTCTTCTTGTCACGCAAATAGATTCTAGGTAGAAATACATTACCTAGAATTTTAACGTCTTAAAACGGCATTAAAAACAACTATTATAATATATAAAATTTTTCAAAATATGCCTTTCTTTCCATCTTATTTTCCTTTTTATTTTTATGCCCTATATTTTTATTAATACTATTTGATTTATTATGAAGTTTAGTCTTTGTCCTCGAATCGGATTTATTTTGTCCACTTATGGAATTACTTATTTCAGCAAAACCAGACAATAAGCCATCCTTGATTTTATCCTTAAAGAATTCAATTAATTTTTGCATTAAAACTTTAAAATCTAATTTGTAGTGAACAGTTGGGTTTCCGTGAATATCCTTAAAAACTCTTGTTTCTAAAATACCCATGCAACTAAAAAAATATCTAGCTTTATCAACAGCGTATCTCGATAATTTAGCCACATCTTTCCAGCGCTTAGTAGGAATAGGTTCAAACTCCTCACGATCATCTGTCCAAAATATTAATTGAGACAAAAATCTTGCGTTATCAAATGAGTCGTTTGAAAAAGGTACTAAATCACCTGCAACAGCTAATAAGGATGAATATCCTAATGATGTCTTTAAGAAGTCAAAAACTTTTTGTTGGGCTTTCATATAAAAATTCCTCTTTTCTAGCATTTTTGATAGTAGCGATGCTAGACAAGGGTTTTAAAATGTAGTATACTAAAAAAGTAATCAAACATTTTAAATATCTTGTCTTCTGCGAACTTCTTAGAACTTCACTTTGGTCGGTGTAGGGTTCTAGGAAGTTTTTTATTTTTCAAGGCGTAGTTCAAATGAACTAAATAAGGCAGTTTGAACATATTTATCTTTAAGAATACTTATTTCTACATTGATAATCAATTCTCCTTTATTCTATAAAATTTATTTTTTAAAAAGTGGTTTTACCTATTGACAAATATAAAGTAATGTTGTATAATTGTTTTATTACTTATTATACTAATTTAATTGGTAATTGAATATAATAAATCTAAAGGAGTGTGTTAATATGGAAAACTTAGCCGTAATACATACCTATGGTGATTTTGTAAATAAATTTTTATCAGAGAGTTTTGATAGTTTAAATACTAGAAGACAATATCGTCATGCAATACTTGAATTTTTTAGAGTAAAAAATACATATGATATAAAAATGCATATGTTAAAAATTGTTACCGTATCTATCGCCAAAAATCATATTCATTTATTAATAGAATCTGGATTAACGAGATCAACAATTATTCAAAAAAGAAGTGCCTTATCATCTTTATTTAAAGATGTAATAGGAACTTATGAAGGTGGAATAATTTTTGCAAATCCTTGGGAAAATATTACTATATCAAAAATGATTAAACAGAACGTTGAAAAAGAAGATGATTCACCACAAGGCTATATTTTAAAAACAAACGAAATTAAACAATTATTAGATGTGTCTCTTAAAGAAAATATGAGAGATAATTTAATAATAAGAATAATTTTAAATTGTGGTTTAAGAAGAGAAGAAGTTGGAAATATCAGATTTAAAGATTTTCATCAAATAGAAAACAAAAATGGAAAATTAGATTGGTATTTAAAAATATTAGGGAAAGGAAGAAAAAAAAGAGACGTCTATATAAACGAAAATTTGGTAGATGAATTTAGCAAACTAGGTAAGTTAGGTGGAAGTAATAAGATTATATTTTGTGGAAGATATAGTACATTAGGTTTATCTGGAGATAGAATCAATAAGATTATAAAAATATATACTAAATTATCAGGATTGCCAAATGAGATAACGGCTCATGATTTAAGACATACTAATATAACTCATTTAGCTATTGCGGGGGCCAGTATTCAAGAGTTACAAAAACATGCAGGACATTCATCGGTCAACACTACAATGAAATATATTAATCTTGTGAACGAATATGAAAATTCTGCGGCAAAATTAGTAACTTGGTGATTCTAAAAAGTATAAAACTGCTATACCTTTTAGGGTAGTGGTTTTAACTATTTGAAAGGGGATAATAAAATGAAAAAAATGTTAATTATTGTATTAGGATTATCTATGTTTCTTGGAGGATGTTCTGCTAATACTACTAATCCAGTTACTCCAAGCAAAGAGACAATTAAAGTCGAAGAAAAAATTCCTGAATCGTATACTATTATGATGAAAAATCTTAAAGAACAAAATTTAAATTCAACCCTAGATTTTGCCAATTTAACAATTAAAGATTTTCCTGACTCCCCATATACTTACAACGCACATATTATTAGAAGTATAATATTATGTGGTAAAATACATCCCTATATAAATATTAGCATATATATAAACAAAGGTATGGGACATATGGGAGCATTTATAAAAGATGGAGATATTGAGATATTAGAGGGTTATATTGCACAAATTGATAAATCAAATAAATCTATTAACATTCCATTGAATGAATCTTTTAACTATATTTTAACTAATTATAATTATGAAGCAAAATCTAATAAAATAGATTTTCCTACATCAGATATTAAAATGATTTCCAAAAAAGATTATAATGGGTTTAGTTGGTTTTCAGATGTTGGGTATCCAGTCCCCAAACAATCAGACTTTGATGAAATAATTAATAATGTATCCCCGAAAGCATTTTATTTATATATGAACAATGTAGAAACATCAGGAGAAATTAATTATCCTAAATATTTTTTGATTGCATCATATGCAACATCAGACAAAGAGTTAGAGAAAAGATTATTAAATAAAGTTATAGAACTTACGGAAGAAGATAAATATAATGAATCTAGAATTGAAGCAGAAAAAGGTTTAAATAATTTATTATAAAATTAGAAATACCCTCTACTTTATGTAGAGGGTATTTTAAATTATATTAATAAAGGTAAGAGTTTTAATACTAACAGTGCAGTTCCGCTTAATATAAGCGTATTTCCGAAAAGCGTTATAGCTTGCGTTGTGTCGTTATTTGACGTTGGAACTGGCTTGTCATCTGGTAATTCATTTATATCTATAAAGTTTCCTTTTATCACCTCCATATATTTTTGAAAATTATCATTATTCTTAAAGTGATCAATGATCTCCACTCTTACTTTTTCTTTTATATTACCTTCTGGAGTTATTTCCCTTTCATAGCTTAATATATCTTTAGAATTTGAATTTGAATTAGATCTATTATTAGCAGGAGATTTACCATTTTTCCAACGATCTTTAATCCTAGTAGTAATTGCCTTAGAAATATTATCTATCTTTCCCCCATCTTTTCCTATTACAGAAGCGTTAATTTGATATCCTTCTGGAAGACCTATAACAATTTGTTTATTTGGAACAATTTGTGACCACATATTCAAACTATAAGCCCCCATTTTAGGATCATTTTCAGACCAAAACAATACTGTTTGAGAAGGATTATTACTTGGATAAGGATATAGATAAAATAAATCAGATGAAGAAGCTTGTGCTTTAAAAGGATTGGATAAACTTAGGCCAATCATAATAAGAATTGTAGCAATGGTAAGGGTTTGTTTAATAGAGGTTTTCTTTAAAACTATAATCATATTAAATTACTCCCTTCAATTTTAGGATTTTTCAACAACGATCCCTTTTAGTTTTAAAAATAAAAATTCTGCTTCTAAGATTCTAGATATAACTTCCCTATCTACTCCAGTTAATTTTAAAGTAAATTCAATAAGTTCTTCATCATCAAAAAACAATTCCCTTTTAATAGAATCTTTAACAACATTTCTAATAATTTGCTTTTTTAAATTATCAAATAATTCATTAATCAAATTAATAACTCCTTTCACTAAATTTATTTAAATAAATACCTTAAGGGATCAACGGCCTTGCCTCCAAATCTGACTTCGAAGTGAAGATGTGAACCACTAGAATTCCCAGTATTACCTGAAAGAGCAATAATATCTTTTACATGTACAAGATTCCATTTTTTAACTCTAATTTCTGAACAATGTGCATATAAAGTTTGAAACCCTCCTTCATGGTCTACAATGATGTAATTGCCATAAACGCTATTAGGATCTAATTTTATTTCACTTACCTTCCCTTCAAGAGTAGCAATAATAGGAGTCCCTGTATCGCAAGCAATATCAATTCCATGATGGTTCGCTCCGTCAAAATATTGAGTTATAATTGGAGCCTTAATTCCAATTAGAGGAAATTCTAAATGCTTATCAAGTAATGTTGCTTTTGCTCCAAAATTTAAAATTGGAGAATTAAGAAATTTTGAGGCAAAAGTATTTGTGTCATCTCTTGCCTCTCCAACAACTTTAATAGCATTTGTTAAACTTTGCACATCTTGACGAGCCTCTGACATACTTTGACCTATTTTAGAAAATCCTGGAAAAACGATCGAAAAGAAGAGAACTATAGCTACTGCTTTAAATATCCTAGCTATATACTTTTGACCTAGTTCATAAATGATTACATAAGTTATATACAAAGTCACCCCTGTCTTTATACAAGTAACAATGAACTCCATAGTAAATACACCTCTTAAAAACTAGAATAAGCTTTAACGATACCTGTTGCCTTTGTGATATCAACGAAAGCAAGAACTAAAACGGCAACTAAACATCCAAGTCTAACATATGGAATATACTCCCCCTTGCCAATCATGCGAACTATATGTTCAGAGCCAAAAGCAAATATAGCAATATCCAAATATTTTGTTACATTAGCATCAACCATAAAATTTAACCTCCTTAATCAGACTTTACAATTTAAAAATTCCAAAATTTTAAATGAGTTATGACCATCAATTCTAAAACCATCTAAAAGATAATAAAAATCTTTACCATGAGTTAAATCTAAACCGTAAGCAGTAAAAACATAATGGAGATTAACTGCCAATTTGTGAGAAATAAAAGCAAGTGCTAATAGTGGAATTAGTTTAAAAATATTTCTTACAATTTTATTCAAAATAATCACCATCCTAAATAATGATATAAATCAATAAGAAAAGACAATTTTAGATGGAAATCAGGTAACTTTAGCTAAATTTAGTGCAATATTAGGATGTTTTTTATGTGCCATTTCGGTACATAATTCTTTAAGCTTAGAGATAGACATAACCTGTACTTTATACCCATAAACCTTTTCGTTTCGGACATGAGAAATTATTCGTTCCCTATCACCAGTAGTAACAATAATTAAACTAAAAGTCTGATCCATAGAAGGGTCTACCCAATAATAAGATTTTCTGCTCTCCAATTTATCATCAAATATCTTTTTGAACAAAGTGTCATACTTAGGAATTTTGTCAAATCCATTCCCTGATTCTTCACGATGAAATTCAATAAAATAAAAATGATTTTTAGAAGCATAGTCCTTAATTATCACAAAAGCATCAGGTTCAACGATTGGTTCATAGATACGAGGTTCAACACTGAAAGATTGTAACTTCATATCCTCATCATTTTTTAATTTAAAATAAGTATACATCCAGTTTACTCCGACCCTGTGTTCAACTCGTTTGGGTTGCTTCTCTAAGTAATAAAAATATGGGGTAAGCATCGAAAAACGATCTCTTTTAATTCTTTTAGATTTAACTAAATCTCTTAACTTACGACAACACATTTCATAGCTTACCTCTGGACAAGTAAGTAAATGGATTTGATTGGTATCCATAACTGTTCTTGTCTCCAGAAGTCCTAGAATTTGCTGATCTCGGTAGTATCCCTTTGCGTGAGTAGATATCTGTTTGGTCATGTATATTAGCACCCCCATCATAATAAAATTTTTCTGGAATTTGATCAAGGTCATCTAAAAGAGAATTATATAACTTCTCATCCTCCTTACTCTCATCTGGATCTGGAAAATAAAGAGTTTGAATTTCTTCGCTAACATCCCATTCAAATATTGCTCTACCTGCAAACTTGGCTAGATTTGCCGCACGTCCATCCTTCATTGCCATACGAGCAGTATTTGCATCTGCAACACGCATACCTATGGTGGCCTCGAACATTGCTTGTAGATCCTTAAAAGATACTTTCTTAGAGATAGTATGTGAAGGACGTTGAGTTGCACCGATAATACAAAATCCTTGACTTCTACCTATGCTTGATAATTTCTGCAAGAGTGAAAATGCTTCTGGACACTCGTTGGCAAGTAATGCTAATTCATCAACAATAATAACAATAAACGGCATACCATCTTTATTTTTCTTCAACCAACCAGTAAACTTACGAGAATCATCATTTTCCATAATCAATGCCCTACGTTCGTTTTCTTGGACAAGTTGTCGAAATAGTATTAATGATTCTTCTGGAGTTCTAGCATATACTCCTCCATATTTCTTAATCCACTTGAACTCTCCAATTTTTAAATCAATCATAGCAACAATAACTTTAGGATTTAATAAACGATTTTTATTTAATTTTAAAAGAGAATAAGCAGAGGAATGTAAAACATTAGATTTACCTGAATTTGGTATTCCTATAAGAAGTAAATTAATAATCTTTGATAAGTCTTTGACCAAAATTCCTTCAATAACAGTAAACCCTAAAGGTAAAGGAAGATGCATAGGATTTTTTTTCAAACTGGTGTAATCAGTAGGATTGAACTCATAGTTGTATTTCTTTTTTAGCCGTTTATTAGTGATAGTCATTTTGACTGATCTGCCTTCGTGTACTAATTGACACGATCCTCCAACCGAATCTGCAAAAGTTTGTTCATGAGACTCGAATTCTGAATAAGGTATATCTTCTGGAAGATGAATAATTAAAAGCCAAACAGTTTCAACATTTATAGAACGTGGTTTATATTTATGGACAAGCTTTTGGAGTTTGGTTGGGTTAGTAGGTTCTTCAGGATACAAGAGTATTCGTTTGTGGATAAATGGTTTCAGTTCACGATGCTTCCATATTCCATCAATAGAAGTTTCTACTTTCCCAACGATTGCATGATGTAGGCGTTTTACTTTAGTTAATTCGGCGTGAAATATTTCTCCTATAAGGGTGCTATCATTGCACTTCATTTGTTCAATACCTCCCCCACTAGTTAGTTCATTAATATAGGTGTCGATTGTAAGTTCAAACGAACTATAGCACGGAATGGACAAGAAGAAAAATAACGAAGAAGAGAATTGAGATGTAATACTTTACATTTCAATTGTATGAAGATATCGGCTAGATATAACTTAAAGAGTAATTGTTAAATATTGGCGATGACAGACAATGTAAGCTCAAAAAATTGATATTAGCTTTAGAAAGCTTGGAAATGCTACATAATTTAAAGTGATAGAAAACTGAAATTATAATAGTAATAATAATAAAAAGATGATAAAGAAGTGGTAAAAAATAGAGGTGTGATAAAATAGAGAGGTGTGGTAAAATTATAGTTACACCCCCTTACCCCTGCCCGGTATCATTTTGAATTTGTTTGTATCCCCCTCTTATTGATTATTGATATTGAATTTAACGTCATTTAAGGCCAAATAAGCTTGTTTTATTGCACTTGATAATTGACGTTATACGGACATAGGAATTTTAAGGCTAAGTAAGATTAATTCTTCAATGTTCCACGTGGAACATTATTTTAAACTTATAAGGAACATATGGCATCGAACGAAGGAAATAGAGTGAGATAATGGGAGAATTTGAAAGATGTTCATATGAACATAAAAAATGTTCATATGAACATGTTAGTGGTCGCTAACATTCTTTTTTAGGGTAACAGGCCAAAAAAGTTATGGTATAATTCCATTATTATAATATTATAATTTAAGTATATTATAATATTAGTATATTATAAATCTATCATATACTAATACCCATTATTCTTTGATGTTCAAATATATACATATATTCTTATATATACCATAACCTTTTACCTATGTATTACTATACATCATAATGCATAATTATACTGTATATATATACACTACTATGTATAACAATACATAACCATATACCTATACACAATCACATCTATTACAAAATACCAACTATTCCAATCCGAATATTAAAACTACTTATTATCACTATTACTATATATCATGCCTATAATTACACTATCATCCATTAAATTTATCTATTGTATTATATAAGTGCAATATACATGCCAATAACATCCTGTATGCAATTGTTATGCCATTTAATTGATAACTATAATCAGTTAATACGCGTTTTCAGACGTTTTAAGCATATTGACCCATGTTGGCATATTTACACACTAAAACATTATTTTAGTCCAATGACACAAAATTTTCAAAACTACCCACTAGGGGTATACTTTTTAGATACCCTATAGGGGTACATTGGCATATGTTTTGAATGAGATTACATGCCAAAAATAACATTAAATTATGTTATTATAATCATATATATTATCAATGCCAATCTATCGCATCACCACTATTAAATTATACTATTATTATATAATTAATTACATATATCATATTAAATTATGGTACAATAAATAATTATTATATATAAAACATTATCTTATAATATGATCTTTTTGGCTTATTTTGAGCATATTGGTACTATGTCAATATCATTATCCAAACGTCTTAAACACCCCTTTTTGAGCGTTACAAACGATATTTACTTACTATCTTTTATCCTGCCAAAATACAAAGATCTTAGATAAAATTGATTATATTTTAATAATAAATTTTTTTTAAAAAAGAAGGATTATTTTAGATTTGTGGCGAATACTATCTAGCGTAGGGATAACCTACAGGGTTTTATAGGCGCTAAATTGAAGAAAGGAGCACTGAAGTCGTTTAAGTGTTTTACAGCCCACGACGTTGTTCACGGCAGGGGACAATAAACGGGACGATATTTGACAATTTAATATCGAGATTATACTCTAATCGGAATACTAGGACGCGAACCGTATAAAGACCTTAGTTACTTGTCAAGCTACCATTGGTTAAGTGTATGACTACTGGAGATTACGCCACAATGCAGAGCAGAGCAAGAGAGTTAAGAGAGTAGGGGAAACGTACCAGAGAACAAAGAAGGGTATAATCGGTAGGACTATTTTAGTCTTACTTCAAGCATAGCAAAATTAAGTTTAGGAGATGTTTTTTAAATGAGAAAAGCAATAATTAATACTAATAGAGGTTGGAAATCTTTGGACTGTCGATCAACTTGCACAAAAGACGAACAAAAAATTTGTAAACATTTTGACTCCATGAGAAGAAATTTAAAAAGTGAGGGTGGGCTAGAAACCTGTAAATACATTAAAAATGGATTGATAGAAATAAATGAAGAGTACCCTAAGTACTTAGAACAATAAATTAAAGTGCTATGCTTGAAGGTGGACTAAAATTAAAGGAGAATGATAAAAATGGCTAAAAAATCTGAAACACAAATTTGCTATGATAACGCAAAATTAATCATTAGAATTATTTTATCAGTCGAAAAAAATGAAGACGATATACAAATGCATTTAGTAAAACAGTTTTATATGGCATTTCATAATGATAATATAAGATTAGCTTATAACATCATTAACGAGTCATTTAATCAAAATTTAATTGCGGGATACAAATATCTAGAATGTTGTAAACTATGTGAGGTTCGCGGTGAATTTTATGAAATAGCCATAAAAAATCCTTTAATTAATCTTTAATTTTAATTAGAAAATACACTGGAACGTTTTACTTTGAATGTCCAGTGTATAAACGTAACTAAAATTAAGAAAGAGGAAAATTTAAATGAAAGTATTCGATTTAATTATAACATTTTGTGATGGAAAACAAGAAACAACGTTATGGAATGAAAAAGCAGTAGAAAAAGTATTAGAACGGGTTAAAAATAATGGTTATATGGTACTAGAACACGAAATTATTGAACGTAATGCAAATAAAAAAGAACTTGCAATCATGGAACGACACAAAAAATTAAATAACGATCTAGACAAACTTTAAGAGGGTTAAAATGCTAAGATTATTAAGAGATTATAAAATTTTATGCGAACAATTCGAATTATCCTTTGATTTTAAAGGGTTTAATAAATTTTTAACACATATGAAAAAATAATTTATACTTGCGCTTATGCATTAAGGTTATATTATTGCAATCTTAATGCATTGTCGTAAATTAAATTATAGAAAGGATTTTTTAAAATGATTGAAATTTATATCAGAAGTATTTGTGCCGAATGTGGAGAAGAATTAAGGGTTTTAGTAACATTAGAAAATTTTGACAGTAAATTTAACGACACAAAAACAACGTGCCACAATTGCAATTCAGAATTATTGATCACTGATACATTTTATGGCGATGAAGAATGCAATTTAATGAAAAGAGAAGAGTAGCCATTATAAAAGGAGTTGTTAAAAATGATTAAAAATAAGCAATACACTTTAATTAATAAACATGGAACAAAAACAGTTTTAATTTTTATTAAAACATTAAACAATATTCACACTTTTAAAAATTCAAATGGTGCAAAAGTCACGTTTTCTGATGATGATTTGAAAGAATTAAAAATACAATAGCGAGGAGGTGGCTAGTGTATCGGCAGGAAAATTTGAAAATACAGAAGTTAAGTGCAATATTACAATCATACCATAATACTAACTGATAATAATTTTTAATTTTAGGATAATATACCAAAGTTTATATTTTGGTATATTTTCGGTAAATTAAAGTTGAGAGAAGGTAAATTATGGATATTATGAACGTATTAAGAAAAATGAATGAAGCAGTATTTCGGGTTGAAAGTAAACGTATATCTAAACGTAACAAAAAAATCAAACATTCGATGCAATCTACAGAAAGCGAATTAGTAGAAACTATTACAAATTTAAAGAATAAAGGACATATTGAAATAGAGTTAATAAAAATTAGAAAGTCATATAAGGAAAGGAAGATGGCAAATAAATTTTAGTTTGAACTTATGTCATTAAATTAAAATTTAATGACATATGTGTGAACTAAAAATTAAGAAAGTAGGTATTTTAATATGGCGAAAACTACTGCTAAATGCAAAGGACTCTGCAAACAAACTTATCCAGTAAAAATGATGAAAAAGATCGAATCTCCTGGACACAATTATTTTTTTGTTTGTCCAGATTGTGCGACACGGGAGGAAAGCTATTACGACGAAAATGACAAATTGTCTCACAGAGAAAAAAAACACGGCTTTACAGTATCGTATGAAGTCGAAACTGGAACAAGAAATGTTGCGTCAAATCTATTTTATGAATATGGATTTTTACCTACAGAGGACGGTTCAATATGTGGGACTGAATGGAAAACGCCAATATATGTAAGTTTTAATGGTATCAAACAATTGCTTCGAAGCGTTGAAAAAGTTGGACTTTTTACAAATGACGAAGGCTGTCATACAAACATAGGCAACAAAAAATTGACTCCAGAAATGATAAAAGAAATACGTTATTCTCACATTGCGCTATTCAAACCTTTAAGCGATTATATGTTAAAAAATCCTGAAGATGTTAAGCGCATATTCGGAAGGAATTTTAAATATTATGCACAAGCGTACCGAATAGATTCTAATCCATTACAACATGAGTTATTTATAAATCTACAACATTCAACACATATAGAATTCAGAATTTGTAAATTTGTTACCGCAAATCAGCTCTTTAATGCTACAATGCTATGCCGCGAAATTGTAGGTTGTATAATAACAAACTATCTAGATTATCTTGTAGATTCTAGCGATGATGTATTGAGACGAAAATTAAGCGTAACTTCCAATAAGCTTATCAGTTTATTTCAAAAGTATGCTAAAAAATCAGTTTAGTATAAAACAGATTACAAATATAAAGTAATAAATTATATTTGTAATCAATTTTATCCTAAAATGTAAAGGATAAAAATTAAAATTTAAAGGGGGTATGAAAATGAATATTAAAAGAATTGAAAAGTTTCCGTGTACTTTAGAACAAGTTATTGAGGTCTATATAAAATCTAAAATTAGTTGGTACAATTTTAGCGTCGAAGATAAAACTAAGGTTCGGAACTTATGCTGTGATCATTGTCAACGAAAATGTTGGCTAGGACATACTAAAATTTATATTTATTAAAGACTGAATTTTAAGGAGTTGCTTTAAAATGCAAAACAATAAGAAAATCATGGACTACTGCCACACCTTTTGTCCAAATTATGCGTGGATAAACGAGCAAAAAACTTGTATGAAAACAAAGTGTAGCCGTGAAAAACAAAAACTTGAATGGCAAAATAGAGATACAAACCGATTTGACAAAGGATACTAAAAACTTAAAAAATGCTATGCTTTTATTAGGAGGGCATGTGCCCTCCTTTTCTTTTTGTTTAATATGTGAAATATATCACAACATCCTAGAATCGATTCTAAGTCTTCATTTTAATCATATCTATATAACCTTTTAAAAAGTATTTTACTCTTAAAATAGATACCATTATGAGTCTTACAAAGGATTTTAATTAATCGTTCAAATTGACCAAAATAATTGCACGATATAAAAAATCTAATATTAAAATATCATTAAAAAATTAACGATGCCATTCTATTTAAAATTATCATATTTTAATATCCGTTTTTATAAAATACCAAGCGAAAATTGTGAAATGTTTCACTAAATAAAAATTTTGATATTATAATATTATTATTTTGTGCAAAAAGAAAAGAGGATTTTTCAAATCCTCTTTAAAATAGTGGTGTATGTGGATCTGGATCTATTCTTGTCGAGCCATATGCAGTACGAATTCTATCCATGCTCCAGTTAGACTTTCCGCTCTTTATATAGTCTGATGGTTTCCAATACCAAGCTTTTTTCTTTCCTGCCCATGAAAAACCTGCTTGTTTAATAATTTCTTTGACCGCTTTTGTCTCGCCAGTTATCCAGACCCATGAACCGCAAATCTCAATAATTATGTTGGGAATAAATACCACTTTTGATATCACTTCGCGGAATCCGTCCATTATGTCATGATGCTTATTCGCGTATTTGTCACTTTCTTCCCTTGGATGGTTTTTGACCCACTCAAAAGCATATTCGTATTCGATATTAATTTCCTTCATGTTTTCCAAATCTCCGTTGTGGTCTGGATGATGAATATAAACAAGTGCTTTATAAGCTTTTTTTAAGTCCCCAAGATTAGCATATTCTGCAAGATTGAACCATTTCAATGTTTTCATAATTAATTCCCCCTTAATAATTTATCTATTATAGCTATTTTATCAGTTGACATATTATATGTCAATATACTTACTGACTTTATTTTAATGCATATTATAATATTAAATTTATTCAATAAAATAAAATCAATATTATAATATCAATAATTTATTATAAAAAATAAGAGGAATAATTCCTCTTAAATAATTCCTTTCTCTTTTAAGCTAACGTGTTTTTCTTCTCCTATAATAACATGATCTAAAACCTGTATTCCCAAAATCTCCCCTGCATCAATCATACGTTTAGTTATTGTTATGTCTTCTTCGCTTGGCGTAGAATCTCCGCTAGGATGGTTATGGGCCAAAATAATTGCATTCGAATTAGCTAAAATTGCCGCTTTAAATACTTCGCGTGGGTGAACAATCGAAGAATTAAGTGAACCAACAGAGACAATATTTATAGCATTAACCTTATTTTTTGTATCTAAACACATCACACACAACATTTCTCTATCTAAACCTTTCATAAAATCAACCATTATTTTATACGCATCGTATGGAGAGTTAACGGTATTTACTTCATAAAGTGCCGTATGATCTTTCACCATTTGTATTTTAACGGTCTGAATTCTTTTCATTATTAAGTCTCTCCTTTAAATTTAATTCATTATAACAATTTTATCATCAACATATTAATATGTCAATATAATTATTTTATTTGATATTATAATACAATATGTATAAAAATTGCATATTATAATATCAAAATTATTTAAATAAAAGCAGGAGTTTCCTGCTTTAAGCTGAAATTTTTTCTATTTCTTGTTCTGCTATTTTTAACAACTTATCTCTTTTTATTTCTTCAAGAGGGGAAAGGTTAACTTTTATTAATAACTTAATAAGTTTATTATAATCCGCTTCAAGCATTTTTATCAACTCCTTTTCATATAATAAATATATCATATTATTTTAGTCTTGTACATATAAACAAAAAACGATATTAAAATATTAAATTTAATATAGAATAATGAGATAATAAATATTATCCCATTATTCTATATCTTTCAAACGTAGAATTTGAATAGAATATACCATCCTTTTTGATCCAATCATATCCTTCGAGCCACACTTCATTTTTGTCCATAATGGCAAACTTTGAATTTGTGCCATCAAAAATAGAGTTACCTTTAATTTTGTTTTTACTAATCTTGGAAAGATAGTCTTTAATGAATATTTGCGTATCGCTTAAATCATATCTTTTGTTAGTATTTTTACAGAAATTGATAATTCCATTATGAGCTATTCCAATTGTTGTTGAGAGTTCTAAAGCTTGTAGTTTTTTGATCGTTTTTGTCAAAGGAAAAGGATGAGTATTTTGTGGCGTTGATGCCCCTTGCGTTGCCCACCTGAAATGTATAACTAAATCATTAGCATAAAAAATATATGATTTTATTTCTCGATAAAATTCGTTGAAGTTCATAAAACCTTTTTCGATTATTACCTTTTCGCCATCGTTAAACATATAACCAACGCCATCGGGATTATTTTCAAAACATGTTTTTAAAATTGACTTGCTAGGTAAATTATGCCCCTTTGGCTTGTATACAATTATACACATTATATTCACCCCTTCTTAAGTTACTACATTTTATCATTATTGCATTCTAATGTCAATATAATTGCCCGTTATTAATTTTTAATATTAAAATACAATAGAAATATTAATTTATATTACAATATTTAAAATTTTATTATTATAATATAATAAAATTTGATATTAAAATACTAAAATATTTACATAAAAAAAAGAGAACTTTAGTCCTCTTCTTCCTCATTTTTTACATATATATCAAATGTTATATAGAATTGGCTTGTTTCAGCAATGTTAAAAATTATTTGAGCAAATTGATCCTTGAACTTATTATATAGTTTTTGTGGGTTGTCATTCATACCAGTATGCAATCCGTTCTGGTATGAATCATCAAGTTTTGCGAATCCTTTTTCAATCAGTTCGTCGCGAGTAAATAATACATTGGCTGTCAAAGGATTATTTGTAATATGCTCCAGGTATCCTTCAGGATTATCATGCATACATACACTACATTCCAAAAAACCATCGCCAATCCAAAAATCTGGCGTCCAGCCATAGCAATCCGCTGACGTTCTAACCACTGAGCCACAACTACTACATTGAGAGTATTCGTCAGAATAGACTACAATTATAATATCGTCCATTCTCATCATTTCTGTTAATTCGTCTTCGATACTTTTCAAAAATTCTTCTACTGCATCAGCTTGTTTCGAGTTTTCACAGATTACATGAGTCAATTCGTGTTTATCTTCTCCAATGTTAACCCCACCATCGAAAAGACCATTATCTCGACAGAAACTATGCACCATTTCAACGACATCTAATTTGTCTAATTGAGCTATTTGATCCATTATTAATTCCTCCTTAAAATTCTTTATATCTTATTATATAGGAAATTCAATGTAATGTCAATATAATTAATTTTAAATTATTTTTAATATTATAATATGAAATCTAAATAAAGAGAGTTAATCTCTTTATTTACTTCCTATAGTTATTATTTGAGTATAAAACATTAAAGCAACACAAATAAAAGCAATAAAATTGGATAAAATAAATTCTTGTTTCTTATTTAGCATTATTTTATTCTTGTGCAAAATAATTCCCCCTTTAGGATATATATTATCAACAAATAATAAGCATGTCAATATAATAAAATAGTGTATTATAATATATAGAATCTCATTTTTATTTCGTATTATAATATCATTAAAATAATGTAAAAAGAAAAAGGAAGACGTTTCTTCCTTTATATCCATGCATAATCTGCTTTATTATGGTTTGCCGAAATGGGTTATACTTATATAGGAAAATTTAGTTTAGGCCACAATCGTTTGGCTCAACGCAAGATATTTATCATTTTTTACTTATGCGATTATCTTCATAATAAATTAATTGTCTTACAATAACTATTACTACATAAACAACTACAACTAATAATGTTAATATCCATAATGGACTTAATACCCACAACCATGTCCAAGTAATTATATTAGATAATTTTAAACCAATAAATAGTATAGTTAATAAGCCAACAATTCCAGATCCTCCAGATGAATTGTTTTTATTAGACAATATATTCACCTCCTTAAAACAATATTATCACTTTATATACATACTGTCAACATTATCTTATATTAATATTGAAATATTAGCTTAATTTGTTAAAAATAAAAGGGAAGTCTAAACTTCCCCTGTCCTGTATTTACATCCATTTTCTTCCGTCCAGTTAAAACAATACCAGCATGGACGAAAATCATTTAGAGTACAACCTTCTTTTTCAATTTGAATACTTTGCTTCATAAGCTATAACCTCTTTCATTAATTTATTCTTATTATATTACTTATATCATTAAGTGTCAATATAAATAATTTTCTATATTATAATATAATAGAACTTCAATTTTATATTTTAATAACTGTATTGACATCGAAGCAATTCAGTGATAAAATAAATAAAAGGAGTTGAATTATATTGGATAAAGAAAAACGTGTTAATGGTTGGAAGTGTGAAGAAAAACATGAGTTATGGTTATCTGAATACGATAAATATGTTTTGATGGATGAATTACAACTAAGGATATATAGTATTGAAGCATCTAGGAATAAAGTTGGTATTAGTCCTGACGATAAAAAAGCAGAGTCAAATAAACATATTGACGCAATTAATAGAATACTTATTCAACTAAGGGAGGAGTTAAAATAAATGTTTGATAAGCGTTTTTATGATTTAGTTCGAGAAAACGAAGAGATTAATAAAAAAAGTGACCTTATAACCAAAGAATTTAGGGAAAGATATTTGAATCCCCTTATCGAAAAAGGTGACATAGAAGGGATAAAGGAATTTATTGTACAGGTAGGAAATGAATATTCTCGCTGGTGTGCAAGAGATGCATTATCAGATTTATTAGAAAAAGAAGGTAAATAATTGCCTTCTTTTTATTTTAAAACTTCATATTATAATATAATAAAACTCCGATTTTATTATTGTATTTTAATATAGAAAATTTTTTAAATATTATAATATAATATAATATAATATAATATAATATAATTTACATATTATAATATTAATAATATTCTACAAAAAGAAAAGAAGGGTTATTACCTTCTTTAACCAGTTTTAAATCTGTTGTGTCCCAAACTAAATTTTCCTATATATGTATATCCTATTTCCTCAAACCACTTGATCATCACATTAGCAGGATAACCGCTAAAATCGCCAGTAATAGGTATTTTTTTAGAACTGATTCTATAGCATGGCTTTCCGTTTTTGATGCCAGATATTAAGCTTGCATTATCCTTAGTAGATTCATTCTTGAAGGATCGAATGTTTAATTCGTGGAAAACATCGTCATTAGCCATAACATATAACCTCCCTAAATTTTGAAATACTTCTTATAAATATGCTAAAATTTAAAACAAACTTATTCGCTCATTTGGCTCAATATAAGAAGTATTTTTCATTAACTTATTCTAACATTAAACGTAAAAGCTGTCAACATTATTTTATATTAGTATTTTAATATAATTAATTATTGTATTTTAATATATAAAATTTATTATAAATAAGAAGGAGGTTTTAAACCTCCTCTAATAAATAAGAATTTTCTTCGGTATCATTAAAATCAAGTTCCAAACTATCTTCTAATTCTTGCTTAACTTCTTTATCTAAAAAATCGCCATAGACTAAAAATCCTAATAATGTATTTCCCATGTCTTTTAATCCCCTATACAAATTACAGCCGCTTGAAAGGTCATTGCCTTTAAAAATCTGCGTTCCATTTAACTTAACTATATAATTAATAACCATACGATTTTCAGAATTAAGTCCTAATTCTTTTAATCCAATCTCTACTTTTCCGCATTTAAACCATGTCATATTATCATTCTCCATTATTTTCTTCCTCCTCTTCACATTTAAACCAACCTATGCAAGCACCATCGTCTTCTGTGTTACCAAAATAATAGCCTTCAGGAGCAATACTATTGAAGAAATTATATATTCCTTCGTCCCATATGTTGTTTGCTTCTTCCATTTCTTTTTCTGGTATTTTGATCAGCGAATAGTATTGATTGCGGAATAGAGGTGACAGCTTATCCTCAGATTCATCAGTATTTACAAATACTCCTTCAATTTCATCTTTAAGAGCGGTTTTAAGTTCATAAGCAACAATAAGATCATAAGCTTTTGGAAGCAAATGAACAAGATTTAAAGTCCCATCTGATAATATATATCCTTCCTTAGAAATAATATCATTTTGAAGATTTTTTACTGTCATTTTCAATTTCCCCCTTTTTTATAAATATAACATGGTATTTAACAAGTGTCAATATAATTAAATTAAAAATATATTTCATATTATAATATATTAAATTATTCGTAATTAAAAAAAGGTTTTCACCTTTTTTTAAAACTATAATCACGATAATGATCACGTTCTCTTTTTAAATATTCAATTTGTTTTTCGAGTGCTTCAGTCTTATTTCTATATTTATAAGATTCTCCAGAAACGCAAAAATAATTAAGTCCATTTAAAAATGGTATATATTTATCTTTTGTTTCCAATTCAATAGTACAATCTAACATTTTATGAGCTTTATTTTTTTTGATACTTACATAACTTATGTCATTCGCACCTATAACCAAATACCATTTTCTGGATAATTTATGGTTTATATATTTTTTTAAAAATCTTATATAATGTAGCTTAAAACTAAACCATTTCGAACTTAGTTTTGCTAGACCAGTTTTTGGTTTTCCTAAATTTTCTAAATCAACGAGCATTTTTAAAACCTTTTTATCAAACATAATAAATTTCCTCCCAAATATTTTGTTTCATTAAGTATATAAAATAATGAGTTAATAGTCAATAAATTATATTTTTGGTATTTTAATATACAAATAAATTAGTTTGACACAAGAATACAGTAATGTTATAATTACATATAATCAAATAAAGGAGTGGAGGAATGTTGAAACAATTTATTCTTGATCGTGCTAAACTCGAAACGCTACTTAGTATTATGAAAGAGCGTAATGTTAGTTTATTGGTTAATACCATTTATGAAGATGATTTACTTATTGTCGAGGATGAAAATCAAATTTTTTGTACAAGCATTGCCATAAATTGAAAGGGGACTGCATTGTGAAATATAAAGTTGACATAGTTATTACCAATAGAAATACCTTTGAGCAGAAATTTATCGAAAAGGAATTCACTGATCGAGAACAAGCAGAAGACTATAAGCAGGAAATTCTTGATGCTATGGATTTTAATGAATGTTCACATTGGTATAAAGTCATACCTATTAAAACATGTTCGTGTGGTGAAGAAGTTGAATTATCAAGTTTTACAAATACATGCGATTGCGGAATTAATTATAATTTTAGTGGTGATATGTTAGCGGATCGAGAACAATGGGGAAGTGAGACAGGAGAAAGGTGGCAAGATTGTTATTAGTGGATTAAAATCCACTAATTTTTTTATTTTTATTTATATTATATTAAAATATGTAAAATATCATATTATAATACAATAGATATTTATATTTAAATATTGATTTAAAAGTATATTGACATTGCTATTGATATGTGTTAATATTAGAGCATCGAACACGAATTTTATTGCTTAAAGGAGGTTTAAAACATGCAGAAATTCTTTCTTATTTGTTTTGAAAATACTACGAAAGCAGTAGATATTATCCAAGCAAATTCTGAAAATGAAGCTATACAAAAATTTGCAAGTAATAGAAACGGAAATCTACATGAAGAAAATGGTATATTGTATTATAAACTTCCAAAATCAAATTATCGTTTATATGCACTAAATAATAATCATGTAAGATAGAATCCAGTTTCTATAATGAAAGGAGAATAATAATGCAAAAAATCAATGAATATTCGAAGTTAATGCACTTTCAAACTTTTTTGTTTGATGATACGGATGAAGGATTTAATGAAATGGTAGAACATGAAGTAAAAATGAAATCTGAAGGATATGATATTGTAAATACAAAGTTGCAGGACGGTAAGCGTAGAGTTCATTATGTTAAAAGCAATATATTAGAGGGATAAAATACAATTTTTATAGCAGGTTTTATCATCCTGCTTATTTTTTTAAGTAAATTCATGATATTATAATATAAAGAAGAATTCACCTTTATATTATAATATCATGAGAATATATGTATTGACATATTTAGTTTAATATGATATATTTATATAAAGAAGATTGAAAGAGAGGGCAAGGATAAAATATGATTGGAAGTACTAAAATTGGTGAATATGCACGAACGATTGAAATGTTAATGAAAATGACAGATAAATCTAAAAAGGATGTTGCTTTGATATTATATTTTTTATACGATTCTCAATATAAGAGTTTAGATTTGAAGACAATGGCTGACTTAATCACAAACAAACAATTGTAAATCATAAAATGAAAGAGGTTATGAAAATGGAAAAACTAAAAGTTACTAAAAGGGAAATGAAAAATAGGTATAATCGAATTGTTAAAATTGGTTATTGTGACGCTCAATATTTACTTACTTATGAAAACCCCATAGCTTATAGCACAAGATCAGAAGGGTGGGCGTGTGATTATTACGACATTGACGGAATATTGATTTCCACTGGTTACACTCCTTTAGATGATAAAAATATGAAGCATGATTTTAATCTTCTTCAAGAGTATGAGCAGAAGGCCAGAGTCATTGTATTAGGCCAAGAAGTGCATGAAGAACAAAGGGAAAAAGTAACACAATTATTAAAGCAATTTATCAATGAAATTACGCTATAAAGGTAATAGGCAGGAGAAAAATCCTGCCCATTACTTTTAGGAGGATTTAAAAGATGGATTATGACAGCAAAAGAGATAAGCAAGCTGAATTGCTATTCACTGGAAAATGCGAAATTAAGAAAACTGAATTGGATGATTTTAAAAACTATCTAATTAAAACAAAAATAGCATTTTCATTTACCCAAGACAATCAAAAGTGCATTTTTAAATTAATTTAAGGAGGGAAATATTTATGGATTTTAAAGACGCTATTCTTGATGGCAAACAAAAAATATTGGCATTTCAAGATGATGATGATGTATGTATTTGCAAAGAGTGTAGACAAGAAGTTGATGCTACATTAATCTGCATGAAGTGTTACAAAGAAATATGTCTTTCTTGCGCTCATATTAGTGGAAAAATACTTTGTTCAGACTGTAAATAGAAAAGAAGGGACATTAAAACCCTTTAAAAGGAGTGGTAAAATGAATATTGACAATATTGATAAATTGAAGTCTGAGGAAATGAAAAAATTACACGCTGAAAAAGAAGCATATGTAGATCATTACGAAGAAGAACAGAACAATTTTATTAATGCAATGACTGAAAAATATAATGTTAAAACTCTAGATGATTTTAGAAAACTTGCTAGTCTTAGAATATTTCCTGATTCTGTTAGTTTGGTATTCGCTTTTAAAAGATTTATGGATATAAAAGACAAATAAAATCATGTTTCTATTACCTAAATAAAGGAGGGGAAGATCATATCTACTAAAAATGATTTAATTGAAAAATTATTTAGTCCATATATGTTATTTGGAAGAATGAAAAAAGGGACTGAAAAAGCTGAAATTATTAAAAAGGACTTGAAAAAACTTTCTATCGATACTTTATTAGAAATGATACTTTATGGAGAAAGACAACATTAGATTATAAATCCAATTTCTATAACGAGGCTAATATCCTCGTTATATTTTTAAAATAAAAATTTAATATTAAAATATATAAAAATAATTATATTGACAATTTTGTATATAAAGTTTATAATTTAAAATAAAAAAGAAAGGACAAGTAAATATGTGGAGATTAAAAAATATTGCAATGATATATTTAGGTAGTTTCTTTGCTTCACTTGGAATATTTGGTACTATTAAATCTTTTAGTATGTTAAATATCTTAATTATTACCATTATTAATGGAACATTTTTTACTGCTCTTGGCTTTGTTGGTGAAAAATTATTAACTTTTAAAGGAGAATGCTTAAAATGAGTACAAGTTATGGAGTTCACGGAATTAAACCTGCTGGTGATAAATGGCATAATATGAAGGCTGTTTATGAAGCTTGTATTTTTGCAAACGTAGAGGTTCCTAAAACTGTATGGGATTTCTTTGGCAATGAAGAACCTGATGATTTAGGAGTTAAAGTTAAACTCGAACCTATCATTGAGCATGGCGATGGAGAATGTAATTATATAATCGATTTAACTAAAATTGACAAAAATATTCAACTCATTGTATTTTCTGCATCATGGTAAAAAGAGGGAAAGCCCTCTTTTACTTTTTAATTTCATATTATAATATCATTTATTTATCTATGTCAATATAAATAAATATATGATATTAAAATATTAAAATAATACTATATTGACATTGAAAATTCTATATGATATAGTAAGATAAATCAAAAAGAAAGGATTTGAAAGTGTTTACCCTCTTTTAGAAGGAGGTGCATTATGTTTATTATAATTTTTATTTTTTTAATTGTTTGGATAATTTTATGTGGTTATAAAACATAAATATTTTCTGATAAATGTATTGACAAATATGCAGTAATGTATTATACTTAGGATATTAGGAAAACAGATTTAAAGGAGTGGATTTTAATGTTTACTCATACCCAAATGAACGTAACCGCGAAATGGTTTGCTAGAAATGAAGGAAAATTAAACTTCAACCATGTTATCCAACGCAATAAGGTCTGGACTCATTCCCAAAAAAGCAAGCTCATTCATTCTGCAATGGTTGGTTATCCTGTTCCTGATTTTTACGTTGTCGAGCTTAACGATGACATTTTATGGTTTCTTGATGGCAAGCAACGTGGAACGTCATTCATCGAATTCATAAAAGGTGGCTTCGAACTTTCTAAAGATACTCCGCCAGTGGAAATTGCCGATGGAGAATGGCTTGAGGTAGCAGGAAAAAACTTTCTAGAATTGCCCGAAAATTTGAGGGATGAAATTAAGGACTGTGGCCTAAAAATCCATAAGTACAAAAATATGAAGGAACATGAAATATCCGAACTATTCCTTCGTCTTAATGGTGGCACACCGCTAACAAAAATTCAGATCACAAGAGTAATTGCAGGAACAACTTTTATGGAATTTGTTCGTGCTGTAGCGGAGCAAAAATTCTTCCGCGAATTAATTGTGATATCAGATAACGCCAGAAACAAATCCGTAGACGAAGATTTAATTCTTCAAACTATGTCTCTGGTATGTTCTGGAGATAAGTTCACAAGCTTTTCTGGCGATGATGTCCGTAAATTCGCTGAACAAAATAAAGAAGGCGTTTCCGAAGAAATGCAAGAAGTGATTTTTCATACAACCCTATATCTTGAAGAAGCTATTTCTGAAAAGCATAAAAAGCTTATCAAAGTAAATGTGCCAATCTTGTTCAATGTGGCGATTACAGCCCAAAAAGACAATGTTCCTGCCAAAGCTTTCGGAGAATGGTTGTTTAATTTCCTTGATAATTACGCTCCTGGGGGAGAATATGGTAGTCACTGTTCGACTAAAACCGCAACAAAAGAGAACGTTTTAGGTCGCTTAAAAGCAATGACGAAGGACTATAATAACCTAATCGGAAAGTTCGTTGCAAAAACTCAGCAAGCCGCAAAATAAGGACTGTTAAATCAGTCCTTTCTTTTTGTATTTAAATGTGAAATAAATCACGTAATTATATTTTAATATCAATAATAATACTAATTATTATATTTAAATATAAACAATTAACCTTATTGACATTAAATCAAAAGTGGTATATAATGAGGTAATATTGAAAAGGAGGCTGATTTTCAAAGTGGCTCGTTGTAAAATATGTGGTAATGAGTTTAATTTGAAAAATGATAGTCCAGTTATAGTTTGTAAAGAACCGTTTTGTGTTTTTGAAATGACTGAAAGGATTATGAATAAAGAGCGAAGTAAAAAGCTAAAGTTTATAAGGAGATAAAATGAAAAAAGTAATTGTAGATTTTTTGCCAGATTGCGATATTTGCAAAGATAATGGCGAAAAATCTAAAGCAAATTATGATGCTAGGACAATTTCTGGAGTAGGGGGTGTTTAATAATTGTTTGAAGTAATTAAATTAAATGAGGACGAAATTCTTAAAGCGTGTATACTATATCTTTATGAAGAAAGGGCTATTTGTGCTGATAATGCAAAAATAGTTGTGAATAGAGATTTAATTGTTTCTGTAGAAATTGTAAGAAGCGAATAAGAAGAGAAATCTTCTTATTTTTTTATGCTAAACTATTATATTAAAATACTACATAAAAACTATATTGACATTGATCATATATTTTGATAAAATAAGTTAAATGAAAAAGGAGTTGAAGGAATGAAGAATTTAGTGTTTGTGTATGGTTCTTTGCTTGAAGGGTTGCACAATCATAGTGTATTAGGTAAGCATAAAAAATTGGTTGGAACTGGAAATATCAAAGGATTTAACATGTGGTCAATCAACGATGCGTTTCCTGCTATAATGCCAGTAAGAAAGGGAATTATAGTTGGGGAAGTGTATGAGGTTGATGATGAAACTATGGTTGATCTTGATCGTTTAGAAGGTAATGGATTTATGTATCAACGCGAATTAGTATTTGTAAGAATGAAAGATAGTGAATTAATTAGAGCTTGGATTTATGTTTATATACGTCAAGATATCTCTAAAGGAATATGTCCATTTATTCCGAATGGAGACTGGAGAACGTATTTAGATATTATACACTCTAATCCTCCAATAATTGATATCAAAGAAAATGGCAAGGAGATAATTATTATTGATGGTGCAAAGCGTAGTCAGTCTCTAATGAAAGGATGATTATAAATGGCAAATACTATTTGGTTTGAAAAAATACTTAATAAATTAAGTGATGATGAATTAGAGATTTTTATTAATACTCTTGAAAATATTTCTAATGAAAGGATTATTAAAATTATACAGAAAGTTAGAGGATAATAATAAAATAGTTCTATAGCAGGAGTTATCCTGCTTTTTGTTTCACAAATAAACTATCGTATTATAATATGTAAGATTAATTATATTGACTTTTTAGATTTAGATGATATAATGTTAATAACGAATAAATTGATAACTTACTGAACGCTAAGTAAGGGAAAGAGGGATTTTTTTATGAAATATTTTATTAAAATGGATATCAATTCTCAACTTAAAGAATATCATGATTGTTTGAATTATTGTAAAGGTGCAGAAGATGTTATAAATGGAAAAGCTACTCCTGAAGAGGTAGCTAAAAATAATCCGTTTATCCAAGATATGAAACGTATTTTAGAAGAAAAAGGTGTAATTTAGACGTGTGGTTTATCTGCGCTTTTATACTTTGAATTATATTATAATATCTAAAAATAATTATATTGACACGTAGTGATCTTGGTGATATAATTAAAATAATAATGAAAGGAGTTTTAATTATGAAATTAATTACCAATGAATCTTTAGTTTCACCTTGCATATTTAAAAGAAAAGCTGATTCAAAGTGGGAGAAGGGTCTAGTATTTGATTCTGGCGATGCAGGTATTATTGATATGAATGGTAATATTCCTCCTGAAGAAAAAGGTATTTTTAATTGGATAAACGTATCTGAGCACACCACTTCCGATATGATCAAATTACTCTCGTTTGCAAATGTTCAAATTGATAAAAACAAATATTCTAAAACTTGTGTTGCAAATTGTAATACTGATAAATGCAGTAAACAAAAGGGTTATAAATGTAAATGCATGGATTGTGAGCATGAGTCTGATACAGTTTGCTTAGCTACTAAGGAGGATACTTGTCCCTTATTTGGTTGTCCTAAATATGAGATATAAGAATTTAGCCTTTATATTTAGAAGGGAGATAGAATGATGGTAAAAATAGAGATATTTAGAGTTGAATGTAAAAATGGTATTGGAACTGAACTGGAAAGGAAAGAGGAAACAGTTTTAAAGCTAAACGAAACGATGATTGAAACACCGATAAAAAAAGTGTATTTAGCTCAAATCCAATATCCATTTGAAAATGGAGATTTTACTCCAATTGGTATTTATTCTTCAAGAGAAAATGCTCAAAATGCAATAGACAAAAAAATTGATAGTTCTACTTATGATAAATCTATGTTGTCTAGCGATATTGATGAATATATACTTGATCAAGAATAAAATGCGATTTTTATTATTAAGGAGGGAATATGAATAAGAAAGAAAAGTTTAAAAATGCTGTAGAGATTTTTAAAAATTCAGAACAAACATCAGAGGATTATCTAAATTTAATTATAGTTAGTATAAGCGTACTTAGATTTGGTGATGGATTATTATGGAGCGATATTGAAGAGATATTAAATGAAGTTATAAATAAATAGCGGAGTGATCCGTTATTTTTCTTTTATAAAATCATCATATTATAATATAGTAAAATAATTATATTGACGTATGTTATACATTATGATATACTTGAAGAAGTTAAATAAAGGAGGTTAAATTATGAAGTGTACAGCATGTGGTAACGAATGTTTTGAAGATGAAATATATCCGCAAGCAGTATTTTGGAATGATGAAAAGTGTATCTGTGAAGAATGCTCAATAGATTTCGAAGAGATTAACGGAGTAATTCAATTTAGACAGGATTTGATTGACGATGGGTGCGTAGAACCAGTTTTCAAAGAAAAGACGATGGAGTTGTTGAAAATGAGTCGTATGTATGGAACTAAAGGAGCGTGGGAGTATGCCAAAATTTAAAGAGACTAAATATATGCTTATTTTTAATCAAGAGCAAGGTGTTTGGGAAAGAGTTGTGGAATGGACTAATAATTACCGCAAACTTCACAAAAAACCAATGGTACGAATGAGGAGTATTTATAAGGTATGGTTAGGCAAAATTAAGTAGATATAGAATACGGTTTTTATTGCTAAAGGAGGTAAAACTAGTGATAATAAGCATACAAGTAGGTGAGCATAAAATACATGGAATAACGGAAAAATGCTATTCTATTGATGGGATTTGTGACAAATGTGGTTCATTTACAACGAAACTAACAACTAAATTTCCAGATGCCAAAAGTGGTCTACATTGTCTGAAATGTATCGGAAAATAGAGGTATAAAATTCGGATTCTATAACTAAATGGAGGTATAAGTATGAAAAAGATAGTTTCAACTACCTTAATTGTTTATGATGAAATGAATGTCTTTTACAAAGAACTAGAGAGAAATATTGGTATTAATCAGGCTAAAGGTGAAGAGGTTGAAATTCAATATTCTCACAATTCCGTTGGAAACTCTTTTTCTGCTTTAATTTTAGGAAGGAAAGAAGTATAAAATTCAGGTTCTATTATTTAGCAGGTAAAACCTGCTTTGTTTTTTATTTAAATATAATCATATTATAATACTAATTAATATTTGCATTGACCATAAAGATAAAATAATATATAATATAGATAGTAAAAAGAAGGGGGCGAGTTGTATGAAACTTGAAATATTAGATGGAATATGGCAAGTACCAGTATATTCATCAGGCGGAGGAACTATTTGGTATAAAACTGAAGCGTTGACTTCCGAAGAAGCTAAAGAGAAAATTAAAATATTTATTGAGGGAAATCCTTATCTCTCAATGGCTAATAACATGGATGTTGTTCTATTAGAAATAGTTAGGTAAAATAAAAGCTTTATATTAAAAGGAGGATAAAATGGAAGCTAGGGAATTGATATTAAAATTGGAATTATTGAAATTCAAAGTTGAACAAGGTATGAAAATTCACACCAATGAGATTGACGATCTTGTAAATTATGTTGAGTATTACTTTGTGTAAGAATAAAATTTGATTCTATATTGCAAGGAGGCTAATTATGAATGAATTTGAAAATTGGTTAAAAGAAAGCTTTCAAACTCTTAAAGATGCTCTAAAAGAGACTAATGAAAAAGAAATGATTAAAGATAGACTTTACATGATGAATTTAGTATTAACTCAATTAAATCAATTCACAAAATAGAATGGTTCTAAAATTATTTCAAGACAGGTTTACCTGTCTTGTTTTATTTAGTAAAAACAGTATATTTTAATATTAAATTAAATCAAGTTTGACACAAGTGTAATAAAATGATATAATAAAAAGAAAAAGGAGTTGCTTATTAAATGAAAAAAGATGATCTTAAAATTGTCAATGGGCAAGTAACAGTTTATTTAGATGGTAATGCTAATGATCGTGGTGCTTTTTCCTTTAAGGGAGTCACGATTGAAACTAAGCCAAACGTATTCTTTAAAGAATATCTTGCTAATATCGATCAAAAAAATATTGGCTGTCTAAACATTGTTTCTCTTAGAGATTATATCTATAGTAAGTTACGTGTTCAAGCTGATTTTGATTTAAAAAATTATATCTCTAGACATATAAACGATATGGATTTTTACACTGAAAAAAATAGTTATGATGAACAAATATTTAAAATATATGAATGGGACGGAAAGTATCCAGAAGTATCTAAGGAAATTAATTTGCAATTGCACAATGTAGCGAATGGTCTAATCAATTGCGAAATAGCTAATTCCCATTGTGTATACGATTTAATACAAGATAGATTTGTAAGTATAAAATCTTCTACTTATCGTGATGCAATAGACGTTATTCCGCTAAACGTATTTTATGGATCTAGGGCTTTGAATAAAGTAATTGCGGCAGAGCAATATAAAAGAGGAATAGCTCATAAAGCATTTACTGAAGTAATTAATTTAAGTAATTTTTTAGATGGTAAAAAATCTATTAAGATTAAATTAAAGAATGGGGAAATACATGAGTTAAAAAATGCTCATGGAGTGAGCGTACAGCAATTATTGGAACTCACCAATGGAAAATTTTACTTATCGGATAATTACAATATTTCACCAAGGTTTAACAAAAAAATAGAAGTCGAAGAATTAGAATGCCTACAATTTAGTAAGCATAAGCATTTTATTAACACTGATAACTTAGTTATAGAAGGAGTTGATTAAAATGATTTTAAATATTATGAATTTATCACAATTAAGCTTAAAGGAATTATGTTATTTTCATCTACAAATTAATTTAGAGATATTAAAAAGGATTTGGTGGGTTATTCCATTATTATTATTAATAATAGGTTTTGCGTTTATATGGTATATGTATCCATATATATTTAAATGTAAACAAAAGAGGAATTAAAGATGGAAAAAATTTGTAAAAGATGCGGATTATCGACTTCTAATCCAATCTACTCCGATACCTATAAAGGATATATCTGTAAGGCATGTAAAAGGTATCTCTTAAACCGACTTCTATTTCACTAAAAGTTTTACTTGACAAGTTGAAAGTAAAGTTGTATACTTATTTTATCCCCTTCGGGTTTAGTAAATTAATTTAGAAAGAGGTTGATTTAAATGAATTCTAAAATTGATAAAATCTTAAAATTACTTAGTGAGAATGCCGAAACAGGAAACTTATGTTTCAGTTTATATAAAGATTTAATAGAAATGGTTTCTGAATTAAAGGTGGCTTAAAAACTTCAGATGTTGCGCTTTTACCTTTCTGCTTATAATGACGATTATGAGTAGAAAGGTAAAAAATATTCTAAAAGGAATGATATTATAATATGAAGAAAACTATTGGTATAATTAAACAAATTGATCTTGTTAAAAATTCGGCTAATAAGTTAAATAAATCCATGGAAGTAGTAAGGCAAGGAGTCGGCATACATAAAAGTAAGAAGGGTTACAGGCGAAGTAATAATAGAAAGGAAATTCTATTGTATTTTAATATAGTATAAAATAATGTTTGACTTTGTCCGATAAAGTAGTATAATATAACCAATTAAAGAATATAAATATAAGTTATTCACTTTTAAACACGTATAAAGTAATGACTTATAAATTTAGGAGGAAAAGAAATGTTAAATGCTATTGATCAAGTTAAAATTAAAACCTTACTTAGTGCTTTTGTTGGCAAAGAGACATTAAATATTGATCCGCTATTAATTCAGTGGTCGGAGGGGAAGAAGGATATTTTTGATTTACTTGGAGGATTAACCATTGAAAAACAATTTTCTGGTGAATTAACAGATGATGCTGTCAGACAGTTATTTCAACAATTTAGATATGAAAATGATTATTTTGGTTATCATGTAAATAACTTTATGAGTGAGTTAACTGGAGAGGAAATTAAGAGCAATAAATGCATAAAGCATAGAAGTTATATGGAAGGATATAAAATTGGTCAGAAATTATCAAAATATCTAAATACTATCATAGAAGATGTTCCAAACTTTAGAGAGATTAAAGAAAAATTTAAAAGTAAAAGAGAATATTTTTCGATCAAATTTTCAATGTTTTTGCAATCATTAAAATTTGAGGGTATAATGGTTATATCTATCGATCCACTTGATTATCTTACTATGTCGCTAAACCAAGCAGGATGGCATTCCTGCCACGATCAAAATGGTTGTCATAGAGCAGGAATGTTAGCCTACATGGTTGATAAACATTCAGTGATAATGTATGTAAAGTCAATCAAAGACGTTGAGTATGAGCTTAACGGAGTTAAATTTGTTCATAATTCAAAAAAATGGAGACAAGTAAGTTATGTTGATATTGACACTCTTTCTACTATATTTTCTCGTCAGTATCCTGCTGATAACGAAAATGCTTGTAAGGTAGCAAGAGAGATGATGAGTGGTCAATTTTCAAAATTTATGGGAATTGAGGACAAGTGTACAATAACGGATAATAATGACAGAATATATGATATGGTAAAAGATTACGATAGAGAAAGTCATGAATATATTCTTCATTACAATGATATTTTAAATATTAGAAGAAGATATTTCAGATTAAAGATGTCCCAAGGAGGATCTGACCCAAATATTGTAATTGGAAAAGTTCCATATTGTCCTGAGTGTGGAGATAGAAAATTAGATTATCCTAGTTTGTTATTGTGTAAAAAATGCAGAGGAGATTTACACATATGTCCTGATTGTGGAGAAGAAATTAATGGTAGAGGTAATTATGGTAATGATGATCATTATTACTGTAATAGTTGTTTTAGCGCTAATTTCTCACAATGCCGTGATTGCGGAGAATATGTGAGATTGGATTCTGGAAGAAGATTAGATTCAAGAAGTGGAAGATTTATCTGTAATTCTTGTATAGAGCGAGATTATATTCCTTGTGAAAGATGTGGAGATACTATTAGAGAAACTGATTCTTATACTACTATTAGAGGAGTAAATTACTGTAGAGTTTGTTATATAGAAATTAGAAATGAATCAGAAAATCGGGAGGTATCTGCTTAATGGAAAAAATATTTCGTATGTCAGAAAAAAAATTACTTAAATACCTTGCTCGTTTATTGGTGTCCAAGCAATATCAGTATGAAAATGTAATAAAAACAAAGGATTATGTTTATGCTGAAGGAAATATTCCAGTTATGCTTGTGGCCCACTTAGATACTGTTCACGCATCGATGCCAACTCATATATTTCATGACAAAAACCAGAATGTTTTGTGGAGTCCTGAAGGACTTGGAGCAGATGATAGAGCAGGAGTATGGGCAATACTTCAACTTATTACAGCTAAGCAAAAACCATATATCCTTTTTACCACACAGGAAGAAGTTGGTGGAAAAGGAGCATCAATTGTAATTAAAGAAATTATTGAAGCACCTCCTGTCAATATGCTTATCGAATTTGACAGAAAAGGACATAACGATGCTGTATTTTATGATTGTGATAATCCAGAATTTACGTCATATATTGAAAAGTATGGATTTGTTAAGAACTATGGTTCATTTTCTGACATATCTATCATTTGCCCTGCGTGGGGTATTGCAGGAGTAAACTTAAGTTCTGGATATTATAATGCTCATACTAAAAATGAGTATTTAAATCTTGATGAATTGAACGATGTAATTAGAAGAGTTAGAAACATGTTCAATAGTTTACCAAGCAAACAATTTGAATATATAGAGGAAGTAAAATTTTATGGTAAGTATGGTAGCTATTATGGAAAATGGGGAGAATCTGATGCCGCATGGGGTAAGGAACAGTATTGGAATTATTTTAAATGTACGGAATGCGGAATTACTAAAAGCTATTTCGAAGAATCAACTATAAGAGATGTATGTAAAACATGTTTTGATGATGTGTTTAAAATACCAGAAAAACAAAAGCCAGTTATCTCAATTACTAAATATCAAAAGTAAAATTAAATGTATTAGATATTTTAAAAATATCTAATACATTTTTATTAATTTCTTAATATTATAATACACAAAAAAATATATATTGACATTATATTTACTATAATATATGATATAATAAGGAGGGGAAATTAAATGCATATTTGTACGAAATGCTTTCTGCCATACGATTTTAAACATAAAAATATGAGTGAATGTAATAAATGTGGTGGACATTCAGTAGACATTGATGACATATTGGTAGCACCAATTATTGAATTGTGGAGAAAAGGGTATAAAACTATAGCTTGTTGTAGCGGTCATTCTATTAATACAATAACTTATACTAATATATTATTTAAAAAAGGTATTGAATTGCCAGATGTACCAAAAGGTTATGAAAAAATGATGTTTCGAGAACAAATTATGATATGTAGATATTTTTACAAGAATGAACAAAAAGAATTTATAACTGAACACAAAAAATTGAAAGATGGAATGAAATTAACTATATTAGAAAGACATATAAAAATACTTGAATCCATTAAATCACTAACTGATTGGGTAATAGAGCTACCAAAAATAAAATTGGAGGATTAATATGAAAACACTTAAAGAAATTAATGATATTTATGGTGAGTTAACTATTCAAGAAAGGAAACAAATAGTTAAATTTATTGCGAATCCCAATGTAATAAATTGGTCAAATATTAAGGATATTATTGTTAAACCAAAAGTTACTATTCTAGATGCGTTAATTGCTACAAATCAGAAATATTCAAAAGATGGAGGTAAAAATAGAATCCCTTCTCCCATAGATGTATTAAGATGTATTAAGGAAGTTATATGGAAAGATTAAATTAATACTATTGACAGAGTTAAGCAATTAGTTTATAATATGTATATCAGGTAATATTTGAGGAGGTTATTATATGGAAATCAATCAAAAGATTATTGAAAAGATCAAAAAATTATTTAATTTAGCTCAAAACAACCCAAACGATAATGAGTCTCAAAGTGCTTTATTGCAAGCACAACGATTAATGGCGGAAAATGACATCGAACAAAGTCAAGTAGATCAAAAAGTAGTTGACAATACTAAAGAAGTAGTTCATGAAAACTTGACCAGTGAATCGAAAATAGTTTGGTATAAAAAGAGTTTAGCCTATGTTATTGCAGAAAATTTTAGATGTAAAAACTATATCCAAAAAGGTTATGGTGGAGGACTAATGTTCTTAGGACTTAAAGATGATGTTGAATTGGCAAAAATGGTTTTTGAATTTGCTTCAGAATCAATTGAATATGGTGCGAATGCTTTTGTTAAAAAATACAAAAGTAATTATTATAATTATTCAGTTGGTATAAAGAATGATTATCTGCAAGGATGGATAAATGGATTATCTGCTCAATATAAAGAGCAAGTTAATAAAAATGGTTGGGGGTTAGTATTAGTTAAAAATGCTTTAGTCGTACAAGAAATAGAAAAAATGAATTTCAGGAAAGGACAAGGAAGTTCTCATAATTCAAGTGGAAATAATAAAGCGAGAGAAACTGGATTTCAACATGGCAAATCTTTTTCTAGCAACAAAAGAATTGGATAATTAATTTACATATAACTTATATCTTTTGGAGATATAAGTTATATGTAAAAAATTTAATTTTTATATTAAAATATCAAAATAAAGGAGGATATCAAAAATGAACAAAATGACTTATTGGGAAAAAGACGGAGAGTTTTTATCATTAACTAGATATAGAACTTATGCAAAACGAGCATCAAGAGAAAAAATGCTTGTTTCCAATTATTTAATTGAATTGGGATATGTAAGTAAATTTTCGTCAGAAGTTCTAACTGGTAGACCGAAGAATAAACTTAAGAAGATTGAAAATAATATAGATCAAGTAATAATTAAAGACGGCAAAGTAAAAATTCAAGCAAGTTAAATAAACTTGCTTTTTAATTATTCCTATTGACATTTTTAATTCATTGTGATATTATATAGATAACGAAATAAAAGAAATTAAGGGGGAAATTAAACTATGGCACATTTAATAGAATCTATGTATTCAGCAGGTCGCGTTCCCACATGGCACGGTCTTGGAACTATGGTAGATGAAGCACCTGACAGCGAAAGAGCGTTGGTTATGGCAGGTCTTAATTGGAATGTCGTACCCAAACCTGTTATGGTTGGTGGGATCGTAGTACCAAATTATGTGGCTAATGTGCGAGATTCTGATAACAGTGTTCTAGGTATTATTTCTGAAAAGTATAAGATAGTGCAAAATAGCGAAGCGTTTTCTTTCACTGACGAACTTCTTAGATCCAGCGATGGAGAAATTAAGTATGAAACAGCAGGTAGTTTAGCAGGAGGTAAAAGAGTTTGGATGTTGGCTAAACTTCCAGAGATTGAACTGGTTGGAGATAGAACAACTCCTTATCTTGTCTTTACGAATTCTCATGATGGAAAAGGTTCGATAAAAGTTGCTATTACTCCAATTCGCGTAGTTTGCCAGAACACTTTGAACTTAGCTCTTGACAAAGCATCAAGAAGTTGGTCTGCAATACACACTGGAAATTTAGAAAACAAATTGAACGAAGCACAGCGCACTCTTGGGATGGCAAATCAATATTTAAGCAATCTTAAAGAGCAAGCTGAATTATTAGTGAATAAATCAATTACGGACAATGAAGTAGCTGATTATATTAAGTTCTTAATTGATATTCCAGATAATGCAAGTGATCGTAAAAAAGAAAATCTTAAAGAAATGAGAAAGGGTTTAATTAGAAGATATACTCAAGCAGAAGATATTGCGAAGTTTAGAGGGAATTTTTGGGGCTTTTTGAATGCGACATCGGATTTTGCAACGCATTCTGCACCATTAAGATCAACTCCAACCTTTCAAGAAAAATTATTTGAGAAAACAATTAATGGTAATCCTTTAATAGATCGAGCATTTGAATTGTTTGCGGCATAAAATTTTAAAAAAGGAAAAAGGAGAGGGCAACCTCTCCTTTAAGTGAGGACAATGTATGAAGAAAATATAGAAAGAATATTTTATGATGATTGTAGAGAAAAGAAAAGAACTGGAAATGGCGTTCATCATAGAGCTTTAAGGCTAAGAAAACATGAACATGTAGTTTTTGCAAATCTAAATCAGTTTGATAATAAACGCATTAGAGGAGCAGGAGTAATTAGAATAATGACTATTAAGGAGATGGAAATTATGGATATAATGGAAGAAATTTCAAAAGGTATCATTCCAAATACTGAAGAAATTGATAAATTAGAATTTGATATTGCTCAAAAGGTTATTGCAGAATTAAGGAGGTTATATAGCAGTAAGGAGTTACAGCAAGCATGGAGTAATATGGCTGGCAATAATAAGTTAAATGATTATTGTCTTAAATATCAAGTTGCAAAAGATAGGAGTAAAAATGTATTTGTGGGAGAGGAAGCATTAAAGTATGCTTCTAGATTTAAGAATAACAAAAATCATTTAGATGAAATTAAAGAAGTAGTAATAGATCAAGAGGTTGAAGTTAATGAGCAATACGAAGAAATATCTAAAGATCCTGAAATTATAATAAAAGAACAATATTCTTTTATGAATTTAAAAAAGATATATACGGCACAACAACTAATTAATTTCTTAGAAAGATTGACATTGTTTATTAATGAGGATTCGAAATACGAAATTGATATTATACTTAAAGAAATTGAATAGATTAACCAAAAGCACTAATTATTTAGTGCTTTTAGTTATAAATAGGGTATTATATGCATATAATATTAAATGAAAAGTAACATATTAAAATGGAGAATATTGTCGTAAAAAGAAGGTTATTTAATTGACACATCTTTTTTATTATGTTATACTTTATATAAAAAAAGAAAGGGAGTTTTAAATATGAATTATTATTCTTTTAATATGAATAAATATTATTCAAAAAATAATTTAGAAAAACTTGTAAATCATTTTGGTAAAACTATGTCTCCATTAAACTCTGTAATTGAAGCGAAAAAATTTTTTACGAATCCTAATTTCGATATTAATTTAATTAATATCTTAGATTTAAAAAGAGCTTATGGAAGACGTTTAAACGTAAAAGACAATGAGGCAAAAGATGTTATTAAGGAAATAATAATTTCTAATGGAAGAGTAAAAATTGGTGCAAAATAATTAAAGTAATGTATATTTTTAGTATGGTTTGCATATACTACTAGTAAATCATATTAAAAGGGGGAAATAAAATGGAAATGGAATCTATATTATTAAAAATGGAGGAATATCCTAAGCCTATTGGAGAATGGTCTAACGAGGATGCAGATAATTTCCTTAAAAATATTATTAAATCTACTTCGGCAAATACTATTCAATTATATATCCATCTAATGCGTCAAGCTCATAAGTTTGTTTGCAATATACAGGGGAAAAATTATGTACAATTAAATCCTACCCATAGTTTAGAAGATTATGTAGATTTAAATATGTTGCGTTCAGTAACATTGACAGAATACGAGTTCAATCAAGTAAGAAAAGAACTTAAATATGTTGATAATGATACTGAAGGGAATTACCGTGATGTTGCTTTATTTGAATTAGCGTGGTATGGATTGAGTTCAGAAGAAATTAAATTTTTAAAAAAGGATGATATTAAAGAAACGGAGAAAGGAATTATTATTGAAATATATAAAACTAAGAAAGGAGAAAAAGATAAAAAAGAACCAACAAGAGTACTAAATAGATCTATTATTATTGATGATCCTGAAATTGTAAAAGATATCTTAATGGCGAAGAAAGAAAATAGATATTATAAAGTTAGAAATTATGAAAGTAAAGATTTAATCATAGTAGATGAGATATATTATATCCCCAGTCCTTATTTAATCAGAGGAATTAATAATGTAAAAGCAGATAAATTAAAAGAAAGGAAGGATAAACCAATTGCTCATATAGGTATGTTGATGTATAAACAACTAAAAAAGATTCAACTACCAGAAATTAATATAGATTTTGAACATCTTTCTGTTGAAGATATACGAAGATCAATGTTAATTAATCTTATTTTAAAAGAAGAGATTCCTATCTATTCTCTTAAAGTTATGCTGAATAAAAAAAGAGATGGAGATTTAATTTGGTTAAAATCAATTACGGATAAAATGGTTAAAGCAGGATTATTGTAATTGCCAGATTAAAATCTGGTATTTTTTTCTTTATTTTTCGACAAAATATTACATTAATATATCTTGACACATTAGTTCTATTTTGATATCATTGTGAATATAAGAATTAAGTAAAAGAAGAGGGGAAATACATTTGCCAAATATTAATAAAAAGTATATCTACATATTCAGAATTAATGACGGAAATAGTACAAAAATTTTTTCGGGAAAAGAATTGTCTCAAAGTGAATTAAGAAAATATAGAAAAACAATTGCAAGGTCTAGAAATATTCCCATTGAATCTGTGTCGGACGGTGTTTGTCAAGATTAAAATAATATAAATAGTATGTATAACAAAACATCATATTAAAATAACAACAAAAGTTGTTATTTTAATATATACAAGAGTAAAGTAATGTGGTATACTAAGGATATAAAATTAATTAAAAGAGGTGTAATAAATGAAAAAAAGAATACCTTATTTATTTTATAAACGCGGAGATTATATTAATAATCCCAAAATTAATCAATTAGTATGGTGTTGTTATTCTAATTATATTGATATGAGAGTTGTTATAATTACTGGTGGGTCATATATGCGTTGGTGCTGGAAAGAAGTTTTTGAAGATGGTACTTTAGGTAACGAAGAGAGCGGAAGTGGACATTTTTATCAATATTATGGTAATTATAGTATTGAAACTAAAGTTATATTAAAATAAAATAAACATAGAAAAATATTTTATCGTATGTAAGGAGAAAAATATTGAAGGTATTAGAAAAGTATTATACTAGCCATGGTTCCTATCAAGGGTTTTATATTTTAGTATTTAAAACTAAATTGTTCTCTTTAAGTTGGTTTACAGATTGTGGTTCGTGGTTTTTGTATATTACTTTAGGAAAAACATGGGTAAGATTTAGTGACGCAGGATTTATAAAAGGCAAACACAAGAGCATATAAAATTTATCTATAATTAATTTTTGGAGGTAGTTTTATGTTGATATTTATTTGGAGTATATTTTTTGGAATATTAATTTCATTTTCGATTTATATCTCTTCTAAGCCTAAAAAATTATGCAAACATGAATTTGAACTTATTGATACAGAGGAAAAAGAAACCTTTAATGGTTTTTATTCTGATGAATATTACTTATATACTTATCAATGTAAATTATGTTTTAAAACTAGACATGTTGTTATTTATAAATAAATGCGTAATTGGAGGAGGAAATAACGTTGAAAAAATATGATATTGGTTTGCTTGTAGGACGCTTTAATGTATTTCATATTGGTCACAAATCACTTGCAGATTTAGCTTTAACGATGTGTAATAAACTGTTAATATTTGTAGGTTCTGCACAAGAAAAAGGAACTCTACGTAATCCATTTTGTGTTTAAACAAGAATGGAAGTAATTAGACAAATATATCCAGAAGATAATGTAATAATTAGACCATTGCCTGACTTAACGACAGAAGATGATATTACTCCAGTTTGGGGAAAATATGTATTAATTAAAGCGTATGAAGTTCTTGGAAAATTACCTAATATGATGGTCTATGGCAATGATGAGTGCAGGTCAGGTTGGTTTGATCCAGAAGATATTAAAGATATGGCTGAAATAGTTATACCACGTTCGGGAATTCCAATTTCAGCTACTCAATTAAGACAATTAATGGTAGATGATAATTGGCAAGAGTGGTGTAAATATCATAGTCCAGAATTGCATAAATATTTTAATCCTTTAAGATTTGAATTAATGGGCTGTAATGATTATAAAGGAATGAATCAATAAAAAATGAAAGAGGTAATTAAAATGCAAATATCAAAACATGCAATTGAGCGTTATATTGAGCGTACAATGGGTAAAACTGGAGCTGATTTAAAATTATTTATTGTACAAAATGAGGACAGAATTATTGAGCAAATTCAAAAATTATTTGATAGTGCTACTTTGCTATATGAAGGTAGATTAAAAGATCATGGATATGCCCAATCTTTTCTTAATAAAAATGGATGGGTGTTAGTTTATGATTCTAAGAATGATACCATAATTACAATTTATAAAGTAGATTGTGGCCTAGATAATGAATTTAATCAAATGTATGTTGATAAATACAGGGATAAAATATTAACAATGTTAGAAGAACTAGATAATAAAAATAAATCATTAAAAAAAGATCAGGAGGAAATGAGTGAAAAAATATCATGCAATGAGCAAATAATAAGTCAATTTGAACAACAAATTAATTTGCTTAAAAAAGAAAATACTCTGGATAAAGATTATATGCAATTAGAAAGAGAAAAGATTAACTTATTTGAAAAATATATTAAATCTGAAATTGAGAAATTTATTGGTAATCCATTTTTTAAGATACAAGCTTAAAACTATAAAGGAGCGAGTTAAAATGAAAGACACTAAAGTAGTCATTGAAGAAAGAAATAAAATGCAAGAATGTGTTAAAAAGATAAGGAAGGAAATTGATTATGTAAGACCTAATGGTTCATGGGATACTATTCCTGCCGAAATTAGAAGATATCTTGGAAATCTATATCAATTAAAATTAAATTATGAGAATCAGATTAAAGGCATTAATTTTTGTTTAAATGAAGATTCAGAATTAGATGATTATTGTTGGAATTATAGAAATCGAGATAGTGAATTACGAGATATTGAAGAATTTTTATTTAAAAATACAAAATAAAAAGGAATTTTTTATTATGATACATGGTATTTATAAAGAATTTAGTGCTATTGAAAGGAGAAATATAATGGAAATTATATTATCTAGAGAAAATGTTATGGATATAGTTCTCGAACACATGAGAAATTTAGGATATCCTATAACTGGAAATATAATTACTCGTTGTGATAGGAATTCGTTGATACATGTTAGAGTTGAAGTTAGTGACCTTAGGTGTGTACTACCATCACAAAAACTCGTATTTGGGATAAAAGAGCGATAGAATTGGGGTTTTATACCTCATAGAAAGTAGGTAAAAATGAAAGATTTAATTGATTGGAAATTTGACTTTGGTGAAAATATAATTATTATCAAAGTGCAAAGTTTAAAGTGTAAATCTATAAAATATGAACATGTATATACTACTAATGAAAAATACCCATATTGTCATGAAGATGTGGTTGAAATGAAGAAAATTCGTAATGAATTGCGTGAAAAAGTGTCAAAAGAACATGAAAATATGCTTAGTGATTCAGAACGAACTTTAAGGGATTTAATTTACGAAAGCGAACATTCTAAAGGTATTTTGACAACAGAAAAATTTATTAAGGAATACAGGAAAGAATTAATAAAATTACTTAAAAGACTATAGAATGTGAGTTCTATCTCCATAAAATATCTTATAAAGGAGAATTAGCAAAATGAGATTTGATGAATGTAAAACATGTTTAAGTAGAGAGAAGGTAATAAGAAAAGTATCTGGAAATAATTGTGGACTATGTACTTCAGACGCTCTTTTGTGGACACCAAATCCTATCAAAATGATCGAAAAGCTTAATGAAGATATAAATAATTTAATTGTTGAGCGAGATAAATATTTACGAGAAGTTGAGATAATTAATAAGTATGGTTTTTTGGTTACAAAGGTGCGAAATTAGGTTGGTGTAATCATAATGGAAGGAAGTCTAAATTTAAATGAAATATGTTAAATATCCAAGAACTTTACATTTACCATGGTCTTTAGGTGTAACTAATGATGATAAAGTTCTGAAAGATATATCACATTTTATTGGAAAAAGAGTGATTGTTACTGAGAAAATGGATGGAGAGAATTCAACTCTCTATCCAGATTATCTTCATGCTAGATCAATTGATAGTAAGGATCATCCTTCTAGACATTGGTTAAAACAGTTGCATAGCTATGTAAAAGATGAAATACCTGAAGGATGGAGAGTATGTGGGGAGAATGTATTTGCTGAACATTCTATAAAATATGACTCTTTGTCTGCACATTTTATAGTATTTTCTATTTGGGACAATATGAATATCTGTTTATCTTGGGACGAAACTATTAAATGGATAAAATATCTAGGGTTGAATATTGTCCCAATTCTTTATGATGGAATATGGGATGAAAAGAAAATTAAAGAATGTTTTTTAGGTAAGTCAAAATTTGGGCAGGAACAAGAAGGATATGTAGTTAGACTTGCAGATTCATTTCATTATGATGGTTTTAGTAAAAGAGTTGCTAAATTTGTTAGAAAAAATCATGTACAGACAGATGATCATTGGATGCAAAAAGAATTAGTTGTAAATAAATTAATTAAAGGAGTGAATTAATTGCCAGATATTATATAGAAACAAAATATAAAACTAATGATAAGAGGGAAGAGGTAAAAAATATATGCCTGACATAGCTAAATGCGAAGCTAAAAAATGTCCTAATAAATAAGGAGAGTTGTTATAGATATACAGCTATCCCTTCATATTATCAATCATATTTTGTTAACTTAGATTGGGGAGATGGAGAAGAAAATCCTTGTCCTTATTATTGGCCTAATGTATAAACAGTTATTGAGAGGTGAAATAAATGTCGTTTATTAATATAAATAAAGTCACTTTAAATCATGAGAATGACGATGTTAGAAATCGCATGGGCGATGTAATGCTTTTATGTGCTTCACTTGTTTATGATGATCTGGTAAGAATAAAATACAAAGAAGCATTAAATGGTTTAAGCATGTTGAAGTCTTCTATTAATTCTCTAGAATATGTTTTAATGAAAGAATGTGATTGATAATGAGCAAAGAAGGATTACATTATCCTTTATATGTCGAAAGACCTAGTAAACAAATTGATATAACCAAAGATCAATTTTACAAGCTTAGTTATATGGGATTAGCGTGTTTATGGTGTAGTTATGGTTTGGCTTTTCATTATCTTGAAAATGGAGATATTAAATTGTTTACTCATAATATTAGTTTGGTAGATAAATGTATGAATAATCATAGATTTAAAGGTATAATTTGGTACGAAAATGCGTCTACGGAGATGTATATTTGCTATATACTTAAAGAATCAAAATTATTTAATACAATTATTAAATATTTTAGTGATTATTTAATGAAGTAGAATTTTAATTCTATATTAATGGAGGAAGATAATATGAAATTAAAATGCAATTGTTGTGATGGTATTTATAATTCTCTTGATATTCATTTTACAAGTTCTTGTGACAATAGTTGTTCTCATTGTGTAGATAAATGTTTCAATGGTTTAAATATTTCTAAACCAGATGTTAAAGCAATCGTTAATACAATTATAAATAATCGAGAGGGTATAGATGATGTATTATTTCTTGGAGGAGAACCATGTTTATATCTTGATGAATTATTAGATTGTGTTTCACAAATTAAACAAAAAACTTCATTAAAAGTATTTGTTACTACTTCTGTTCCTAAAGTATGTAAAACAAATTATGATAAGTTTTTAAGATTATTAGATTTGCTTGATGGAATAAATTTATCAGTTCAACATTATAAAGAAAATGTGGCTGATAAAATAAGAAATACAATTTCAACATATGATCGACAAGCTTTTTATAATTCTCTTCCTCAAAAGGATAAAATACGAATAAATTTAAATATTGTTAAGCCATATTTATATACTAAAGAAGATATTAGTGAATGTTTGAGACATTATGATTCAATGGGATTTAATTCTATTAAATTATCTGAAATACAACATGGTAAGGATGTATTTGTTTCATTTGAAAATGTGTTTGGAATCTCTTTAAAATCACCATATTCGGATGGATGTCAAACATATTTAAATATGAATGAAATATTAGAAGGATTCAAAACTCCAGTTTTGTTAAAAAGATCATGCTTTATGTGCGAAGATACTTTAAAAGCCACTTTTAACGATGGTATTAAAGTAATTAGAAATTTATTTAAACCAGTCGAAAATAAATATGGTGTAATTTATGAAAATGGGTTATTAACGAAAGGATGGATATAATTATGTACACAAAATTAGTAAAAATGATAGTTAAATTACAAAGGCAGATGGCAGGACATTGTGGAGGAAGTTCTAGTGGTAGCGGTCATTGTTCGTAAAAAATTAAAGGAGGTTTAATATGAAAATTGTAAAAAATCTTGTACAAAATAAAGAACCTATTTATATAGTTAAAATGTGTGGAGATTATAACGATGGAGATTATTCGTATTCTGAAGAAAAATTTACCGAATCAGAATTTAATGAAGTATCAGAGTGTTTATTAGAAGTCAATAAATTAGTAGGAAGAGATTATTTTAATGGGAATTATGGTTATGAAGATGTAGATGAGCATATTAGAGAGTTAAAAAGAAAATACAAAGTGGACTTTGATTTTCCTCTTGGAGATTCTGTATTAGATTATCCAATTTATAGTTTAGAAAGTTTAGAAATTGAATATATTGATATCGATGGAAGGATATATGATATTGTTTTAGAAGACTAATGTAATATTTAATTTTGAAAGGATGATAAAAATGGAAAAAGATGTAGTAGTAGGTCAATTAGCTCAAAATATTAAAGGTAAAGAATGGTTATATTGTGTTGTTACTAAAGTTTTTGATGATAGATGCGAAGTAATAAATGAACGCGGAAAAATTACAATGGTAATGTTAAATAATACTGACGAGGAATTTACGGAAAAACATATTTCTGATGGCGAGGTACACTTTCTTTATCATAATAATAAACCTGTAATGGCAAAGAAAAGTATATTTGGAAGATATAAATTTGAGGTAAATAAGTAATAAAATTCCGATTCTATAACAAAAAGGAGTAAAATGATGGAAAATATTAAATTTATTACAGATTATAATTGTTCGGATATTCAATCACATTTCTCTAAATATTACGAAAGATTAACAAGATCATGTGAATTAAAACTTGTAGAAATTCATATGTGTGAAAATGGATTTGAATTGTTCAAAAAGAGCGTAAAAGAGTGTAATTGTAGAGGTTTATTGACAAAAAGTGGCTATATAGGCTATTTTAGTGGGATTAATATTTTCTTTACAAAAGAATGTAACGATTTTGAGATTAATCAAGCAAAACTTATTTATTCCAATGGAAGCACTGAAGTCATAAATGTCTTTGAATTAGATTGAGATAAAATGCAAATTCTATAACTAAATAATTGTTTACAAGAGTAAAGTAATGTGATATAATATTCTTGAAAGGAGGAGGTTTTTATGTATTTTGGAATTAGTTTTGGAACGTTTGCGGAGTGGGTGTTAATATCTTTTGGAACTGGATTTGGAATCGGTACAGGTTTAGTGCTATATTTAAAAAGAAAGAAAAAGGGAGGTAATTAAAAATGTTAATTGAAAAAATTAAATCTGATGCTCTTGAAGCACGTAAAGCTCGTAAAACTGAAGTCGCAACATTGTTAACAACTCTATATTCTGAAGCTTCTATGATAGGAAAGAATAGTGGAAATAGACAATCTATCGACAAAGAAGTATTACAAGTCATTGAGAAATTTGTTAAGAATGCTAATGAAGTTAAAGATATTCTCTTAGAATCTGGGAAAGATGCGAGTAATGTAATTTTTGAAATTGAAACATTAAGAGCATATCTTCCCAAACAAATGTCGCGTGACGAACTTCAAGAAGTAATAAAGTATATCATAAAAAGACTTGAAGAAAGTGGTAAACAAATAGGTAATGTTATGAGTAACCTTAAAGCTAATTACGGTGGATCATATGATGGGAAAATGGCAAGTGAGATTGTAAAAAAGGAGTTAGCTAATGATATATGATTATAAAGATTTTGCAACGATATTACTAAAACAAGGGAAAAGAATATCAAAAAACGGACAAAAATTACTAAGAAAGATAATGGAATGGAAAAAAATTGAGGATCAAAGGAGTAAATGAAATGAATCTAAAAATACGTCTTACATTAGCCGATATTGGTAAATTAATATTTGGAGGAAGTGTTTTAGTAACAGATCCGTATACTAATAATATCTATAGTATTTTAAAAGGAGAAGATACCGCAATTACTAAAAATTAAGAACAAAATGTATTGACATATGTAAAGAATTAGTATATAATTATTAAAAGAAGTAGAGGTTAGTAAATTCTGATCTCTACTTTAATATAAAGGAGAAAAATTTAATGAAAAGAAAAATTGTAATATATGCAGGTAGTTTTGATCCTATAACTAATGGTCATCTAAATATTATTGAACAAGCTTATGATATGTTTGATGAAATAATTGTTGGAGTATTAATTAATTCACAAAAGAAATCTTTATTTACTATCGAAGAAAGAATAAATATGATTAATGAAGTTGTAAATCCACTTCCTGATATTAAAGTGAAATCATTTGCAGGTGCTTTAATTGATTTTGCAAAGGAAGAAAATGCGTGTGCTATAATAAGAGGTTTAAGAAGTATATCAGACTTTGAAAGTGAATTACAACTAGCTTTAGTTAATAAATCGATCAGTAATGGAATATTAAATACTATATTTTTAATTCCAGATATTAATTATCAATTTATTAGTTCTTCAATGGTAAAAGAGATTGCTAGATTAGGTAAAAAGATTTATGATTTTGTTCCTACAAGTGTAGCTGTAGAACTATACAAAAAAATAGGAGCGATTAAAAATGATTAATGTAGAGTTTTTAATGATTTCATATATTATTGGTTTATTTATGGATTGGATTCCTCAGTGGCAATGGCAAGCTGTAAATAAATCTAAATGGGGAAAGCAAGATAATAAATTATTAAGCTTTTGGGCAGTTTCAAGTCATTCGTTTATTTACGCTATATTAACCACAATTGTAACATTGTATTTAATTAAAGATTTTTCAAGTCTTTATGTTGTATTTTTTACATTACTTATTTCTCATATAATTATTGACACTAGAATTATTGTAAAGTATATCATGAGATTTAAAGGTCTGGCATGGGAGCAGATATATGATTATCAGAACTATGGATTTATGCACATTGGAATAGATCATAGGTTGCATGAAATTGTATTACTGGTATTAGCAATATTTGTATGATTTTTTAATAATGAGGTTATATAAAAATGAATAAAATTGTTACCACTGTGGATTGGATTTTATCTACATGGATTTTTCCAACATTTAATGAAAAAGAAAAAATATATTATAGTTGCCCACGTATTATTAATGATCTGCTTAATGAAGGTGAAATAAGAATTAATGGTAATAAAATTAAAAGTCTTTTTCAAGAAGTATATGTAGGAGATATTGTCTACTATAATGGAAAAGAGCATTGTTTTGATAAGAATGATTTGTTATGTGCTTGGTTAGGTAATAAATTATAAACATTTAAATGATAAAATAGATATTTTATTTTTTATTATTAGAGAATTGTAGTATAAAAGTATAAGAGAGTATGAAGGAGGTTTAAAAATGGAACAGTTATTTAAAATTGAAGAAAGAGTAAGAGTTAATGGATGGTGTGGTTCTGCTTTAGGAGTAGTTACAGGTATTAAATGGATTTATCACAATCGACTGGAAGAATACACTTGGGGTTATAGTGTAAAATATGATGATAAAGATGCAGGATTTAGTTTTATTTACATTCCTGAAGGATATCTAAGAAAACTACAATAAAACACGCATTTTATAACATATTAAGGAGGTATATATGATAAATTACGATGAATTATTAAACCAATGGGCAGAGAAGATATATCAAAAAGCAGATACTTATAGAGATAAAGGGATATATGAGGAAAGTGGATCTTGGAAAGATGGTTATTATAAAGGTTTAGCAGAAGCTTATATAATGGCGATTACTGAATTAACCATGTTAGAGAAAAAGAGTAAATCAACTATATTAAAAGAAACAAATAAGCCTAAACGACCAAAACCATTTGATCTTATTAATAATCGTGGCGAAGTTATAAACTAGGGATATCTGATAAATCGTTTAAAATATCGGATGGTAGAAAAAAGGGTCGAATAAATGGAGATAGGAAAAATGTTAATGAAGAGTGGATAAATGTTTTTTAGGTATAAAATCGCCATTTTAATATTAGAAAGGAATGATATAAATGAGCAGACCACGACCAAATGAGATACGAGCAGAGCGTGAAGCACATGAAAGAGCAATAGAGCAGTATAGGTATGATCCATTTGATCCACACAAAAATTCACCTAAACGTACAATAATCGAAGATACTCCTGTCAAGAAGAGGGATGATACCTTAGATGACTATCACAAACATCATTGTAGAGTGTGTGGTAGATATTGTCCATCATCAGTAAGTCCAAGAGGAACATGTGATTTTTGCTAAAAGAAATAGAATGATAATTCTAAAACTAGGAGGGATACGAATGTTATTAGTTAAAAGCTATCAACGACATATAATACACGCTGTAAATGAATCTGAGTCTATAGGGCGATTCCTCCCTCTTACTATTTGTGGAAAAAGACCTAAACAAACTACTCACGAAGGAAGCAACTCGGATATAACTTGCAATGAATGTAAAACTATTCTAAAGCAGATAATAAAACTATAATTTGATAATTAAGAAGGAGTTTGATGCTATGAAGAAAATTATTGTCACAGAATTGGAATATATGCAGAGGTGGATTTTAGTAAAATAACTGAAATTGCGAAACGTAACGGATACGAAGTTGATGAAGATTTGGATTTAGTAGAAATAGAACGATAGTTTAATAGTCAGAAAGGAATTGATTGAATGGATTTTGACAATATGACAAAAGAAGAATTATTAAATTTTTTAAAAGAAAATTATATGAAATTAATTAATCCAATACCACATAGTCCAACATTTAAAGTTGGAAATTATTACAGAGGTGAACAAACTGGAGAAGACGAGATAGAAGTATATGGAGATGTAATTTTATATTTAACATTTAAAGAAGCAGATGTATATTTTAGATAGTTCTATAGAAAAGAGGTAATAAAATTGGATAAAGAGATCAATATTGAGATAAGTTTTACTCCTCATCCTTGGGATAATGCTAAAAAACCTTACTTTTGGTGTATTTTAAAGTACAATACAACTTGGTATAATGCAGGGTGTGGTTGGGCTGAAAATCCTCAAATTGCTTGGGAAGAAGCTAATAAATATTATGAAAGATATATTAAAGCAAGATAGAACCTTAAATCTATTGCGAAAGGGGTTATTAATATGGGTGAAGAGATTGCTATAAGAGAAATTGATCGTCTTAAACAAAAAATGGGTGAAGGAATTACCCTAGATGAAACATTATTTGAAGCACTAAATTGTAGTATTAAAGCACTTGGAAAACAAATACCAAATAAGCCAACTATTAAAACAATTAATGAAAAGGTAATAGATGTATTTTGTCCTACTTGCAACATAAAAATATTTAGATGTTTCCATGAAGAAGGTAAAGAAAAAACATGGAATTATTCTCAACAGTCTCATAAATGCTGTGTAGAATGTGGACAAAAACTAGGATGGGTATAAAACCATAGTTTGGTTATTAAAAGGAGATTTGTAATGTTGACATTTGATGAGAGGTTTAAGAAAATTGAGAAGTATGTTAAATACCTATCCGATGAAGATTTCGGACAGTTACAGA
>Ga0209000_1000048_pt1 | contig 178834 bp, 173 predicted proteins | sample RifGroD2_FD_183998 | JGI IMG/M metagenome (GOLD analysis project Ga0209000, IMG submission 183998) | Groundwater microbial communities from Rifle, Colorado, USA - Groundwater D2 (SPAdes) (version 2) | ecosystem: Environmental > Aquatic > Deep subsurface > Groundwater | place: Rifle, Colorado...
ATATTTCAAAATACTGTATCCAGAATACAGGATAACTGTATCCATTTGTTGGATTTTGACCTGTTTTTGTCAGTTTGGAGATGTTTTTTTATGATTACTTGATGCTAGCCTGTTTATTTTTTTAACTCACTAACTATTTCTGTTAACCTTTGCTCTTTATAATTAGAACTACTGTCTAAAAAGCAAGAACTCTTTAAAATAAAATCAAAATATGCTACATTAGGGTACAACTATTTCAGTGTAATGCTAGTATCTACACGAAAGAAGTATGCAATATTATTCGCAATTAATTATTTATTTTTTCATCATCAAGTATTCAGTATATGAAAAATAAATAGTATAAGGTAAAATGTTATATAAAACTGAAGGCATAATTACCAAGATCACCCCATTAGGTGAAGCAGACAAAATAGTTATTATTTATTCAAAGGATTATGGAAAGATACAATCAATAGCTAAAGGCAGCCGAAAAACAAAAAGCAAGTTGTCTGGACGTATAGAATTATTCTGCCGTAACAATTTTATTCTATCTGAAGGAAAGACCTTCGATATAATTAATCAGGCCGATATTATAGAAAATTATTATGATATCCACAAAAACTTCGACAAAATAATACTTGCATCATATATGGCTAGAACAATAAATAAAATAACCTTACCGGCATTGAAATCAACTGAATTATATAATCTTTTAAGCGAACTACTTAAATTATTAACACTTCATACAGACTATGATAAAATAAAAAGATTATTTCAAAAAAAGTTTCTGGAAATTGAAGGATTTGGAACAGGAGACAATATAAATACTGATGATGAATTCGATAAAATTCTCTATAATTATTCGTGACCATTATGCAAAGTTTTAAAGAAGTTTTTAAGACTAAAGATTTTTTACTTCTCTGGTTCTCACAAACGTTCTCACAGCTTGCTGATAGAATGTTGGTGGGAGTATTGCTTCTCCAAGTACATAATCTAACAACAAATAAGCTAGGGTTAGCAATTCCTATGCTCTCATTCGGGATATCCGCACTGATATTCAGCTTAATTGCCGGCGTATATGTTGATAGGTGGAAGAAAAAAATGATTCTGGTCGTATCGAATCTCATAAGAATTGTACTAATATCGATATTTATTTTCCTGCCATTTACAACCAATTCCCTCGTCTATTTATTTATTGTCAGCTTTTTAATCTTTACGGTTGCCCAGTTTTTCCTTCCAGCTGAAACCAGTTCAATTCCCCTTCTTGTTAAGAAGAAAGATCTTACTGCTGCAAACTCGTTATTTATGGTAACCTGGATGGGATCGACAGTAGTTGGATTTGCATTAATCCCGGTCTTGGCGTTCTTCCAGCTAACACTAGAAAATATGTATGTCTTTACCGCGATATTTTATGCAATAGCCGCAATTATTGCGTCATTAATGCATTTCCCGGAATATTCAACTTGTGCAGAACACAGCTATCAACAAATAATAAAAGACCTTACCTTAGGGTTGGAATTCATTAGAAGAAATTTCATTGTAAGAATAACTCTATTTAACCTTTTTGTAGCTACAACGGTCCTGGCGATATTAAGTGAATTGGCAATAGATTTTGTAGCCTCTATTATAGGCATTCAAAAAACATATTTCGGCTACTTTATTGCATTATCAGGAGTTGGAATGTTTTTTGGAATAATTACCATAAATATTTTCAATGAACTAAAAAGAGGAATACTAATTTCCATCGGATTCTTGATAACCGGCATTATTTTAATATTTCTATCGTATACCAATACAGTTATTATGGCTTTAGTACTCATTTTCTTTCTTGGCGTAGGTAACGGATATATTACTATTCCGATTCAAACAACGATCCAGGCAAAAACACCAAAGCATGTTCGAGGAAGAGTTTTTGGGATACAAAACATGATTGTTAACTCAGCATTTACCATTCCGGTAGTTATTGGTGGCTATCTTGCTAACATTTTGAGCACTTCCATGGTATTCTACTCATTAGGGATCCTAGTACTGATTGTCGGTCTAATAAATGTTATAATTCCGAAAGCAAGGACTCTTTAATTAACGATGCGAATAGCAATATTCACCGATACCTATAAACCCCAGATTAACGGAGTTGTAACTTCCATAGAAATTTTTCGAAAAGAACTTGAAAAAAAAGGGCACAAAGTGTTTATTTTTGCGCCGATGCTCCCAGGTGAGAACAAAAGGCTGAAGCGAGTTTTTAGATTTAATTCGGTTACATATCCATTCCAACGGGAACACAGACTGGTCTTCCCATACTCTCGAATACTCAACAAATTCGACCGGCTAAAAATAGACATTATTCATAGCCAAACACCGTTTTCCATGGGTTTACTTGCGGCTTATCTCAGCAAAAAATATAAAATACCCCTTGTGCACACCTACCATACCTTGTTCACTGAATATCTCCATTACATTAAACTTGAAGGCGAAGTTTTTAAAAATGTTGTCAAATGGGCTAGTAAACGATATTGCAATCTATGTGACCTGATTATCGTTCCTTCAGCTAAAATATTGGAGGAACTAAAAGAATACGGGGTTGCTTCACCGATAGAAATAATCCCAACCGGAATAGAATCCATAGATACTTCCTTGCTTGTGAAAGCAGACGCATTGAAAGAGCAATACAATATCCCGACCAATCGAAGGCTCTTATGTTTTGTTGGCCGACTTGGCAAAGAAAAAAACATAGAATTTCTTATTAATGCCATGCCAAGTATATTGATCTCCGTAAAAAATACCCAGCTCATTATTGTTGGGGATGGTCCTGAAAAAATTCCCCTCCAGAAATTGGCAAAAAAGCTTCAGATACAAGATAATATTACGTTTACAGGCTATGTCGACCGGAAAATTGTTTTTAGTATAGTGAGAATGTCAGATATCTTTATCTTCGCCTCTACGACAGAAACGCAGGGCTTGGTCCTTATTGAAGCTATGTCGATGAGAACACCTGTGGTTGCTGTTGACGCGATGGGTGTATCAGATGTTCTGCAAGGTAACTACGGGGGCATCTTAACCCCGGATAACGTCTCTAAGTTTTCAGATAAAATAGTTGACCTGCTGCAAAACCCAGTCCTTCTGGAGCAAAAATCAGAGGAAGCAACACATCGCGCTGATGAATGGTCCGCAGAAAATATGACAGAAAAATTATTAAAGTGCTACAATAGTATAATAATATCTCATTAGGGAGGGAAAAGCGTATGAAACTCAATCTTATTGCAGAAAAGTTTATTGGTACTGCGAACGGTGTATATACCGCCTACCTGGAGTCTGTCGAATCTATTAAAAAAATTAATGACATAGAACTTACCGTCAATGGCAAAGGTGACAACTATGACGTAGTTCATTCTCATACTATTGGCTTTGAATATATCCTGAAATCATTCAAGTATAAAAACAAATTACTTGTTTCAGCACATGTCGTTCCAGATTCATTCATTGGAAGCCTCATTCTCAGCGAACTCTGGCGGCCTATGGCAAAGTGGTATCTGAAATACGTTTACAGCAGGGCTAGAATGATAATAGCTGTATCTCCCGTTGTTAAGACTGAGCTAGAGAAAATCGGAATCAAAACTGAGATTAACGTTCTCTGTAACAGCGTAAACCGAGTAAAATTTAAAGCTGATAATGAATCACGAGACAAGTTCAGACAGAAGCTTAATATTAAAAAAGAAGACTTCGTTGTCCTATGCGTTGGACAGATACAGCCAAGAAAAGGTATTTATGATTTTCTAGAAGCGGCAAAAAACCTTAAAGACATAATTTTTGTATGGGTTGGAGGCCGTCCATACGGAAAACTAACTGCAGATTTCAATAGTTTAACTACAGCGGTTGAAAATGCTCCTAAAAATGTCATTTTTACCGGAGCTGTCGATTTCGATGATATGCCAAGCTATTACGCCATGGCTGATGTTTACTTCATGCCATCATTTCAAGAGAATTTTGCTTTTGCAACGATCGAGGCAAGCTCGGTCAAGCTCCCGCTCGTTCTTAGAGATAATGTCGAGTATCCTAGCTCATTGTTTACTCATTATCTAAAAGGTAAAAACGCAACTGATTTTACTGAAATTATTAAGAAACTTTTCGGTGACAGAGAGTTCTTTAAAAAATGGCAGATAGAATCCGACACTCTTGCATCGAAATACGAGATAAGCAGTTATATGAAACAACTGGTCAGCTACTATAAAAAAGTAGCGGACGAAAATAAGTAATAATATTTCAGACAGAATTGTATCAACCAATTGAACTGCCACTTATGAATCAGCAGAACTTAAGTCTGTATGCAACCAGCGTTATTTTTGAAAAATGTCAGCTTAACTGTCCATTTTGCGCTGCAAATCCTAACCCGCCAGACAATGAGATTCAAATACCAAACGCACTGCAATCTTCAATAATACCAAAATTTCCGATTATTAACCTTATTGGTGGGGATCCGCTCTTATCACCGCATCTGCCCCAAATATTAGATACTCTCCTTAAAAGAAAACGAATTGTCAACATATTTACACCACTATTAATGCTACCAGATAATATTTCATCTTTGCTAAATACCAATGTTTTTGCCTATTTCTTAAGCTTTGACGAAAATGAGCATGACGAAATGGTAGGAAAGAAAGATGCCTACAAAAAGCTTTTAACAAACATAGATCAACTTAAATCCTGTGGTATACAGCCTATTGTTTATTACTTCACGACAAAATTCAACGTTAGTTATTTACCGGAGGTATCCGCGTATTGTAAAAAGAACAAATTATTTCTATGGTTAGAAATAGTTAATAATTTCTGTATAGAGCACCGATTTATAGCTGAAGAAAAAAAGGCTATCAACTATTTTACAAAAAATCTACATACAGGAAGTAATAGTTCAAGCTTCCTGAAGGATAGGATGACATGTTCTTTTGCGCCAAACTTACTATCGAAAAAGAACCAATTTAGATTTCTATTATTTCTTGGACAGATTTTATTAGACTATCGAAAGGTAAATTATTTCAAGAAATATAAGCCCGCATCAAGCGGGCTATAATTGATAAATAATAGTAATGCTAAATATTTCTTACACTAATAACACCATTGATTGAACGTAAGCTAGAAACAACCTCTTCAGGTACCTTTCCTTCGACGTCTACCATTGTATAGGCAATCTCATTTCGGCTTTTATTTATCATTTCAATAATATTAAATTTTGCGTCAGCTAATATGGTTGATATCTGACCAACCATGGCAGGTATATTTTTGTTAGAAATAACCAGTCGAGATCCACCAGTAGATCTTTCTAAATAACAAGTTGGGAAGTTAACCGAATTAATAATATTTCCATTTTCTAAAAAATCCATTACTTGATCGACAACCATAACAGCACAGTTATCTTCAGCTTCCTGCGTGGAAGCTCCTAGATGAGGAATACAAATAATTCCAGGAACATTCAATAAATCATCTGAAGGGAAATCAGTAACATAACAACCAACAATTCCATCTTTAATCGCAACTTTCAGGTCATTGTTATTAACAATTTCTGATCTGGAAAAGTTCATTATTTTTACACCTTTTTTCATCAGTGCAAATTTTTCTCTGTTTAATATACTCTTAGTATCATCAGTCAAAGGCATATGGACTGAAATAATATCGGAATTAGCTAATAGGCTATCAAGTCCAGCTGCTTTCTTAACTTTACTTGAAAGCTGCCACGCTTTATCAACAGAAATAAACGGATCATAACCAAGTACATTCATTCCAAGTTCAATGGCATCATTTGCAACTATTGTACCAATGGCACCAAGGCCAATTAGTCCTAATGTTTTTCCTTTGATTTCATTCCCACCGAACTGTTCTTTGTTTTTTTCAACAATCTTCGTGACTTCGGCACCTTGGTCTTCGAGCGTTTTGCCCCAATTTATCCCGTCAACAATTTTTCTTGAAGCTAAGAACATACCACACAAAACTAGTTCTTTTACTGCGTTAGCATTCGCTCCCGGAGTATTAAAGACTACAATACCTTTGTCGGTACAGCGACTAACTGGAATGTTGTTAACTCCTGCGCCAGCCCGTCCTATAACCTTTAAATTAGCATTAAACTCCATATCATTCATTTTAAAACTTCTTACCAACACTGCATCAGGGTTACTAAATTCTGATGCTATTTCGTAAGTGTCTGGGGACATTCTCAGTATACCTAAAGATGAAATCTTATTAAGGGTCTGTATCTTAAACATTCAATAGCACCTTTCTCTATTTATTATTTTTGTCAAATTCATTAATAAACTCAACTAAGGCTTTGATCCCTTCCATTGGCATAGCATTGTAAATACTCGCTCTCATCCCACCAACCGATCGATGACCTCTTAATGTTGTCAAACCGCAAGCTGCAGCTTCTTTAATAAACTTTTCCTCAAGGTCCTTCTCTGGAAGCACAAAAGGAATATTCATTATTGAGCGATGTGCTGGGTTCGGGACTGTCAATTTAAAAAGACTAGACGTTTCAATTGCGCCATAGAGCATTTTTGCCTTCTCATTATTAATTTTAGCTATCGACTTAACTCCGCCTTTGTTTTTTATCCATTCAAATACTAATTTGGCAATGTAAATAGCATAAGTTGGAGGAGTGTTATAGAGCGAATTTGTTTCAACATGCGTTTGGTAATTAAACATCGTCGGTGTTATTTCTAAGGCATTTCCAATTAAATCATCTCTAATTATAACAATCGTAACACCAGCAGGTCCAATATTCTTCTGTGCACCTGCATAAATAAGACCAAATTTTTTAACATCAATTTCTTCCGACAGAATATTAGACGACATATCTGCAACAACAGGTACGTCTCCAGTTTCAGGGACGTCCCTCATAACAGTACCATAAATGGTATTATTTGTTGTGATATGAAAGTATGCTGCTTCCGAATCAAAGTTTGACTTATCTATTGGCGGTATATAATTAAAGTTTTTATCTTTAGATGAAGCAACTATATTTATTTCCCCATATCGCTTTGCTTCCTGAATAGCCTTTTTAGCCCATTCTCCCGTAAGGATATAATCTGCTTTTCTGACCTTTCCAAATAAGTTGAGAGGGATCATTGAGAATTGTGATGAGGCTCCACCTTGTAAAAATAAAACCTTATAGTTTGCAGGAATGTTCATGATTTCTCGAAGTAAAGATTCGGCTTGATTAATTATAGCCTCAAATGGTTTTGAACGGTGTGACATTTCCAATACTGACATACCAGATCCACTATAATCAACCATTTCATTTGCTGCCTGTTCCAAAACTTCTAACGGAAGCATAGCTGGCCCTGCGCTAAAGTTATATATTCTTGACATATGATTCCCCTCTTTAAATATATTGTGATTTTTGTAACAATTTAATTTTAAATCTTAATTATTTATTTGTCAATTTAGCAATTTGTTGGAAAAGTTTAGTATGCACTGACATCTTCTATATCTATTTACCGATGAACAATAATATTAATAATAAATGAAAAAAGACGTTCCTTCGAGCGCCTTTTTCATGTTGAATCTTATATATAATTTTATCTTTTTCTATATTGAAAGCCTTTTCTAGCTTTTTTACGACCATACTTTTTAGGTTCTTTTTCGCGTGGATCTCGAGTTACTAATCCTTCTCGCTTCAACATTTTTCTGAAATCAGGATTCACGGTTAATAATGCTCGTGTAATTCCATGTCTTATAGCTCCAGCTTGTCCAGCCATTCCACCACCTTTTACAAAGGCAATAACATCATAGCTATTCATGTTATTCGTTATCTTTAATGGTAATTTTAGATTTTCCGCTAACATCTCTCGAACTATATAATCGTTAACAGGTTTATCATTTACGCTGATATTACCTTTTCCCTGTAATATCCATACTCTTGCAACAGAACTTTTTCTTCTGCCAGTACCATAATATTTTACTTTATGAGCACTTCCCTCTTTATTATCCACTTTTTTTAATAATTTTTCACTCATCAGGCTCTCCCTTCAACTCTCACCAAAAATTCGTTATAGTTCAATCATTTGTGGTTTTTGTGCAGTATAACAATGATTTTCTCCAGCACATACTTTTAACTTCTTAAGCATCTTACTTCCAATAGGACTTTTCGGCAGCATCCCCTTTACAGCTATCATAAGAATGTTTTCAGGATGTTTCTTTCTCATCGTTATTAAAGATTCTGTCTTTATTCCGCCGGCATAACCTGTATAACGGTGATACATTTTATCTGTTTCTTTTCTCCCGGTAACGCTTATCTTTTCTGCATTTATTACTACGACATAATCACCTGTGTCCATAGATGGTGTAAATTCAGGCTTATTTTTACCCCGAAGAATAGTTGCAACTTGTGATGCTAATCTTCCAAGAGTTTTTCCTTTTGCATCAACCAGATACCATTTTTTATCTACGCTATCCGGTTTTGCTGAAAATGTTTTTGTATTTCTCATTTAAAATTCCCTTCCTCTATCAATAAGTTACTTTTGTTAAGTATAATCCATTAGCTGGTGCCATTTTTCCGGCTAATTTCCTATTTTTACTCTCTAAAATTTCTAAGAAATTGTGCTTATCCTCTTGTCCCGTTGCTACCCTTACTATATTTGCTACTATTATTCTTACCATATTATACAAAAAAGCATTCGCTTCCACTGTTAATTCATATAATTGAAAATTACCTTTACTAAAGATCCAATTAAACTCGTTAACTTTCTGAATACTGCAATTATATATTGTTTTTACTGTTGTTGCTGCACTTGATCCCGAACTCATAAATGCATTAAAGTCTTTTGTTCCCATAAGGTTACTACATAGTTCTGCGGCGATTTTTAAATCAAATAAATTATCAAGTTTCCAACAAAATCTGTCAATACCAGGAAATTCACAATTGCCCTTGTAGAATAAATACCGATATTCTCTTCTCTTCGCATCGATTCTTGCGTTAAATGCACTCCTCACTTGCTGAGCATCTACTATTCTAATATCAAATGGCAACCTTTTATTCATTAATTCAGGAATCTTAATTACTGGAATTTTTGTATCAATACTAAAGTTAACCACCTGGCCGATTGCGTGAACTCCTGCATCGGTCCTTCCTGATCCACAAACATTTATTTTTTTTTCAAATATCTTCGTTATACACTCTTCTAATACATTTTGTATCGTATTAGACCATCTCGTCTGTCTTTGAAAACCCCTATAGCTAGTTCCGTCATAACTAACAATAAGCTTTACATTCATACTTAATCTTTTATTAGTTCTATAACTGCCATTTGAGTAGCATCGCCTTGTCTAAGTCTTGTTTTTGTTATTCGAATATAGCCACCATTTCTATCTTTATAATTAATGCTTATTTCATCAAATATTTTTTTCACTGATTCCTTGTGAGGAATTATTTTTAAAACATTTCGAATAGACGATACGCTTTTATTTTTTCCTAACGTAATAACTCTTTCTGCCATTTTAATAGCTTCACGAGCTTTTGCTTCAGTCGTCTCAATTTTACCATACTGAATCAATGATATAACCAAGTTCCTCAATAAAGCTATTCTTTGATCTGTCGGTCTTCCAAGTTTTGTAATACCTTTCCTGTGCCTCATACGAATACTCCTTTAAATTTCATTCATCTCTTCATTAGATTCATCTTTTAGCTTATACCCATATTGAGCTAATTTTTCATTAATTTCATCAGCTGACTTTTTACCAAAGTTTTTAATCTGCATCAAATCTTTCATATCTTTTTCAAGAAGCTCTCTTACAGTATTAATCCCTGCTTTTTTTAAACAATTTGATGATCTAGCAGATAATTCCAAATCTTCAATGGTTAAGTCTAAAGTACCGGCTTTTGCTTCCTCCGCTTTTTCTTCTAGAGGAATGGCATCTTGAGGCTTTTTATTATATTCTATAAACATTTTGAAATTATCGATTAAGAGTTCAGCACTATCTTTAATTGCTTTTTCAGGCGATATACTGCCATTGGTCCATATTTCTAGTACTAATTTATCAAAATCAGTCTGCTTCCCAACTCTAGTGTTCTGAACATCGATATTCACCTTCTTGACCGGTGAAAAATCCGAGTCAATCGGGATAACATTTATAGACTGACTTGCATTTTTATTACCCTCGGCAGGAACGTATCCCTTACCCTTTTCAACCCACAATTTAACATTAAACTTAGCGGTTTCATTAAGCGTTGCAATATGTTGTTCTGGATTAATAATTTCAATTTCATCATCATGTTCTATATCTTTTGCAGTTACGTCAGTTTTTCCCTTTACGCTTATCGTCAATTCTTTGGCAGTATCAGAGTGCGATTTTACAATAATTCCCTTAATATTTAAAATTATGTCAAGGGTATCCTCTACGACACCTTTTATCTGTTCATATTCATGACTTACGCCTTCAATCTGAATTGCAGTTATGGACGCACCTTCCAAAGAAGACAAAAGTATTCTTCTTAAAGAGTTTCCAAGCGTTATACCATATCCTTTTTCTAAAGGCTCTGCTATGAACTTACCATAATTTGGTGCTTCCGAAAAAAATTTTACCCAGGACTGTTTTCCCACTCTAATATTCCTCCTTAAATTATCTCGAATAATATTCTACGATAAGTCTTTCGTTAACTGGCACATCCATTTCTACTCTCACTGGTTCTTTCGTAATAATTCCCTCTTGTTTACTAATGTCAAACGCTAGCCAATTTGCTAATTTTTTCTTGCTAATTGATTCAAGAGCACCCAAAAACTGAGGTTTGCTTTTTTCATTAATTGAGATAACAAATTTTTCTTTAAGTTCATAAGAAGGTATATCCACTTTAACATTATTAATCATGAAATGCCCATGCCTTATTAATGTTCTAGCTTGATTATGAGAACTTGCCAAGCCAAGCCTTGTTATTACATTATCAAACCTTAGCTCTAATGATCTTAGAAAATTCTCTCCCTTAATGCCTTTTTTAAGAACTGCTCTATCATACATATTTTTGAACTGTTTCTCTGACAATCCATAAAATCTTTTTGCTTTTTGTTTCTCACGCAACCTTATTCCATATTCAGATTGCTTCTTTCTTACTGCAGCAGACTTTCCTGGTGGAAATGCTCTTTTTACAACCGAACACTTAGGAGATTCACATCGACTTCCTTTTAAAAAAAGCTTTTCTCCTTCTCTTCGGCACAATTTACATACTGGTCCTAAATATCTTCCCATTAATATCTCCTTTCAAAAACCATTAAACTCTTCTTCTTTTTGGTGGCCTACATCCATTATGCGGTATAGGCGTTACATCTTTGATCGACATTATTTCTATCCCTGAAGCTTGTATCGCACGGATTGCAGTCTCTCGACCTGCACCAGGACCTTTAACAAGCACATCTACAGCTTTTACTCCCAATTCTCTTGCTTTCTCAGATGCAAGTTCAGCTGCTGACTGTGCGGCAAATGGAGTTCCTTTTTTTGTACCTTTAAACCCAACAGTACCAGCACTTCCCCATGAAATTACATTTCCATTCATATCGGTTATCGAGATAATAGTGTTATTAAATGTGGATTTAATAGTTGCGATACCTGTGGTTACAACTTTTTTTATTTTTTTCTTTTTTACTTTTACAGTTTTCTCAGCCATTCCATTTCTCCTTTTTGCTCAAATCAGTTATCAGTCCTCATTTACTTCTTAGCTACTTTCTTCTTTCCAGCAACTGTTTTTCTCTTACCAGCCCTGCGTGTTCGAGCATTTGTTTTAGTTCTTTGACCTCTGGAAGGTAAATTCTTCTTATGCCTTTGCCCTCTATAGCTGCCTATTTCAATAAGACGTTTTATGTTCATCGACACATCGCGTCTTAAATCACCCTCAATTTTATATTCACTAACAGCTTCTCGAAGTTTTACAGCTTCATTTTCTGTTAAATCCTTAACCCTAAGATCTGGATTAATTCCTTTATCTCTTAATATCTTTTGGCTTGTTCTTACACCAATCCCATATATATAGGTTAGTGCTATTTCAATTCGCTTATCCCTTGGAAGGTCTACACCAGCTATTCTCGCCACAATCTTTCCTCCTACCCTTGTCTTTGTTTATGCTTAGGATTTTCACATATTACACGTAATACTCCGTGCCTTCTCAACATTTTACATTTTGTACAAATTTTTTTTACTGAAGCTCTTACTTTCATTTTTACACCACCATAATAAAATCATTTAATTCTATAGGTTATTCTGCCTTTAGTTAAATCATAAGGTGACAACTCTATCTTTACTCTATCCCCTAATAACACTCTAATAAAGTTCTTTCTTATCTTCCCTGACACATGAGCTAGTATTACTTGTCCTGTATCAAGTTCTACCCTAAACATTGCGTTAGGCATAGTCTCTACAATCTTTCCTTCAACTTCAATTATATCTTTTTTCATTATTTATCTCTTAATTCATTAAATATATTCTTATGACGAGGTAGAATTGTATCAGCTTTTTTTATTATTTGCAAATGAAAATTTATAGTTTTAATTTATTTACAATATTTGTAAATATCTCATCTATGTCTTTTTCACCATCGATACTTGCAAGCATTTTATTTTTATCATAATACTCTATTAATGGTTCGGTCTGAGATTCAAAGGTATTATATCTACCAATAACAACTTCAGTTTTATCATCTTCTCGAACAATTAATTCAGCCCCATCTACATCACACAAATTATCCTGTTTTGGCTTATTAAATATTTTATGATAAGATTTGCCACACGTTGGACAGGTAAGTCTTCCTGCCATTCTTTTTACTATCTCATCAAGACTAACATCTATATAAACAACTTTATCTAACTTTATTCCAATTTCTTCCAAAATATTGTCGAGGCTCTTAGCCTGAGGTATTGTCCGAGGGAATCCATCTAGTATAAAGCCTGTAATTGAATTAATTGATTGAAGCTTTTCCTTCATCATGTCAATAATAATATTATCAGGAACTAACTTTCCATTATCGATGTAATCCTTCGCTTTAATTCCTAATTCTGAATTACTTCTTATTGCTTCCCTCAAAATGTCGCCAGTTGCTATATGCAAGCAACCAGTCATATCTTTTAATTTCTTAGCCTGGGTTCCTTTTCCAGAACCCGGAGCACCTATTAAAATTATCTTTATTGACATATTGGATCCTTTCTACTCAAGCATACCATCATACTGCCTTGTTACGAAATGTGTTTCTATCTGTTTCATTAAATCTATTGCGACTCCAACCATAATCAAGAGTGCCGTTCCACCTAAACCAATAAAACTTGTTACATTGGTAATATTAGCAGCTAACATAGGAGTTATTGCTATGATCGATAAAAAAACGGCGCCAACCAATGTCAGTCTGCTAATTATTTTTTCAAGATAATCAGCGGTTGCTCTTCCAGGTCTTACACCTACGATGAAGCCTCCATACTTTTTAATATTGTCAGCAAGCTCTACTGGGTTAAATGTAATTGCAGTATAAAAATAGGTAAAAAAGAATATTAACCCTGCAAAAAACAACATATAAAGTGCACCACCAGGATTAAACCAGTCCGAAAGAAACCTTAACGGAGAAATAAACTGTGCTAAAGTTGCAGGAAATGCCAAAACGGAAGAAGCGAATATTATAGGAATCACGCCCCCTTGATTAATACGCAAAGGTATATATGTATTTTGTCCACCATGTTCTTTGCGGCCTACAATTCGCTTAGTATACTGAACAGGAATCTTTCTCTGCCCTTCTTGTACTATAATTATCCCGACGATAACTGCGCAAAAAATTAGTAATAGAAAAACAACACTAACAATACTTGCGCCACCAAGAACTAAGCTATAAGTACTAAGAATATAAGAGGGAATCATAGAAATTATTCCAACAAAAATAATAATCGACGCACCATTTCCAATACCTCTCTCAGTTATCAACTCACCTAACCACATTACTAGGGAAGTACCAGCAACAAGCGAAAAAACAGAAGTAAACATAAACACGGAAAAACTAGTATCAGGTGATAATATTGACCGAAATCCAGCTGACATCGCAAGTGCTTGTAAAAAGGCTAACACTATGGCTAAATATCGAGTATACTGTTGTACTTTTTTTCTACCTAATTCCCCTTCTTCCATCATTTCTTTTAGTTGAGGGGTTACAACTGTGAGTAACTGCATTATTATTGAAGCATTTATATAAGGAATTATTCCTAATGCAAATATTGAAAACCTTCTTAAAGAGCCGCCAGAAAACAAATCGACAAATCCAAAAAAACCACCCTGACCAAACAAATTATCCAAAGCGGTTTGATCAACTCCTGCTATAGGTATATGTGATCCAATTCGATATACTATGACTATTAATAAAGAAAAGAAAACACGATTTCTTAATTCCTTAATTCTAAACAAATTTTTTATATTAGATATCATTTCAAAATTTCAACCTTTGCACTTACCTTGTCTAATTTTTCTAAAGCTGTCTTACTAAACTTGTGTGCCTTAATTGAAAGTTTTGTATTAATTTCACCGTTACCCAAAATCTTTAATAATTTGTAATTGTTATTCACCATCTTAATATCTTTCAGATACTCAATTGTAATTTCTGCACCCGCTGGTAAATCAACCAAGTCAGCTAGATTAACAATTGCGTAATCCTTTTTTGAAATATTATTAAACCCTCTACTTTTCGGTACCCGTCTATACAAGGGAGTCTGTCCGCCTTCAAATCCTGGCCTTGTTGATGATCCAGATCGACTCATCTGACCCTTATGTCCTCGGCCTGCAGTTCCTCCGGTGCCTGACGAATTTCCTCTACCTACACGTTTCCTGTTTTTTTTTGATTTTTCTGCAGGTTTCAAATCTTCTAATCTAACCATTTTACGTGATCTCCTTTATATATTACTTATATAGTAATATTCTTTTTATCTGTTATCAGGCGATGAATAATATATTACTATCTGAAACTATTCTTCTATAGCTGTTTCCACAACTGGTACATTTGTAGTTTCTCGAACTTCCGTCCTCTTTGTTTTTTCTTCAATTTTTTCATGTTTTCTTGTTTCTCGTTCGTCTTCTCGTTTAACGGTTTCCTGTTGAGGCTTAAAGGTTGTAATTTTATCATCACCAACATATTTAATTGATATTTCCTTGCCTCTTAAATTTGCAATTTCTTGCGCATTTTTTAATTTTAATAATCCATCAAGAGTAGCTCTTGCAGAATTAATTGCATTTCCCGAACCTTGCGATTTAGCTACTATATTTTTTATTCCAGCTAATTCAAGAATTATTCGAACTACACCCCCAGCAATAACACCGGTTCCTTTAGGCGCAGGTTTAAGAAAAACTTTTGAGGCATTAAACTCTCCTGTTATTTCGTGCGGTATTGTTTCACCAGTTACATTTATACCGAATATTCCTTTTTTAGCTGAATCTATAGCTTTTTTAATTGCACTTGGAACCTCAGTCGCTTTTCCAATCCCAACTCCAACGCCACCATTCTGATCGCCAACTATTACCGTAGCCCTGAAAGCTAAACGTTTCCCACCTTTAACTACCTTATTAACTCTTTTTATCTGAACTACTTTTTCGATTGTTTCTGCAGCTAATTCTTTTTTAACTTTTGCCATAATATTTTGTTTCATTAATACAGTGTCTCCTTCCAACGCTCATCTTAATTATTTAAAAATCCAGTCCGCCTTTTCGTGCTGCATCAGCAAGGGCTTTAATTTTTCCATGATAAATATAATCTCTTCTATCAAAAATTACTTTAGTTACTCCAGCTTTGACTGCTCTCTCAGCTAAAGCAATTCCTATTTTTTCAGCACCCTCAATATTAGATTGATATTTATTAAGATCTTTTTCGTTAGTTGAAGCAGACGCTAATGTTATTCCTTTTTCATCATCTACAATTTGTGCGCCAATATTTTTTACACCTCTATATACGCACAACCTTGGCTTTTCAGAACTTCCAAATATATTTTTTGCACGTAATGATTTCTTTTTTTTGTATACCATCACTAAAACCTACCCTTTCTATTTTTTACCTGCCTTGCCAGCTTTTCTTCGAATAACTTCATTAGCATACTTTATCCCTTTGCCTTTGTATGGTTCAGGGGGTCTCAACTCTCTAATTTCTGCTGCTACCTGTCCAACTTTTGCTTTATCAATTCCAACTATTTTAAACTTAGTATCATTTTCTATAACAAATTCTATACCAATTTGTTCAGGATAATCTATCTGATGCGAATATCCTAATGATAATAATAATCCTTTACCTTTTTTCTGTACTTTATATCCAACGCCATTAATTTCTAAAGCTTTTTCAAAACCTTCGCTAACACCTTTTACCATATTCGCAATTAATGCTCTATATAAACCATGTAAAGCTTTTACTTTTTTCAGATCACTTGTACGAGATACGATAATTTTGTTATCTTCTTGCGTAACTACTATCAAAGGACTTACCTCAAGCCGCATCTCACCCTTTTCCCCTTTTACAGTTACAATCGTATTTTCAATACTAATGCTTATTCCGTTTTTGATCTCAATTGGGTTTCTACCAATTCTAGACATCGTTATTAGTCCCCTTTCACTCTTACCATACTTTGCAAATTAACTCTCCACCAACATTACCGATTCGCGCATTTTTACCAGTCATAACACCCTTGTTAGTAGATAATATAGAGATACCTAAACCATTCAAAACTTTAGGAATATCATCTTTATTCACATAAACTCTTTTGCCAGGCTTGCTTATTCTGTCGATACCATCAATAATCTTTTCATTATTAGGACCGTACTTTAAAATTACTTTTAAAAACTTTTTATTATCATTCACTTTGTGTTCATACTTCTTTATAAAGCCTTCTTCTTTTAATACTTTAATTATTTCAAGTTTAATCTTCGACGTTGGGAACTCAACGCTCTCATGTCTCTCTTTAATAGCATTTCTTACTCTTGTTAACATATCTGCAATTGGATCAGTCAAACTCATTTAAAATTCCTCCATTATCATAACTTACCACGATGATTTTTTTACGCCAGGTAGCTTACCTGCATGTGCTAATTCTCTAAAATGTATTCTACATAGACCAAAATGTCTTAAAAAACCTTTTGGCCTACCACAGATTTTACATCTATTATGAGCTCTTACATCAAATTTAGGATCTTCTTTTCTATGTAATAAACATTTTCTCGTCACGTCGTGCACTCCTCTGTTAAATATTTCTTAATTATTTTCTAAAAGGCATTCCAATTATTCTAAGTAATTCATAAGCCTCTTCATCACTTTTTGCTGAAGTTGTTATTGTGATATTCATTCCTCGAACTTTATCAATTTTATCTAATCTTACCTCAGGAAAAATTATCTGTTCTTTTAAACCCATAGTATAATTACCTTTACCGTCAAATGCTTTGGACGATATCCCACGAAAATCTCTTATCTTAGGAAGCGAAACATTTATTAATTTACTAATAAATTCATACATCCTTTTACCACGCAAAGTAACTTTTACGCCAATTGGCATACCTTGTCGCAATTTAAAATTAGAAATACTTTTTTTCGCCTTTGTAATAATAGGACGCTGACCTGTAATATTCATTATTTCTGCAACGGAATCTTCAACAGCTTTAGAGTTAGTTACTGCTTCTCCCAACCCTCTATTAATTGTAATTTTTTTTATTACCGGAACTTCCATTACATTAGTATAGTTATATTTTTCTTTCATACCTTTTTTTATCATGTCTTTATATATTTTTTCAATACTATCCACAGAACTAATACCTCCTAGGCTTTATCAATAATTTCTCTACATTTTTTACAGCTTCTTACTCTCTCTCCATTTATTACTTTTGATTTATCAACTCGAGTAATCTCTTTACATGATGGGCACAATAAAGCTACATTACTAATATCAATCGCAGCAGGCTTATCAACTATACCACCCTGAAAAGTTTGACTTCGTTTCATATGCCGTTTAATCATATTTATCTTTTCAACAATTATTTTTTTATCATTTAATACTTGCAAAACTTTACCGACTTTGCCATTATCTTTTCCGCTAATAACCTTTATTTCGTCATTCTTTTTAATATTTTTCACAGCATTGTTCCTCCGTATGCTTAAAGTTCATCTTAAATCACTTCTGGTGCTAAAGAAACTATTTTCATAAAGTTTTTATCTCTCAATTCTCTTGCCACAGGTCCAAATATTCTCGTACCTTTTGGGTTTCCTTGCTGATTAATAATAACAGCTGCATTATCATCAAATCTTATGAGTGATCCATCACTTCTTTTAATTTCTTTACATGTCCTAACTACAACAGCTCTAACTACTTCACTACGCTTTACTCCCATATTAGGATTTGCTTTTTTAACAACTCCAATAATAATATCTCCCACATACGCATATCTTCGTCTAGTTCCCCCAAGTACCTTCATGCATAGTATTTCTTTTGCTCCAGAATTGTCTGCAACGGTTAATCTCGTCTCTGTCTGTATCATTGCATAAACCTCACTTTTTTATGATTCTTTACCTATAATCTCAGTAACTCTCCATCTTTTATCTTTACTTAATGGCCTAGTTTCAACAATTTTTACCTTATCCCCAATTTGACAAGTATTTGCTTCATCATGTGCCTTAAAAGAAGCGTTTCTTTTTATAATTTTTTTGTATTTAGGATGTGTTATTAGCGTATTAACAACTACTACAACGGTTTTATCCATCTTGTTACTTTTAACGACGCCTATTCGTTCTTTTCTATTATTTCGTTCCAAGGTACTAATCCTCCCTATTCATCATTTTAAGTACGGTATTGATTCTAGCTATCTCTTTCTTTGTCTTCTTAATAATAGAAGTGTCTTTTAACTGACTTGCAGCCAGTTTAAACTTCATTATAATAAGTTCTTTATATCTTTCTTCAAGTTTAATCTTTAGTTCCTTATTGTCACTTTTCAATAAATCATTTATTACAGTTGTCATTTCTAAAACTCCTCAGTACCTTTTATAAACTTAGTTTTTACTGGTAACTTATGAGATGCTAAGCGCATTGCTTCTTCAGCTAGATCCTTCTTAATTCCAGATAACTCAAATAACACTTTACCTCTTTTAACAACAGCTACCCAATACTCCGGAGCACCTTTACCTTTTCCCATTCGGGTCTCTGCTGGAATTTTTGTAACCGCTTTATCAGGGAAAATTCTTATCCATAATTTTCCACCTCTCTTAATATACCTAGTGATTGCCCGTCTTGCAGCTTCTATTTGTTTGCTTGTTATCCAAGCATTTTCTTCACTTTGCAAACCATATTCACCAAAGTCAATATCGGTCCCACCCTTTGCAATCCCTAATCTTCTACCTCTATGTGGTTTTCTGTATTTTACTTTCTTGGGCATTAACATATTAAATAGCCTCCTCGATTAAAACTTCTTCAACTTTGCCCTTTTCTTTGATAATATCACCTTTGTATACCCATACTTTAACACCTATTTTTCCATATACTGTATGAGCTTCAGCTAAGGCATAATCAATATCAGCTCTAAATGTCTGCAAAGGCACTCTTCCTTCTCTATACCATTCTCGTCTTGCAATTTCGGCTCCAGCTAATCTTCCTGAACAACAAACTTTAATTCCTAGTGCACCGGCATTAAGAGCCACATTTACGATTTGTTTCATTGCTCTTCTAAAAGCTACCCGTCGCTCTAATTGTATTGTTAAGCTCTGAGATAATAAAGCTGCATTTAACTCAGCTTTTTCCTGCTCTTTGATGTTTAAAGCAACCTTTTGTTGAATTTTTGCCTCAATTTGATCCTTGATTTTACTTGATTCCTGACCACCTTTACCAATTATCAAGCCTGGTCTCGCACAATATATATCTATCTCAACTTGCTTAGCTCTTCTTTTAATCCGAATAGAAGCTATTCCTGCTTTTTTTAAGTGTTTTTTTATGAACTCGCGAATTGTATAGTCTTCCAATATCAACTTATTATATTTCTTATCAGCATACCAGACACTATCCCACTCTTTATTGATTCCTAATCTAATTCCTACCGGGTTAACTTTCTGCCCCATTATTTTACCTCCCTAGACTTAACAGCTATCGTAATATTACTAGTTCGTTTCAATATAGCACCGGCACTGCCTCGAGCCATAGGTTGAAATCGTTTCATACGCAATCCTTCACCTACGATGGCTTGCGAAATTACCAAATTACCAACTGTTAGATCTGCATTATTCTTTGCGTTTGCTACGGCAGATTTCAATGTCTTTAAAACTACTCGTGCTGCAGCATGGGGAAGTAATTTTAATATATTCATACTTACAGATACTTCCTTATTTCTTATTACGGCCAGTACTCTATTAACTTTTCTTGGCGATATTCTTAAATACTTTGCTTTTGCAACTACTTCCATAGCTTAACCCCTTATTCTTTTACTTTAGATTTTGCATGACCACGATAGGTCCTAGTATGAGAAAATTCACCTAATTTATGGCCAACCATATTGTCTGATACAAACACCGGTATATGCTTCTTTCCATTATGAACCGCAAATGTTAGACCAATCATGTCTGGTATCACTGTCGATCTCCTCGACCATGTCTTTATAATTTTCTTTTCTCCACTTTGTTGCATATCTTTGACTTTTTTAATCAAATGATCATCAACAAAAGGTCCTTTTTTTACTGATCGTCCCATAGCACGCCTCCTACATTATTTACGTCGTCTAATTATTAATTTTGAACTAAGTTTTTTTGGTTTTCGTGTTTTCAAACCAAGGGCTGGTTTACCAGCAGGAGTACAAGGACTTGGCCTGCCAATTGGACAGCAGCCTTCGCCTCCTCCATGTGGATGATCAACTGGGTTCATTGCTGAGCCCCGAACTTGCGGTCGCTTACCTAACCATCTATTTCTTCCAGCTTTTCCTATTTTAATATTTCTTTGATCTAAATTTCCTATTTGCCCCATAGTTGCCCTACATTCTAACCGGACAAGGCGTTGCTCTCCAGAGGTTAACTTAATTACAGCATAGTCTCCTTCTTTAGCCATTAACTGCGCTGACGCACCTGCACTTCTTACTAATTGACCGCCCTTACCAGCAGACAATTCAATATTATGAATTATTGAACCAGCGGGTATATTTTTTAAAGGCAATGTATTACCTACTTTAATTTCCACGTTATCGCCACTCATTAATATTTCATTCACACCTAATCCTAGTGGAGCTAAAATATAACGTTTTTCGCCATCAACATAATTTAATAATGCAATTCTTGCAGTTCTATTTGGATCATATTCAATACTTACTACCTTAGCAGGTATGTTATCCTTATCTCTTTTAAAATCAATCAATCTATAACTTCTTTTGTTTCCACCGCCTTGATGTCTAACAGTTATTTTTCCTTGATTATTTCTACCAGCACGATTTGGTTTTTTTATTAATAACTGGCTACATGGCTCAGTTGTAGTTATCTCATCATAATTCGAGATTACCTTGGCACGTGTTCCTGGGCTTGTTGGCCTAAATTTCTTGACTCCCATTATATATATCTCCTCTTATTAAAATAACTCTTCGTACTCTTTAATCTTTTCATCATTCTTTAATACCACTATTGCCTTTTTCCAATCATTTGTTCTTCCAATACTTTTGCCAGTTCTTTTAAATTTCCCCAATACATTAACGGTGTTGACTTTATCAACCTTCACACCGAAAGTCTTTTCAATTTCTTGCTTAATTTGAACCTTATTTGCATCAGTTCTAACCTTAAAGCAAAGCTTGCCATTCTCTTTCTGTAGAGACGTTTTCTCCGTTATTAATGGTTTAATTATACAACTCATTTTGTTAGCTCCTTATCAATAGTTGAAAGTGCTTCACTATCTATACAAATATTCTTAAATTTCAATAATTCGTATACATTAATTTCATTAGGTCTTATTACTTTTATTCCAGCTATATTATTGGTTGCTCTAGCTAAATTGTCACTAACCATATTCATTATTATCAATGAATTATTAATATCTGCCTTTTTCATCAACTTTATTGCTTCATTCGTTTTTGGATTTGAAATTTCAAATCCTCTAACAACTAAAGTTTCGGTTCTTTTAGCAGATAATGCCATTTTCAAAGCTAGCCGTTTAACTTTCTTATTTATCTTTTTCACAAAATCACGTGGAGTTGGTCCAAAAATAACGCCACCTCCTCGCCATAGCGGAGATCGAGTAGAACCTGCCCTTGCTCTTCCGGTTCCTTTTTGTTTCCAAGGTTTTCTCCCGCCACCAGAAACATCAGACCTATTTTTTGTATTAGCACTTCCAGTTCGTCCACCGGCTAAATATGCTTCCACAACTTGATGCATTACTTCATTTTTTACGACCACATCAAAGATATCAGAATTTACTTCTATCGTGTCTTTCTGGTCTTTTTTAAAATCATATACTTGCAATATAACCACTTTATTTACCTCCGCCTTGAACCTTAAGCTGTTACAGTTACCACACTATTTTTCTTACCTGGAACTGACCCCATTACTAATATTACATTATCTTCTGGCATTATCTTAACTATTTTTATTCTCTTTACAGTAACATTTCTGTCACCCATATGCCCATACATCTTCTTACCCTTCAATACCCTTGACTGCCCACTTCCTGCACCAATTGATCCAGGTATCCTGTGATTTTTCGAACCATGAGCCATTGGTCCCACATTAAAATGCCATCTTTTCACTGTTCCTTGAAATCCTTTTCCTATTGATACACCATGAATATCTACTACATCGTTTTCTTGAAACACATTTACATTAATCAAATCGCCTTCATTATATTTAGAAATATCTTTTACTTTAAATTCTTTAAATATTTTTAATTTCGCATCAATTTTATGACTTGCAAGATGACCTTCTATAGGTTTGCTTAAATTCTTCACTTTCCTTGCTTCGAAACCTATTTGAAGAGCATCATAGCCTTCTTTTTTTACATTTTTTTTCTGTACTATAACACAAGGCCCAGCTTCTATTACAGTTACAGAAATACGGTTACCCTCTTCATCGAAAATCTGAGTCATACCTATTTTTTTTCCTATAATAAATTTTTCATTATCTTTCATTGTTCTACACCTTAATTAATTTATTTCAACTTTATTTCAATATCTACACCAGCTGGCAGGTCTAATTTCATTAAAGCATCAACTGTTGATACCGGTGGATCCACTATATCAATTAATCTCTTATGTGTTCTAATTTCAAAATGCTCTCCACCTCTTTTATTCACGTGCGGTGATTTAAGTACCGTCCATATCTTTTTGTCTGTCGGTAATGGCACCGGACCTACTACTTTTGCTCCAGAACGCTCTGCTGTTCCGACAATCTTCATTGCTGATTGATCTAATATATTATGATCAAACGACTTTAATCTAATCCTGATTCTTTGTTTTGCCTTTTGTACTACCATTCTATAAAACCTTCCCTACTTGAAAGTTAACATTATAATCCACCAATATAATGTATTGGTGGATTATATGTCATTTAATATTATGCTATTATTGACGTTACAACACCAGCGCCTACTGTTCTACCGCCTTCTCTTATCGCGAACCTTGATCCCTCTTCAATTGCTACTGGCACAATCATTTCAACGTCCATATTAATGTTATCGCCAGGCATTACCATTTCCACTCCAGCAGGAAACGTTATTGCTCCTGTAACATCAGTTGTCCTCATATAAAATTGAGGTCTATATCCTGGGAAAAATGGCGTATGTCTTCCGCCTTCTTCTTTTTTTAATACATATACTTCCGCTTTAAACTTTGTATGCGGCTTAATACTCCCTGGTTTTGCCAGTACCATTCCTCTTTCTAAATCTTCCTTATTAACGCCTCTTAGCAATGCCCCGATGTTATCGCCAGCCATTCCTTCATCCAATGACTTTCTAAACATTTCAACACCAGTTACAGTTGCTTTTCTTGTCTCAGTAGACATCCCAACTATCTCGATTTCTTCGCCAACCTTAACTTTACCTCGTTCAATTCTTCCTGTTCCTACAGTACCTCGTCCTGTAATGCTGAACACATCTTCAACTGGCATTAAAAACGGCTTATCAATATCTCTTTCAGGTGTAGGTATATAAGAATCAATTGCTTCCATAAGCTCAAAAATACATTTTGTTGCTGTAACATCTTCCGGATTCTCGAGTGCCTTTAATGCACTTCCTTTAATTATTGGAATATCATCTCCAGGGAAATCATACTTACTTAATAATTCTCTAACTTCCATTTCTACCAATTCTATTAATTCAGGATCATCAACCATATCAACTTTATTCATGAACACCACTATATAAGGAACATTTACTTGCTTTGCTAACAAAATGTGCTCTCTTGTTTGTGGCATTGGACCGTCAGCAGCTGATACAACCAATATTGCACCGTCCATTTGAGCTGCACCAGTTATCATATTCTTTACATAATCTGCGTGACCTGGACAATCAACGTGTGCGTAATGTCGACTAGGTGTTTCATATTCTACGTGCGCAGTTGCTATAGTGATACCTCGTTCTCTTTCTTCAGGCGCACTATCGATTTCATCAAATTTTTTAGCAGTCGCTTGACCCTTCTTTGCCAATACAAAGGTAATCGCAGCGGTCAATGTTGTTTTACCATGATCAACGTGTCCTATTGTACCAACATTAACGTGTGGCTTGTTCCTTTCAAATTTTGCTCTTGCCATTTTATATATCCTCCCTCTTCTTTTCTTTCCTTTTTATTTATATCAATTAATTACTTGATTATCTACCCGCACCTTTAGTTTTTTCAATAATTCCGTCGGCTATATTCTTTGGAATTTCCTGGTACTCCGCGAATTGCATTGTATAAGTACCTCGTCCTTGTGTCAATGACCTTAAATCTGTAGCGTACCCAAACATTTCAGACAATGGAGCCTTTCCTTTAATTATCTGCAATCCCAACTTCGCCGACATACCTTCAATCCTGCCTCGACGCGAGTTTAAATCTCCAATTACATCCCCCATATTTATTTCTGGTACTGTTACTTCAACATCCATTAATGGTTCAAGCAATACTGGATTAGCTTTTGCACAACCATCCTTAAAAGCCATTGAAGCAGCTATTTTAAATGCCATTTCCGATGAATCAACGTCATGGTATGAGCCATCATAAAGTGTAACTTTCACATCTAATATAGGATAGCCAGCCATAACACCGCTATTTAGCGACTCCTTGACTCCCTTTTCAACTGCGGGGATATACTCCCTAGGTACAACTCCACCGACTATGTCATTAACAAATTCAAAACCTTTTCCTGCCTCTAATGGCTCAACAGTTAAATAAACATGACCATATTGTCCACGACCGCCAGTTTGCCTTATAAATTTTCCTTCTTGATCCACTTTCGATCGAATAGTTTCTTTATAAGCTACCTGTGGCTTTCCAACATTAGCTTCAACTTTAAATTCTCGTTTCATTCTATCAACGATAATTTCGAGATGTAGCTCTCCCATTCCAGCAATTATTGTTTGCCCTGTTTCATGATCCACTTTTACCTTAAATGTCGGGTCTTCTTCTGCCAGCTTTTGCAATGCTTCGCCCATCTTCTCCTGGTCTACTTTTGTTTTAGGTTCTACAGCAACCGATATAACAGTTTCAGGAAACGTCATAGATTCCAAAATGATAGACAACTTTTCATCGCATAACGTGTCTCCAGTAGTTGTATCTTTCAGTCCAATTGCGGCGCAAATGTCTCCAGCATGTACTGCATCAATATCTTTCCTTGAATTTGCATGCATTTGCAATAATCTTCCAATTCTTTCACGTTTTCCTTTTGTTGAGTTATATACATAGGTGCCAGAACTTAACTTACCAGAATACACTCTTATAAAAGTAAGTCTACCTACATACGGATCAGTGGCTACTTTAAAAGCTAAAGCAGCAAACGGTTCATCTATTGCAGCATTTCTAATATCTTCATTTCCATTACTTGGATTTACACCTTTCACTGAAGGCACATCCAATGGTGATGGCAAATAATCACTAACACCATCAAGTAAGGGCTGAACTCCTTTATTCTTAAAAGCTGTACCACAAAACATCGGTACAATTTTGTTTACTATTGTTAGAGATCTTAACCCGGACATTATCTCTTCTTCAGTTAATTCCTCGCCTTCTAAATACTTCATCATCAATTCATCGTTTGCCTCTGCAGCTGCCTCGATGACTGCACTCCGATACTCTTCGGCCTTTTCTCTTAATTCATCTGGAATCTCCATAACCTCATACGTTTTTCCCATTTCGTCCGATTGGTAAACTAAAGCCTTCATTTTTACTAAATCTACAACACCTTTAAAATTCTCTTCTTGTCCAATTGGAATTTGGACCGGAACAACTTTTGCCTGCAATTTCTCTTTAACTTGTTCTACCACAGAAAAGAAATCAGCACCGACTCTATCCATTTTATTAACGAAAATTAAGCGTGGTACTTGATATTTTACTGCTTGTCGCCATACTGTTTCGGATTGTGGCTGGACTCCGCCAACTGCACAGAATACCGCAACCATACCATCAAGAACCCTAAGTGATCGTTCAACTTCTACAGTAAAATCCACGTGCCCTGGTGTGTCAATAATGTTAATTCTTTTGCCATTCCAGTAGCATGTCGTTGCAGCAGATGTAATTGTTATTCCTCGCTCCTGCTCTTGCTCCATCCAATCCATAGTTGCAGCACCTTCATGGACTTCACCAATTTTATAATTAATACCAGTATAGTACAAAATTCTTTCGGTTAATGTAGTTTTACCAGCATCAATATGAGCAGCAATTCCAATATTTCTATATATATCTAATGTTTCTTTATTATTTGACATTAAAACTAACTCCCTATTTAATCGTTATCTTTAAATTACCACTTAAAATGTGCAAATGCCTTGTTTGCTTCTGCCATTTTATGAGTATCTTCTCTCTTTTTAATCGATGCGCCCGTCTTATTGAACGAGTCTAATATTTCTGCAGTTAACTTATCTACCATAGTTTTACCACTTCTTTTTCGTGCATTACCCACTAGCCATCTCAAAGCTAGCGAAATGCTTCTGGTCTTTCTTACTTCTACAGGCACCTGATACGTTGACCCACCCACTCTACGAGACTTAACTTCCATTATTGGTGCAATGTTTTTTAATGCTTCTTCAAATATGTCTATTGAAGGCTTTCCCAACTTAGCACTTAGCTCATCAAACGTTCCATAAACAATCTTCTCTGCTATATCTTTTTTACCATCCCACATAACTCTGTTTATGAGTTGTCCAACTAACGTACTATTGAATTTAGTATCTATAACTACATTTCTCTTTAACGTTCTACTGCGTCTCGGCATAAATCTTTCCTCCTCTATTTCTTCTTAGCCCTTTTCGACCCATATTTTGATCGTGCTTGTCTCTTCTTGTCTACTCCAGCAGTATCCAATGTTCCGCGTATTATATGGTATCTAACTCCAGGCAAATCCTTAACCCTACCTCCACGAATCATAACAACAGAGTGTTCTTGCAAATTATGACCCTCTCCTGGAATATACGATGTAACTTCCTGACCATTTGTTAGCCTTATTCTCGCAACTTTACGTAAAGCTGAATTAGGTTTCTTAGGAGTCGTTGTATAAACCCTCGTACAAACTCCTCTTTTTTGAGGGCATTGAGTCAAGGCCGGAACCTTGTTTTTGGTAATTTTCTTTTTTCTTCCCTTGCTTACTAATTGGTTAATAGTCGGCACTTATCTTTCCTCCAATGTTCCTATTATTTCCCATGTCATTCCATTATTTTTAGACAACGGACGACATTATAGTATAGGCATATTGTTTTGTCAACAATATTAATACCTACATTTATTCAACCATTTCCTCTATGACGTCTTGTACTGGTTCTTCAACAACATTGTCTTCACCAACAATATCTTTCATAGAGATCTCAATATTTCTGAATTTTGGGAAACCTGTACCTGCCGGTATCAATTTGCCAATTATTACATTCTCTTTTAATGCGACCATATCATCAATTTGTCCTCGAACAGCAGCCATAGTCAAAACTCTTGCGGTTTCTTGAAACGATGCGGCTGATATAAAACTATCCGTATTAAGAGATGCTTTGGTAATACCCAAAAGAACCCTGGTTCCTCGAGCTGGTTGTTTTCCTTCACCTCTTAAGCGTTTATTAATCTCCTCAAACTCAATTATATCGATTTTTTCATCCGGTAGCAGATCGGAATCTCCCATTTCGACAATTTGGATACGCTTTGTCATTTGCCTCATAATTACTTCAATATGCTTATCATTTATTGTAACACCCTGGCTTCTGTATACCTTCTGAATTTCTTCTAGAAGATATTCTTGTGCCTGCTGTACTCCTAAAATAATAATCAAGTCATGAGGATTAATTACGCCGTCAGTAAGCAAATCACCCTTTTTAACTTCTTTTCCTGTATATACCTTGAGCTTAGTACCTAATGGAACTTTGTACTCTTTCGATTCACTTGTAACAGGATCATGAACAATAATAAGACGCAAGCCACCTTTTTCAGAAGTTTCAACAGTACCATCTATTTCACTTAGTATTGATTGCAACTTAGGTTTCCTTGCTTCAAACAGTTCTTCAACTCTCGGTAAACCTGAAACAATATCCCTTGCTCTTTGCATAAGCATTGAACCGGCTGATTCACGAGCCAAGATATCATTTACTTCAACTACCTGTCCATTTTTAACCATAATATCGGAACCAGCAGAAATTGGATATGATTCTCCAGGATTAATTATTACTTTATTTGCATTTATATCAAATATAACACCTGCTATAGGAGACTTAACTTCACCAGCAAGTATCTCACCTTTTTTTAGTAACTGGCCAACTTTTACTTTGATCTTGGTACCTTCTACTATATCCACATCTAACTTTTTATTGACATCAATTAATAAAACTTCACCATCGCTCTTAGATATCCACCCTACAAATGCACCGGCACTATCCTTCTTTTCAATAATGTCTAAGTTAAGTAGATACACCTGCCCACGATGACCAGAAATAATGTATTCAAAAGTTTGATCGTGAACTGCTAATACTGTATCAGGATCAACCTTCTGATTATTTGTAATTAATAATAACGCACCCCTCGGTACTGCGATACTTTCTTCATTGTTTGGCTCTTTCCCTTTTACCTGCAATTTACCCTCTCTAACAACTAAAACAATATCTCTTCCAAATTCATCTTTAAGTTTCTTTAGCTGCATATCTGAGCTTAATCGCACAGTACCTGTCTTTGTTGATTTTAATTCTATTTTAGATGCTTTACTTAAATCAACACCACCAGTATGGAAGGTTCTCATCGTCAGCTGGGTTCCAGGCTCTCCAATTGACTGCGCTGCAATAATACCAACAGCTTCACCTAAACTTATCAACTGATGAGATGATAAATCTCTGCCATAACACTTCTGACAAATACCTACCTTTGCACGACAGGTTAAAACAGAGCGAACTCGTACATCTTCTATGCCAGCAGCTACAATCTCTTTTGCTTTATCATAATCAATTTCTTCATCGGCTTTTAAAATTACCTGACCTGTTTTTCTGCTAATGACATCATCAAGGGTTGTCCTTCCTTCAAGCCTTTCAGCTAAGGGTATAATACCAGTAATTTCTGTTAATATTATACCTTTCTTTGTCTGACAATCTTCTTCATTGATAATTACGTCTTGTGCAACATCGACAAGCCTTCTCGTTAAATAACCTGAGTCTGCCGTACGTAAAGCAGTATCTACCAAACCCTTACGAGCACCGTACGAAGAAATAAAATATTCAGTTAATGTTAATCCTTCTCTAAAGTTAGACTTAATTGGAATATCTACGGTGTTCCCTTGAGAATCAGCCATTAGACCTCGCATTCCTGCTAACTGTTTAACTTGGTCAACACTTCCTCTAGCTCCAGAGTTTGCCATAACAAAAATATTATTTAACTCATCGAAACCTTCAAGCATTGCTTCAGTTACTCGTTCTGAAGTTCCTCTCCATATTTCAATAATTTTCTGCTTCTTTTCTCTGCTTGATAGGATGCCTTGTTGATAAAGCTTTTCTACTTGTGCACTCTCATCTTCTGATCGAGCAATGATTTCCTTTTTACTTTCAGGTACTACAAGATCATCAATAGAAATTGAGAAGCCGGCTGTTGTTGAAAATTTAAAACCTAAATCTTTCATTTGATCAGCTAATTCTGCAGCAACTTTGGTACCATATGTCTTAAACCATTTTAATAATAAATTAGCTATCTGTTTTTTACCAACGACTTCGTTAATAAAATCATGTTCCTGAAGCCCATTCTTTTCATGAATAATAACATTTATTGAATCATTAAAAATTATTCTACCGATGGTTGACTCTATTCTTTTCCCATGTCTTCTCACGGTGATCTTTGTTTGCAAATCTGCAGCTCTAAGCTCATACGCTTTTATAGCTTCTTCATCGCTCATAAAAACCATGCCTTCACCTTTTTTAGAATGTTTGTTTGCGGTAGTTAAATAATAGAGGCCTAGTACCATATCCTGCGTTGGTGTCACAATTGATCTTCCATTTGCTGGTGATAATATGTTATTGCTTGCCAACATTAAAAGTCGTGCTTCTGCTTGTGCTTCTATTGAAAGAGGAATATGAATGGCCATCTGATCACCATCAAAATCGGCATTAAACGCTGAACATACAAGTGGGGGAATTTGGATTGCCTTACCTTCAACTAATACAGGTTCAAACGCTTGAATTCCAAGTCGATGAAGCGTTGGAGCACGATTAAGCAATACAGGATGTCCCTCAATAACCTCTTCTAATGCATCCCAAACGACAATATCTTTTCTTTCTATCTTTCTTTTCGCACTCTTAACATTCTGAACAATATCTTTCTCAACAAGTCTTCTTATTACAAATGGCTTAAATAACTCCAGCGCCATAGTTTTTGGTAGACCGCATTGATGTAATTTGAGGTGAGGTCCAACAACAATTACTGATCTACCTGAATAATCGACTCGCTTACCGAGCAAGTTTTGTCTAAATCTGCCTTGTTTACCTTGGATGATTTCGCTTAACGACTTTAATGGCCTGCCATTAGATCCGGTTACGGAACGGCCTCTACTACCATTATTAATCAAAACATCGACAGATTCTTGCAGCATTCGTTTTTCGTTCCTGATTATCATTCCTGGTGCACCAAGATCAAGTAACCTCTTTAGTCGATTATTCCTGTTTACTACTCGACGATACAGGTCATTAAGATCCGAAGTTGCAAACCTACCGCCTTCCAACTGAACCATTGGTCTGAGATCTGGCGGCATTACAGGAATAACATCCATGACCATCCAGTCAGGTTTATTCCCAGCTTTGCCGAAAGATTCAGCAATCCTTAATCTCTTAGTAACCTTTATTTTCTTTTGACCTTTTGAACTTTTGATCTCTTCACGAAGTTCTTCTATAAGTTTATTGATCTCTATTTTCGCAAGCAAATCTCTAATTGCTTTTGCGCCAATATCCGCTTTGAACTTATTTCCAAATTTTTCTTTTAACTCCAAATATTCAGATTCTGATAAAAGTTGCTTTTCTTGTAATTGATCTGCAATTGCATCATCTACATCCGTTACAATATAAGAATCATAATAGATTACATCTTCTAAAGTCCTGACGGTCATGTTTAGCAGCACACCCATATAACTTGGGATGCCCTTTAAATACCATATATGCGATACTGGAGTAGCAAGTTCAATATGCCCCATTCGCTCTCTTCGGACTTTTGAATGGGTAACTTCAACTCCGCACCTTTCGCAAATAATCCCTCGATATCGAACACGCCTGTATTTCCCGCAAGCACATTCCCAATCTTTTACCGGACCGAATATTTTTTCACAAAAAAGTCCTTTTCTCTCAGGACGAAAAGTTCTATAGTTAATCGTTTCTGGTTTTTCAACTTCACCATAAGACCAAAACCGTATTCTTTCCGGCGAAGCAACCCCGATTTTTATCTTTTTAAATCCGCTAGAACTCGTAGCTAACATTAATTATATCCCCTTTCAACTAGGAACAATATTTTCTTTATAAATTGATAATTATCTGTTATCAATCTCTGTACCGTCTTCATCAAGCACCCTTACGTCAAGAGCAATACTTCTTAATTCACGAAGTAAAACTTTAAACGATTCTGGAGTGCCAGATTTTTGGATTGGCTTACCTTTAATAATAGCCTCATACGCCTTAGCCCTACCACTTACATCATCAGACTTAATAGTTAGCAATTCCTGAAGTAAATGTGCCGCGCCATAAGCTTCTAGTGCCCACACTTCCATTTCACCAAATCGCTGACCACCAAATTGGGCTTTTCCCCCAAGTGGCTGTTGAGTTACTAATGAGTAAGGACCTGTAGATCGTGCATGAATTTTATCATCAACAAGGTGAATAAGTTTTAACATATACATTTTTCCAACAGTAATTTCCTTGTCAAAATATTCACCGGTCCGACCATCCCTTAATTTAACTTTCCCGCCATTTGATAGCCATTCAAATCCAGGTATTTTACTTGATTCATTAAGTTCTCGTTCAATCGCCTTTCGTGATGCTTCCTCTCCTAAGGATTCATCAAAAGGTGAAACTTCATAATGTATATTCTTAGCCCAGGCAGCGTTTCCAAGAAGTGTTTCGTATATTTGACCGACATTCATACGTGAAGGAACACCTAATGGATTAAGAACCATATCAACGTGAGTTCCATCAGGTAACATTGGCATATCCTCGACAGGAAGTATCTTTGAAATAACTCCCTTGTTTCCATGTCTTCCAGCTACCTTATCCCCAATAGATATTTTCCTTAATTGAGCTACATATATCCTCACTACAGCATTCACACCAGAGGGTAATTTATCATCATTTTCTCTAGAAAATACTCTAACATCAACTATTTTGCCGGTTTCCCCTGAAGGCACTCTTAGAGAAGTATCTCTCATATCTCTAGCTTTATCTCCAAATATAGCGCGTAAAAGTTTTTCCTCTGCCGGTGGCTCAGTTTCACCCTTCGGCGTTACTTTCCCAACTAGGATATCTCCTGCTTTTACTTCAGCACCAATTCGAATGATACCTTTTTCATCAAGTTCCTTTAACGCATCTTCGGATACATTCGGAACTTCTCTTGTTAATTCTTCATCTCCAAGTTTAGTTGACCTAACATCTACTTCAAATCGATTAATATGCACCGTAGTAAAAGTATCATCAATTACCATTCTTTCGCTTATTAAGACAGAATCCTCATAATTGAAGCCTTCCCATGGCATAAATGCAACTAAAATATTTTTTCCTAAAGCAAGCTCGCCATCTTTGGATGAAGGCCCGTCAGCTAATACATCGCCAGCCTTAACTTCATCACCAACTCTTACGATAGGTTTATGATTAACGCAAGTATTTTGATTAGACCGTTGATATTTATGCAATAAATAAACTTTTTTCTTCTTTCCGCGGCCAACAACAATTTCATCTGAGGTCACCTTCTGTACAGATCCTTCTTCCTCCGCAAGAACCAAAGCACCACCATATCGAGCAATTTCTCGTTCCATACCGGTACCAACATAAGGTCTATCAGGCCGGATCAGTGGAGTAGCTTGACGTTGCATGTTTGCTCCCATAAGAGCTCTGTTAGCATCATCGTGTTCAAGAAATGGGATTAAAGCTGTTGTTATACCCAAAAGCTGCTTTGGAGATACCCCAATATAATCTACATCTTCAGCTTTCCCTAGAATAAACTCTTTCTTGTATCTGACCGGCACTTGTTTATCAATTAAATTATTATTATCATCTATATGTACATCACAAGGTGCAATTCTAAACCGGTCTTCAATATCTGCAGTTAAGTACTCTATCTCGTTCGTGACTTTTTTATTTACTACTTTTCTATATGGTGTTTCGATAAAACCAAATTCATTAGTCCGTGCGTATGTTCCCAATGGCCCAATTAATCCGGCATTTGGTCCTTCAGGAGTTTCAATAACACATATCCTACCATAATGCGACGGATGTATATCACGAACTTCATAACCTGCGCGCTCTTTTGTAAGCCCGCCAGGACCAAGTGCACTTAACCTTCGTCTGTGTGTTAACTCTGCCAAAGGATTTGTCTGGTCCATAAACTGGGATAACTGGCTGGATCCAAAAAATTCCCTCATTACTGAAACCAATGGCCTTATATTGATTAGATTCTGAGGAACTATTTTTTCTGATTCACTTATCGCCATCTGCTCTTTAATTAATCTCTCTAATCTAGCTAGCCCGACTCGAAATTGTAACTGCATTAATTCTCCAACTGATCTAACACGACGATTCCCTAAATGATCAATATCATCTGTGAAACCCTCGCCATTAAAAACATCTATCAATTCATTCATAATTGATAGAATATCTTCTTTGGTTAATACATAGCAATTCCTGTCAATACTAACTCCGAGTCTCTTATTTAGCTTATATCTTCCAACTTTTCCAAGGTCATATTTTTTGTCATCAAAAAACAGGTTGCTTAGTAATAACTTTGCTCCCTCTATTGTTAGAGGGTCACCTGGACGTAATTTTCTATAAATTTCTAAGAGTGCATCTGTTGGAGATTCTACCGGTCCCTTTTCAAGTGTATTTTCAATAAATTCTGCTTCTTTACAGGCCGATTTCATCTCAGCTTCATTAATACCGATTGCCCCAAGAAAAATAGAAAACGGGATTTTTTTCATTTTGTTAATATGCGCGTAGAAAACCTTGTTCTTATCAATTTCTACATCAAACCATGCCCCACGATTAGGAATAACAGTTGCCTGACTAGTTCTTAATCCTTGTTTATCAATTTTTTCACCAAAATAAACACCAGGAGATCTGACAAACTGACTAACAACAACTCTTTCTGCACCATTGATTAGGAAGGTCCCTTTTTCGGTCATCTTCGGGATATCTCCCATAAAAACTTCTTGAACCTTAACCTCACCGGTTTCCTTGTCAATTAACCTTACGGATACTCGCAAAGGAGCTGCGTATGTAATTTCTTTTACTTTACATTCCTCTAAATCGAACTCAGGTTCTCCAATAGAATAGTCATCCAAAAATTCTAATTCATATCTGCCATTATATCCTATGATAGGCGAAATACTTTTCAACTCTTCTTTGAGTCCTTCTTTAATAAATCGCTCATACGAACTTTTTTGTAGTTCAACTAAATCAGGAACTGGTAGTATATCGGGTTTCGCATTTGGATGGAGATTAATTCTCGTTGCGTTGTGTATAGCCACTAGAAAAACCACCTCGTTTTTAAATTGTCATGCTTGAAATAAGCACATTGCGAATAGCAAGAGTTAGCATACACTACTCTTGCTATTCGCAAACTAATATTATACTCTATAATAATTATATTTCAACAACTTTATTTTACTTCGATTGTTGCGCCTTCTGCTTCAAGCTTCTTTTTCATATCTTCTGCTTCTTCTTTAGTCGCTTTCTCTTTGACAGACTTCGGTGCTGAATCAACAATTGCTTTCGCTTCTTTTAATCCAAGCCCTGTCAACTCTCTTAGAACTTTTAGAACACCGATCTTTTTCTCCCCAGCGCTTATAAGAACCACTTCAAATTCTGTCTTCTCTACAGCTTCTTCAGCAGGAGCAGCAGTTGGAGCAGCAGCAAAGGCCATTGGGGCAGCTGCGCTTACGCCGAACTTTTCTTCTAATGCTTTTACTAACTGTGAAAGCTCTAGCACTGACATTTTCTCAATTTGATCTATTATTTCAGTATTTGACACTCTTTTCACCTCCTAATTTTTTTTATATTTATTTAAAATATTACTGATTACCGTCTTCCTTTTGCTTTCTTATCGCTTCTATTACATTAGCGAAATTTCGCATAGGGCCAGACAATACAGTAACTAGTCCACGTATCGGTGCATTCATTGTACCAATTACTTGGGCAATCAGTTGTTCTCTATTCGGTAAGCTTGCTAAGTTTTTAATATCAGCAATTGTTATCTGCTTTTTATCTAAAAACCCGCCTTTTACCTTAAAGAATTCATTATTCTTAGCAAAATCGGCAAGAACCTTTGCAGGAGTTACCGGATCGCTTTTTCCAAAAATAAAAATTGATGGTCCGACAAACAACTCTTCGTTGAACGGAACTTTTGCTTCTGTAAGAGCTATCTTCACTAATGTGTTCTTTAATACCTTACATACCGTATCACTTTCTCTCAATTTGTTTCGCAGTTCGTTTAGTTTCGTAACATTAGTACCTCGATAATCAGCAACAATGGCTATTGAACTCTCATCAATAATACTTCTTGTTTCGTCAACTACCTTTACTTTTTCCGGTCTTACCATAGTAACTCCTCCTCATAGTCTATCTGAAAATAAAAAAACCATCGGCTGAATACCGATGGTTCATATAATCCATCACTCTGTATCCAACCTCCATAGGATATTAAGCCTTTTGTGGCACCTATTTCTTCGGTTTATATAAATCTAAAATTTTACTTTTTGCGTATCTACCTTTACGCTTGGCCCCATTGTAGGCGCTAAAGCTATACTTCTCATATATTGCCCTTTTGACGATGAAGGCTTAACTCGTACAATAGTATCATATACAATTCGAAAATTATCAAGTAATTTCTCAGCAGCAAAAGAAACCTTGCCTATTGGCATATGTATTATTCCAAATTTATCTGCTCTATATTCTACTTTTCCTTCTTTAAATTCTTTTACAGCCTTCTTAATATCAGTTGTTACAGTTCCGGTTTTAGGATTCGGCATTAAACCTCTTCGACCTAATATCTTTCCTAGAGGACCTGTCTTGCTCATCATATTTGGAGTTGCTATAAGGACGTCAAAATCCAGGAATCCTTTTTTAATGTTTTCAATTAAATCATCTCCGCCTACGACATCAGCACCAGCTTCATTCGCTTCAGCAACTTTATCTTCCTTCGTGATTACTGCAACTCGAATTTTCTTGCCTAATCCATGAGGCAGTGTCAATGTCCCTCTGACTTGCTGATCGCTGTGCCGAACATCAATTCCTAACTTAAAAGACGCTTCTACTGTTCCATCAAATTTGGTATAGCTCAAATCGCGCACCAGAGTCATTGCTTCTTTTATATCATAATCTTTTTCTTTATCTATTAACTGTTTTTTATTATCATAATTCTTTCCCACGGAAATTACCTCCATTTACTTTACCATGATGCCCATGCTTCGTGCAGAACCTTCTATAATCTTCATTGCCTGTTCTATATTCTTTGTATTTAAATCAGGCATTTTCACCTCAGCAATCTCTCTAATTTGATCTTTCGTAAGAGTTGCTATCTTGTTCTTATTTGGTTCCGCAGAACCTTTCGCAACATTCGCAGCCTTTTTAATTAACACTGCTGCAGGTGGAGTTTTTAGAACAAACGAAAATGAACGATCTGTGTAAACACTTATTTCTACAGGAATTACCAGATCCCCTTTATCTTTTGTTTTTTCATTATAAGCTTTACAAAATTCCATAATATTCACACCATGCTGGCCTAAAGCAGGACCTATTGGTGGTGAAGGGTTTGCTTTACCTGCTGTGATTTGTAACTTTATTACTGTCTTAACTTCCTTAGCCAATTTAGTTCAACCTCCCGTACTATCGTTGTTTTTCTACTTGTTCAAAATCAAGTTCCACAGGAGTTTCTCGACCAAATATCGCAATTAACGATTTCAGTTTACCCCTCTCCGGTGTAATTTCCTGTATAGGGCCAGAATAACCTCTAAAAGGTCCAGCAATGATTTTTACCACCTCGCCGATTTCAAAATCAACTTCAATCTTCGGCGTTTTCACTCCAACTTGCTTTAAGACCCTAAGCATCTCTTTGTCGGTTACTGGAGTTGGCCTGGTCTTCGATGATATGAATTTTGATACACCTGGAATAACTTTCACATGGTACCATACTTCATCATCGAGATCCATACGGATAAAAATGTACCCGGGAAACATTTTCTTTATTTTTTCTACTCGTTTATTATCTTTTATTTCTATAGTTTCTTCTTCAGGGATTAAGACCTCATGGATTCTGTCTTGCAGCTCTAGCTTAATTATTTTTTGCAGAAGAGACTGCTTAACCTTTTTCTCATGCCCCGAATAGGTTTGCAAAATAAACCACTGCCCTTTATCTCTATTGATTTCTTCCGTCTGAGGGTTAGGTTGATTTGCTTTTTCTTCTCCAGAATTAATAGTTTCTTCACTCATTGTAGAACATTACTCCATCTTAAATTGTAGATTTTAAAAGCTTAAATGTTTCTGATATAACAACGTCTATCGCGGACACAAAAAAAGTTATTGCGAATGTAATAATCAGTACAATAACAAAATAAGCAAAAAGCTTTTTCCTGTCGAGCCAAGTTACTTTACTTAACTCTGACTTTGTTTCTTCAACAAACTCATTAAATGACTTAACGAAACCTTTACGTCGCGAAGAATTGTTTTCTTTTGTCACGGTCTCTTTTTGCACTGTTTCTAAATCTTTTTTATTTATTTTCTTCATATTTATATTTATTTTCGCTTTTGTCATTTTTATTATATTTTGGCAGGCCTGGACGGATTCGAACCGTCAACCTACGGTTTTGGAGACCGCCGCTCTACCAGTTGGAGCTACAGACCTAAGAACCTTTTATTTTGTTTCTTTGTGTGCTCTGTGTACTCTACATCGCGGACAATACTTCTTTAACTCAATTCTTTCAGTGGTATTCTTTTTATTCTTGCTGGTAGAATAATTTCTTTCTTTGCATTCTGTACATTCTAACGTTACTAAAACTTTCAAAGTAAACACTCCTCGTTTACAAAAATTATTTATATATGCTTCGAACTCAAGCATTAAGACTTCCACACGAAACAGTGTAAAAATCTATCATGAAGTGATTAATGTGTCAACAGTTAATATTTCTCATCTTACACAATAATACATAATCAAATAACGCAGAAACCCTGAAATATACCGAAAACACTATAACTTTCTAAATCAACTTGCCTGAACAATGTTTAGGTATATTCTCATATAATTCATTATTATTCTAGCAGGATTTTAAAACATGCTTTTTTTCTATGAATGATTTTCACGTTAACCCGATTGGGGAATTAATGAACAGGGAAAAAACAGGCGACTTCATGCCCGTCATTGTTACTGCGAATCGGAGGATACTCAGTTATGCATAGCGCCTGCTTATATTTGCATCTCCCAGAAAATCTGCATCCATCCGGCAGATTGATAGGGCTTGGAATATCGCCTTTAAGTATCTCCATCTTTTTTCTTCTGCTGGGATCAGTAACCGGAATAGAATTAAGTAATGCTTCCGTATATGGATGCGCTGAATTGCGAAAAACAGCGTCTATAGGCCCATATTCAACGATGCGGCCTAAATACATTATGGCAACATAATTGCACATCTGAGAGATTACTCCCAGATCGTGAGAAATCATGATTATCGACATCCCAAGTTCTTCGTTAAGCTCTTTGAGAAGCTCAATTATCTGGGCTTGGATGGTAACGTCCAAAGAAGCGGTTGATTCATCTGCAATCAACAAATCAGGCCGGGCTGCAATCGCCATAGCAATCATTATTCGCTGGCACATTCCCCCACTGAACTGATGCGGATAATCATTGAGGCGTTTTTCTGCCGCAGGTATTTTGACTAAATGTAATAGCTTGATAACCTCTTTTTGTGCATCCGCTTTTGATAGCTTACGATGAAGAAGGACCACATCAATAAGCTGTTTCCCAATGGTGAATACAGGATTAAGCGATGATACCGGATTCTGAAAAATCATTGAAATCTGAGAACCTCTTATTGTACGGAGTTCTTTCGGTGCCATAGCCAGAATATCATTCCCGTTCCACACTATTTTTCCACTGATTGCACTATCAGGAGGAAGTAATTTTAGTAATGATAAAGCCGTCACGGTTTTGCCACACCCTGACTCGCCGACAATCCCGACAATCTGTTGCTTATCCACTTTTAAGGTAACCCCATCCACCGCCTGAACTACATCTTTACCGGCTTTAAAGGACACTCTTAGGTCATATACTTCCAGCATGATCTGCTCCTTTTAACTTTTTGGATTAAATATCCGATACATTCCATCTCCAATAAAATTTAAGGCCAACACCGTCAGCAAAATAAAAACTCCCGGGAAAAAAGTCATCCACCAGGCATCAAGCAAGTAATCCTGGGCATTATAAAGCATATTGCCCCAACTCGGTTGAGGAGGCTGGACTCCAAGTCCGAAGTAACTCAGGGCAGACTCTGTGAGTATCGCACCTCCCATAGAAAGAACAGCAGTCACAAAAAGCGGGCCTAAAGCATTTGGCAAAATACACTTAAAAATAATGGTAGAATTACCAAACCCGAAGGAGCGTGCAGCTTTTACAAAATCACGTGCTGCAAGCGCCAACACCTCGGCCCTCACGATCCGCGCCACCCCCATCCAACTGGTGACCCCGATAATTATTATGACATTATATATACTAGGCGTAAGCAATACCTGGATCGTCAGTAATAGAAAAATAGTCGGGATCGCCATCAGGCCGTCTATGACCCGCATAATAATCTCGTCGACAACCCCGCCATAGAATCCGGCGATAGAGCCTATCAGCGTTCCAATCGAAAGTGATATCAGCACTGAGACAAAAGCAACTATCAAAGAGATTCTTGCGCCGAATATTATACGCAGCATTGTGTCCCGGCCAAGATCATCCGTCCCAAACGGATGAGTTAAGGATGGAGGTTGCGGCTCACTGACATAAGCAATATGGTTAGGATCGCCGGAAATAATAAGCGGCACAACAGATGCCATCGCCAATACCATACCGACAATTATTATTCCAACGACAATAAATGGATCCTTGCTTATCTGTTTAACTGTTCTTCTCATGGTTCCACATCTTTATTCTCTCAAAAGTATTCCGGGACCGTTTAACTTCTCTTTGTATAAGAGATTCTCGGGTCAACTAAATAATAAGAAATGTCTGCCAACAAATTTCCTAAAATAATAAGGGCGGAGGATACCAAAATAATGCCCATTATTACCGGAAAATCGCGCATAAAAATAGAGTCTACCCCTAACCGCCCCATTCCAGGCCAGGCAAAAATATATTCTATGATAAAAGAACCGCCAACAAGATTAGGCAATGATAATCCGAGAATCGTTATAATTGGCAAAATCGCATTTTTGAATGCATATTTCCAAAGGATAAAAAACTCACTGAACCCCCTGGATCGTGCGGCTAAAATATAATCTTGATTCAGAACATTAAGCATTCCTGTCTTCATATATTTCGTAAGGCCTGCCAGATTACCGACTGTCATCGTTAATAGAGGTAGTATTAAATGAAGCGAAATATCTTTGATCCGGTCAATAATAGAATCATTGATCCTCATGGGATCAAGCATGCCGGAAGAAGGAAACCAGCCTAAAATCAGGGAAAAAAACAGGATGGACATTAATCCAAGCCAAAAGGCAGGAATCGACATACCAACAAAGGTAAAAATTGTTATCACATTATCGATATGTTTCCGGTTATAGACTGCGGCAAGAATTCCTAATGGCACGGTTAGGATTAAAGTGAGAAATAAGCTCGCGGACATAAGGATCAAGGTAGCAGGCAATCTTTCAACTATTACCTGGAAAACAGGACGTCCATTAATATAGGAATAGCCGAAATTACCTTGGGTAACATTTTTTAACCAATAAAAGTACTGCACGATAACCGGCTTGTTGAGTCCAAGGTTTTCTTTAATTCTTACTAAATCAGCGGGTTTGATTTTAGGATCAAGCATCATGGAAGAAGGATCTCCAGGTGCCAGTACCATGAGAAAATAAGATATTAAGGTAATTCCAAGCAGTAGTGGAAAAAGAAGTAGCAATCGCTTAACAAGGATATCTTTTATCATTTCGTAACAAATACATCTTCGATATTAACAAATAATCCGGCGGGTCCTGGTTTTGATAAGCCGCCAACTCTTCTTGATACTCCGGCAACATCTTTGGGTGACCACAAGAACAGGTAAGGTTGATCCTGTGCGATCAAATCATAAATACGAGCATATACCTTCTTGCGAGCAGCCTGGTCAATTACTTGCCGCCCTTTCACCAAGAGTTTATCAACTTCTTTGTTCTTATACCCGTTATGATTAAATCCTTTAGGGTATTCCGAAGAATGCCATATCCCATAGCTATCAGGATCAAGACCGAGGCTCCACGCCATCATAACTGCATCATACCCTTTCGGATCTTTTGGGGCATTAATAATTTTTAGCAACGAACTCCACTCCAAAACCCGCAAATTCATGGTAATCCCCATTTTCTTCAGGTCTTGCTGGATTTTGGTGGCAGCTTTCTCGGCAGTAGTGCTGCCTTTGGACATATAAATATCAAAAACAAATGGCTTGCCGTCTTTTTTCAAAATACCATTACTTAACTTCCATCCAGCCTGACTCAATAATTGTTTTGCTTTCTCAGGACTATAAAGAAATTTGTTCACATTATCATTATGCGACCATAAAAGAGGATGCGATGGGCTGTAAACAGGAGTAGCAAGATCTTTCATGATTGATTTAATAAGCCATCTTTTATCAACAGCATAGGCAATTGCCTGTCTAACACGAACATCAGAAAACGGTGGTTTACGGTAGTTATACCCTAGGTAGGTATAGGCAAGCTGATCATAAACAAACACATTAACTTTATTTTCTGCTTTAATTTTTTCAAAATCTTTGGGTGGGACCGTAGCATAATCGATCTCACCTTTTCGCAGTGCAATCAAACGAACATTTGCCTCGCTAATAATCTTAAAATATATTTTCGCCAGCAACGGTTTTCTGCCAAAATAAGTGTCGTTCCTGACTAATAAAACATTATCTGCAGTTTTATAAGTTTTGAACTTAAAAGGCCCTGTACCGATAGGATTACGATTAAAATCCGCAGTGTTGATGTTCTCTTTTTCAAGCAAATGTTTTGGAATAATACCCATACCCATGCTCAAAAGAAAGGGTGCGAACGTCTCTGGAAGCACGCACCTAACTGTATACTTATCTATTTTCTTAAAGGCAATCGGTTTCCCATTGATTACATAGTCGCTTCTTCGCACGGTATTGGTTGTTGTGTCAAGTATTTTCTGGAAGGTATAGACAACATCATCAGCAGTCAACTCTATCCCGTCATGGAAAAGAACGCCTTTTTTCAGATGGAAAATCCACTCTTTACCATTGTTCTTTGTTTCCCATTTTTCAGCAAGATCGGGCACTATCGCCAAGTCTTCGTTTACTTTGATCAACCCGTTAAATAAGAGCCCTACAACCGAACCAGACTCGCTGTCAGTATATAATATAGGATTAAAGTATGTCGGATCTCCTGCCAGGGTCATAATCAAGCTGCCATTAGTATTCATCTTTTCTTTTGAGGGGATGGTATTCTTGAAGACAGAAAAGGTATTCGTATTGCTCTTCGAGCTGCAGGAACTGATGAGCGAAATAGTAATAAGGATAACTACTATTTTTATAAACGCAAATAAACTGTTGTTAAAATTCATGACTTCATACTACACCATATCATAAAAAATGCATAGACTTTCACATTACGTTAGAATTCTGCCAACTCTAAAATAATATTATCCGGACCATGAAAATAACACATTTTCTTTCCATATGGATTGGTCTGGATATTACTAAAAAAATTAATGTTCTTTTCTTTTAGCTGATCGTACAACTCCTGCACATCATCAACAGAAAAAGCGACATGTCTAAAACCAATTTGACTCGCCTTGTCAATCTCCGGATTGCTCTCGCCTTTCGGAGAAATATACTGAAGCAACTCAATCTTGGTCTCTGCTCCTGGCAAACAAAGGCTTACAAACGCTGCTTTGACGTTTTCCATACCAACGACTCGATCAATCCATTCACCTTCCAGGACTCGCTCCCGCTCAATAGAAAATCCCAGCTGACAAAAAAATGCCGTTGCCGATTCCAAATTCGTTACGCTTATATTGATGTGATCAATTTTTTTAATCATATGATTTCAGGATGAAAGACACTCGGAAAGAAGATGTTCGGCCGTATGAAATAACTTTTCCATTTCAGCTTCTGAGCGCCCTTCCACATAAAACCTGACTTTAGGCTCTGTTCCCGATGGTCTAATCAGCAGCCAGCTATTATCTTCAAATACAAATTTATAACCATCGAGCGTCAGATCTTTTTTAATTGTTTTTTCTTTAGAATCTACCAAAACTGTTTTCCCTGGTTTGTATTTATTCAACAATCTAAGCTTCTCCTGAAGCGGTAAGCCGGATAGCGACCGATCGACTTCCTTCCCGCCACGTCCCGGATAATAGGTCCCAGCAAAATCCTGTACTTCTTTTCGAATTTCGGACAAGCTTTTCCCTATATCTATGACCATCATAATCGCCAGAAGTGCACCGATAAGGGCATCTTTTTCCAGTGTGTGATTTTGCATGGTAATGCCATCGCTCTCTTCGAAGGCAACGATAGCTTTCTCCCTCGCATCTTCCTTAAGGTAAGGACGAAACTCCTTGAACCCGACTGCAGTCTCCCTTATTTCCAAACCAAAACGATCAGCTACGGCATTTGCGAAATTCGAGGTTGCGACTGATTTGGCCAGGATTCCTTGCAAACCCTTTACTTTATGGAGATAGTACAGCACCATTGCGCCAAAAAAATTCATTTCGATCTCTTCCACCCCGTCAGTTACTCGCACCCTATCTCCGTCGGGGTCCATTATCGCGCCAATCTTAAACTTGTTGCTATGAAGCTTAAGTTCATTCATCACCAGCTGCATATTCCCAGAGGATGGTTCCGGTTTCACTCCACCGAAAAGGTAATCGGTGTTTGTTCGTAAATATGATATTTTTCTTGGATCAACGCCATTAAGAAGCCGTTCAAGCCTGCCTCTCGTAGCACCATTTACATTATCAAAGGCCAGAAAGATATCGCTATTGTTAATTTTTTTGACCAAATCATCCAGGATGACAACGCTATTCCTTTTCAATAAAAATTGTTTATACAGGTCGATTGTATCAACCTGTTGCCAGGCAAAATGCTTGTCGCCAATTACCTTAGCAGTTTCTAAAATCAGGGAATACTTCTGTTCGATAATTTCCGTCAGGTTCGGCCCTGCAGGACCGCCGTCAGAAGGATTAAATTTGTATCCGGCCCACTGGAATGGGTTATGGCTTGGGGTAAGGTTAATAGAAAAGGCACACTTGAGCTCGACAACTGCAGCCGATAATTCCGGCGTCGTAGCCATACCAGCGTAGTATATTTTTATCCCGTTCCCGGCAAGCACCTGAGCTGCTACGGTTGCGAACTCATGCCCCATAAACCTGGAATCGAATCCAAGGAGCCCGCCCATCGACTGGACATCTTCGAAGGAAGTTACACCGATTTCTTTAAGAAACTCGTCGGTTTTCATCATATCAACGACCGCTTGGGTAACACGCTCAACATTCGATACAGTATAATCCTCTCCAATGATAGACCTCCACCCGGAAGTTCCAAAGGTTAACTTAGCAGGCATACTATTTGTCTCCGCCTGTTTCTTGATTAACGTAAAAACTTCGTCAATCCGTGCCTGAATAGCGGCTATTTCCTGCTGATCTTTCAATGCATTCTTTTCGCTCACCAACATCTCCTGCACCTTCCAGAAGTGCTTGTTATTGAGTAATGAGGTAATTTTTTGATTATCTACAACCATTGTCAGATCCTTTCCCTATTTTCCATACTTAAAATTTGCTTAGCTAGAACATTTTTTTGAATTACAATTCAATTTTACATGAAAACTGATTTATTATAAATGGGAAAATAAGCCTTAGTTTTTCAGAAGGATATCTAAGGCTGTCTTCATCCTGCATTCCCAGGTATGTTTTTCCAAAACGACCTTCTGGGTTCTTTGTACAATCTCAAATCTTTCTTCCGGATGAGATAAAAAATAATTCACCTTATCCACCAGGTCTGATTTTGAGGAAAATGTTGGGATTTCTATATTATCTACGGAAAAGAGATACGCATTATCGTCCTGGCGATCGCTAAGCAAAAACTCGCCACTTCCAAAGCAATCAAAGATGCGTTGGGTTAGTGCAGTAGTATTATGCGCCGAAGTAAAATTAAGATTGATCTTTGAGTTCGCAAATACTGAAACAATAGCCTCTTTATAATTTACCGGACTATGTACTGTTATGCCAGCTACTTCGCGCCAAAGCTCGTCCCCGAACACGTGGACATCTTTAGATTTCGAGAGATAAGAGATGTAGGATTTTCTCTTATAATTATTGTATCGATAGTTTATGTAATTAAAATAATGAGTAAATTGATCCAATTGCTCTGAAGCAAGCATATTGTCCAGCACAAATATTTTATAGGCTTCCTCTTTAATTTTTTTGTTTAGAAGTTCATCAGCTTTTCGCTTTAACCTTGCATTCAGCGAATTATAAAATTGTGTAATATCTTTGGGGGGGAACAAAAATCCGATAAAGCAAATATCATAGGTTTTTTCTCTACTAGCAGGAGCACTAAAGTATTGAGTAGAATAAGCGAGCGGAAGAAATGATACCCGGGAAAAACCATAATATTTAAAAATATCAACATGGGTCCTATCCCATGTGAAGATATGCTGGAGAAAGTTATGAGAATACGCACAAAGCTGAGGCATACAGCGAGGAAAATCGAAATAGAAAATAACATAACGGATTTGAAGTTCATCAAGGAGATGATTGGTTAACCCTCCTTCTCGATTTATGGGCAGCAAGCCTGTCCTTGCAATAAAAAAAACAAAGTCCGGTTTAAACTGAACTAATTTTTCTATTTCGCTATTGTTGATTACAAAGGAATTATTCTCTTTGACGACAGAGATAGCCAGAAGGGATACGCCCAAGTCACGAAGAGCTAACTCCATGCATTCCAGAATTGGATTGGATGATGGAATAATCGCGATCTTTAGTGATCTGTGCAATTCAGAAAACCTCTTTTAATTTTTCCAGGCTCTTATAGTCGGTAAAATCAGGGGTAATGGGCGTAATGGAGACATAGTTGTTGGTCAGTGCGAGAATATCGCCATTTTTATCATCACTTATCGGTAATAATTCGCCGGATAACACATGAAATCTCTCCCCGGTATTAGATGTTTTTATAATATACTCTTCGTGCCAGGAAGAATTAGTTTGATGGGTTACACGATAACCTTTAAAATCTTTTTCTTTTATGTAAGGGATATTAACATTCAATACTCCGGGATGAAATGATTCGTTCATTTTGAAGGTTCGAAGAATTTCTCTGACGACTTTTTGGGCAAAGGTATAATCCTCTTTTTTTTCAGATTTAAGGGAAAAAGCAATCGCAGGCAGATCATGAAAACTGGCCTCCAAGGCTGCACCTACTGTCCCGGAATAAATAACGCTGGCGCCGAGATTAGCCCCCCAGTTTATACCGGATAAAACGATATCCGGTTTTGCTTCCAAAATAATATTTAAAGCTATTTTCACACAATCAACCGGAGTTCCGTTAACTGCATATGCGGCCACCACCTTGCCATCAAAATCCACCTTTTCATAGACAAGCGGCTTTTCTATGGTTATCGAATGAGACGTAGCACTTTGCTGCTCAAGCGGTGCCACAATTACTATTTCTCCGAATTCTTTCGCTACTTCATACAACGCCCTAATTCCATGAGCTTTGATTCCGTCGTCATTAACAAGTAATATTCTCGTCATAATTAACCTTTTTACTTTTTTATTTATGAAACCAGGGTAGATTTCCCGACAATATCAAGCGATAATGTTATTGATTTGCTGACAAAAATTATAGTATGAAAAAAAAATTAATTAAAGCAGCTTTCTATGGAACAAGATTAAGAATTGGAAGATTGCATAGCTTCACGTTGCCACAAGATAAAAAAACCCTTACTTTTGGTATAAAGTAATAGCCTCGGATATCCCCTGTTAGTTTTCTTCGTCGACTTCTTGTTTTTTACGATTTTTAAGTGGAATTTCTCCTTTGAAAATATTCCCGCCATAAATCGGAGAATTTCCGACAGTAGTAAAAACATCAAAGTTGTTCACAGTAGCTAAATTTATATGCCCGTTCCCGATAGTCCAAGAACTATTTTCTTTTTTCATTTGTACTTCGCTCAAAAACATAATTCCTTTTCGCCTTGCAGAGATTGATGCATGACTTGAAGTTCCTATTTTTGAAGTCCATATTCCGTCAACTCCCGGAATATTAATTTTTAATGCTTCTTCCGGGGTAACGTATTCCATCAATAAGTGAATCTTAATATTTTTTCCTATATAGTTACTATCCGTATCAAGGGTTTCTCGAACATGCTGAACCGTTTTAAGCAACTCGTCATAAGGTACAGTACCGTCAACACAAACATTATGCTGAGCTCCACCGACGATACCCTTTCCCTTGGTAACTGGTTTGTCATTTGGAGAGGGATTGATCTCAAAATCTTCGCTTTCTCCCTTTTTCCCTCCGCCAAGCTGCCTATCTTGTAAGAGAAAAACATCGTACTGCTTTTTGTTAGGATCGTATTCTCCGACGATCTCGATATCAACACCCATACCACCAAGATTTTCCTTTACGTTTTTTATCATATCTTTGATCTGATAAAAAAGTGTAGGGGATATCTTCTCTAGATATTCAAAAGGAATTCCTTTTGATGCCAGACCAGATGCAATATCTTCTCCAGCACGGCCAAACAAAACATCACCAACAGTTTTGTCAGCTTCAGCGACAAAAATTGCACTAAAAGACTCCGCATTTAAATTGCCAAACTTCATAACCTGCAAAGTCACCGGGGTACCCCAATCACCAGAAACATTCGTCTGTTCCCGAAGTCTGATTGCAGGCGCAGTATCCCAGGATTCTCTCACGCCTCTCACTCCATGTGCCACCAGACTCAATGGGTCGTCCCAATCCAGTATTAATTCGTTTTTCCGTTCGGTTTTTTGATTAGCTTTTTCAATGATAACTTTGAATTCATTTATCAATCTCATTAAATCTTCATTAGTCAGATCTTTCCATTTTGCTGACCTTTTTAGTCCTTGCGAACACTGTTGCTTAAATTCATCAATTTTTTTAGAAAATTCTGTTTCGTCAATATTGAACACAACATTCCCGAAGGTCGTCAAGAACATTCGATAGCTATCCAGAGTAAAATGGACCTGTTCAGGAGTATTGCCTGACTTATTCAGCATCGCAATATCATCGAAGCCTACATTGATGATCGTACCTAAAATACCCGGCATTGAAAAATATGATCCACTTCTTACAGATATTACGAGCTCTCGAGCCTTTGAGATATCAAATTTAAAGCTACTTCTGCGATCTTGTATTAAATTCCATTGTTCTTCAGTTAATTTTTCTTTCTTAAATGGGAATAACTGCGAAGTCTTTTCTTCCAGTTTTAACAGATGCTCAATAAGTTCATTCTTTAGAAGATTATGATTTTGGGGGTCCAGCAACTCACGCCGGGAAGCAAAAAAATTAGTGCTCAAGTTAATAAATGGAGGCACATTAAGCCCATTTTCCAGAGAGTGAAAAAGGTTATTCGCCTTAGTCCCTCTACTGATTGGAGAGTCTTCACGCCCCGGACGAACTCCTTCGGGAAAAATCGCCATAGATTCGATACTCAAATTGTTTCCTCGAGCAGAGAGAATAATTTCGTTAAGCAACTCTTGCATATTGTTTATTTGCATTTCTAAAAGCGGGAGAGGATGGGCTGTGGCCCTGAAATCACCAATCATTTTCTCTTGAATATGGTGATAAAATAATGAGTTATCAATAGTTTTAAGATCGTTAACGCCGTAATCTAAATTATCCTTTCCAAGTATTTTCGCTACTTTTGAAGGGAGGTCTGCAAACGTTCCGGCTAAAAACGAATCAATATTATAGAGTTCCCGATTAGAAAGCATACGAACAATATCCCGAAGCTGAGAAACCGTTAATTGATCTTTTTTCAAAATATCAATTGCATCAATAAAAACCTGAGATGGTGCAAGTCCCTCATCGGAGGCATGAACCATTATGTCAGCAAGACATTTCATATTCTCTCTTAATAAAGGTAATAAATTTATTTCCGGCTCTTTGATAAAAACCCCGAATGACTCTATGTCGTTCTTTGCAGTAATTTTCGCGACAGACTCTTCTAGTAATTTTCTCTCTAAGAGAGCTAATTGCCTATCATTATTATAAAGTTCGAATTTCCGTTCTTTGTAGACAGGCCAAAAACCGAACACCTGGAATTCCCAGTCTGTCATCGCAACATGCCGTTTCAAAAAAATATATTCATAAGGAGAAAGATTCTCATCGTAACGAAACAAATTAGTCGCAATACTTTCTCGCCTTTCTCTTACCATGCGCAATTGTGTACGCAAATCTGATTGCTGCCAAACAATCCAGTTTTCATTATTAAATTGTGATTTAATAAAGTCTTCGTTCGCTCTATATGTCCAATGATTAGCAAGTCCATTGGCAAGGTTAACCAATGCCTCTATTACTTTATGTGCCACCCCATTGTTTCCTGCCGCCAGCTTAATTTTCTCTTTTAGGTCCGGTTGCTCCGCAATATCTTGCCAGGCAACATTCGGGTAATAATCTTTGAACAGGTTTAATGCTGCTCCCCATTCTTTAAGTTTATTGCTATTTTGATTAAAAAAGTTCTCCAGGTCAGGTATAGCTTTTTCTCCTACACCTTTCATTAACTGCTTCAGCTCTTCTAATAGCTGTTCAGTGTTTTGCGATGATAACCCTTCAAGAATAGTTAAACAATACGGCAAGTCCACCTTTGATGGATATCGGTGTATTTTTATACGCAAATAGTGAATTAAAGTGTTTTCCTCAGAAAAATCTCCGTCCAAATCAGCTATCGTTTTCCTGATAAAATTCTCATGTTTATTCCATACTATGGAATGCGGGATGCTTTCAATAAGCTTGTGCGCGAGATACATTTTATATCCCAAATCTCGTTTCTTATGAAGAGCCAGCGAGTTTATAAAAAAACTAATATCTGTCTCAACAAAAGCACTCGGTGGTATTTCAATTAATTTGAGGTTAAGTGCAGTTATAAGAAAAACGTATATTGGCCTAAACAGATCCGGGTCATTGAGTGGAAATTTACCTTGAACTTTACTCTCATTATGCTCAAAGACATTCTCATCGGTAAAGGATACCATCTTAATTTGGAACCCATCAACGATTTTTGCTCCCCCTCGTAATTGCAGCTCCCGTTGGGCGACAACTTGCAATAAAGAACGAAAAATTTCATAACTAAAAGATATTTTAGAATTTAAGAGAAGTTCCATGAACTTTCCGATGAGATTTTTAGCATCTGGTTCTTGGAGCAATATCGAGATAATATCGTTCATCGAGACCTGGCTTGACTTACCAATACTTTGAACATTATCAATCGCCGTCTGAACTATAAGCTGAAAAAGTCTTTCCTCTTTTTCATAATCAGAGACTGCCCAGGCTACAATTGCTTCTATTCCCCATTTTTGAAAAAGATTTTCAAATGTACCCGGACTTATACCTTCAATAAAATCTTTAAAATTGTTAATACTAGCATTAACTTTGCTGAAATGTTTTATTTGCTGAATTCTTTGAATCTCGTAATGTTCAAACAATCTTTCTTTGATATCTTTAATATCGCTCATTTTTGGGGTCTCCCAATATATAACAGCGCTATCTTGTAGTATATGAGAATTATTTGTTTTCAATGTAATGATTTGGTTAAATATTTCTTCCAGTTCATTACCAAAAGAGCTATATTCCAACCCAACTTTTTCGGTTACTATGATTTTATCTTTTTTATTGCCGACAAGCTCAACATACCCTTTTTCCTCTAATTTCTTAAACAGTTCCGCTGAATATTTACTGGGAAAATCTTTTTTATTTAAAGGCTTTGTAGACATTTTCAGATAAGCTGACCGGAGAAACCCGCTTAGGTTAATGGTATTATTATTTAAAATACTGTTAAGTTCATGAAGGGCTTCATTATAATCAGAACCAAGTATATTAACTAACTCTTCTGCATTTACATTACCAAATATCTCGTCATGTTTGGCCGAAATAATGAGTTTCTGTTTATAGTCAGGTTCCAGTTTTATGCATTTATAGAAATATTGTTTCACTTCTTTCATGCTCCGTTGAAGAACATTCGCTGCCTCTTTCCTTACTATTTCTGACTCAAACCCATTCATGAACTGTAGTGCTAATTTAATCGCTTTCTCATTTCGCAATTGAAGTTTTGTAATGCATTCAAAGGCGTGTATACGAATAAACTCCGGCTGCTTACCTTTTTCTAATAACGGCAAATCAAGCTTGTATCTTTCATTAATTGTTTTAACATACTGGTTTATCAAAAGGAAATTGTTCGTCCCGATAAATTCGTCTTTTAACATTTTATTTAAGCCGGCAATTTTCTCTTTTAGTTCCTTCATCGGCACTGGATTATTCTTATCAAGTACTACCAGTAACTCATCGGCTAATCTCTTAGCCAGCTGATTTAATTCCTCATTAATAGTAGGCATCAAAATAGTTCTTACATGTTCGAGTAATCTTTCATAAACTTCTTTGCTCTCAAGTTCAATAGTCTTAATGAGACTCGTTAAGACTTCTAATCCCCTAGAAATACGGTCATAATCATCATTATAAGGTTTAAAAGGGAATATTAACTGCCCAGGTCTCTCAACTCGTTGTTCTAAAAGCCAGAACACAAGGCTTTCAAAATTATCTGCATGGTCAATAATCCCAGCATATATTTCTTCTAATCTATTATAAAATTTGCTATTCGTTTCAAGAGGAGCTTTTTTATTTATATCCAAAAATGATGTGAATTTTCGATTAAAGTCATAAATAAAAGGCTCCAGCTTGATAAGATTTTCTAAAGTCTTACTATCAAGATCTCTATAGTGCTTATCAACAAAAACATAAAAATCCTTTGCGTAGGATTGTTCTCCGAGTACCCTTATTTGATTCAACTTATTTAGATGAATTATTTTTTTCTTCATAATGTACGCTTTCTTTAATTATAATTCTCACATATTTAAGATGATAAAAAATGAATTTTACCAGATATTCATAGTTTTTATCGTAATATATTATTATAAATTTCATCAGGTAAATTTTTCAAAAAATTAAACAGGAGATTTATTCAGAATGTTTCTAGGCAATTGACGAACATTATTGAATATACTATACTTTTTCTTATTTTCCTTTTCGAATAAATATTTTTCGATTTAAATTATCTATAATAGATTTCATGGGAACCACAAACCACGTTTCAAACAAATATTTTGGCAATAAAAGAGGTGGGGATTATGAGAAGTGATATAGTAAAAAAAGGACCGGAGAAAGCTCCACACCGGTCACTTTTCTATGCTATGGGATATACAGATGAAGAGATCAGACGTCCTTTGATCGGGATAGCTAATTCAGCTAATGAAATCATTCCGGGGCACATTCATCTTGATAAAATCGTTGAGGCGGTAAAAACCGGCATCAGAATGGCTGGCGGAACGCCGGTAGAATTCTCAACAATCGGGGTTTGTGACGGGATCGCCATGGGTCATAAAGGGATGAAGTATTCCCTGGTATCCAGAGAAATCATTGCTGATTCTGTTGAGATCGTTGCTAACGCACATGCGTTCGATGCTATCGTATTGGTCCCGAACTGCGACAAGATTATTCCCGGCATGCTAATGGCAGCTGCAAGGGTAAATATTCCGGCCATAGTAATTTCCGGAGGACCTATGCTTGCCGGTAATTACAAAGGGAAAAACATAGGGCTTGATAACGTATTTGAAGCTGTCGGCGCACATAGCGTCGGGAAAATATCAGATACCGAACTTTGCGAAATAGAACAGAAAGCCTGTCCAGGATGCGGTTCTTGCTCGGGAATGTTTACTGCGAATTCCATGAATTGCCTCGTTGAATCTTTAGGAATAGCTCTTCCTGGTAATGGAACTATTCCGGCAGTCTATGCAGACCGAATTCGATTAGCAAAACACTCAGGCATGAAAATCATGGAACTTCTTGAAAAAAATATCAAGCCACGTGACATACTTACGAAAAAAGCTTTTCAAAACGCACTTACAGTAGATATGGCACTGGGTTGTTCTACAAATACTGCACTTCATTTGCCCGCGATAGCCCACGAAGCAGGAATAGAAATCTCGATGAAAGCCATTAACGAGGTAAGCGAAACTACCCCTCACCTTTGTTCTCTTAGTCCCGCAGGACATTACCATATACAAGATCTTGATACTGCCGGAGGCATCCCCGCATTAGTGAAAGAACTAAGCAGAAAAAACATCATTAACATTGACTGTTTGACCGTCACTGGGAAAACCATTGAGGAAAACATTTCCAACGTTAAAACATTAAATACAGATGTCATTAGACCGCTGGAAAATGCCTATCATCAAACAGGTGGACTGGTAGCTCTTTTCGGAAACCTTGCTCCCGACGGATCTGTGGTTAAGGCTGCAGCAGTAGATAATGCCATGCTTATACACGAAGGTCCGGCAAAAGTATTTAATTCCGAAGAGGAGGCAGTTAAAGCTATTCTCGACCGGAAAATAGTAAAAGGCGACGTTGTTATTATCCGTTATGAGGGACCAAAAGGTGGCCCTGGCATGCGCGAAATGCTCACGCCAACAGCAGTGATAGCAGGAATGGAACTCGACAAAGATGTTGCTTTAATAACCGACGGACGGTTCTCAGGCGCAACACGCGGGGCGTCGATTGGACATGTATCGCCGGAGGCCAAAGAAAATGGACCGATCGCGGCAATAAGAAACGGAGATATTATTTCTATTAATATCAAGGAAAAAACACTGAATGTTAAATTAAGTGATAGCGAAATACAAGAACGATTACAACAAGTACAGCATCCGGAATGTCCGATTAAAGACGGAGTTATCGGACGATATGCTTCTCTTGTTACCTCTGCGAACACAGGGGCTGTGCTACGACAACCATAAAGGGGATATTCGGTTATGAAATATAAGGGCGCAAAAATATTTATAGAATCATTAAAAGCGGAAAATGTTGAGCACATTTTCGGCTATCCCGGCGGGTCTGTACTTGAAATTTATGACGAATTATACGATAGCGATATAAAACACTACCTCGTCCGCCATGAACAGGCCGCTGCCCATGCAGCAGACGGCTATGCACGTTCCAGCGGCAAAGTAGGTGTCTGTCTGGCTACATCTGGTCCAGGTGCTACGAATTTAGTAACTGGAATAGCTACAGCATATATGGACTCTATCCCAATGGTGGCGTTTACCGGGCAAGTGGGCACTCCGTTTATTGGCAAAGACGCCTTTCAAGAAGCAGATATGACAGGGATTACACTCCCGATCACCAAGCATAACTATCTCGTAAAAGATGTAGAAGACCTTGCGCGTACAATAAAAGAAGCTTTTTATATTGCACGGTCAGGACGGCCCGGACCAGTGCTCGTTGACATACCGAAAGATGTCACGCTCCTGCAAGCTGATTACAACCCGGAGCCAGAGCCAAACATTCAAAGTTATAAACCTACTTATAAAGGAAATCCAAAGCAGATTAAAGACGCAATAGCGTTAATTCAATCTTCAAAAAAACCGGTCATACTTGCCGGAGGGGGAGTTATTGCTTCCGGGGCTTCAACGGAGCTATTAGAATTTGCCGAAATGATCCAAAGTCCTGTTGCCGTTACACTGATGGGCCTTGGCTCGTTCCCTGACACACATACATTAAGCCTTAAAATGCCAGGGATGCACGGAACAGCCTATGCGAATTATTCAATATACGAATCAGACCTTATCCTCGCAATTGGAATGAGATTTGATGATAGAATTACTGGAAAACTCTCTGAGTTTGGAAAACATGCGAAAATAATACACATTGATATCGATCCGGCAGAAATTGGAAAATGTGTACCGGTAAATGTTCCGATTGTCGGAGATATTAAATCAGTACTCCATGATTTAATATCCAAAATCAAAGAAGAAGCGCTTGATCTTACTGAAAACAAGAAAGACTGGCTAAGCCATGTTAGCGGACTAAAAATAAGTTATCCATTGGCTTACGAGTACAGTGCCGACGTTATTAAACCTCAATTTGTTGTTCAGGAGATAAACAAGCTAATAGATGACACCGCAATTATTACAACTGAAGTCGGAGAGAACCAGATGTGGGCGGCTCAATACATTGATTATACAAAGCCCAGGACCTTCGCATCATCAGGCGGGCTTGGAACAATGGGTTACGGATTCCCTGCTGCAATTGGAGCACAAGTTGCCAATCCCGGCAAATTAGTTATCGATATTGCGGGTGACGGCAGTATTCAAATGAACATACAAGAATTATCAACGGCAGCTTATTATAATTTGCCGGTAAAAATAATCATACTTAATAATCAGCATCTTGGCATGGTTCGTCAATGGCAACAGCTATTCTATAAAGAACGTTACTCATTTACCAACCTTGAAGGTATGCAGCCTGATTTTGTCAAACTGGCAGATGCCTACGGGATACTCGGCCTGTACTGTGACAAACCGTCAGAAGTTAGAAAAACGTTAGAAAAAGCTTTCTCCCATAACGGTCCGGTAATAGTAGACTTCAGGACGGCCAGAGGTGAAAATGTTTTCCCTATGGTACCAGCTGGCGGAGTATTGAACAAAATGATCTTAGAAGAAAGCAAGAAAGGGACATACCTATGAGACATGTACTTTCAATTTTAGTTGAAAACAGGCCCGGAGTTCTCGCGCGAGTAGCAGGATTGTTTAGCCGTAGAGGTTACAACATTGACAGCCTTGCAGTTGGGCCAACAACCGACACATCTATATCAAGGATGACAATCGTGGTAAAAGGCGATGATATAATTCTTGAACAGATTACCAAACAGCTCAATAAGCTCATAGACGTAATAAAGATTATCGATCTGACCGCAGCACAAGATTTCGTCGAAAGAGAGCTTGTCTTAATTAAAGTTTCGTCCAGTTCTCAATCTCGATCAGAAATATTAGAAATAGCAGACATTTTTAGGGCAAAAGTTGTTGATGTCGCTGCAAAATCGATTACACTTGAGACAACCGGCAGTGAAGGTAAAATCGAAGCACTGATAGATTTATTTAAAAAATTCGGTATCATTGAAATCGTCAGGACCGGAAAAATTGCTCTCAACAGAGGAATGAAGTAGCTATTATTAGCTTTATAAAAAAAAATGAAGGAGAGAAAAATTATGGCAGTTAAGATGTATTATGATCAAGACGCGAATTTGGATTTATTAAAAAACAAAACCGTAGCAATTATTGGTTTTGGAAGTCAAGGCCATGCCCATGCATTAAATTTAAAAGAAAGCGGAGTTAACGTAATCGTAGGATTGTCTCCTACCTCCCAATCTCGAGATAAAGCAACGTCCGCCGGACTTAAAGTTATGGATACTGATAAAGCTGCTGCGGCAGCGGACCTCATTATGATGCTTGTTCCGGATGAATCAGCAGCATCTATCTATAAGAACAGCATCGCTCCAAATCTAAAAGCTGGAAATATACTGGCTTTTGCTCATGGGTTTAATATCCATTATAACCAGATTGTCCCACCGAAAGATGTCGATGTAGTTATGGCTGCGCCAAAAGGACCAGGCCATTTAGTAAGAAGAGTATACACTGAAGGCGCTGGAGTCCCTTGCCTGATAGCTGTTTACCAGGATGCTTCAGGCAAAGCTAAGGATATCGCTCTCGCCTATGCAAAAGGAATTGGCGGTACTCGAGGCGGAGTATTAGAGACTTCGTTTAAAGAAGAAACAGAAACCGATCTTTTTGGAGAGCAGACAGTCCTATGCGGAGGAACAACAGCGTTAGTCCAAGCAGGGTTTGAAACATTAGTTGAAGCTGGATATCAACCTGAAATTGCTTACTTTGAATGCTTACACGAACTCAAGCTTATTGTCGATCTTATGTACGAAGGCGGCATGGCAAAAATGAGACATTCTATAAGTAATACAGCTGAATACGGCGATTTTACAGTTGGCCCTAAAATTATTACTGCTGACGTAAAAGCTCACATGAAAGAAGCCTTAACCCGAATTCAGAATGGCGAATTCGCAAAAGAATTCATCCTTGAAAATCTTGCAGGACAACCAGTCCTAAATGCTAAGAGAAGAATAGGCAAAGCACATCTTATTGAAGAGGTTGGAGAAAAACTTCGTTCAATGATGAGCTGGTTAAAAAAATAGATTTCATTAATAGTAATTTCGATAATACAGCTCTTCAAATTGAAGAGCTGTATTATCTATAAATAATATGAATATTGCTATGATGGTGATATTTCCATAAATTATTCATTCACAACTTTAAGTTCATAAAGCACAATGGAACAAGATTACTGCCCTCTATCAGGGAACAACTGAGAGTAATGGCCCAGAACCAGAATATAAACCGCTAAGCCCAAGTTCATTAGACATGACAAGACTCAATGGGATAACCCATCTAAAGTTGCACATAAATATGTGCATATGCACTAAATATCATGCACTTAACAACAAGTTACTAACTTGTCCTGGCCGTTCTAAGCCATTTGTTAATTAGTATCAAACACTCAAACGATCAAGCACTCCCGGTTGGCATCTAAACTGTTATGTAACATATTGATCACCAATACGATGAAAAGGGAAATAAACTATGGCAAAGAAAATTCTTTTGATCGACGATTCCCCATATATTCTAAGATTTATAGGGAGCAGTCTACAAAATAACGGATATGAAGTCCTTACCGCAGAAAATGCTTATGACGGTATTGAAAGAGCCATTAAAGCAATTCCTGACTTGATAATAATGGATCTTAAAATGCCAAACGGGAATGGTATTGACGCCTGCATATCAATAAGAACGGCACCAGAAACGTGTCATATTCCGATTATTCTCGCATCTGCTCATATAAACGAGTTAGTCATAAAAGATATACATCTATGGGGAATAAACGACTATATCCGAAAACCATTCACACCTCATTCCTTAACAGAAAAAATTGTCGCACTTATGAGATAAATCAATGACGTCACCCGCCATGCTCCTAAGCAAAAGCTGCTGTTTGCGTTTGTAATTTTCAGGCAAATAGTGTATAGTATTTGTGCTTATAATAAGATAATTGCTTTCAGAGAATTCTGAATATGCATATCGACCCTCTCAAATTTAGGTAACTTGATTTAAAAGAATTTCTTGTTTAATATATTACTACTGATTATTTGACAGAATGGAGCTTTTACCATGGGAATGACCATCACAGAAAAAATACTAGCGAAAGCTGCGGGAAAGCCATCTGTGATTCCTGGTGAAAATGTATGGGTCAATGTACACGTACTCATGACCCATGATGTTTGTGGTCCAGGAACAATTGGCATATTTGAAGAAAAATTCGGGAAAACCACTCCCGTTTTTGACAAAGAAAACGTGATTATCATCCCTGACCATTATATTTTCACCAAAGATGAAAAATCTCTGAGAAATATTGACATACTTCGTGATTTTGTTAAAAGACAAAAAATAAAACATTTTTACGACCCTGGAACAAACAGCTACAGTGGAGTGTGTCACGTTACCCTCCCTGAAGAAGGTCACGTAAGACCCGGCGAAGTTATACTGGGAACTGATTCTCACACCTGTACGCATGGTGCTCTTGGAGCTTTTGCTACTGGAGTGGGAAATACTGACGCAGCGTTTACTTTGGGTACGGGAAAAACCTGGCTCAAAGTCCCACAATCGATCAAGTTTATCCTCAACGGCAAAATGCCAAAAAATCTCATGGCAAAAGACTTAATCCTCCATATTATCGGTGATATCGGTGTTGATGGGGCTACCTACAAAGCAATGGAATTCGAAGGAGAAACCATCGAAAACCTCTCTATCGACGAACGAATGACGATATGCAACATGGCAATTGAAGCTGGCGGAAAAAATGGAATTATCGCTCCGGACATCAAAACCATAGAATACATTAAAACAAAAACAAATGCTCCGTTTACGGCATATAAAAGTGATCCTGATGCACAGTACAGCATGGTAAAAGTATATGATGTCTCAAAACTTGAGCCCTGCGTTGCAGCACCGCACTCTCCTGATAAAAAGATATTAGTTAATAACTGTAAAGATGTTAAAATAACCAGAGCATACATAGGTTCTTGCACCGGCGGTAAGATCACAGATTTCATTGCCGCCGCATCTATTTTAAATAACAAAAAAGTAGCAATAGAGACCTATGTAATACCCTCGACAATAAAAGTTGAACAACAAATGAACAGCGTTAAAATTGCCGGCAGAAACCTTATGGAAATATTTAAAGAAGCCGGCTGCCTGATTGGTCCGGCATCTTGTGCTGCATGTTTAGGCGGACCGGTTGATACATTTGGAAGAACGCAGTCAGATGAAGTTGTCATCTCGACGACGAATAGGAATTTCCCTGGAAGAATGGGGTCAAAAGATTCCTCAGTTTATCTGGCTTCTCCATATACGGTGGCGGCAACAGCACTAAACGGATACATTACCGATCCGATTAAATATTTGTAGATTATTAAAGATAATTGAACGATTCTCTGGATTACTTTTATGAAGAATCCCTGATACGGAGGAACCAAATGAAATCAACAATTAAAGGTAAGGTTTTTATTCTAGGTGATGATATCGATACCGACCAAATCATTCCTGCTAATTATTTAAGCTATAATCCATCGATTCCTGAAGAGCGTAAATATTTTGGAAAGTTCGCACTGAGTGGTGTGCCAAGTGACCAGTCAGGATTACCAGAAGGAAATGTACCATTTATTAAAGAAGGTTTTTCCTCTGAATACAAAATAATTATTGGGGGTAAGAACTTCGGCTGCGGATCAAGCCGAGAACATGCCCCGCTTGCCATAAGAGAAGCCGGCGTTGAAGTAGTAATAGCCAACTTTTATGCTCGTATATTCTACAGAAATTCTATTAATGGCGGCTACCTTGTTCCGATTGAAACCGATCACGACTTAAAATCCGAGTTCAAAACCGGAGATTTGGCTGAAATCGACTTAGAAAAAAACACGATAACAAGACAATCAGACAATAAAATTTTCCAACTTAATTCTCTTGGCGATGTTATCGGGATAATCGAGGCCGGAGATATTTTTGAATACGCTAAAAAAGAAAACATATAAAACAAACTTTCTCGAAGGAGCCCGTGGATGAATATAAAGCTATGTGTATTACCAGGCGATGGAATCGGACCTGAAATTATAAAACAAGCATTAAAAGTGCTTAAGAAAATTGAGATTCAATACAAGCATACCTTCACAACGACAAATGCCCTGATTGGTGGTGCGGCAATTGATGCTTTCAATACTCCACTCCCTCAAGAAACTATCGAGAAATGCAAAAAATCAGATGCAGTCCTCCTTGGTGCTGTAGGTGGTCCGAAATGGGACTCTATTGAAAAATCAATTCGTCCTGAACGAGGACTTCTTGGAATAAGAAAAGAATTAGATGTATTTGCAAACTTGCGTCCGGCCTTTCTTTTTGAAGAACTTAAAACAGCATCCTACTTAAAACCTGAAGTCATCGGAAAAGGCATCGATATTATGGTAGTACGAGAGCTCACAAGCGGTGTTTATTTCGGGGTCCCTAAGGGTGAAGAAATCCGGAATGGCGAAAGAGTTGCCTATAATACAATGATGTACTCAGAAAGCGAAATACGCCGAGTAACTAAGCTATCTTTCGAAATAGCCATGCAACGAGGGAAAAAACTATGCTCTGTTGATAAAGCAAATGTGCTCGATGTTTCTCAATTATGGAGAGACGTCGTGATAGAAGTCTCAAAAAACTATCCTGCAGTTGAGTTATCGCACATGTATGTCGATAATGCAGCAATGCAACTTGTCAGAAATCCAGGACAGTTCGATGTTATTGTTACTTCGAACCTGTTTGGAGACATTCTCTCCGACGAGGCTTCGATGATCACCGGTTCTATCGGAATGCTTCCATCGGCCTCACTTGGCAATAGCAAACCTGCTCTCTATGAACCGATTCACGGATCAGCACCCGATATAGCCGGGCAAGACAAAGCCAATCCGTTAGCGACCATTCTTTCTGTGGCAATGATGCTCAGATATTCCTTTACGCTGGAAACAGAGGCAAAACATATCGAAAAGGCAATTACCAATGTACTGGCACAAGGCTACCGGACAGGGGATATCATGGAAACAGGCAAAAAGCTTGTCGGATGTGAAGAAATGGGAAATCTTGTAGCCGAAAACATTTAAGGAAGTCTATTCCTTCTTAGGCTAGTAATCGAGCAGGAGGCAGGTGATTAGTTCACCTGCCGACATCTCAACCTCCGTATGGGACTTTCACCAACAAAAAAGCGCCCATGCTGGGCGCAACAAAAAACCCCTGCAGCAAGCTGACAGGGGTTTTTAATTTTATAGCCATATTTCCAATAAATTAGCCTGGGCCAATGAAGCTTTAAGCAGATTTATCGATATTTTTATCTTGTTCAGAAGACTTACCAATATCATAATATTTCTCTAAAAACCTAGTTGACATAGCATTGTAGTTTACTTGCTGACCTAAAAGGTCATTCTGATCTGAAAGGTTAAAAGATGGCTGTAACGAACTTACGGGATTCTGTGAAAGCAACAGCCCTGATTGATTATATGTTACGTTGTTTGCCTTCATGTCCCAATAATTTACTGCGTTTTTTTCAACGGCTTCGTTCATCTTAGCAGGATCAAGAGGTTTATTCTTAAGAGATGAGTTAAAAAATACCTGATCGTTAGATAAGCCGGTAAATCCGGCATTAGTATTTCCTAATGTCGGGTTTAAAAAATATTCATTTGCGGGTCCTGATATATCCATCGAGGTTCATCTCCTTTTTAATATTATCGATAAACTTTTAGAAATGTTTATATTTATTTTTAGGCAAGCAAAATAACCCAAATTTATACAATCAATATAGCCAATATTTCTATCTGTTCACTGCTTACTTATTTTTCAGAACTTTCTTTTATTTTATACACAAGTTTGTTATAATTTACACAATTTAAAAGATGGTTCTGATTGTTATAAAGTGTCATAGTTCTTTGCTGTAAACTTATTTATTCTATTGGCTATTTTATACTAATCATCTATCATAGTGAAATGAACTATCTGAGGATTTATGCTAACTGATTGGGGAATAATAATGGGCAATAAAGTTTATCTATTTGATACAACCTTACGCGACGGAGAACAAGGGAAAGGAATTTCTTTTACTATCGACGATAAAATTAAAATTGCCAAGCTGCTGGACAGCATAGAGATTGATTATATCGAAGGTGGCTGGCCTGCGTCAAATCCCAAAGCAGCACAATTCTTTCAAGCGATGCAGCATATAAAACTGCATCATTCGAAACTCGTAGCTTTCGGCAGCACACGAAGGGCGAAAAACCCGGCTGCAAGTGACCCAAACCTTAAAGCAATTGTTAACGCGAAGGTTCCGGCGGCGGCTATCTTCGGCAAAACATGGGACCTTCACGCAACAGAAATCCTTAAGATATCGCTAGACGAAAACCTCGAATTGATTTATGACTCGATCAAGTTTCTGAAAGATGCCAGAATGGAAGTCTTTTTTGATGCCGAACATTTTTTTGATGGTTATAAAAAAAATCCTGCATATGCCCTCCAAGCGATAGGAGCAGCACAGCAAGCAGGCGCGGACGTATTAGTGCTTTGCGATACAAACGGAGGAACCTTACCGTTTGAAATTGCGAAAATTATTGAAGAAATTAAACCCCAGATTAAAACTCCGATTGGGATACATGCGCATAATGATTCAGAGTTAGCCGTTGCAAACTCAATTACGGCAATACAGCATGGCGCAATCCAAGTTCAAGGAACTTTCAATGGATATGGAGAGCGTTGCGGCAATGCCAACCTATGTTCGATCATACCTATTTTAAAAATAAAAATGGGTATTGACTGTATAAATGGCAACAACCTTACTCAGCTAACAAGGCTTTCACATCATATCTCTGAAATTGCAAACCTGGTACCAAATGACAGCCTTCCCTTTGTCGGAAAAAATTCGTTTGCACATAAAGCCGGGATACACGTCGATGCAGTCCTGAAAAACCCTGAATCTTATGAACATATGGACCCACGTCTGGTAGGCAACAAGCAGGATGTCACGATCTCTGAACTGGCTGGCATCAGCAACTTAGTCTATAAAGCTCAAGCATTGGGCATTGAGATCGACAAAAACAATCCGCAGATCAAAGAACTCATAAAGCAGATCAAAGAAATGGAAAATAAAGGGTATACCTTTGAAGAAGGAGAAGCCTCATTTGAGCTTTTACTTCGAAGATCATTTGGACTATATAAGAGGTTTTTTACATTAGAAGGGTTTCGGGTAATCGATGAAAAACGGAACCATGATGATGCAGTAATAGTTGAAGCGACTATAAAGATTAGCTTTAATGACAAAATCTATCATACTGCCGCCGAAGGTAACGGACCGGTAAGCGCTTTAGATAACGCACTGCGTAAAGCACTTGAATCGATCTACCCTTCATTAAAAACTCTCCATCTTACAGACTACAAGGTCCGTGTGCTCGATAGCGCTGAAGGCACAGGCGCACTGGTAAGAGTGTTGATAGAATCGACAGACGGAAGCGATTCCTGGGGCACCGTCGGAGTAGGAACAAACCTCATAGAAGCCAGTTGGAATGCATTAATTGATAGTATAGAATATAAACTGCTGAAGGATGAGAAAAATGGGAAACAGACCGGTAACAACTAAAATCGATGAAAAAGGCCACCTTGAAATTGGCGGTTGCGATCTTTCGGAACTCGTTAAAAAGTATCAATCTCCGCTCTGGGTCCTTGATAAAGAAACCATCTTGAATTTTTGCAACAGGTACAAAACTTCTTTCAGTAAATATTACGATAATTTCTTGCCGCTCTTTGCCAGTAAAGCATTGTGCACTATAGCGACAACGCAGATAATTGATAAGGAAGGCTTTGGATTTGATGTTGTTTCCGGAGGTGAACTCTATACAGTTTTGCGTGCCGGAGTTAATCCGGAGAAAATCTATTTTCATGGTAACAATAAAGCTGTAGATGAACTGGAATTGGCAATTGAATCAAATGTCGGACGAATAGTTGTTGATAATACATATGAACTCGAACGAATAGAACAGATTGCCGCAGCTAAAAATAAAACAGTCTCGATCCTGTTTCGAATAACACCGGAAGTTGACGCGCATACCCATGAATTTATCCAAACCGGACAGCTTGATTCGAAATTCGGTGTCAATAAACCCCAGGTTGTAAGTGTAATACGACAAGCTTTGACCTGTAAGCATATATCGATTGTCGGGATACATGCCCATATCGGATCACAAATTTTCGATGTCGAGCCATTTGAAGTGGCAACAAAAAAGCTTTGCGAATTAGCACTTGATATCAGGAATAATTGTGGACTTTCACTTCAGGAAATTAACGTTGGTGGCGGACTTGGCATCAAATACCTGAAGGAAGACGATCCTTCTGATATCGAACTTTTTGCCGAAACCATATGTAAAACCCTTCAGCAATTCTGTATAGAATATGCCTACCCGCTTCCTAAATTGATTATCGAACCCGGAAGGTCTACTATAGCAAATGCTGGAATTACACTGTACACAATCGGCTCCGTAAAAGACATACCCGGAATTAGAACTTACATTGCTATTGATGGCGGTATGGCAGATAATCCCAGACCATTAATGTATGATGCGAAATACGAAGCCGTAATAGCGAACAAAGCATCTTTGTCCGGAACAAATACCTATACTATTGCAGGAAAATTTTGCGAATCCGGTGATATAATAATAAAAAATATACTCTTACCAAAAGTGGAAATAGGGGATATTATATGTATCTTTACTACAGGTGCTTATAACTATTCTATGTCTTCGAATTATAATCGGTTCCGCAAACCGGCGATGGTACTTTTGGATAACGGGAACTGCACAGAAATCCTTAAACGCGAAACATATGAGGACATAATAAGGAATGATATCTATTTAAGTAAGGAATAATTAATGCCTAGTCACATCATTCAATTATTATTTAAACAGCACTATATAAGTCTTATTGATGTTATCGACATATTCTTCACATATCTGCTTATTTACTATACGCTTTTATGGCTTCAAAGAACAAGAGCGTTCCAACTGTTAAAAGGACTAGGCGTGTTGTTTGTCGTCTACGTACTTACTAATTTCATCGGGCTTTATACCATTGACTGGTTAATGCAGAAGTTGATCACCTTTTTCTTCATTGTGCTAATAGTTGTCTTTCAGCCGGAACTCCGAAGCGCCTTAGAGAAAATTGGAAGGCAGAGTTTCTTTTCCTCACTTTTCAAGGACGCCGAAAAGCCAAAAACCGGGTTTCTCCAGCAGATAATTAAGAGTGTCCATTATTTATCTGAAAACAAAAAAGGTGCACTCATCGTACTTGAGAGACTAACCGGTCTTAATGAGTATGTGGAATCAGGAGTGCTCATCGATGCCATCGTTTCTTCGGAACTGCTCACATCAATCTTTATATATAAAAACCCGATCCATGATGGTGCGGTTATCATACGTAACAACAGGCTAAGTGCTGCCGGTTGTTTATTACCGCTAACAGAAAGCAGAGTTCTCGACAAACGACTGGGAACCAGACATCGAGCAGCACTAGGACTTACCGAACAATCAGATGCGCTGGTTATCGTTGTTTCTGAAGAAACCGGAATTATTTCTATTGCGGAAAATGGTACGCTTACGAGGTACCTATCAAAAGAAACCTTAGAAGAAAGACTATTTTCCAGCTACAAAACAGCTGATCAAGAAAACCAAAAGCAGTTTTCTCGATTCTTTAAAAGATATTCTGTTACCTAACGACTGGGAGGCTACGATGGTTCGAATAACTATTTCTGATCTCAACAATTTAAAAGAAAAAAAACAAAAAATAGTAATGCTTACTGCTTACAATTATCCATTTGCAAAAATTATAGACAAGACGCCAACACATATTATTCTTGTTGGAGATTCGCTGGGGATGACTTCTCTGGGCTACGATTCAACAATTCCTGTTACGATGGAAGATATGTGTAGCGCTACAAGTGCTGTTGCCCGCGGCTCGGCCAGCAAGTTAATCGTTGCTGATATGCCCTTCTTATCTTACCAGACAAGTATCGAAACGGCTGTCGAAAATGCAGGGAGAATCATGAGAGCTGGCGCTCACGCGGTAAAGATCGAAGGGGCAGAACATATTCCCGCGATCCAGGCAATTATAAATGCCGGAATTCCTGTTATGGGTCATTTAGGATTCACGCCTCAATCGGTTAATAAACTTGGCGGTTTCAAAGTCCAGGGGACAACTGCCGAGGCAGTCAAAATACTGGTACAACATGCACAGATTTTGAAAGAGGCCGGAGTGTTCGCACTAGTATTAGAAATGGTCCCAGCGCAAGCAGCGCGCGAGCTCACGACCGCTATTGACATTGTTACCCTTGGCATCGGAGCAGGAATCCATGTCGACGGACAAGTGCTGGTAACAGATGATCTTATTGGGCTGTTCGATAAATTCAAACCGAAATTCGTTAAACAATACACCAATATCAGCAAAACAATTGAGGAGGCAATTACTACATTCAATAGCGAAGTTCAGGAAAATCAATTTCCAAATAACAAACATTCATATTGAAAATCCAGAGAATAAAAGTGCCATTAACGTGATATGGGCTAATTGTAAAAAACCCAGCTGGAGAATTAAATGATAGACAATATAATAGCCGCTTTTCGAGGCGATCCTGCGGCAAAAAACATTTTTGAAGTATTACTTTACCAAGGTATTCATGCAATCTGGCTTCACCGGATAGCTCATTTTCTCTGGAATTTAGGACTACCTTTTTTCCCCCGGTTAATATCACAAATCAGCAGATTCCTTACCGGTATCGAAATACATCCCGGCGCGAAGATCGGAAAGTATTTTTTTATTGACCATGGTATGGGCGTTGTTATCGGAGAGACTGCCGAAATAGGCGACAATGTTATCATTTACCATCAAGTAACCTTAGGGGGCACAGGTAAAGAAAAAGGCAAACGACATCCTACCGTCGGAAATAACGTAATAATTGGCGCCGGAGCGAAAGTCCTTGGAGCAATAAAAATAGGAAACAACTGTAAAATCGGCGCTGATGCCGTGGTGATTAAGGATGTCCCGAACAATTCAACCATTGTAGGTGATATAGGTAGAATTGTAAGTAAAAAAGATAAAAATCAACTACTCGACTTTGACCAGGCAAATCTTCCTGACCCGATAGCAAAAACATTCACGAGACTGATCCAGCGAATAACTAAGCTTGAGCACAAGATACGCGAACTGGAGGAAAAGTATGAAAAAAATCCTGATATACAACACACTCAAAGGTAAAAAAGAAGAATTTGTCCCGGCTACCCCTCCCCGGGTTTCAATGTACGTGTGCGGAGTTACCGTCTATGACTATTGCCACATTGGCCATGGCAGAGCCTATACCGTATTTGATACAATAAGACGATTCTTAGAATACACAGGCTATAACGTTATCTACATTCAGAACTTTACTGATATTGACGACAAAATAATTAAACGGGCAAAAGAACTTCAGTCGCAGTGGCAAGAAATATCAACAAAGTTTATCGATGAGTACTTTGTTGATATGGACAGCCTTAATATTCAGCGTGCAACTTCTTATCCCAAAGCCACAGAACATATCGAAGACATGATCGCAATGATTACAACGCTGGTTAATAAGCACTACGCTTACGAAATCGAGGGAAGTGTTTACTTTTCGGTCAGAAGCTTTCCTGAATACGGAAAACTCTCAGGAAGAAATCTGGAGGATATGCAAGCCGGCGCTCGAGTCGAAGTCGATACAAGGAAACAACATCCGATGGACTTTGCGTTATGGAAAAAAGCGGCGGATGATGAACCAGGATGGGCTAGCCCCTGGGGAAAAGGAAGGCCGGGGTGGCATATTGAGTGCTCAGCTATGTCGATTAAATATCTTGGACCAACCTTCGATATTCACGGGGGTGGAGCTGATCTTATTTTCCCTCACCATGAAAATGAAATTGCCCAGACAGAAGCCTGCTCGGGAAAGCCCTTCGCACGATATTGGGTCCATAACGGTTTCGTTAATATAAACAAAGAAAAAATGTCCAAGTCTCTAGGTAATTTCTTTACTATCCGGGAAGTGCTTAATGATTATAAACCGGAAGAACTACGCCTCTTTTATCTCATGACCCATTACCGGAAACCGATTAACTATAGCATTGAGTATCTTGATGACGCGAAAAAGGCACTCGAAAGACTTTATAACGCCCTATATTTAAAAGGCACTTCCCCGAAAGGGAATAATGAACTAACAACAATCGAGAAAAGCTTTGACGAAGCTATGTCTGATGACTTTAATACAGCACAAGCGCTCGGAGTTCTCTTTGAACTTGCCAAATATATAAACAAAGCGCTTGATACTGATGCCCAGTTACTGCTGAAAAAACTCGGGAATATTCTGGGAATACTTTATCAAGCGAAAGAAGAAAACGGAATTTTGGAAAAAGACATCCACATACTCATTGAAGAAAGAAACGCTGCCAGGAAAAACAAAAATTTTGCGCGAGCTGACGAAATCAGGATTGCGTTAGAAAAGCAAGGCATCATACTAGAAGATACCCCGCAGGGTGTTCGCTGGAAAAAGAAATAAGTACTGCAATAGTTTTCTCATAAGGCAGTGCGACATGGAAAGTAATAAAAAATGAAAACAGCTACACTACTAATCAACTGCCCGGATAAAACAGGAATTGTCGCAAAGATCTCTAATTTTCTGTTTATCAATAACTGCAACATAGTCGAATCAGACCAGTACTCAACCGGGCATGAAGGCGGGCATTTCTTTATGCGAGTCCAGTTCGCTTATAATGACGTGCACCTGGACAAAACCCTTATTTCTGAAAGAGCGGGTATAATAGCGACTGAGCTCAAAGCTCACTGGGAACTTTTCTTCGATGATGAAAAGAAAAAAGTCGGTATATTAGTTTCAAAACATGATCACTGTTTGCTCGATATCTTGTATCGATGGAGGACCGGAGAGTTATTTATTGATATCCCTCTCGTAATCAGCAATCACGACGAGGTACGACCGATAGTCGAAGCTTACGGCATACCCTATTACTTTATCCCAGTAAACCAGTACAAAGAAAACCAGGAAAAAGAAATACTTAACCTGGTGAAAACATCTACCGATGTCCTTGTTCTAGCAAGGTATATGCAGATACTAACAGATACATTCCTTGCGAACTATGGAAAAAAGATCATTAATATCCACCATAGTTTTTTGCCTTCTTTTAAGGGAGCTGAGCCGTATAAACAAGCTTGGGTAAAAGGTGTCAAAGTCATCGGAGCAACCGCCCATTATGTATCATCACAGCTTGATGAAGGTTCTATTATCGCTCAGGAAGTTATTACCGTAAGCCATAAGGACAATGTCATAAGGCTTACACAAAAAGGCCGGGATATCGAAAAACTGGTAATGGCCCAAGCATTGAGAGCGCATATCGACAACAAAATAATCGAACATGATAATAAAACAATTGTCTTCGATTAGCTCTAACCTGTTTCAGATACAAAATAACAATCAGTGCAAACAAAAAGGAGATCGAGATGAACATTGACAGACATCGGATTGAAAACGCAGTCAAAGAAATACTTGCTGCGATCGGAGAAGACGTTAATCGCCCCGAACTGCTCGATACCCCAGCACGTGTGGCCTATATGTATGAAGAGGTGTTCTCTTGCACACGAAAGGACCTCCATGATACGGTATCCGTGATCCTTGAACCACACGGAGAACAAATGATCGTTGTTAAAGATATTACCTTTTATTCAATGTGCGAACATCATCTTGTACCGTTTTTTGGCAAAGCCCACATCGTTTATATCCCGAAAGAGAATAGAATTACCGGTTTCTCGAAACTGTGCACTCTGGTAGAATCCGCAGCAAAACGTCCACAGCTTCAAGAAAGAATGACAACACAAATCGCCGATGTATTAATGAATGTGCTTGAACCACAAGGTGTCATGGTCGTCATTGAAGCAGAACATCTCTGCATGAGTATGCGCGGAGTTAAAAAACCAGGAACAAAAACAACAACCTCAGCAATCCGCGGATTATTCTACGAAGATGCCTCTGCACGAGCAGAAGCGTTAACATTGATTAAGTAATTGTCAGGGCGTAATTAATCACGCCCGTAATGATATTCCGGCTTAATAGGGCACTGCGTGCTGTGCCCCTACGGTTATTGTATAATATAACAAAAAGTGGTTGCGACTGTAACAGAAGCAACCACTTTTTTTGATAAAATTATTCCCTATTTATAAGAAATACTCGTCAGTTTATCATCATCCCATGAATACTGAATTTTTGATCGTTTCTCTGCCCATTTTCTTTCAAGCGCAGAACCTACAATCAGCGGTAATGAAACCGATGGCTCTACAAAAGCCATAGCCCGGTACGCCTTGGTATTGATTTTTCCCCAGCTGGTCGCTTCATCAAGCGTGCTTCCTGACAAGCCACCCCAATGAGGAACGTCTGTCGTTACCTGAAGCGCATATTTATGTCCGCCGGTTTCCATGCCGAAGATATATGCCATTACAACAGAGTCATTAATATAATTCTTCGGAACACCGCCGGCGACATAAAAAGCTGATGTGCGTTTAGAATTAACAACTATCTGGGTAAGTTCGTAATTATCTCGAATAGAATCGATCGACATATGAGGTCTATTTTCTTTTCTCATTCGATAATAGTGGTCGGTAAGCCCGATACCTATACTGGAGTCATTGATTGCCGGCGCAAAAACCGGAATACCTTTCTCGTAGGCAGCTCGCAAGATCGAACCATTATCTTCAACAATACTTCCTAATTTATGTAAAAACTCTCTTGTTGAATATGGTCTTGGCTCAAGGGTATCGGCAAAATGACCTAGCCATATATCAGTTTTCCAGAACTTCTCTTCATCAACGTAGGTATCGTAGATCCTATCAATAAGCAAATCTCTTAATACCGTGTCATCAGCTTCAGGGCTACCAATAAAATGTCTTCCCCCGGTTGCCTGATAAAAATCCTGGTAAAGAATCGCACCGGTCGAAACAACAACATCGACGAGACCGAACATAATCATATCGCGAATAACTTTTCGCAGGCCTGCGGCAATAAGCGGTCCGGCGATGCCTAGCATTATTGTCGGTCGCTCTTCGTCTTGAAGCATAGATTGAAAAACCTCTGTGCATTTCCCGATATTACGAGCTTGTATAGACATCTTGCCATAACTTTCAACAAGCTGAGCAATTGTGGTCGGTTTTTCTAAATCAATAAATTCTACCTGTTGAGAAAGAATCTCTTTTTTCTTATCTATATATTCTTGATCAGTTATTTCTAATTTATAAGTTTCACCCTGATTTTCTGACATATACATGAATACGATCCTCCTCTAAAAATATAGGTAAAACTATAACATTTTTATTTAAAATAGTGAACACTACGGGACCAAACCGAATATCGTCGAGAGAGTAGTAAAAAAGAAGCAATACTGTTATAATTCCCTCAAAAGCCTTTAACTAAAAGCTTTACCTTAGAGGTGATATTATGAAAAGAATTATCATTTACGTTATTTCTCTTATATTATTGATTGCCGCGGCTTTATTTTCTATTCAGCATTTTTTGACTCCGCAAGCCAAGCAAACAAAATCAGGGAAAATTATAGTGTACAGCACAGTTTTCCCGATAGCCGACATGGTAAAAAACATCGGCGGCAACCGGGTAAAAGTGTACACGATACTTCCGCCGGGAGCCAGTCCGCACACATTCGAACCGACCCCCAGGGATGTAGGAAATCTCCATAAAGCAGATATTATTTTCAAAGTCGGGTTTGGCCTGGAGTTCTGGATTGATAAGTTTATTAGGAACATCAAACCTGAGCCGGTGATTATCACATTATCTCAAGGAATTAGGCCTATTGCAGAGGCAGCTGAGCATGAAGAAGAATCAAGCCCATCTATAAACGCAACCCCATCGACCTCAAATGAAAACGCTTCGACTTCCGAAGACATAAATTTATCGGAAATGACCACGCAGTCAGTTACCCCGACCCAAAACGATTATTATCTGAATGAAGAAGAGTTTTCATCACGCTCGTTGAACGAAATTACAGAAACACCGAACAATACTCCAGTGGTCAATGCCAACCCTCATACGTGGCTCGATCCGATTAACGCTATCCATATGTGTGAGCTTATTACCAATACTTTAAGCGAATATGACCCTGAACATAGAGATTACTACGAAGCTAATTTCCTCAATTATCAGGCAGAACTCAGAAAGCTCGATCTAGATATCAGAACGACACTTTCACGCTATAAACAATTAAAATATGTAACTTTTCATCCAGCTTGGGACTATTTTGACCGCAGATATGGGACAAAACGTGTTGCAGTAATTGAAGAAGCTACGGGAAAAGAGCCAACCCCAACCCGGATAAGAAAAGCAATCGAAGCAGTAAAAATATACAACATCAGAGTTATTTTTGCCGAACCGCAGCTTAACCCTAAAGTAGCAAAAGCGATTGCAGAAGAGACTCACGCCAGAGTAATACTTATTGACCCATTTGGGAGCGAGAAGTATAAAGATAGAAATAGTTACATCAAATTAATGAACTATAATTTGCAGAAGATGAAAGAAGCATTTAGATAGTAAATGGCATCCGCGATGTACACGACGAAAGAAACTACCTATGTATGCTTTAGAGTTAGAAAACGTTAATTATACTATAAATAACGTTGAGATCCTAAAAGATGTAAATTTAAAACTGAATGAAGGGGTCTTCCTGGGAGTTGTCGGTCCAAATGGCGCGGGGAAAACCACCTTTCTTAAAATTATACTGGGACTTCTTAAACCTTCACGCGGATCAGTCAAAATCTTTGAAGCACCTGCACATGGGACAAAAACCAACATAGGGTATCTTCCTCAACGCAAACAGTTTGATATCAATTTCCCGGCAACTGCATTTGATGTTGTCATGATGGGCCGATATAAACTTATTGGGCTCTTTAATAAGCCTCGCCAAATTGACCGGGATATGGTCATTCGCTATCTAAATATTGTCGGAATGTTCGACTTCAAAGATACTCAATTTGTTAAACTGTCAGGAGGACAGCAGCAACGGGTGCTCATTGCCCGAAGCCTGGTATCAGAACCAAAACTCGTCATCCTTGACGAGCCTTCCACCGGAATAGATGTTGTTGCCCAAGAATATCTCTATCATTTCATTAAACACCTAAAGCATGAGCTCAGCCTTACGGTAATAATGGTAACACATGATATTGGAACAATAACGTCTTATGTCGATGAAGTCGCTTGTATGAACAAAACAATTTATGTCCACGACAAACCGGAGAAATCACTTACCCGCGATATCCTGGCAAAAGTATATGGTGAAAATATAAATATGATCGAGCATAACGAATTCTGCATGGATTGCAATAACTTTAGAAAAGGAAAATAACGTGGACTTTCTCCAGATGGACTTCATGCAAAATGCCTTGATCGCCGGCATTATTTTGAGCTTTCTTACCGGAATTATTTCTATTTTTATTATCCTGCGTAAACTCGCTTTTATCGGAGTCGGCATATCACATGCCGCTTTTGGCGGAGTAGCTCTCGGCATTTATCTTGGAATCAATCCTACGCTATCCGGAATTGTCTTCTCAATCTTTGTTGCCTTGGCAATCGGGTATGTCAGCAAAAGAGGTCGAATCAAAGAAGATACTTCAATAGGGATTTTCTTTACCTCGGCTATGGCCTTAGGGGTCATACTTATCGGAATATCACGTCAATATAACGTTGATGTCTTCGGCTATCTTTTCGGTAATATACTGGCTATATCCCGTTCTGATATCTATATCATTGCCATATTAGGAATTATTGTTACGGCAATTCTTATAACATTATCGAAAGAACTCTTATTTATAAGCTTTGATGAAGAAGTTGCCAAAGTCGACGGAATCCCAGTTAACTTTTTAAATTATCTCTTTCTCGTTATTCTAGCGATAACAGTTGTCATAGGAACTAAAATCATTGGGCTGACGCTCATATCAGCCCTCCTTATAATCCCTGGAGCAACGGCGATTTTCTTGTCAGCGAAATTTTTTAAAATGGTGACCATTGCAATTACTTCCAGCATAATATCTACCATTTGCGGGCTCATGATCTCATACTATTTAAATGTTGCTTCGGGGGCGACCATCGTCTTAACCGCCACAGCTATATTCTTCCTGGCTTTCTTCTATGCCAGCATTACCGAAAAAATCCAGAGTCATTAATATGGGCTCACCTACTATTCGATTGAAACTTATCGGTTATCTTTATATGCTGCTATCGGTTTGTTCATTTTCTTTTATGGTAATTCTTACAAAATACCTTAACCTGATTTCAACCGTCTCTCCTGAAGAAATAACTTTTTTTCGATTTTTTATCAGCTTTACAGTCATAGTTTTTGTAAAATTTATTTTCAAGAAACCAACCAAAACGAATAACCTGCGATACCTTATCGAGAGAGGAGTGTCGAACTTCCTGGCGGTCCTCTTCTTATTTGTGGCTATATCGATGATATCGGCAACGAAGGCGAACCTTTATAACATGACCTACCCAATATTTGTTGCACTCATCGCCCATTTTTCAATTAATGAGAAGTTGACTAAGACTAGCCTTCTCTCGGTGATTATCGGGTTCATAGGCGTGCTTTTTGTCATTAAGCCCAATGAGTTTCAGAACCTACATGTCGGTGACGTAATAGGACTTCTGTCCGGAATTACTGCCGGATATGCAGTTGTATCATTGAAAAAAGCCAGCCTATCCGATGCCCCTTTTACAATTTTGTTCTACCATATGGGTATAGGATTCGTGCTTTCTTGCCTTTTAACGTTGCACAGCTTCGTAATCCCCAGCACTCGGATTGCTTTTCTCCTCATAATAAACGCAATTCTTTCCCTTCTAGGCCAATATTTCTTAACGTATGCTTATGCATACGTAACCGCGGTAGAAGGTGCTGTTATTGCATCTGCACGCATATTTTTTGTCGCGTTTCTTGGAGTCCTCTTATTTAATGAATACGTTAGTATGTCATTAATAATCGGATCTTTACTGATAATAGCAAGCATTATAATCATTAACCCGGGGTTACACATTTCCAAAATAAAGAAATTGCCTAGTATATTCTAAGGATATATAATAGAGTGGCAATGATTGAAAAGGGATTTCAATTCCACAATATTGTTGAATTCAAAATGATAGGTCCTGACCTTTGGAATCTGGTAAAAAATTCTGTCATGAAGCTGGAAGCGCAGTTTCATCCCCACCTTCAGCAAGATGAAGCCGAGTACAGCAGTACGTTTACAAACCCGGAATCGATCTCAGTCGGTGTTTTTGTCGAGACCGAACTTCTAGGCTACATTACAGGAGGTCCCCTTGAATACTATGATTCCCTTAAGGGAGTTAAGGATGATCCTAATTTTGGACTGAAGAACACGGTGTACATTGAGTCTGTTATCGTTGATGAACCATACAGGAACAGAGGTTATGGTAAAGAATTAAGAAGATTATTCAAAAACGAAGCAACTAAGAAAGGGTACGCCTATGTAACGGCACATGAGATACAAGGTTTGCCTGGAAGAATAGGCCTTATTGAGTTACCGAACTGGTATGATACCGGAAAAATGTATATGTATTATCAGCAGAAACTAAAATAGTTTTCGAATTGATGAGGTACTAACGAGTTGTTTTGCATCCTGAGCGTTGCTTAACATAAGAAAAAGCTTAGCAATATCTTATAATATATTTATTTCTTACAAAGGAGAGTCACATGGCGTTAATAGAAACATTATGGCAAAAAGGAAAAGACTTCTTAGGAGTTGATTATCCTATCATAGCCGGAGGGATGACCTGGATAAGTAATTATGAACTTATCAAAGCAGTAAGTGATAATGGGGCGTTCCCTGTACTTGCCGGAGGGAATATGCCAGCCGACCTCTTCGAACAAGAAATTGATAAGTGCATAAGCAAGCTAATGCACCCATTTGCAGTCAACCTCGTTACCATCGCACCGAATTACAAACAACAATACGAAATACTGCTCTCAAAAAATGTTCCGTTTGTTATTTTTGCAGGTAATTTCCCCAAAAAGCATGACATTCAAGCGATGAAACAAACTGGCAAGAAAACAATAGCGTTTGCTTCAGAAAAATCGATTGCTGAACAGCAAATAAATTTTGGGATTGATGCATTGCTTTTGGAAGGCAGTGAAGCCGGGGGACATATCGGCCACGTTTCACTAACAATCCTTTTACAACAAGTATTGTTCGCAGTAAAAGATTTCCCGATATTTGTTGCCGGAGGTATCGCCTCCGGAAAAATGATTGCACATCTTTTGATGATGGGCGCGTATGGCTGTCAGCTCGGAACCCGCTTTGTCATGAGCGAAGAGTGTACGGCACATCCGAACTTTAAAAAAGCTTTCATTAAGGCCCGCGCACGACAAGCCATATCGACGCCGCAATATGATTCCAGACTTCCTGTGGTTGCAGTCCGGGCTATAAAGAACAAAGGGATGGAAAATTTCGGCAAATTGCAGCTCGACCTTCTGGAACAATTAAATGCCGGAAAAATCAGTCGGGAAAAAGCGCAATTCGAAGTTGAAAGCTACTGGATGGGGTCACTCAAAAAAGCTGTTGTTGATGGTGACATTGATTACGGATCACTGATGGCGGGGCAAAGCGTCGGTCTGATGGAAGACATCAAGCCGATGAAAGCAATTATTAGAGATCTGCTTGATGAAGCGGAAAACGAACTCAACAGAGTAAAAGGGCTGCTTAAATAGCGCCCATTTTTATGCATTTAAACATAATGCTCTTTTAGATATCCAGCATTTCCCAGGAGAGCTTATCGCCACGGGAACTGCCTACCTTCAACTTTTTTCCGATAACGTTTTTGTATTCACTGGCACGTATCCCGGTGGCCGGTCGCAGGAACCCGAGCATGGATTCTTTAATCAGAGTTCCTTTGGCAGCAGCGGCATTTAAATAAATACCACGTCTCGCCCCTGAAATCTCCTGAAGCTCATTCTCTACAGGTCGTTTCTCTCCTGAACCGAGCATCGTTTCAAGTTCTCTAATTTTGATTATCATTTCAGCGAATTCATTAACTTCAAGGGCAAATGGATGATCAGGCCCTTGCAGCTTTCTAGACAAAGTGACATGTTTCTCAATTATTTTGGCGCCTAGGGCAACTGCTCCCAACGGAGCCATATATCCCGGCGAATGATCCGAAAAGCCGATCACTGCCTCAGGGAAATTGATTCCTAACGTTTTGATTATTTCCAAATTAATATCTTGAGTACGCGGAGGATAATTCGCGATGCAATGCAAAAGGGCAATGTGCTTACTTCCAGCCTTTTTTAGGGTTGAGAATGCAGCAGTAGCTTCCTCTAACGTTGCAATCCCGGTTGAAAGGAAGACCGGTTTTCCAGTCGACGCAACTTTCTCCAGCAGCTTATAATAGGTCAGGTCTCCGGAAGCTATTTTGTATGCAGGAACGGATACCTCTTCCAGCCAATCAACTTTTTCTTCGTCAAAGGGGGTAGATAAAAACAGAATGTCCTTTACTTTACAATAGTCGGCTAATTCACGATGCCATTGCCGGGGCAAGGCAAGCCGGTCAAGCGCAGTATATGCCGGATGCTCCCGGACAACTAACGTCTCCGCTGAGAATGACTGGAACTTAACTGCATCAACCCCGATCTCGGCACAGTTATCAATCAGTTCCTTGGCTTGGTCAATCTTACAATCATGGTTTGATCCGATTTCAGCAATAAAAAAAGTGGGATGACCCTCCCCGATTATTTTGTTTCCTATTGCAATCTCCATTTGCTTCTCCTTACAATGTAATGTCCTAGATTTTTTTTAATAGCTCAACGGCTTTAACAGCGGCACTATCCCACGTCCAGTTCTGCTGTATCCACAAAGAATCTTCCGATCCTATTTTTTTTAATTCTTCCTGGTGCTCAAACGACCAGCGCATTTTTTTTCTTAATTCGCCTACCTCTAATTTAGCCCAGACCCCAAACTTCCCTTTTTCCGGGTAAAAGGTTTCGTCATAAATATCTTCGTATTCGTTAACGTCTATAATAAGCGGGTTATCGTGCCTTAAATATTCTGATTGTCCACTATAATTCGTGGTAATTACCGGAACCCCGCAGGCCATGGCCTCGATAATGGGTAGCCCCCAGCCTTCAGCTTTGGAGGGCGCAATAAGAACATTACTCGATCGATACAGAGGGGCAACAGCTTCATGATCATTAAAAGGGTTCATTATCACGATATCCGGATGAGGCTTTTCCAGGTATTTATTTAAAGTTGCGCGGTCATTCAAAGATAATCTTTTTATGTTATGACACAGAAGGACCAACTGCACCGGGTCATCAGGCCTAAACTCGGTACAATAGGCTTCAAGCACTTCCATTTGGCTTTTGCGTTTTTCGAATTTGCCTACCATCAGGAACTTAAAGCGGCCATTATCAAAATCAGAATAATGAGGGCCCTGCGAATTAAAAAAATGAGGATCAACACCTAAAGGGACAATGCGGACTTTCGCCTCTGGTATGCCATTCTCCAGTAAAACATTTGCGGCCCAGCGTGACGGGGCCCATACCTGATGAAGCTGCTTAAGCTGCCAAATCCAATCTTGCGGCAGGCGCGTGTTTTCGAAAACGACAAACCCTATTCGATGCGATCCGCAGAATTTTTGCATATCATTTCCATAGGCAATGCAGAGGGCCGGATCGTTAAAATCGATCTCGAATGAACCTTTCTTTTCCAGCTCAAATATATGCGGAGGCATCACCTCCTGATCATTGTAAATAAGGCTTACCATCCGAACATCAATATATTTACTTAACGAATAAAAAAAGTTCCTGGACTGTTCGGCAAATCCTCTAATGCTGTATAAATAGCCATAACAATTTAATCGCATAAAAAAATTATATCATATCGACAGGTGTAAGTATTCAAGAGTAAGACCAGAGAGTTAGCCCAGGGCAGTCAGTATCTCCATGGCCTTGTCCGCAGCTTTGTCCCATGTCCAGTGTGATTGGACTGAAATCGCATCCTGTAATCCTAACCGGACAAGGTCATCTTTGTGTTCGTAGGCCCAGCGCATTTTCTCGCGAAGATCTTTAATATTAATCTTGGCCCATTTCCCATACCTGCCCTTTTCCGGGTAAACCCACGGGTCATAAATATCTTCAAACTCAGTAACCTGTAGCTGCAACGGATTCTCTTTTCTCACATAATCTGTCTGCCCACTATAATTGGTAGTAATTACCGGGGTACCGCACGCCATGGATTCTATAATATGAAGTCCCCAGCCTTCTGCCTTGGAGGTCGCCACCAGGACATTACATGAGCGGTAGAGATTAGCAACTGCGCGATGGTCATCAAAGGGTGTTATTATCGTTATTTCCGGATGGCGAAGGGTCACTGACTTCGCTATTCTTTCCTTGATATTCAGATGGCTTTCTTCGACGTTCAAGCTTAACAATAGCAATTGAACCGGCTCTTCAGGCTTGAACTCCTGAGAAAAAGCTTTCAAGACTTCTATCTGGCTTTTGCGTTCCATGAACCGCCCGACTACCAGAAACTTGAATTTGTCGCTTTTCAGTTCATAATACGAAGGGACGTTCGGATTAAAGATGGACGTATCTACTCCTTCAGGAACAACATGGACCTTCGATTCATCGATACCGTTCTCCTTCAAAACAGTGGCGCCCCACTGCGATGGAGTCCAAACCTGATCGAGCTGACGAAGCTGCCAGACCCAGTCACGAGGAAGTCTGGTGACCTCAAAAACCACGTAGCCGATTCTCACTGAGCCGCAGAATTTTTGCATTTCGTTTCCATAGGCGATGCAAATAGCCGGATCCTTGAAATCAATATCGAAGCGTCCCTTTTTTTCAAGGTCTTCAAGGGCGGCAGGCGTTTTCTCGTGGTGGACATTATGATAAAGCGAGACAACCCGAACATCGGCTTTTTTACTGAGCGCAAGAAAAAAGCTCCGACTGAAAATCGTATACCCTCTTATTTCATATAAATATCCAAAGCAGTTCACTTTCATGGGCTGGAATATAGCACACAACGTTATGGAGTTCTATAGTGGTCCGATGCTTCGCCTCATCCAGCGTAAGGGATCATCTGCTTTTCACCAGGGGAATTCCGCAGCTGCCTTCTCCATCGAAGACGGAGAAGGCTTAGATGTTTTCCTGAAAACCTTCTCCGCCCTCGGTGGAGAAGGTGCTGGTCGATTTGTTTATATGAGAAGGCTTCATCTTTTTCCAGCGGATGAGGCCGACCACGAGTCCCCGATGGGTCTAGGTTTTGAACGTCATCCCGAGAGTAAAACATTTTCGATGCTGTTCGGCTAGGATTTTCCTTAATTAGATGTATCTCCATAGATTCCTCGGGAATACTCGGAATGACGAGCACTAGAGGAAGACTCGCTGGTTACACTCCCTGATGACCAATCAAGTTGAAAAATACGGAGGGAAAGCATATAATCTTCTCATATGAAACTAAAATCAAAATATCTTAAAAGAATCAAAGAAATATACCAGAGATATCATCCTTTATCGATATATTTATATGGCAGCTATGCTTATGGAACCCCTACAAAAGATAGTGATATCGATTTGCTCGTCATTACTGATAAGGATGAAAAAGAAACATATAAAAATATTATGCATGATCTTTGGGATTTTGAAGTTCCTGTCGAGTTAGTTGTCTACAACGCCGAACATATTAAAGAAAAAATGGGCTGGAACCTTATGATAAAGCAAATCCTCAAGAAGGGTATATTAATCGATGGACAAGCAATTAGCTGAATGGCTATTCTACGTTGATTCAGACCTGAAATCCGCATTGATTATTCTTGAAAGCAGAGAAAATATTTATCACATCAGCATCTATCATGCGCATCAAGCTGTCGAAAAAGCGATGAAGGCTTTTCTGATAAGCAAAGGAGTTGAAGAACTCCCTAAAATACACAGTTTGCTTAAACTTTTTTCCATGATCCTAAAGTATGGTTTTGACGAAAACATGAAAACCGATATCATCGAGCTTGACAGCTACTACCCAAAAGTTAGGTATCCCTATGGAGATCAAATTAGCTACGACGATGCCCTTATTTGCTACAAAATCGCTGAGCAGATATGCAGCTCAATTATCACCAAAATAAACAATAAATAATTGATAATTATAGGAAAACCTTCTCCGCCCTCGATGGAGAAGGTGCTGGCCGGTTTGTTTTTATGAGAAGGCTCAATCTTTTTCCAGCGGATGAGGCCGACCACGAGTCCCCGATGGGTCTAGGTTTTGAACGTCATCCCGAGAGTAAAACATTTTCGATGCTGTTCGGCTAGGATTTTCCTTAATTAGATGTATCTCCATAGATTCCTCGGGAATACTCGGAATGACGAGCACCAGAGCAAGACTCCCCGGTTAATAACAAGTAAAATCGACGATGGATCATCCTGATATTCGTGGGTTGGTTACCACATGATACTTAATCCGTCGGGGACTATCTACAACTACGGACGTGGATTAGAACAAAGGCATACCACATAGGGGTGTCGTGATTTTCCCTACGTGTATATCCTCGCAGCACATTCTATTACGACCAAAATCTTGAATATCGTAAATTAGTCATGACCATATTACGACATGTCGTAAATTAGTCTGGTTTTTTTCCATTATTTTAGTATAATATTCTTATGAGAAGAATATATGAATCAATGATTAGAGATCAGTTTAATAACGATGATCAGATGGCTTTTGTTGTTGGACCCCGGCAGGTAGGAAAGACTACTACATGCAAAAGCCTGGTAGACAACTGTTTCTATTATAATTGGGATAATCAAAACCATAGGAAAATAATCCTGCGTGGCCCTGATGCAATTGCTGAAGAATTAGCACTTAACATATTAAGCGACAATAAAAAATGTATTATATTGGATGAAATTCATAAATATTCAAAATGGAAAACTTTTGTTAAAGGGCTGTATGATACATATAAGGATAGGGTCAGGATTGTGATAACCGGCAGCTCCCGGCTAGACGTATTCAAAAAAGGTGGAGATAGTCTGATGGGCAGATACTTCCTTTATAGGATGCACCCTCTTTCCATCGCAGAGCTTTCAACTCACACTATCCCTGAACAAGAAATCCGTACACCCGGGTACATTGGCCCGGAAGATTTTGAAAACCTCTTTACCAATGGCGGATTCCCTGAACCATTTATCAAAAACAACTTAAGATTCACCACCAGGTGGAAAAGTTTAAGGAAACAACAATTTTTTAAAGAAGATATTAGAGACCTTACTAAAGTGCGAGAATTGGGACAGATTGAAATATTAGCAGATCTGATAAGATTACAATCCGGGCAGCTAACTAACTATAGCAATTTAGCAAACAAAATAAATGTTTCGGTTGATACAGTGACCCGTTGGATAAAAATACTTGAATCTCTATATTATTGTTTTTCGATAAAACCCTGGTCAAAAAATATTTCCAGATCGCTTATTAAAGAACCAAAGTTATATTTATGGGACTGGTCATGGATTGATAACAGAGGAAGCAGGATAGAAAATTTCGTAGCCTCTCATCTGCTTAAGGCCGTTCATTTTTGGACGGATATTGGTTTTGGAGATTATGACCTCTACTTTCTTCGGGATAAAGAAAAAAGGGAAGTGGATTTTATGGTTACAAAAAACAACAATCCCTGGTTTTTAGTAGAAGTTAAATCTGCGAGTAATAAATCTATAAGTAAAAATTTGGTATACTTTTACAACCAATTGAATGCACCCTATGCTTTTCAGGCATCCTTTGATATGGAATACATAGACAAAGATGTATTTTCTGTCAAAGGCCCGGTAATTGTCCCTTTACGGACGATGCTATCTCAACTTATATAAAATTCTGGAACCAGAATGTTTGCCAATTTTCCATTGGAACCGTGCAATTTAGAATATACAATTCTAATATGCACGGATTAGTTGATTTTGACTGTATCTCACCCGTTACGATCTAACGCGTTTTGATCATTCACCTCTACTTAAAAATAATGTTATAATAAAACATAATTTATGAAGAAAATATTTGGTCATATCTACTTATTTGATTTTTCCAGTCCTTTTTTGGGAAGAAGTGTTGCAGACAGGGAGTTTATAACGGCTCTGATTCGTTTCGGGTCGTTTGATGAATATCATTTCTTTTTTGAAAGCGAGACGATCCTAAAAGATTTTCAACGTCACTTCGCAGACACGATAGCATTCTACGCGCCAAACAAAGTCAAAACATTCCCGCTCTACAAGCTCGAGGAACAGCTGGCGACTACAACATATACAGTCTTTCACAGTTCCGACCCTCTCATTGAAAAACTCATCTATTTAAGAAGCAACTTCACGATAAAGGAACCGTTTGCAATCACGGGCTATACACATACACTCAGCTCAAGGAACCTCTCTCCCGGCTTCTTGCTTACACTTCTTCAGCAACCGCAATCCTGCGACGCAATTATCTGTTCAAGCAAATGCGGACAGAAAGTTATGGAAAATATCTTCGATACAATAAACAATTCATTCTCTCAAGCATTCCACCAGGATATTGATTACAAAGGGCAACTTCCGCATATACCTTTGGGGATAACAACTGAAAGTTACAACAAAGTCAGCAAAGACGAGGCGAGAAAAAAGCTGGGATTCCCTGCTGAAAACCAAATTATTCTCTCGATTGCGCGGCTCACTCCTTCATCAAAAATGGACTATTATCCAATATTGGATGTTTTTTCGCGTATACTTCACGAGTATCCAACAGCGCGACTGGTACTCGCCGGAGGACTGTCGGAGGAAAAAGAAAATTACCTCAAAGAACTGCAAGTGTATGCACAGCAAAAAGGTATCACTGACGAGATTATATTCTGTCCTAACTTCGAAGATAGTTATAAGCACCTGCTCTATAGCGCCGCAGATATTTTTATCAGCCCGAGTGATAATATGCAGGAGACGTTTGGCATTACGATCATTGAAGCACTTGCTTCCGGGCTCCCGGTCGTCTGCTCTGATTGGGACGGTTACAAAGAACTGGTGACTGACGGAGTGACCGGATATAGAGTCCCGACGATCATGCAAAAAAGTTATGACGCCATCGATAATCTCTCACTTTTCTCACTCAATCCTTCGTTTATCATTGCACAGTATACCGCCGTTAACCAGGACATCATGACAGAAAGATTACTCTCATTGATGAGCAATGACAGGCTACTTACAGAAATGGCAGAAAATGCAAAGAGATCAATAGTTTGCTACGATTGGTCGCAATTAATCCCCCAGTATGAATCGCTCTGGTCCTCACTAAAAACCGAGGCACTCCTACAGTACACACCGTCATCATTCTCTTTACATTTTTCTTTTTACAAACTTTTTTCACATTATCCGACCTATCATCTGGAAGATACCACCGTTCTTTCAATAACTGACGCGGGAGAAAATATACTCGCTAACCGGCAAGAACTCTCGATTAACCTGATCATCAAAAACTTCCTTGATTTCCATCTTCTCGGATCATTATTATCAAACTTAAAGGAAAAACCGCTTACAAATGCCGATCTTAAGGCAAGGCATAGGAACTATACGCAAGACTTGGTAGAAAGCCATATTTTGTGGCTTATTAAATATGGAGCAGTCGCTTATTATGAAAAAGATTTTCGGAACAATTTCGACATATGAATTTGACGGCGTTATTCTCGGGAGAAAAGAAGCCGACAAAAATTTCCTATATTCACTTCTCAGCTACAGTAGCTTCGATGAATTCCATATTTTCTTGCTTGAGCCTTCCCGCAAACAATATTTCATAGACCATACACGCACAATAGTCAAAGAATTCGGGCTTGAGAACAAGCTCAAGTTCTTTGATATTTATGATCTCGTTACCTGCATTAAGACCTGCAATTATACAGTATTTCATTGCAACCATCTCCAAATGGACAGTATTTTTGCTCTTCGCAATAACCTGCACCCGAAACCCTTATTCCCAATCACCGGATTCACGCACACGCTGATCAACTACCAACAATCGATCAATCTATTCCATAATCTCATCTACCGGCCCAAACCCTTTGATTGTATTATATGCAGCAGTACTGCGGGAGAACAAGTCATACAAAAAGCCTTCAATCATCTTTCGAACCAGTTTGGAAAAAGTTTTGGACAGGCTATCCCGTATGAAGGCAAAACACGAATTATCCCAATCGGAGTTGCTACTTCCCTACCAAGAATACCTGATGCAAAGATGCAATTGGGGCTACCGGAACAGACTAAAGTAATCCTTTGTCTGGGGAGAATATCTTTCCTCACGAAAATGGACCTCCAGCCGTTACTGCTGGTGTTCTCAAAAATTGCCAGGCTTCTTCCTGAGACCCTCTTGATTATAGCCGGAGGAATTGCCAAAGGCGATGAGGGTTGTCTTGATTACCTTAAAATACTGTCACTCCAATATGGTATCGAGAACAACATCATAGTAAAAACAAATGTATCCGATGATGAAAAACAATTACTCTACAGTGCGTCCGACATCTACGTAAGCCCCAGTGATCACACCCAGGAAACCTTCGGGGTCACCATTATTGAAGCGATGGCAGCGGGACTCCCGGTCGTCGCTACTGACTGGAATGGCTATAAAGATCTCATAGTCGAGGGAGAAACCGGATTTCGTATTCCTACCTATTGGACACAGGAAGATTATGAGTTCTGCAAAGCAATGCCTCTGACCGATGCTTTTTCTTATCAGCTCAACCAACAGTTGGTTATTGATCTGGACATTTTTGAACAAAAATTGCTGTATCTGCTCAATAATCCTGACGAGGTCAGGCGCATGGGAAATAAAGGGAAAACAACCGCAGCGCAAAAGTACAACTGGCAGAATATTATACAACAGCATGAAGAACTCTGGTCATCACTCAAAGAAGAAGCGATACAATACCACAATGACGATAAAGACCATTTTTTTATCGGGTATCCGGTAACTGAAGTTTTTTCTCATTATTCTACCCGAAATCTTGATTACAGCGATTACGAGGAAATTTCATTAACGCCTTACGCGCTGGAAGCTCTGACCAAAAGCCATGACCTGATTATCTCGCCTCCGTTACGTAACTACTTGAAGCCGGATATCATCAACAAAATAGTGCTAGGTCTAAATGAAAATCAGCGTCCGAAACTATTGTTGGAAGAAATTGAAAAGACCTACCAAAAAGCGATTATTGTTTTTAATGTTCAATGGCTCTTAAAAAAAGGTATTTTGAAAATCTGACCGGTTACTGCTCCCCAATGCATCATCGATAATCCACATTGATTCGTTCACATTGTTGATAATACTCAACATCTGCCCATCCTCTTCATTGTCCACATTCATTTTTAAGCTCGGTGGCAAAACTTCTTTGGTTATGTGCTGTTTGAACATACTATTTACATAATTAACGAGACCGATACAGTCATCGGGCGTCTTATGAAAAACAGCTGCAAACCGTGAACAATAATCATTATACTGTTGCAACGGCAACCTTTCTGAACTAACAAGCACAACAGGAATTTTGGTGGACTTCTCTGCTACAATCGATAAGAATTCCGTTACCGTAATATCATCGACATCATTATCGATGATTATCAGATCAGCCACAATATTATTTTTGATAGAATCAAGCACGGTCTCTGCACTAGAAAACGTATACACATTGTACTGTTCCCAGTGTAAATGATTTCTGTATATTGAACGATCGTTTTCATTCGGATCAACAATGTAAATATTTTTAATAATATCCGACATATTAAGCGCGGAAGTAACGCAATTAAGAAACTTCCTGGACTCTATAGGCTTTTTAATATAATCGAAGATACCATAATCGATCATTGATTCGATATCGTCATCCATTGAGCAAAGAATAACAGGGATATGAGATGTACGGATATCCTGCTTAAGCATTTCATTAATAGAATAGCCATCAAACCCTTCCATATTAAGTTCAAGAATAATGAGATCGATTTCATTATCAATTATTCTCTCCACAATATCGCTTTCATTCTTCATAACTATCGGGAAATAATTATTATTTACCAGAATCCAGGTCTCGATCCTACGGCTATATTTATCATCATCAATAATCGCTATTTTTTTGGTGAATAACGTCTCCTTATTCGAAATCAGCTGTTCCCGTTTCCAGAACTCCGGAATTGCTGCCCGGTTAGCACAGAAGGTAGCTGCAATCGGCAATTCAATAATAAAAAGTCCTTGCAGCGTGTCGAGATATTCCCTCCCTCCGTGATATTCCACAAGATCTTTAGCGATTACAAATTTCAAAAAGTTCTGATCATACCCGGCAACTGCTTCGCTTTCGCTGCTTTCAAGTATGTTACTTATAGAGAGCACCTGAGACAATTCGTGCGCTAATATAGAGACCCTCATTACCCCGTTATTGTACGTTGCTTCCATAATAACTTCTTTGTCAGTTACAAAATGAAAAAGATTGCTTAATGTATTTTCTATGATCTTCTGAACCGCATATCCATCGCCGGCGACGAGGTCTGGCATCGAATTATCAAGCTTTATACTAAGACGGGAATATTTAGTATGGATGTACTTTAATAGTCCTTTAATAGAAAAATAGAAGTGCTGAGGATAAATCTTACCAACTTTTATATTGGAATATTCATGGTCATCTTTAATGATATCAAGGAGCTTCTTGCTTTCCTTATGAATAATGCTCATCTTCTCTTTCTTCTCCGGGTCAAATTCCTCTTCAAAAAGAATATCAGCAAACCCAAGAATAGCGTTTAAAGAGCCCTCAATGTTACAGCTGATATTTGATAAGATACTATAAAGAAAGTCTTGTTTTTCGCTCATTGTGTTGCCTTTGGTCCAGTCACCGGAATATGCTGATTATTGAACACTAATCCCTTCATCGAGATATTTGATCAGCGGATAAATAAAAAATTCGATAATCCTTCGCTTGCCGATATTTATCTCCGCAGTTAAGGTCATCCCTGCCATGATCTGTTCTCTGGTACCTTCAACGATCAAGATCTTATTGAACGGGACAATATAAATGTCGTACACAGAGCCAAGTGTCTCACTCTCGTTACTATCTCTGGAAATATTCGAGATCATTCCATTGAGCAACCCATACTTCTGAAAATTATAAGCATCCATTTTCAGAGAGACCGGCATACCTTTCCGAATGAGCCCGCGGTCCTTATTCAGCAATACAGCCTTGATCACCAATGGGACCTGGGATGGCACGATCGTTATGAGCGGCTGGGCTGGACTCACAACACCACCTACGGTTGCAGAAAATATCTTATGAACATAGCCTTCAACAGGAGATACCATTGTATTTTTACTATTAAGAAATGTTTTTACCTGTATCTGAGCATTAAGGTCCGATAATTGCTTCTGTTTTTCAGTATATTCATACAAAAGCTCAGCCCGAAAGTTCTCTTTAATATTCACTATTTCTTGCAATATCTGATTCTTTGTCTGCTGCAATTCCTGGAGTTTGTGAATATTCTCTGCTAAGGTATTCTGATATGACAGTAATTCGTTCTTAGCTTTTTCATAATCGTTTCTGGAAATGATATCTATAACAGCCTGTAATCGCTGCTCTTTCGCTTTACTGGCTTCTCTCAAAGAATTTACATACTCTTGTTCCAGTTTCAAAGCAGCAATCTGCTCATCAATCCGATCGAGCTCCGACCCTTTTGCTTGTATCTTCTTGGCCTGAGCTTCATGAATAGCTTGATAAACATCCTGTTGCACATTTACCGACTCTTGAGAAGAGCCTTGGGTAGCAGGGACAAAGGAGGACTTATGTAATAGAGCATCTAATCTCTCCAGCTCCAAATTCAATTCGCTAACTCTCATTTTTATAGAATCAATTTCCGGTTCAATTGAAGCTGGATCTATCTCCATTAACACTTGCCCCGTAGTTACATATTCACATTCTCTCACCGATATCTTTTTCACTACCCCAGGCGTGAGTGCCTGGAGCACTTTAACCTCGCCATCGGGAATAACTTTACCCCGGGCAGTAATCACCACATCGACCTTACCAAAAAACATCCAGACTGTGCAGCTGAGCAATAACAGAATAATAAGCCAGAAAATAACCCTGCCCAGTGGATTAAGCGGGCTATCTTCTATCTCAACCAAAATTGGTTTGAACTCATGGCTGTCATCACGCACAAATAGTTCTTTTACCCAGGCGCGGAACCCTACCATGAGAGAGTTTCCTTTTTTAGAATACGACAATAAACGTTTAATCACTGCTACTCTCCTGTTGAGTGAAAAGATGATGATAGTAGCCTTTATTCGCAATAAGCTGATCGTGGGTCCCCTTCTCGATGATCTTTCCTTTATCCAAGGCAATGATCATGTCACACCTTCTTACTGTGGATAACCTATGCGCTATAATAAACGTTGTTCTTCCCTTTTTAATTTTATTGAGGTTCGTAGAAATAATTTTTTCGGACTCATAATCAAGAGCAGAGGTCGCCTCATCAAAAATCAAAATTCGTGGATTAGTAATGATTGCCCTGGCAATTGCAATCCGTTGCTTTTGCCCTCCGGAAAGACTCGATCCGCGCTCTCCGACAAAAGTATCGTAGCCTTCCGAAAGCTGCGCGATGAATTCATGAGCCCCGGCGACCTTAGCAGCTTCAATAATCATCTCTATCGGAGCATCCGGCCTGGGCAAAGCGATATTCTCGCGAATCGACCCGCTGAAAAGAAAACTTTCTTGCAGCACTACCCCGATATTATTTCTCAGCCAATAGGGATTCATATGGCGAATATCAATATCATCGAGATAAATAGCTCCTTCATTGGTAAGATAGAGCCTCTGAATAAGTTTGGTTACGGTGCTTTTCCCGCTTCCGCTTCTTCCGATGATTCCAATACATAACCCGGGACTAATCGAGAGGCTTATATCGTCAAGTATCTTGGGGCCATTCGGAGTATATTTGAACGATACATTATCAAGCTTTACTGCACCATTCACGCTGGGCAAGGTAATTGCTTTGCTGGACTGTTGTTCGGCAGGTTGGTTGAGGATATCGCCGAGCCGCTTGATCCCCATGAGCGCCTGCTGGAACTCATTCCATAAATTAACCAGCCGTATAATAGGAGCAGTAAGCTGCCCGGCAAACATGTTAAAGGCAATCAATTGTCCGATAGTAAGCTTGTTGTTAATTACTAATTTGACACCCAAATAGAGTATCGCAATCGTCATAAGTTTCTGTAATACTTTTGACAGTGACCCGGTAATATTCATTATGTTCGACAGTTTGAAACTCGAATGAATATAACCGCCCAAATGCTCTTCCCACTTCTTCTGCATAGACCCTTCAATTGCCAGCGATTTCACTGTTTGTATACCGGTAACCGCCTCGATGAGATATGAATTCGATTGAGCTGCCATCTGGAACTTCGCTTCAAGCCGTTTACGGACCTCCGGCGTAATAACAAGGTACAGCAAAGCAATCGAAGTTATGAATACAAGGACCATAAAGGTAAGGGTCGAACTATAGGCAAACATTACGGCCAGAAAAACTATTGAGAAAAATAGATCGATGATAACGGAAACCGATTTGTTCGTCAGGAATTCACGGATGCTATCCAGTTCTCGAATTCTTGAGATAATATTCCCAACTTTCCTCACTTCGAAATAGACAAACGGCAGAGAAAAAAGATGCCGGAATAACTTTGCGCTTAGCTTAGAATCGATCTTATTCGCAGTATGAAGAAAAATATAGTTTCTGGTAATATTAAGCAAGAACTCAAATACAATAATTGCAATAAAAGCAAATGCCAGCACATCTAATGTGGTTACACTACGGTGGACAATCACTTTGTCCAGGATAACCTGAGTAAAAAGCGGTGTTACCAGTCCAAATAACTGAACAACAAAAGACCCCAGCATTACCTCAAAGATAACCTGCTTGAATTTCAGAATTTCCTGATAAAACCAGAGAAGCCCGAACTTAATACTTGAGCTAAAGGCCCTATGCCGCAAAACTACGAACTCATTCGTTGCGATGCTTTCAAATTCGCTGATCGATATTTCTCTCGTTTCTTTATCTTTCGGGAGAAAAACAAGTATCTTTTTTTCTTGCTGATTTACTTTAAGAATTACGCAATAACTATTATCATTAAGGATGGCAATTGCCGGAAGAGGATATGACCGGGCTAATTTATACACCACAAACTGTTTTATTCTTGCCCTGAATTCCAGATTCTTTGCAATAAGCAACAGTTCTTCTCTGGTAATATCATTGTTCGTAATTCCATATTGCCTGACAATAGATCTAAGATCGATATCCAGCTGATTTATCCTGGCTACGACTTCGAATGATATAAGACCGGTATGCATCAGTTATCAACCTCAGACAATAAGACCATCTTTTTTATTTCTGATACCATTGTAATGTTATTTCTTTCCAGCTCGAATTTTTGATTAGTTTCATTGATCCTGTTAACCAGAACACTTTCCCTATCGGTAATTTGCTGCTGAACTAATTTACCGATCATGGCTGACTTGCTATTGATTTTCGTTACTATTTCTTTATTATTCTGAAGGCCCGTACTATGCTGATTAAGCAACATTACTAATTTTAACTGATTTTGCTTTGTTTGAAAAATTATCTTATTACTTTCAATTTCCAGACGCTTCAGTTCCAGGGTCAAGCGCTCAATATTAGCGGCATTCCTAAAGCCATCAAACAGTCCCAGAGATGACGAGATCCCGGCAGTGAGACTGGTTCCCTTCATATCTCTTAAGGCAGTTTTAAGGCTTTCTTTATCGGAACCATAGAGAGCATATTGAACGTACAGGTCAATCTTCGGCCAATTTTCCTTGAGCGCGATGTCCAGCTCCGCCTTTTTTTTCTCAAGTTCTAATTGGCATATCCGATATTCCAACGAATTATTTGCGGATACTGTAATTTCCTTACCCGCTATCCAATCCGAATCGATATTTTTTATAATAAGGGCTTCCTCATCATAGCTTATTCCGGTATAGAACGAGAGATCGAGCAAGGCGTCCCGCAGCTTGAGTTTCAAGCTGTCGATACCGTTCACTATATAAGCTATCTCAAGTGCCTGGTCTGCAACTTCAACCTTTGAGACTGACCCGGCATTGTTAAGACGGTCTTTCAGATTAAAAAGCTCTTTATAACAAAGGAAGAGCTCCTTTTTCACGAATAATTCCTTCGATAACAACAATATTTTCTTATACATTTCCAGTATGTGGACCTTAAGGTCTACCTGATTCTTCCGGTGAATTAGGCTTTTCATCGAAACATCCTGCCGGTCAATATAAGAGCGTTTCTGTAGAATATCATAATAGAACAGAGGACTTGTCAGAATAATGGAAATGGAATCCTGGTATTTTGTGCTATTTCCAAGCAATGAATCGCCAATCGATACGACATTTGATTTATTTGAAAGAAGGTCTTTGGTATATTCACTATTAAACCGCAGTTTCAAGGCAGGCAAATACAAAGAGTTCCGGCTTCGTTCATTAGCCCGGCTAATATCAATATCAATAGCTGACTGCTGTAGATCATATGAATAACTAATAGCTTGGCTTAAGACTTCGTCCAAGCTGATTGTCATTGAATGAGCCGGAGAAAATAATAAAACTAGAAGACAAGCCGCTAAGAATTTTGTATAGTTCATAATTGTTTTTCAAAACGATTAGTAATAGTTACGATGTCAACAAACGAACACTCGGAAAGTTAACAGAATATAAACGCAATCATTAGCTTATCCGGCAACTCACCAGATGCAAAATAAACTCATAACCGCGTGTATCCATTTCATTATTGTAACATAAAATTATGCTGAGTTGATATCGATTAATCTGAAAAAACGAACAAAAAAGGCGCCTACGTTAACAGGCGCCTTCGGGAAATAATTGCAAATGCAGGCCTCTAAGTCTGTGAATGCCAAGAATTCGAGATGATATTCATTAATTCCTGATTATTCTTTACATCATCAACAGCTGATAATTGTATACCCTTTTCTGAAGCAAAAGCACTCATATCCTGGATTATTTTATTGATATCAGAACTCTCCAGGAAGGACCCATCCTGCAATTCGACTCTTTCTATGGTATTATTTTTATCCCACTGGGACTGAATGGCTATGGTATCAGTATCACCAAACTTAATAACGATTTCGCTCTTGGTATTTTTAAAAATCGCTATATCTTCCTGATTAACGTTCTCGCCAAACTTAATTACATCAGTTCCGTATTTATCTAACAAGGTATCCTGTCCATCCCCTTTATTGAAGAGATAGGTATCATCTGATCCACGTGCATTATAGATTGTATCATTGCCCTGCCCCCCGATTACCACGTTCGAATTCACCGAATCAGTCAGATTATTCGTTCCTACCACTCGAAGCATATCATCTCCGGCACCGCCATCGATCTTCCCATTGCCGCCTTTATCTTCGATGTAATCGTTACCGGCTCCACCGGAAATCTCGTCATTGCCGCCATCATCAATAATTTTGTCATTCCCGGCATCGCCATATAGTTTATCGTTCCCAGCTATATCACGGATATTGTCATCGCCAGCTCCGCCATATATCACATCGTTTCCGCCATAATCAGAAATAGCATCAATTCCTCCGCGGCCATCGATAACTTCGTCAGTGGTTTTTCCGGTAAGCTTATCAGCTCCGTCAGTTCCACTTATCCTGTCTTTTGGAAACATCTCGGTCAGCGAAACTTCTTTGTCTCCAAACACTACGGTTTCTATCCTCGACTCCTGCTCTGAAAAGAAATTGCTGATGGTAATCGAGTCACTGCTATCCTTGACGCTTATCGTCAAATCATTTGCAGTTAATGAATACGTTACATCCGATGAAGATATCCCGGCACCGAAGGTGATAGCATCCACCCCGCCGTTATCATAGAGGGTATCCTGCCCATCGCCTTTGTTAAACAGATATCCGTCATCTGCACCTCGGGTGTTATAAATAGTATCATTCCCCTGTCCGGCAATTATCTCATTCGCAGTTAATGCATCACCCGGATCCCTGGTGCCCACAACCGTTATCCTGTCATCCCCGGCACCTGCATCGATCTTGCTATTCCCGCCTTTATCTTCGAGATAGTCATTCCCGTCCCCGCCATAGATCTCATCTATACCGCTATCATCAATAATCGTGTCATTTCCAGTTCCGCCGTATAGTTTATCATTCCCGGCTAAATCACGGATATTGTCATCGCCAGCTCCGCCATATATCTTATCATCGCCACCGTAATCAAGAATCTTATCATTACCAGCAAGAGCCTCAATCGTTTCGTTTCTATTCTGGCCAACAAGAGAATCCATATCATTCGTCCCTGTTATACTGTCGCTAGGAAACATCTCCGCCATAGACACTTCTTTGTCCCCGAATACTACTTTTTCAATACGCGAATCATTTTTCGTAAAAAAATCACTGATAGTTATAGAATCAGTCGTATCCTTAATCGTAATAACCAAATCATTATTGGTTTTTGTGTAGACAGCATCTCCTGAAGCTATTCCCTCACCGAACTTGATGGTATCGTTACCAGCTTGATCTGAAAGGACATCATTTCCATCGCCTTTATTAAAGATATAGGTATCGTCTCCACCAATATCTAGCGTCGTGTCATTCCCTTTTCCTCCCTCTATCGTGTTATTGCCTGTTCCGGCAGAAATAGTATCGTTCCCATCCCCCGCAAGGAAAAGTTTCGTACTGTCATTCCCAGTTAAAACATCATTCTTCCTTGTGCCGCTCAGAATCGCATCTTTGGTCACCACTTCGTTATTTTCAAAAATCAGGGATTCAACGGAACCACTATTATTTTTAAAGAAGTTTGTTATCATTATCGAATCCGTTGAATCTTTCAATTGTAGCTTGAGATCATTTCCTGATTTTTCAAACTGAACATCATCTTTAGTTATTCCTTCTCCGAATTTTATTGAATCTTTTCCCGCAATATCAACAACAACATCTTGGCCATCTCCTTTATTAAATAGATAGACATCATCCCCAGCGTGACCACTTAATATGTCATTACCGGTCCCCCCATTAATCGTCTCATTACCTGAGCTGCCGTATAGCTTATCATCTCCGGCTTCTCCATTGAGGGTGTCATTGCCCGCTTCTCCGTAGAGAACATCATTTCCAGCGCCGCCATTTAATATATCATCTCCAGAACTACCATAAAGCAGGTCATCACCGGTACCTGCATTTAGAACATCATTTCCAGCGCCGCCTGATAATCTGTCATTACCTTCTCCTCCATTAAGAATCTCATCTCCAGCACTACCATATAATTTGTCGTCTCCGGCTTCTCCATTAAGCGTGTCGTTTCCAGTTTCGCCGTATAGGATATCGTTACCTTCTCCACCATTTAAGATATCATCCCCAACACCGCCATAGAGCGTGTCATCCCCAGCTCCGGCATTCAAGACATCGTTATCCAAACCACCGGATAGCCGGTCATTGCCTTCGCCGCCATCAAGAATATCGTTTCCAGCTCCACCGCTTAAATAGTCAGTCCCTATTCCGCCGCTCAGGACTTCATCCCCATAGCTACCGTACAACTTATCATCTCCGGCTTCTCCATGGATTACATCATTTCCGCCTTGGCCATAGAGAATATCATTGCCCTCCCCACCATTTAAGACATCGTCGCCATCACTACCATATAGTTTGTCGTCTCCGGCTCCACCATTGAGGGTATCATTTCCACCTTGGCCATAGAGGATATCATCGCCATCTTCACCATTTAAAACATCATCCCCATCTCCTCCGTAAAGTTTGTCATTGCCTTCGCCGCCATCAAGAATATCGTTTCCGGCACCGCCATCGAGAATATCATTTCCAGCGCCCCCCGAAAGAACATCATTGCCTATACCTCCGTAAAGTCGATCATTCCCTTCGCCCCCGAACAATGTGTCATCGCCGGCTTCTCCATACAACAGATCGTCACCGGCGCCGCCATTGATTACATCATTTCCATCCCTGCCATATATTCGATCGTTTTTATCACTCCCGTTCATCAGGTCATTAGTGGAAGTACCTTTGATTGTTTGTTTTACATTTGAAGCCATAAATAACTCCTTTTTTTAATTATTGTGAATGCGCTTTTTACTGATGCGCAAGACATTCATTGACTTGTAACTATAGTTACATAAGTTTTTTACAGATATCGAACTCTATCTGTCAAAACTTGTATCTAAATTTCATGTTTTGTATTTATTTTTTTTTATACCTACAACTAATTATTCATACAAATAAATACACACACCTATATTGTATTATTCCCATTTTTTGATGTATTGAAACATTGTCTCAGGTCTGACAAATCTTTCTTGTCTTTCTTATTCATTTTCATATCTATATGTTTAACCCGGATAAAATACATTTTAATAGATTAGACCCGTCAGCAAGGAATATGAGCTGTAAGCTCTATGATATAATTATATTAAATAACTTTACAAACACCTAATTTATGGATAACCAAAAAATAGATTTTGTTAATTTAAAAGCGCAATATCTCGACTACAAAGAGGAGATAGACACCGCTATCCACTCGATACTTGATAGCGCGTCATTTATCCAGGGACACGAAGTTCGAGAGCTCGAAGAATCCCTTGCTCGTTACCTTCAGACAAAACACTGTATTACTTGCTCCAGTGGAACCGATGCCTTATTGCTCGCACTCCTTGCAATTGGAATAAAGCCGGGAGACGAAGTGATAACAACTGCGTTCTCTTTTTTTGCTACTGCTGAAGCTATCGCACTTCTTGGAGCTACTCCGGTATTCGTTGATATCGATGAGAAAACCTATAACATCGACGCGACACAGATTGAGGCTAAAATAACCTCCAATACAAAAGCTATCATTCCCGTAAATATATTCGGTCAACCTGCCGATATCGACGAAATAAACAAGATTGCCACGAAACATAAGCTTATAGTAATCGAAGACGGCGCCCAAAGCTTCGGAGCCCGTTATAAGAATAAAAAAAGCTGCTGCCTGTCCGAAATTGGCTGTACCAGCTTTTTCCCGGCAAAACCCCTTGGCTGCTATGGCGACGGCGGGGCTCTCTTCACGGATAACGACGAATTAGCCGGCAAACTCAGATGCCTCATGAACCATGGACAAGCTGAAAGGTATGAGCATAAACATGTCGGGATCAACGGACGCCTCGACACAATCCAGGCAGCGATATTACGAGTAAAGCTAAAATATTATGATCAAGAACTGAAAAAAAGAAAAGATATCGCATTACGATATACTGCCGGTTTTTCTAACAAGACAGATATCGTTATCCCCTTTATAAAAGAGGACAGGTCCAGCACCTATGCTCAATACTCTATTCGGCTCAAAAATCGCAATGAAGTTGTCAAACAACTGCAAGAAGCTCAGATACCGGTTGCGATACATTATCCGATTCCACTCTACAGACAAGCCGCGCTTTCATATCTTGCAATCGATTGTTATGATTTCCCAATTTCTGAAACAGTTTCGCAAGAAATTCTGAGTTTACCGATAAGCCCATATTTATCCCTTGATCAGCAAGATTATATTATTTCTACTCTCACTAATATTCTCAGGAAAGGCAGCCTATGAACATTGCTCTCATTGGTTACGGAATTATGGGAAAACATCACTACCGGGTACTAAAAAGCATGCCCGAAATCACCTTAATTGCCGTATGTGATCCGATTATTACCGAGACTCTGGAAGAGAATACTTACTGCGATATCGATGATCTTCTCGCAAAAGAAACAATCGATGCGGCAATTATCAGTGTCCCAACGTACCTTCACAAAGAAATTGCCGTTAAGCTCATAAAAAGAAACATCCATATCCTCATTGAAAAACCGCTCGCCTCGAATCCTTCACAGGGAACCGCAATAAAAGAAGCTATGAGTTCGCATAATGCCAAAGTGATTGTTGGTCATATTGAGAGGTTTAACCCGGTTATCGTCCAGCTAAAAAAAGAGATTCAGGGAAAAGATATTTTTAGTATTAATATAACGAGGGTTGGGCCATTCCCGCCTCGGATCGCTGATGTTGGAGTTCTCACAGACCTTGCTGTTCATGACATTGATCTCATCAGGCACTTAACTCAGAAAAGAATTGAAAAGGTAAATATATTCAAATCCATCACAAATCACAGCAGGTGTGAAGATAATGCAATAATATCTTTAAAACTTGAAAATGATATAATTGCAACTATCACAACAAACTGGCTAACTCCCTTCAAAAAAAGAATGGTGGAAGTAGCAACAAGTGAAGCATACTACGAAGCTAATCTGATGACTCAAGAACTATTAGAATATTCTTCATTCCAGTTAAACAATTCATACGTAGTCCGCAGCTGCCCGGTTATTAAAGGCGAACCGCTCGTGAAAGAGTTGCAAGCATTTATCAACTATATCAAATATGGACAGGTATCGGACTTAGCTACCGTTGATGATGGGCTTTGTACACTAGAAGTAATTAACGAATAATAAGTCAGTCGGATGAAAAAATCAGCAGCCCAGGAAAAAGAAGCGATGGGACCACGGTTAAAACTACCTGCCGAGTTTATTTAAGATTTGAGCCCGAAGTAGAAGAACTTCTTTAGTTTTGACCATGATTGCCAGGTTTTCTATTCCACTATAATGTCTACGCTTTTTATTGCATTTTCAGCATATTTAATCGCAGTTTCGCGGTCGCCGGCTACAGCGATCACGTAGAAAAGCCGGTTAGCGTAGGTGACAGGTTCGAGGGTATCTCCAACCTTAAAAGGGCGCTGGAATATACAATCTGCAATACCAGGCATGGAAGCAATCTGATCTAATCCTATGATAGCTTTTATTTTTCCTGGTTTGTGGAAATAAAAACGATGGGACATGGCTTTCCGGAATTTTTGTACCAAGTCAGAAATATCGGGAGTTATTCCCAAGGCTAGCTGGATAGTAGTCTTAACAATATTGACCCCTGAAGTTAAGGGCACGGTCCTTGAACAAAACCCTCCGCCGCTCAATCGAGAGGTTACCTCAATAACATACACCATACCGTCCGGAGTTATTATGACGTCACCTTTAGTCGGTCCCAGTTTTATACCAATTGCAGACACAGCTTTCTCAAACTCGGCAACAACCTTGCGGACTAGTTCTTGCGATAGCACTGTGGGGATATCACCTCCGTCTTCCACGAAAAACGGATAAAAAGCTTCATTCCTGGCGTAATTTCTATCAGCAAACCCAGTTACATGCAGCTTACCTTCAATAACGACGCCTTCGATGCTTACTTCAAATCCTTTGAGGTACTGTTCCAGGATAACTTGTTTGTCACTTGAGTAGCCTAATGCAGATGAAAAACATGATTGTAAATGTTCATAATTCTCGACAAGTTGAACACCTCTTGATGCCGAATTATCGCTGGGCTTAATCACTACCGGGAATTTTACATCGATAAAATCTTCCAGGATATTTCCAATCCAATAGTTCGGGAAATTGGTCTGATTCTGTTTAAACCGCTCCGCTCTGGCGCACTTATTCGTTGTTAAATAGGCAACCTCTTCAGACACCCCAGGCAACCCGAACACATTTGCAATTGCAGCAACACTGGGAGAGACTTCTGCCGCTATGGTCATAACCCCGTCGATATTTCGATTATTATTGTGAAATTCTTTTAGTTTGCTGATAATCCCGGGAATATTCCTGGTACTTTCGACCATCCGGTAATCGGCGATGTCAAAAGCCTGAGAATTAGGGTTCATGTCAATTGCTAAGGTTTTTATGCCAAGCTTTTTCGCCTCGATAAAGGCAGGGAGTTGGTCAGGACCGGCACCTAAAATAGCTAACAATTTGTCCACTAAAAATATAATCCCCCGTTAACATTCAGTACCTGGGCAGTCACATACGAAGCCTCTTCGGAGACCAGAAAACAGACCGCCTTTGCGACCTCTTGTACGGTACCTCTCCGACCTAACAGGATCTTTTCATCGAGCCCTAATTTGTTGGCGGCACTGGCCATTTCTGATTCAATAAGGCCTGGGGAAACAGCGTTGACGCGAATACTTCTTTTAGAAAAAAAGATTGCCATGTTCTGGGTAAGACTGATTAGTCCCGCCTTTGAAGCTGCATAATGACTCGAACGAGGACCGCCGTACTGACCTGATACCGAGCTGATATTGACGATAGAGCCACCGTCTTTTATGATCCGCTCAAACTCCTGACCAACTTTAAATACGGAAGAGAGATTCGTGTTGAGAACGCTATCCCAATCTTCATCCGTAATTTTGCTAAAATCATTGGGAATGTTAATACCAGCGTTATTCACAAGAATATCTATAGCGTCATGTTTTTCAGTTACAGTTTTTGCCAGGTCTTTTATGCCCGTTCGGGAACAAACATCTAACTGAAAGCTATAAGCGCTTTGTCCACGGTCAATAATCTCTGTTACCAGTTGCTGCGCGAGATCTTTATTATCTTTATAGGTGATAATGACTGCCGCGCCTTCTGAGGCCAGTTCCAGTGCAATTGCCTTTCCGATGCCACGACTGGCCCCGGTGATCAAAGCAAGTTTGTTTTTTAGACGCATGGATTCTCCTTTCCTTAGGTCTTTTACCCCGCCTCATCCACCGGAAGTGACAGATTTCAAAGTAATAGCGTTATTAGCAGCTTCGATGATATCCACAGTATGGATATGATATTTTTTTGCCAGGTCTTCGGGATCACCTGATTCGGCGAACGTATCACGGACCGCGACAGGTAACGTCGGACAAGGCCGTTCACTGATTGCTTCAAGCACTGCACTAAACAGCCCGCCATGAATATTATGGTCCTCACAGGTAACGAATGCCCCTGTTTTGTATGCATATTCTTTTAATAATTCTTTGTCGATTGGCTTAATGGTCGATATATTGATTACTGCGGCATCAATACCTTGAGCATGCAAAATGCGAGCCGCTTCTAGTGCGCGAGAGACCATGATGCCCGTAGCGATTATCGTGACAGCACTACCAGACCTGAGAACAGTCCCTTTGCCGATTTCGAATTTATAATCATCAGGATTGATCTTTGGAATCGGACTCCTGCCGGTCCTCATATAAACAGGCCCTTTGAAGTTAATAATTGCTTCGGTTGCCTTGAGCATTTCACAGGGGTCGGCTGGAGATATCACGGTAAAGTTAGGAATTGAACGATAAATTGCCAGATCTTCTAAGGCCTGGTGAGAGACCCCATCCGGCCCGGCATCGATACCGACATGAGAGGCCACAACTTTGACATTAAAATCAGGGTACGCTATGGAGTTACGCGCTTGCTCAACTGCCCGCATGGAAGCAAAAACACCGTAACATGCCACAATCGGCACTATTCCCGTTATAGAAAATCCAGCGGCTGCCGACATCATATTCTGTTCAGCAATCCCGAACTGGAAAAATCGTTCTGGGTACTTGTCCCTAAAAAAAACAGTAAATGTCCCACCCGCAACGTCAGCATCAAATAAAACAAAATTGCTGTATTTGTCAGCTAGCCGGACAAGTGATTTACCGAAAGCGGTTCTTAGTGATTCTGATTGCGTCATTATTTTTCAAGTTCTCCTAATGCCAGTGCGAGTTCTTCCTTCGTCGGTGCAAGGCTTCCGTGCCATTTCGGATTATTCTCCATGAATGACACGCCTTTTCCCTTAATTGTATGGGCGATGATGATCGTGGGGATATTCTTCATACCTCGAGCAGTATTGAAGGCGCTGATTATCTCACCAAAATTATGGCCGTCGATCTCTAGAACATTCCAGCCGAAAGCCGTCCATTTGTCTGCGATGGGTTCTAAGCCTAAAATTTCTTTATTGTAATTATCACTCTGCAACTTGTTGTAATCGACGATCGCCAGCAGGTTATCCAACTTATTATGGCTGGCAAAAAGCGCACCTTCCCAAATCTGGCCTTCGTCCATCTCACCGCAACCAAGAAGTGCATAGACCCTATTCGAACGCTTCTGATATTTCATCCCTAAAGCAGCGCCAATTGAAAAGGAAAATCCTTGGGCCAGGGACCCGCTATTGAACTCGACTCCTGGAGTCTTCTTCCTGTCGGGATGGCCTTGCAGCTCGCCGTTAATCTGGCGGAGTCTCGTGAACCATTCCTTCGGGAAAAATCCTTTTTCTGCCAAAGCTGCATACAGGACCGGGCAGGAATGCCCTTTTGAAAGCACAAAAATATCCCGGTCACGCCATTCCGGATTACTAGGATCTAATTTCAGTTCATGGAAATATAGTGCAGCAACAAGATCAGCCGAGGATAATGCACCTCCGGCATGGCCTGAACCCCCGAAATAGAGCATCTGGAGGATGTCTTTACGAAGTTGGTTGGCGATTTTAGTTAAATTGGTAATTTCTGATACATTAATCAATAGAATTTATCCTTGGAATTAATTATTCATATATCCTAGAATAGCCTGAAAATTAGCGCTTTTCAAGGTTTCTTGTATTCTCTTACAGGATATTTATGCCTTATTACATTGTATAAGCCAATACCCTATCATACAACCTAATAATCTTCTTTTCGGGGTATCCGAGTTGGACTAAGTGCCTGAATATCTGTTCCTGATAACCGTATGAGGAAATGATAATAGCTTCATAATCATCCAGGTTAAGCTGATCATGAGAAAGCAGAGATCTCCCCATAAATAATTTTATTTCTTCGTTACTGTCATAGAAAACAACATTATCATCGCTTAACCATCCTGAAAATCTATCAATAAGTGCTTTGGTATGCACTCCTGCACCATATATCAAAATCTTCCCAGCTATTTTTTCTTTTATTTTTTCGAGCGAAGTAAAAATTCGTTCCCGGCGAATCTTCCACCGGTTAAAAATACTTTTTGTTAACCGATATGATAAATTATCTATTGTTTTCTTATTGATATCCTTTTTGATGGCCGCAATTCTCATTCCCGGGTACTGATCTCTTATATCCATATCAAAAACCTCAAATCCGGCATTGTGAATCATATAATCTAAATTAATAATATTGTAGTTAACAACATGATAATATCCCAGAGGATAAGATATGCTAGTATCATACCGGGTAGCATCCGGAACTTCTATATATAATAGACCGCCTTCTTTCAATAACGACCTTACCTTCGCAATTATCTGCCTGGGATTATCAAAATGTTCAAGACAATTGGATAAAACAGCTACATCGTATTTCCTATCAAAAACAATGTTTTGATCCATAAATGATTTGCTTATTACTTTACAGTTCCCAAGTTCTTCACATATCTGAGCGGCCCCGGTACTCTCGATTAGAGTTCCAGTTACTTCGATCCCTTTTTGTTTAGCTTTTAATTGAAAGAGGTAGAATAATGAGCCATCAGAAGCGCCTATTTCTAAATAATTACAATCATTGCCACTTAAAGCTGATAAAAGTTCTTCAACCTGAAGCATTTTGTTGGCATAATTCCAGATATTCTCTAAAGCAAAAGCTTGGGTCTGGTTCTGATGTCCGTGTTTTTTTTCAATATTTGCTTTAGGCGTATATAATTCATTGTATCTCGTACGCTGTACAGTATACATTGCGCCACAATTATCACAGACATCAACACTATAGTGGAGCTGTTTATTGTTGAGTTCAATAAAGTTATCGAGCAGTCTTTCGGAATTATCCGTTGGATCATCACAAACCGGACATTTATTTAATATAATGTTTTCTTCCATTATTATGGTTCCTTCTCTTAGGGGTTACTGCCTTTTTTTTAAAAATTAAGATTCCTGACGTTTCATGCAGACAAATAACATTCCCCTGCTATTTTGATTTAATTCCGGATTTATCATTCCACGGAAATCCTGGCTATATTTTTCAATAACTACAAAACCATTCTCCATTAAAAAATCTTTAAACTCATCAGGAGTATATTCATACAAATGATGAGGATGCACCAGCAACCCTTGATACTTTCTTACCGGTGTAGAAATAAACAAATAGCCACAGTCTTTTAAAGAAATGAACATATTTTGCAAAAACCGGCTTCTTTCAGAAAGATGTTCTATAGTTTCAAAAGTAAATATTTTTGTAAAAAAGCCTGGTCGAATAAAGGTATTGGCATCATCCTGAATATAACTTATATGGCTAAATCGGGAGGCATTATTTCTAGCATTTTCAATCGCACTGATATCATAATCAACGCCGATAATCTCTCCGGCATTTTTATAAGTTATCGTACCATACCCATTACCACAGGCTATATCAAGGATTACATCATCTGACATCACTCTGTCCTCAAAAAAACCATACCGTTGCCGGACTTCAAAAATTGCCGGGAAAAAGTCATCCTTGCCTTGCCCAGGACGCTCCATATCAACAGCGGTTTCATTCGATCTCATACCTGAAAACAGGTCTTCGATGTTATTTTTGTCTTCTTCAGTGTAAGTTTGGATCGATGTATATTCAGAAACATTGAAAAGATCTCTTTGCTGATCCACAAAGTAATGGGGTTTATACCTGTAAATAGGATCAATTCCAGGTAATAGTTCACACACTCTGATCAAGGCCTTTGTAGAATATATCTCCATGGCAAAATTCTGATAATAGCTATAAGGGGCTCTTATAAGGTCTAATCCTGGATAATCACATAGATATCTATTTAACATTTCCCGAAGTAACAGTTCATTGAAACAGGGTTTTACCGCAGGGATTCTAATTATGACATCAATCTGATACTTTTTCGCCGCTTCTAAAAACCTTTGAGCAATATTGTCTTTGTTACCTTTAAAAACTTCCACCTGCCATTTAGAAGCTATCTCATCAAAAACCTGATTACCAGGCTCGTCTGCAACGGTTAATATAACATTTTCAGTAATCTTTTTGGCTTTTTCCAATACAACTTCAATTGATGGTTTATTCTTTATTGGAATGAAACAGTTTTCGTCTGAATATTGAGCTTGTACAAAAACACCTATTTTTACCACACGGAATCTCCCGAAATATTAATCTTTTTTTAAGGATGGGCGATTATCCACTTTACCGCTCCAGTCCCAATCAATACAATTCTTACAAACAAGCTCTTCATCTAACGTATTCATTATATGCCGGGCCCTTAATCTGCGGAGTTTCTGGCTTTTCCAGGCTTCAGCTATAGTCATATCCTTTAGATTCCCTAAGGACAATTCCCCATCGATATTCTGCGCGCAAGGTACAAGTTCTCCATTAGACAATACACACAAACGCATCCAAAGCTGACGACAAGGCAACCTGTTTTGTATATTTCTATCCAGAAGTCCGCCTGAATTGATCTTGCTTTTTTCCCTGCCTATCGCTGTCCTGCCATAATTATCTAACTGTGGACTAATATGGATATCATTAACCAGGTTTTTCCAGCTTTCTATAAATGCTTCAATCTCCTCATTGCTCTCATTTGTTCTGGCATAGGTAAGCGCGACCCAAGGCTTTGAGCTGATAAATTGCTTTTTATACTGTAATAATTTATGTATATTCTCTTTAACTGTATCAAAGTCATCCTTACCTCTGATCTGCTGATACTTTTCCCTTGATATCCCCTCAAAAGAAAAATGAATAGAATCTATTCCGGCATCTATCAAACTGATAAGATCCTCATCTGTAAGTAAGGCCCCATTTGTTGTAACAGACACGATAGGAATATTTTTTTGCTTGGCATACTTCATAAAACCCAGTGTCTTCTTATTCGCAAACGGTTCACCGAAAAAAAAGAAATGAACTGCATAAACTCCTAAAGCTGCACATTCATCAATTGCTTTATATGCAAGTATATCGTCAATATTTTTTTTGTCGCGTTTCATATCGGGATAAGAACACATGCAGCATTGCTGATTACAAATATTTGTTGGTTCAATATGAACAGTTGTGGGTACTGAGGTATTAAGCTTTAAATTATATGATATCTGAGCATATTGCAAATATTCATCTCTATTTCTCGGGATGAACTCACGAAATCCAATAAAATCTGAAGTGGTCAAAAAGTCATTAATATTCATAATAATTTCTTCCAATCAAACTAAAGATAACAAAGATTTAATAAAAGCTTCCCGTTCCTGTACATACAGATCATACAGGTCCAACGCAGGCAATCTTTCGATGTCATACAAATCAGCGATCTCTTCTATTAATGAGAACCGTCTACAATAATTCTGCGTCTCAAGGTATCCTAACAAATCATTATCAGCCTGTGTCCGGGCGGTACAAAACACTTTTGCGCCCGACAGTAAAAGCTCATAGAATGTCACACCATAAGCACAGATGCCATACGCACAAGATGACACATATTTGTAATTATCTTCTTCTGAAACCATTATATTATTTCTGATATTCTCTATCGTATAATTAGAATAAATTCCTTTTTTTACAAAAATCGGCTGATCATCAGGTAATACCGCCAAAGCCTTTGCTAACCATTGGTCGGGATCAGAAGCGCCGAAGCTTATATAGATTCCATGTTTTTTATGTTTTGCCTTAATCTCGAATTCTAATTTTTTGTTTATAAAGACCGTTCCAAGCCCTGAGTATAAGCGACACTCCGGTGAAGGGACCAATAATGGGTGGATTCCCTGCAATATCAATACATTCTGAAAAGAAGGGACTTCAATTCTGTCATAATATATGACTTCTTTATTTAAGGCATGCAGAATATCATTGAATTTATTATGATCCTTTAGATCAACTATGACAGCAGTACAATTAAAAGAGGTAAGAATGGCGCTTAGATTATCAGGCTGATAGGTATGATAATCGAAGATATAACCTTCATTAACCAACTTTTCTTTAGCAAGAGCATCGTCATTAACTAAAAAGTTAATATTATGATGATAAGCTTCATTAAGCTCTTGGGCTAATGCTATCATTCTGGATAAATGACCAAGTCCAACATCTTGAGAAGCTTCAGTTAAAAAAACAAACCTTTTGGTAACGTGGCTTACATCTTTCTGCTTAACATGCTCATGCAAGCGCAGAATAGCTTGGTTTTCTATTATTATATCTACTGAGTTTTCCAGATTAAACTCAATATTTTTATGACGACAAATAGACTCTAGGTGATTCATAAACCTTAGATCTGCCATATTATCAACAGAAATCCTGCACAATTTTGTGCTTAGCTTAGCAGGGACTTTTACCACTACCACGTCATGTCCCTTATAATCGATCATATATCCAAAATTTTCTCTCTGATCAGGGGTTATACTGTTGCAGTCTATATATTTCATACATTCACGGGATAATAAAGACGTTCCTTCATGTATACTTTGTTCCCCGATTACAAGGGAAGGAGATTGTTCCAATAAAGCTGTGAATAGGTCTTGAATAAACCCCTCATCAACGAGAGGACAATCACCAGAAATATACAAATAGTAATCGCCAGGGTATCTGGTAACGGCCTGGATGTGTCTTCCGACCACGTCATTTACATCCCCATTATGCTGAAATACTTCGTATTGATGACGACTTTGGTATTGAGCATAAAGGTCAGAGCCAGGTTCCAAAGTGGTAGAAATAACTATCTGATCAATTCCCGGGATATGTGACAACCTCCATAGAATCCATTCGATAACGGATCTGTCACCTATTTTACGAAAATGCTTCTTCGGCATCCTAGCCGAGGAAACGCGAGCCTGTATAAGCGCGGTTACTGTCTTACCATTAATCAATCAACATTACCTCGATATTATAATAAAATATTAATCATTGCCAAAAATGTGAGATTATAAAAATCATTCGTAGTGCTTGAGTCATATATTTCGATTGGCTTGCGCCCGTAATTAATTACCTTTTCCGTCATTGTCTTGCGTGCATGGACTGACGAGATCAATACTTCATGATTGTTATCGATCATTAATACGTCCGGGTTTAATACCTGGTATCCTCTAAAGGAACTACCCCATTTGTCCGGATTGTTATCAATCAAGCCAATAATCTTTGTGTTAATCTGTGTAAAATCTATAGCAGCCAAGAGGCACTCCGTATGCTGTCCGGCGCCATATATATAAATATTTTTCCCAGTCAATTTTGTTTGTAAAACAGAAAAAAAAGCATCTGTTATTTTTATTAGGTCAGGATAATAGTCGAGAGCTTTTTTTGTCACGAGCCTACTTTGTTCCGGGACATGATTACAATAACATTGTACAGCCGCATTCAAACAAGCGAAAGCAAAAGCTTTCGGTTTGCATGCAAGCAATTTCTCTGAGAGATCATCTCTTGCAAAAAATCTATCAAGCGTAAGAATTTTATGCTCCATATTTTCTAAATGCGGAATAACCTGTTTACTAATCTGGGCGGGATGATCAGCACTTTTTGAAACGATCTCATTGATGTAATAGAATGGATAATGGACTCCTAAATTGATATTAAATTCGTATTCCCAACTACCACAATTATCCAGATAATACGACCACTGATCCGAGTTAAAACATTCTCTTTTATAAAAAGTTGAAGCAAAAGGTGGATTGGTAATGGAACACAATACCTGTTCCAAATTCCAGGGACTAGCGTTGTATATCCCAGTAATATTACCGTCGATATCAGTAAAATATACATCACCATAAATCGCCCCGGCATCAGGATGCTTTTCAAACTGATTAATAGCCCAGGAAACAGCATGAGGAAGCAGTTCTTCATCCGAATGACAATGACAAAAAAAGTCTCCATTTATTCTGTTTAATGCCTTGATCCAGGCATCGCCCCAACCTTTATCCGGCTCAGATACAAGATTGATCTTATTCCCGTAGCCTTCGAGGATTTCCTTTGTGCCATCGGTTGATGCACCATCCTGGACAATGATCTCGATATTTGGATAATCCTGCGCTAGCAAGCTGTCAATACATCGACTGATAGTCTGCTGCCTGTTCTTAACAAAGCATATTATTGAGAATAAAGGTTTGTCTGATCTCATATAACACTCTCAGGTAGGTTTCGTTAACAACGAATCAATAACTTTCAAAAAGGGACTAATTGTTTTTGTTAAATCTAATTTATCTTCAAAAAAATTATAACATCTATCGGTATAATTAACTTGGTTCATAGAAGCCAGTTTATCGGGAACATCGTTAACCTCTTTTACTACAAGCCCTAGGTTATAATCTCTTATGTAATCGCTGAATAATCCGATCTCATTAGTTATTACAGGCACTCCATGCTGCAAATACGTCGAAATTTTTCCTGATGCCAGACCAATATATTCTATGTTTTTACCAGTATATATTGTGGCATTGTCAGCTTGGTAAAAAGCAATACCTAAATCAATAGAAAACAACATATCCTTCAGTCCGTCATATTGCTCAATCGAATCTTCCGAAAAGTATACATGATCGAGTTTCTGATTATTCAAGAGTTTTTGAACTCTTTCTTTTGTTTTCCCATAACGTTCATGCAAAACGAGCACCCAGTTTTCTGGCCAAGATGGAACTGTTTTGATAATCTCATCCATCATCGTCCAGGAATCAATAGATCCTGCAAAAAAAGCTATTTTTTTATCTAATGAAATTCCCAGCTTTTGATGTAGGTACTGTTGCCTCATCCCTCTCCGAACACTTTTACCGGCGACAGGTATTCTTATTATTTTCGCATCGGTTATTTGATTTTCTTTTGACAATAAAGCAGCGCGAACCTCATCCTGGCAGACAGCAAAAGCAATCCTCTTACAAGCTTCTCTCTCTATAGATTTAAATATTTTATTTGTTTCGGACTCAAAAAATATTTCATAGGAAATAAGGCCATAAGGAATATTGAGCACTTGTGACAAAACAAACGCATCAACGATACCGGCACGATCAACTCCGATAAGCAAATCATACGCTAACTGTTCAGGAATGCAAGCTACATCAGATACACAATTTTTTTTATTGATGTCAACGTCATTAAAGATAAATCTAGCTCCGGGACAGGGAGCAATCTGATGGTGATTTCGTTTAAGCGAAATAATATCTACTTCATAGCCATTCCCACATAATACCTTTACGATATCGTTTAAATTGGGATTAAAGCTAATATTTCCCTCAGGATGAATAAGCAGAATTCTCTTACTTTTCAATGATTATGACCTTTCATTCCACTGTTCAATGGTTGCATATAAATTTGATTCCCTAAAAAAGCCATTTTGTTTTACAAATGCCAGATCAATTTGTGCGCAGGCACCATCCAGCATTCGATAGGTGATGTCAGCAATATCGTATAAAACAAACCCTCGTTCTTTCATAAATATCACAATTTCACCAATTAATGGGGCGCCTTTATAAAACTCAAAAAAAGATGCTTCCAGCACTACACATTCTGTTAGCTCAAGCACTTTACTCGCGCCATTGAGAATCTCAAGTTCACTGCCTTGTGTATCAATCTTCAGCAGAAACGGGCTTTCTAACTTTAGATCCATATATAATTTATCCAACGTAGTTATATTAACTTTTCGCTCTATTCCATCAAAATCAGCAATTTGTTCTTTAAAAAGCGAAGATCCATCCAGATGATCTAAATGTACATTAATTTTTCTTTCATCCTCTTTTGCACCCACTCCACCTATTATGTAATCAAGATTCTTGTATTTTTTCTTGAGATTGACTAAATTATTTTCTCTTTCAATTAATGGCTCAATCAACAAATGGCGCGACGAAGTAAATGTGTCATATAAACAATACGTCCCATTAGCTGCACCAATATCGATAACTGTACCCGGCACGAACCCTAACTTGCTTATATGCGATACCAGACCATTCAAGGTATCTCTTTTTATCATATTTTACTCCAAAGAAACTTTTATTTTTGCTTTTGTGCTACAAAACTGACACCCCAGGTATCAAAGCCAGGCACCTTGCCTGTAAGCCATTCTTCAACGGCAAGAATTTTCAGATTGTTTAATCTTAAAAATAATTCTAATTCCGGTTTGAACAGATATCGCATTCGATGGGTTTCAAACGTTCTTTCAGATTCCTGGGTCGATTTATCCAAAGCTATTATTTCATAATTAACATCTACGATATTATCGTTTGGATATATGACAGGATTAGCAATTCTTGTAATGTGCAGAAGGTCATCTTCAAATATCTTTGTCCGTAATTCCGGCCTTTCAGTCAATACTGCCGGGCCATACCACACATCAAAAATGCATATACCTTCAGTGGCTAAATGCTTACTAATTCCAGCGAATGTATTGATTAGATCATTATTCGCAACCTGATAACTGATAACATGAAATAACGCAGTAATAACATCAAAGGTATTATCCAATTCTAAACTGCGAATATCTCCCTTAGAAAAATCCGAAGAAGACCCAATATTATTTTCTTTCGCCAACGATATCATTTGCTCACTCTGATCTATACCATGAACACAATATCCCTTGCCGGTCAGTAACTTAGCGTGAATCCCTGTACCGCACCCTAAATCTAAGATATTCCTGCAATCTTGCTTGTATCTCTTAATAAGCGAATCCACATAATCCACTTCTGCATAGTAGTTTTTGTCTTTATAAAGAAGATTATAATAGCGCGCGTAATCATGGAACACTTTCATGAAAAAATACCTTTCATACTGTTAACCACTATTTCTATCTGCTTATCCGACAGCGCCACACCGCTTGGGATATAGAAACCTTTCTTGGACAGGCTCTCAGCTACAGGATATTTTTCATCCACAAATAGCTTGCATTTATGAAAAACCGGCTGTTCATGCATAGGGAAAAAGAAGGGTCTTGCGCCAATATTTTTTCCTGCCAGCTTTTTTATGGCCTGATCAGCATTCATGTCAATATCAGGATTAATGACTACCCCAAAAACCCAATATATATTATCAGCGTAATCAGTGCAGGACACAGGAAGCTGCAAGTCCGCAATGTTACCAAGCATTGAGGTATAGCGAATCCCCATTCGGCGCTTTTTCTCTATAAATTGTTCAAGCCTTTCTAGCTGTGCGAGGCCCAGCGCTGCCTGAAGATTGCTCATACGGTAATTCCAGCCGAGCTCTTCATGCACAAACCGTTTTTTTGACTGAAAGCAAAGGTTACGCAAAGACCTGCACCGCTCGGCTAACCTGGCATCATCTGTCAGCACCATCCCGCCTTCTCCGGTAGTAATATGCTTATTCGGATAAAAACTAAAAGTACTGATATCGCCAAAACTTCCACATGGCTTCCCTTTATAGGTTTGACCATGCATCTGAGCTGCATCTTCAATAATCTTAAGGTTATATTTATCCGCAATAGCTAAAACAGGATCTAGATCCACTGGTAAGCCGTAAATATGTACGACCATAATTGCTTTCGTACGAGAGGTTATTTTCGCTTCGATTTGGGTTACATCCATATTCCAGGTAACTGGATCAGAATCCACAAGGACTGGGGTTGCGCCTGCCCTAACAATTGCTGCAACGCACGATATGATCGTAAACGTCGGAAGGATCACTTCATCGCCGGAGCCAATCTCCAGTGCGGCAACAGCCACATCAATAGCTGCACTCCCATTACACACTGCTACTCCGTATTTGCGGCCAATACGAGCTGCAAATTTTTCCTCGAACTGGCTGACAAACGGACCTTCGGAAGATATCCAGCCGGTTTCGATGCATTCGTTTAAATATTTTTTCTCGTTACCGTCAAGCAATGGGTCGTTAACTGGAATAAAATCAGTCATTTTTATCATTTCAGTTTGATATTAAGATTTTCGCAAGAGAATCTTGTTTTATCGCAATCACCGGCAAAAGGGCCTTGTTTAACCTCAAACATCTCCAGATCTTCCAGCACCTCGAACCCATGTCCACCAGTAGATAAAAGTATTATATCTCCAGCACTTAGAATCCTGCTCTCAATATAATTCTGATCGTCATCAAAAAAATCTACTCTGAGGCTGCCTTTTCTGATAAAAAGGACTTCCTTTGTATAATGAACTTCCCGGGTAACCGGATTGTGCACATGAGGTTCTATGATCTTCCCTTGGGGATGTTTCATAAAAGCTAGTTGCTGCGAAAAATCCGTGGGTGTGAAGAAATTTACACCGGGTTCGGTAAAACTATGGGATACAATTATAGCTAGCAAATGATTTTTATGGGTAATATTTTCTATCATTCCGGAGCCCTCTTATATAATAATTCTGTGCATTCCATTTAGATGACATTAATTTTTATTTAAATTTTAATATCAAAATTGGTTATATAATCTAATTATACTTCTTCCCAATATTTATCCCGAACTAATGGCTGTAGCTCATTAACTGCGTATTGAGCAAAAGGATGATCAAAACATTTTTCAACAGATATTTCCGGCAAAATTTCCATAGCGATGTCATTACGAATAAAAAAAGCATTAAACCCATAACGATGGCATCCTACCAATCTATAGCCTTTTTGTTTAGCAAGCTTAACGAAAGCTGGAAGAGATGCTCCGGAATACAACCCTAGTTGTAATTCTCCATAATATTCAATCTGAAAATCCTCTTTATACGGTATTGTAACTGACCTATCGGCTCCCCAAATAGCCTGAAATTCAACTAACACCACCCGAGGATTAACTACTTCTAATGCGTTCCAAACCCAATAATCTATTCCATCTATGTCTAAACAGAATAAATCGACTTCGCCATCAAAATGGTTTTTTGCAATAATAGCATTGATGTTATGTACATTCACAAATTCGTTAACCAAAATTGGAGGATAAAGTTTTGTCTCAGTACATGAGCTATAGAATTTATTCATATAATTAACTGTTTTAGCATTACTCTCCACTAACAAGGCTGACCACCCGTGGTTTAGAATCAAATTTGCAGTATTACTTCCATCAATGCCAGCGGAACCAATATCTATAAGCTTTTTACTTGTTACTCCTATTAATGAAAATATATACAGAAGTATTCCATCTTCATCGGCCCCACTAAAAACCCTGAAACCGATATCCCCAAAGGCAGGTAAAGTTTGCTTATTATTCACCAGTTCTTTGTATTTTAACATCAATAAAATTTGAGATTCCTTCCGACTAAGTGCGTGTTGTAGTTCATTCTTTTGAATGCTTACTTTCAACTCATTAAGTATAGGTTCCTTTATTATTTTCTCAATGAAACGAGCAATGTATGAAAACATTATTCTTCTTCTTTCCTATCAATATTACACTTCAAATATAAATTATATAAATTTCCTAAATTGACAATTTTATCCTTAAAAATAGGATGTTTCAGTATCTGGCACAACTGATTATGTTCCGGGTTGGATTCTAAATGAACCGAATGGGCGACATATTCTTCTTGTGTAAAGGTACCCCAATTTGATAAAAACGAAAAATTAACAGCATCCACTCCGAGTTGTTTTCCTAACTCAACAAAAGCTAGCATCTCTTTATAATTATTCTTTTGCACGACCATGGTTATTCCAAACCATAACCCTTTTTTTCTTTCTTCTAAATTGGATACAAATTCTAAATTATTCATTAAATTATTAAAGTCTCCACCTCTTCGCACAATACCATAAGTCAATTCAGTAACAGCATCTACAGAAACTCCTATCGCATTAACGCTATCTTTTATTCGATTCAATGATTTCCACATTTTTTCATTAAGGAGTTGCCCATTGGTCATAATACTAATTTTCAACTTAGGATACTTTCCCGGCTCTATTTCTTGTAATAATTCTCGATATACCTTGCTTGCAAAAGGATCTCCCGCTCCTGCCACATGTAGAGTTTCCAGGTGTTCTCCAGAAAAATGCAAAATGTTATTATGAATTTTTTTTAGATTCCTGTACTCATCTTCAGAAATGGTAAAACGTTTTTTGCGGCAGGAAGGACATGATAGATTACAGGTAGGATCGTTTGTTAATGAGATAGTTCGAGGTCCAAAATCCAAACAATCTAACCTCTTGGCTACTGCATCGCGAATTAACGAGTCCTCGATATCGCGCTTTTTTACAACCCAGCTATTCCGTTGTTGGAAACATGCACATTTTGCTTTATCACAAAAACTAAAATTCCCGTCAATCATATCCATTCTTATTTCTCTTGCAATAGGAGAATTCCATACCTGCATAAAATCATTGCCGGTTAATATACCCAAATTCTGATTAATGTAACAACAAGTAGTAACTACGCCATTCCTCCTCAAATCCACCGTCGTGAAGGGGATAAGACATATGTAATCTTCTAAGTTAACATTTCCATTTATTGGTAACACAATATAATCTCCTAAACTATTGCAACACTTCTTTAATTACTTCCAAATACGCGTGCCCGAACTTTGTATCTGGCTCAAGATGGTTACTTTCAGCCCACTCATTCCAAGCTTTTATAAAAATCAGTTTATTCTCTGGATCTTCAGCCTGAGCTGCATCAATTTTATTAACAGCATCTTTGAGCATCTTTTTGAACAATTCAGGGGTTGATCCATGGAGGACAAATCCATTCAATCCCGCTCGTGGTGTATTGTCCCAATTAGGGATAATTATAGGATATTCATTGTTTCTCAATTTTCTATGCTTTATAAAATCAACAAACTCTGCATAAGAATGTATCGTTGGTAGCCTTTCTAAACTTATACGACGCCTATATTTAATATTATCAATAACTCTTGCAAATTTAGGATGTTTTTTTTGCCAACGTCGCTGAGGCATGTGTATAAACGGAGCATTATCAACACAAGCGTCACAACCATATTTTTCATAGTCTGCTACACCGTGGGCTATAAAATGAATGCCTTTCAGCCCTTCTTTCTCAGCCAACCTGCGCCACTGATCCGTAAAGGCTTTGCTATCAGGCAATAATTGCGGAGCGTAAACAAGAAAAATCTTTTTCCCTCCGACTGTCATATAACGTTCGTCATGAAAAGCATTTAAAAGATAATAAAAATGCTCTTCGTAATCTTTTTCCCCTGGATAAGTCTGCTCCATAAGCACTCTATCGGGTGAACCATGCCATATCCCTGACCAAGTTTGATTGGCCCATCCCAAAAAAAAACCTAAGTCTGGCTCGCCACTCTTGAGTACCTCCTGAAAAGGTCTCTCCAGTAAACGCTTGCCATTGCCAAACCAATAATGCCAATAACAAAAGCCTTCAATACCATAACTTTTTGCGAGATCCGCTTGAGCTTGTCGCGCTTCCGTTAGACGCAAATCGTAGTAACCCAGATCTGCTGGTAAATGAGGCTGATAGTGGTTATCAAACAAAGGTTTTGCCTTTGTAACATTAGTCCATTCAGTAAAACCTTTTCCCCACCATGCATCATTCTCCGGGATTGGATGAAATTGCGGCAAGTAAAATGCAATCATCCGTGCTTTTTTATTTTTCAACCTGTTATTAAATACCAACAATACAGACCCCTATTTTTATTAAAAATAAAAAATATTTACTATAATTTAGAAATATATTCTTTTGAATAAATATTACACAATATTTCTCTATCCAATATTTTATAATTATCATATAAATTTTTATTAAATGGTATTTTAAAAAAAGAAAATATTTTTTGCAAAGATGAACTTTCCCCCTGAATATTATTATTAATAAAATCAGATTTTTCATAATATATTAAATATCGCATAAGAAAAACACTCAATTGCACATTTTCATTAAAACTCCATTCTTTATCTATATAATAAACATTTTTTCCATCTAATATGAGATTACCGGGGATACAATCAATATATTCATCTCGAATAATGGAACAATATATCTCTTTTTCATTCTTTACTTTCAAGCCTTTATCTATGATAAATTTTATCCAAACTTCAAGTAACTTTACAAAGCGATCGAAATCATTTGTTAGCACTGCATTATCAATGAGACGTGCCATATTATTTCCAGAATAATAATTATCTTCGCCCAATCTATGAATAATAATATCATTGCCAATATAATTACTATCATTAAGTAATACTTTCTTAACTTTGATACTTTTCTCATTTTTGTTTTGATAAAATATAGTCTGTGTATTATATTCTTTTTTCCTAACAAGAATATATTTTATAGCTAATAATTCTTCACTGGTTAATTCAGATTCATATCCATCTAACGAAGCTACTAATAAAAAAGAATTTGAGAAGTCTCTCACTAAACCATTTTTGGCTAATTGTTGCCAAACCAGCTTTTCTGAAAATAAAGGTTTAACCTCAAAAGAATAATCTCTTGATTTTAAAGTATAAATTAAATCAATAGAAGAAAACCCGGCTACTTGAAATGCCTTTTCGGATAATATGACTTCTGGAAGCTTATAGTCAGGGAAAGGATAATAAAAATCTAAGTTTTCAAAACCGTTTGATCTAAACAAATCAATTAATTCATTCCTTCCAAATGTTTTGTAAGTTCCTTTTTTGTAAAGGTCCTGTATTCCCAAAAAAGGAACAGCGGTATGATCTTCTCCTAAACCCATAAAATATTTCAATCCCAAGCGATTCTCTATCGCCAAAATCAGCTTCCCTCCGGGCTTAAGAGCATCCTTCGCAATGTTGACACAAGAACTAAAGGGATCCTCAGATTCGAAAAAAAATGGGCTATATTCCAGCACTCCAATTAGTGTTACATAATCATATTTTTTTTCAAACTCTATACTTTGAAAATCGCTACAATAAATATTAACATTTGATAAATCTCTGCATCGGGCTGCAGCACACTTAGCGCGAATCGAACTGCCTTCAATTGCATCAATAGCTGCACCTGATTCTCCGAGGAATCTGGTCATTGCACCGCATCCACATCCTAATTCTAATATATTGTCACTCTTTGTAAACTTAATATGCCTTAGTAAATTATGCCTCTGGGGAGAAAAATGATATTCACTTGGCCAATCAACTATTTTATTCGTTAATTCCTTAGAATATATAGACAAATCTTGCGATTGTTTGATATCCTGATAAATTCTATTCTCTATTTCATATCCATCTGAATAGTTAAAATCTGTTAGTTGAGAATCTGGACATACATATATGCCATCATCACATAAAATAAATTTAGTTAAAGGCTTCCTATCACGATTAAATTCCATATTCGGATAATCAACTCTTTCTTTTCTTATCAAAAATTAATAAAAAAAATAGCTATCAATAAATCTCAAAAAATTGCAAAATAAATTATAAGGGATTTAAGCAACCATATTTTATTATAATTGTTACATTTAAAGATGTATATGATTACTTCTTATTGGATAGATTTCATAAACAATTAATCATTGTTGAGAGTTATCCTAAATTATTGGAATAAATCTTTCTTTACCAAACTAAACTTTTTTCCTAAACCACCAATCGCAAAAAGCTGCTTGTGATGTACGATTGGCTAATTTGCTTTCATTAACAGATACTCCATCATCACCTCAGGCTCACCAATATTTCTACGTAAAAACTCACCTTTAGCCTGCTGTACCTTCTCACTATTCCACCAAATCAAGGGATCATCTTTTATTTTTTCTAGAAATCCAGCTGCCATTATTGGATCAGTTTGACAGATGCCAACTCGGGTCAATGGTTCAAAAAAATCAGCATATTCGTCTTTCAAATAATACGCGTTCCGATCCCAGAAAAATATTACTGGAATATTCATTAGCATAGCTTCAAGATAAGAGGTGGAAATATAATCAACAACAATTATTCTTGATTTGAGCATCTGAACTTTGCAAGTTTCATTTGTATTCAAAATACTCTTCATTTGTTTAAGATATTTTGCAAGGAATTTCTCCTTATCATACAGCTTTAATTTTATTATATAATCTTTGGGATAGGGGCGATAGGCAATTTCGCCCAACGTCTCAACTGATAAGGCAGAAAAAAAAGACTGTCCGAATTTGAGATATTTGGGTGCATTTTCCTCATCGTATCCATAAAGGCCGGAGTAATAACAAAGCTTTGCACCTGCGGCTCCACTAATATACAAGATTGAATATTTCTTCTCGTATTTTTCTTGCAGTGTAAAAGGGAAAAGTGAAGCGCCTCTTATAATATTGGGAAACAAAGAGTCACACCAACCCATGGTAACATACTGATCAGACAGTTTCGCTATATGCGTTGCCACGCTCCCGACATAAGGATGAATAAAAGCATTATGTTCGTTATTGATATGTTTAACTCCTCGTTCCTGCAACACTGCTAAATAGATTGATACGTAGGTATTCGATATCCAATTTTCGCTAGTGACATATTTCAAGGATTTGTAATCTTTACTGGCTTTTCTATACTGCTTTTCTATTTGCTGATAATGCTCAATAAATACCCTTGGCATACAATACTTGAGGGTCGAAAAAAAAAACCTATCAAATCTGTCAAAATCCTTATCAAAAGCTGATAGCTGCTCACGGTTTTCCCTGTCGAGCTGTTTATCATGATAATCAAAAATTATGTCCCAATATAATAAATATATTCTTTTCTTACTTTTAGCAGCTAATTCCCGGATATTTTCCAGGGAAAAAAATGATCCCAAGATTCCTATCTGCATATTTCTTCTTATTCCAATGATATGCACATAATAAAGCTTTTTTATACTCTGCTTTATTTCCGGCACGATACGAGTCCATTGCAGAGATTTGCGCCAGGACTTCTTTTGCAAAGCGATCCCATCATGACAAATATCAGCCTCAATCGCGGGAACGTCCAATTCCATAAGGCTACAAGTTCCTGCGTAGAAAGTATTCATGTATAAACTGAATAATTGTTCCTGTCCATAATCACAAGCCTGGAATAAATACCGCTGATCTTCAAAATCTAACGGGGTATAATAGGAAACCGGCGATAGAACATTGCAGATATGTTTGGCCGGATCAAAGTATTGTTCACATTTATTAAACAAATCATGTGCTAAGGTAATATACCGAATCAAGGCCATAGATAAAGCTTTTTCCCAAAACAATTGACTATGATTCATATTATGGATGCTATTAAGTCTGGCTGCCAGAATAGGAATATACTTATCATATTTTTCATCAACGTATCTACTGGCTTTAGTTAAGTCTTCTCGTGATTTTCTGATAAAAGGTGCTACCTCGATATCAGAAAATTCGTGCGGAGATTCTTTTTGCAGCTGATAGTATACATATGGCTCAATAAGGAACAACGAAGAGGCCTTATCTATCCATAATGCTTTCAAAGCTGAAACGATAAAATTCTTTTTCATTTTTTTCACTTCTTTTCATGCCTACAACAAAATTAATTCCTGCTGCTTTTACTTGCTCGAACATCTATACCACTAGAACGCAAAAAAGACCTTACCTTAATCGGGCTATGATCTGTAAAGAAAAACATACTACTTATTGTTATCGCTGAAGCTCCTGCCGTTAAGGCTAGCATACAATCATTTAAACTTCCGGCTCCACTAGAAGCGATTACCGGAACAAACAAGCTATGACTGACCAGTTTTATCATATCCAAATCATAGCCTTCCATAGTGCCGTCTCTATCAATAGATGTCAAAAGAATCTCACCACAATTATTTTCCTGCATTTTTAAAGACCAGACCAAGGGGTCAAAGTCTTTTTCGGTAGTCCCCCCATGTGAAAACACACGAAACACATTCGGGGCAACCTCTTTATAATCGATTGAAACCACGATACATTGACTGCCAAAATGTTTCGCCGCTTCATTAATAAAACTAGGATTATCTAGAGCTGCCGTATTAATAGAAACCTTATCTGCACCAGCTTGCAGCAAATCGTGAATATCTTTCAAAGAATTCACACCCCCGCCTACAGTTAATGGCATAAAGACATCTTTGGAAACCGACCTAATCATCCCCAATGCTTGAGTTTTACTCTCATCTCCAGGAAAAATATTCAAAAATATTAACTCATCAACTCCATAAGAATCATAAACCTTCGCTGTTGAAATAGGATTACCAGCTTCTCGATGGTTATTATGAAATTTTAGCCCCTTAACAAGTCTGCCATTATTAAATAAAAATTTAGGAATAATTCTTTTCTTTAACATATTTAAGGATTCCAGTTCAAAAAATTTTCCATTAGCTGTAACCCATTATCCTGACTCTTTTCCGGATGGAACTGTGTAGCTATTATATTATCTTTAATGATAACAGCTGGAAACTCTATCCCATAATCACATGTAGCTGCAAGATACATTTCATTAAATACATTCATATAGTAACTATGGACAAAATAAAACGAAAGTCCTTCTATATCGTATAATTTATCAAAACAAGCATGCTGCCTAGTTATATTTATGTCATTCCACCCCATATGTGGCAGCTTTACCAAAGTATCAGATTCTTTTACCTCAATTTTTTTTATTTCGCCATCAATCCAACCAAAACCGTCAAAAATCCCATTTTCATAACTATGCGTTGCTAATAACTGAAGGCCTAAACAAATACCTAAAAATGGTTTACCTTTTTGTATAACTTCTTTAAAAAGAACACCTTTTAATAATAAGCTATTGATATTTTCCATCGCCGAACTGAAAGCACCAACCCCGGGCAAGATAAGGTGCGAAGCTTGAGAAATAACCTGAGGATCATTCGTTATACAGGCCTCTTCGCCAAAATAATTAACAACATTCGATACGGAATGAACATTACCCATGCCATAGTCAATGATAGCAATCATAGATATGTCTCGAGCTTATTATTTACTTTAGCGCCAACAGGCTTATTAATATTTGTACAATCCCACTGGTCCATATCATGCAAAGGGTTAGCAGAACCAACTTTTGAGGGATCAAATTCCCATGGGAAAACCTGATGTTTTGTTAAAATATTGTAAAAATCCTCTTCGGTTATTTGTAGTATTTCCAGAAAATGATCGAGAGACGCCGGTCTCTTTCCATCATATTCTTCAGCTAACTTATTGCCCTCTTCCCTGGTCATTCTTCCATTCCTGATATCAATGCCAACAAGATGGGCGGTACGACCATATCCTCTTTTTATATATTTGGCATAATCTCTAACCCCCTGAAATTGACACTCAATCTTCTCATAATCATAGATAGGAGGAATTCCTTCAACATCTTGCCCGGTCCAACCAAGCTCCTGTTTAATAATCTCAACTTGTTTTTTTGTGTCCCATTTAAAATAATTCCCTAAGCAAATAGAACGCAACTTTAGACGTCGTATCTCGCTATAAGCAGGATATTTCAACATCCACAAATCACGCATACTTACCCGCCCATTCAAAAAAAGGCTCATGTCATCAGCCGTAATGCCTAAGTTCATAACTCGATTAAATCTTTTTTCATCTACCTCTTCTTTTTCTTCGTATGAATACCATGAGGCATATTCTGCGATAGATTCACCCCATAGGATCAATGGCACCTCAAATTTTACAGCCATATTTATAACTCCGGCATAAATACCTGTATGACAATGCCAACAAAAATCGCCTCTTCTGATTAATGATTCTAACATCAACTCTCGAATAACGTGCCAATTCATGGTAAATTCAAAAACATCCGCACCTAGTTTTTTTAATATCATAGTATTAGATTGATGTATTTGAGGCCGATATCCCCAGTGATTAAACCTTACAACTAATGGCTTTAATTTTAATTCATTAATAACATACCATAATTGAAAAACACTATCTTTCCCTCCAGAAAATGGAACGATACAATCATATAATCCGGTATCTTTATATTGAGCAATCAAACCATCCAGTTCGAGTTTCCTCACTTGCCAATCGACTTTTTCGTCCCTATATTCAGCCTGCCGGCAAATACCACAAACACCACTTTCATCAAACATAATCGTATCGTGGGTTTCCGGCAGCACACATTTGGTACAAACTTTCATAAATTTATCCTTTAATTTTATAATTTTAAACCTTGTGGACCATACTGAACTCTTGTTATTTGGGCATCTTCCAAATACTTTCTTGGGGTAAAGAATCGTTGTCCCAATTTGGTTTTGTTAATAATATTATTACCCTTTTCATCAAAAACGCATTTTATCAGGAAGGAACCTCCATAACCTGCGACAAAGATTGCGTCAGATGATATTCGATAAACTAATCCCGACTGAAATGGATGGAACGAAACATGATCATCCTGAGGAGAACATTTCTTAAGATATACTTTTTGATTGTTTGTAAAAGTAGAAGCACCTCGATATGGATCATCAAAAGCATTAACAAAATGAATAACATTTTGGCAAGACCAAGACCAATCGATAAATCCATTGATTTCAGTATTCAATCTTGGCCAATAAGTGCTTACAGTTTCATCTTGTTTGACTTCGCTCCAATCCTTACAGGCAATAATTTCTTTTACAAATTCCAATAAAAAATCATCAATTTTTTCTGCTTCGTAATTAAAATAATCTAGAGGAATAACACACTCATTTGGATAAGAAAACTTTTTTTGTTTAATAATATCACCATCATCAATTCCTTTTGTTAACTTATGTATTGTAAGTCCGCCGACTCGATCATTCGTCAATATCTTCCAAGAAATTATTCCGGCTCCTCTATTGTATGGAAGCAACGCACTATGGAAGTTAAATAATTTTCCTTCAAACAAAGAAATAACCTCTTCTTTAAATATCCAGGGAGAAGAAATAGATAATCCAATTGTATTCTGAGCCACATAATCCTGCAAATTTCCTTTAGTCAAATCAGAAAATGATTCATAAGGGATATTGTATTTCTCAAGATTATGCAGCAAACTTCCTTCGTTATTTATCAGCTCTCGAAGATGAAACTCTTCACTAATAACAACTAAATCTAAATCCAGTTTGGAATTAATAATGTTTAGCACCAGGTTAAACAATGCCTGGTTTCCACCGAATAGAATCAGTTTTTTTGTCGATTTATTATTCATATCTACCTCTTATAATGTCCACCCATCATCGACCACTATGTTTTGACCATTAACATACTTAGCAGCGTCTGAAAGCAAATAGATAGCTGTACCAATAACATCTGAGACATCCAGCATTCCTTTTGACAAACCAAATTTATTATAATTATCAAGAAAAACCTCGCCCTGGTCACGTACTAGTCCGCCTGGACTAATACAATTAAAACGAATACCCGTACCTTTATAGTATTTAGCCATATATTTGGATAAATGGATCAAGGCCGCCTTAATCATGGAGTATTCGACTGGAGCAGTCATCGTTGTGTTTTCGTATATCTCAAACCTCGGAGCAATCACTCCATATATTGAAGATATATTTACTACATTTCCATATCCCTGTTTAAAAAAATAATCAGCGATTCTTTGCGATACTAAAAAATATCCACCCAGATGTAGGCTTATATTATTGCAAAACTCAACGGATTCCACTTCTTCTAATCGCTTACAATAATTATTCTTTTCAGGATAAGCGCAATTGATCAAGCCATCAATTCTACTATATTTTTGGGCGACATAATTAATCGTTTCTTCAATAGAAGATTTAGAAGTTATATCCAAAAAATGACTATCAACTATCCCAGAAGTATATTCGTCTTGAATTAAGTCGGTAGTTTGTTTTGCAGCAGTTACGTTATTATCTGCAACTATCGCAATTCCGTTGTTTTTTGTTATTTCTATAGCAACAGCTTTGCCTAACAACCCAGCCCCACCGCAGACTATAATAATTTTATCTTTTAACACAAGATTTCCTTCTCTTAATTTAATCGTTTAAATCCAGAATGCTTAATAGGACCTTCTAACATTTTCTCGATACGATTATTATTGAGTCCTTCTTTGATCAGTATAAATACTTCTTTTGCATTACGAATATAGTCATTAATTATCTCGTCTGTATAAGCATAAGTTGTGTAAACTACGCTCCCCGCCAAAAATCCTCGCTTTAGCATTTCCTGAGTAAACAGAGTCTGGATTGACAATGCATTTGGATAATTAAAACTAATATGTGTTAATGGCTCGATGCCTGATATTGAAATGTCTAAAGATACTTCCTGTGCAATCCTTGACCATCCTTCATTAATTAATTTACCACAGGAAACAAGCCGCTTTACAACAGGGCATCTTTGCATCTTCTCTATAGTGGCTAATGCCGCTACAAAGCCGATTCTTTCAGTCCAAAAAGTGCTACTGATAAAGGATCTTTGAGCCGCATCCATAATTGAACTTTTTCCAATCACAGCCGAAATAGGAAAGCCATTCCCCAAAGCTTTACCAAATACAGCAAGATCTGGTGCCACACCAAGAGTCAAGTGAATACCTCCATTGTTAACACGGAATCCTGATGTAACCTCATCAAATATCAAGACTGCATTTATTCTATTAGCCACCGCGCGCACAGCTTTTAAAAAACTAATGTCCTGCTCATTTCTTGTCGGCTCCATCATAATAACGCCAATTTCGCCGACATTATCATTAACAATTTCTTCTAGTTCATCTATACATCCATAATTAAAAGGGAATAAAGTACCACCTAAATTTCTAGGAACACCCAGCGGATCTAACCCTGGCAACAATTGTCCATCCAGACTATTCTTATCTGATAAATTTGCAGAGATATACCAATCATGCCATCCATGATAACCGCAAAAGGCAACTTTATCTTTTTTTGTTGCGGCTCTTGCGATCCTTACGGCAATAGCACAAATTTCGCCCCCTGTCCTTGCGAACCTAGCCATATCAGCCCAAGGATGTAACTCAAGCATTTTACGAGCAAGGGCTACCTCCTCATGACAATTAAGCGTTGTCATTGTTCCTTTATCTACTGCTGCCTTCACTCGACTATTAACTTCTTCATCAGCATATCCAAGAACACACGCGCCGACACCCATATGCGAAAAATCGTAGTATTTATTGTTATCTAAATCCCATATTTCGCAACCACTTGCCCGATCATAATAGGAAGGCCAATTATCTGGTAAAAACAACTCCGGGCGCTTGGACAACAACTGAGTGCCTCCAGGAATGATTTTCTTTGCCTTATTATAAAGATCAGCTCCGCTATTATTTGACACAGACCTCTCCCACTGATTCATTCAATAAATTACCCGCCAGTTTAGCTTGCAACAAACTCTCAATAATAATGAAGTCCGAAATATCATCGACTTCATATGTTTTCCATTTCGGCATAATATACCCCAATGTTTTTTCATGATAGAAATTCTTCTTTATCTTTAATGAATCAATATACGAAATATATAAACTTCCTTCGAAAAAATATAGAGACTCAATATCCTGTCTTCTTCTAACTTTGTAATCTAGATTAGAATAAGGACAAAGAAATCCATCCCTCATCCTAACCAAAAAATCCGGATGAACTGAGGAAACACAACCTAAACCAACGACACTCTCAGCACTTTCATGATCAACTAACAACTCGATGGCAGCATCAATATCGCAGACATCCCTTAATGGTGAAGTAGGCTCTAACATGATCACGATATCAAAAGAATTACCTGCCTTCTCCATCCACTCAATAGCATGCAACATAACATCCATTGACGTCGAATCATCTTGAGCCAATACATTTGGTCTCAGAAAGGGAACCTCAGCCCTAAATTCTCGAGAAATATCCGCAATTCTATTGCTGTCCGTAGAAACAACAAGTCTATCTATATATTTACTTGACTGCCCTTGCTCTATAGTCCAGGCAATTAATGGTCTTCCCAATAGTGGTCTGATGTTTTTATCAGGAAGTCCCTTACTACCTGACCGAGCTGGTATTACAGCTAATATAGATTTTCCGTTATACACTGTTTTCCCTCATTTCTTTGCTATAATCCGAATATAATATGCTTTTTCATTCTTTTCTGGCAATTCTACAAACGTATGTTCATCATTAATCACTTTGTTTACCCAAGAATTGTACTCATACTTACTTAACTCTTCAACATACTTATCTTTACCCCAACAACTACAATTAATTATATCTAAGTTGAATTTTTCCAATAGTTGGATGATATTTTTTTTATTAAAGAACCAGTAGTGGCAAGAGGAATTATAACTATTAATAATATAATTATTCTCCCCATTAGGTATTTCAATGAAAACATACCCTTTACTTCTAATAATTCTATAAATATTTTTTAGCTGATTATTAATATCAAATAGATGCTCAAGCACATTTGACATAAATATAAAATCATAATTTTCTAAAGCTAGTTCATGCAATTGACTCGTTATTTTTGAAATTTTAGGGTTTTTGACATTATTAAGTGCAGATTCATCCCATTCTTTAATAGAAATATTATTATAACCCTTTGAAAAAAAATATTCCGCATTAACGCCCCAACCTCCACCAATTTCAAGCATAGGTGATGCGGCATCAGTATAATTACTTACATATTTATATTGCGAGATTGCCCGCTCTAAATCCATTAAACTTCTATTATCATCAAAATATTCATTTTTATTTTGTCGATAAGAATTCTTATAAAATTTTATTAACTCCTGATCATTTAGCTGCGTAGCCAGAAAAACAAAATTACAATTAATGCACCGTATAACATCAGAAGGCATACCAAACATAGTATTTTTCGAAATAATAACAAACTCTTTTGAATTGCATATAAGACAGTTTTCTATAGTTTCCACCTAAACACCTATTTAGTTAACTGATAATAACTTCCCGATATCACTCAATATAGATTCTGTAACCATATAATTTGTAGGGAAATTTATTCCTCTTTGTGAAACTTCTTCAGAATTTCTACTGCTAAATTTATACTGATTATAAATCGGCATTGAGCTTAACGAATAAAAAAATGGACGGATATCAATTCCATACCCTTTTAACTTTTCTATTATAAAATCTCTTTTCTTCAGATCAACTAATATGCAAACCAACCAGGTTATTTTTTCTGTTAAATTAATATCGTTTCTTTGAAATTCTATCGATTGATTACCAGCAAAATAATCTCGGTAATCAGATTCAATCTTACTCCTTTTTTTTAAAATTGACTCGACTCTTTCTAATTGAGCCAAACCGATAGCAGCCTGCAAATTAGTCATTCTATAATTATAGCCGATGCATTCATGCCAATACTTTTTTGTCCGACTCATTCCATGATCTCTTAGTAGACGCAAACGACCGTCTAGATGACTATCATTTGTTACACACATTCCACCCTCACCAGTAGTAATCACTTTATTTCCAAAGAAAGAAAAGCACCCTATATTACCGAATGAACCAACTTTTTTTCCATTGTACCTAGCTCCATGAGCTTGCGCACAATCCTCTATAACATATAGATTATACCGATTAGCAATATTCATTATAGCTGCCATGTCGCAAGGTTGTCCAAATAAATGAACAGGAATAATTGCTTTTGTTTTAGGAGTTATGGCTTTTTCTATTTCTCTAGGATCAATACACCAGCTATCCTTTTCTATATCGACAATAACCGGGATTGCCCTGGCATGTAATACAGCATTTATTGTCGCGGCAAACGTCATATCAGGAACTACTACTTCATCACCTTCCCCGATTCCAAGTGCTACCAGTGCCAAATGCAATGCCGCAGTTCCATTTGATACGGCGATGCCACTATTACATTCACAAAACACAGCAAACTCTCTCTCAAAAGCATCGATATATTTGCCTCTGCTAGAAATCCATGTAGAAGAAAACGCATCTAGCAAATAATCAAATTCTTTGCCGCTGAGATCAGGAATAGAAATTGGAATATTAATTCCTGTCTTGTATTCAAAATAATCAATTACCTTAAAATCCTCATCAACAATTGGAAATACTCTTATCTTTTCATCAATCTTTTTAAACATCTCATTATATGCTTCTTCTCTCCTAGCATAAACGAAATCCGGTTTTATTAATGAACGAAGCGATTCATTAATATTCCCGCCAAGTAATAAGTGACGCCGGATATCTCCATCAGAAATCACTCCAATAAGCTTTTGGTTATCATCAACAATAAAAGCCACGCCTTTGGCATTATTATCAATAATACCCAAAACATCGATAATCTGTTTATTTGCAAGGCACAAAAGTTGCGAAATCATTATTAGATATTACCTCTAATACTCTTCTCGATTAAACTATACTGGTCGTAAATTTGATTAATTGAAATGTTACGCACTTCCAGTACGTGATATATATAAGTATCGATAAAAGTTGCTATTTTGTTAAAAAACCAATAATCTTCGGTTAATTGATTATTAGTATCTGCTAACCCATTGTTATCACTATGATGGATTTCTCTTGCGTAAGCACCAATACTATCCACCGCTTTGTTCAAATCAAAGCCCAAAGTTGCAGATGAAACCTTAAGATGTCCCGTATCCAAAAGCAATCCGAAGCGAGAATGATTTATTTCGGTAAAAAGCATAGAAATCTCTAATGGATCTACACATAATAAAGGACTAGAAATCCCATCAATTAAGTTTGCTTTGATTAAAACATTATTCTCAATTAAAAAGTCCACACTCAATTCATCCGCTGAATTTAAAATTTCTCTTATTGCTGCTACAAATAATTTCCAATGTTCAGCCTTATCAATTAGCATATTATTTTTAAATATACTACCCAGTTCTTTGGAAGAAGGATCTATGCAAAAGCCCGCATGAGCAGAAAAAAAAGGGATACCTGCCTTCTTAGCTAGTATTAGTCCATTTATACAATGAGCGATGGATTTACTACGTATTTCATCATTTGTACTAGCAAGATTTAATACAAAGGAACCTTTAGGTGCCGGGAAATAATTATGTAGTAACTTTTGAGATTTGAACCCCAAAAACAAATCTTCCGCTTGCAAAACAAATGGCAAATCAGAACTAAATTCAACCATAAGATCATTTTCGGTAGCTATCTCAATTATCGTTTCAACATCTTTTATTTTAAAAACAGAAGTACTCACAGCTAGATTCAAAATCTATACCTCTAAGCTTAATCTATAAAACAACTTTTCCAGCTTTGTTTGAGCTAATGTAAAGTCAAATTTCTCATAAAGTTCAATCGCTATTAAATTATCAGCATCAACTGAAAGCCAAATTGTTTTAAGCTGTTTTTTTTTTGCCTCATCAATAAGTAATCCCATCATCTGCGTACCTAGTTTTTTGCCAACATTAGACTGAATAACAGCAATTCCTAACCAAACCTTGCCATCATCCTGATCCAGATGTCCGTAACAAATTGGATGCCCATCATCTAAAAACATTACCGTGTACAAATGGTTAGCAATAACACTCAATTCCCGATTGTTATAATACCTAAAAGAATTAAGAGAATTGCCGGCATTTTTCAAAAATAAGGATATCAAACGGACGTTTTCACGATTAATCAAAACTGTTTCAAACATGCACACCCCAATCAATGGAAGAATATAACAATATTTCATCCTTATTTATTCTTTTAGCCACCTTTTTGCCAAGAACAATATCAAACATATTGGGAGCAAGTCCTCCCGCTGGCCTTTTAAATCCACAATTACGTTCAGTTAGTTCTGTACCTATTTCCATGCACTCAAGAGCGACAATACTTCTTCTCATATCCTCGATATTTTTCAATTCAGAACTAGTCGCTCGTTTTATAGGACTGCCCAATGATTTTTCTACACCTCTTATTCCTTTAACAAGATCAGAAAAACCTTTCGGGTCTAACGATGCCCGATGGTCAGGACCAGACATGTTTTTATCCAAGGTTAAATGTTTTTCGATTACCCTCGCACCTAATGCAACGGCAGCAAAACACGCATAATTGCTTTCGACATGATCTGAATAACCTACCCAGACATTTAGTGCGGCTTCCATTGACTTCATTGCTAATACATTCGCCTCATCAATCACTGAAGGATAATTAGTAGTACACTGCAATAAAACGATATTATTGTTTCCCTCACCTCTAATCGCATTAACTCCTCGATAAACTTCCGCTAAATCCGCCATACCAGTTGACAAAATTATTGGATTACCTGATTTGGCAACATATTTTAAAAAAGGAATTTCTACAATTTGACCAGAAGCAATTTTAAAAGCATTAACGCCTATATCTATCAAGAGATCGACATCCCCCTTATTATAGGGAGTGGATAAAAAATCTATTTCTAATTCCTTGCATTTCTTCATGATTAGCTGGAAATCCGAAGCCGACAAAGCTAATCGGCTTAACATCTCATATTGTGACTCTGTTTGATCAGTTACCTGCAATTGATATCTGGCTTTTGGCGCTCTGCTAGTAAGGAGATTCTCAGCTTTAAATGTCTGAAATTTGACACAATCTGCACCAGCATCTTTAGCAGCTTGAACCAACGCAAATGCTAAATTCAAACTACCATTGTGATTTACGCCAGCTTCAGCAACTATATACACGGGGCTATTATTAGCTATAACATTATTATTTATTTTTATTGCTTCTCTATTCATGGGACCTTGTACCTACAAAACAATTAATTGCTCGAATTCTTTACAACACTTTTTAACAAATAAAACAATTACTTACTTAAAGCTATCCTGCGCCATAATCAAACTATTTTTTAGCTTTTTTGTTCCTTTCTGAATTTGCATTAACATTCTAATTAAACTAACATACTTTTTTCGGTAACTTTCCTCTTCAGAAATATTAATATAATTTTTAAAGCCATTTTTGGAATTACGAATAGTATAACTCGGTGTATGTAAAGCTACCAGTCTCATAAATGCTGATTGATCTATTTGAAATAAATCAATTTTTCCCCTTAATATGAAGTATTTGACTTTATACTTTTCTGATTTTCTAGCTTTAATCTCAATATATACATCATTTAGCCATTCAATGGCCCTTCTGCATAATTCTAGTTGTATCTGTAGATAGCTCCTTGCATCTCGCTTTTTCGTCTCTCTTTTATCAAACAGAGCTATTCTGTTAATGTTCAGACCAAAACAATTATAAAAAAACTGCCGATCTATCTGTTCCGCTCCATTTATTTTCGCCCCACTTGAAGTTAAATTGTAAACATTTTTCTTATTACATTTAGTTATGTAATTTTCAAACTCTCTAATATAAAAAGCGAAATTCGGCAAAGTATAAACAAAACTATTATCATACTTGGTAATAGGATAAACTTCGCTATCCCATTTAAATGCGCAACTTAAAGTATATAGAATTAATTTTTCAAACCTCTTATATCTTTTATCAAGCCTTAATCTTTTGTCATTATTCCCCCAACTTATTCTTTCCAGCACTTTGCCTTCATTATTTATGTAGCCCTTTTTAATAAGTTCTTCCCAAACATCATATTCTTTAATTCTAGGATCTTCTCGCATTTTATCTATATATGAAAAGACATAGGATTCGTTTATATTTGCATTTTTATCAACTAAGCCTTTTGATTCCAATATTTGTGATATTCCTTCAAATGTTTTTACATCAGGATATAACGCTAGAATTATAAAAGACAGCTTAATTGGGATGCTGTTAAAAAAACCCGGAGCTTTTATCCCCGTCATAGTGCAGCGTTTCACAAATTCTTTCCAACTCTTATCTCTAGCATAATACTTCCCGTTTTCCTCTATAATATCAATAGACTGAGCTAAACTGGTTCCTTGTGCATGATCCGTCTTTCCCAGACACAAATCCTGCCCAACAAGCACTATCGGATTCCCGCCTAGTTTGTCAGCAATCATCAGCGAGGACAAAGCAACTGTATGAAAATCCGGAAAACGTTCAACACAAGGATACGCGACATCTTCAAAGTAAAATCCAAACTGTTTACTGCCTTGCAACATAATCCTTATCGGTCCTTGCCAACTTGTCAGCATACCGGGATAGGTAGTAGTTCCGGCTACGAGAAGTATGTCCTTAGTCAGATGTGAATTTTCTTCAAAATATTTAAACTTACCCGGTAACGGATCAATTGCAGTCACAATATCCGGCTTGATACCGTTCTCGATCAGCACCTTAAAGGCAGAATCCGCACAGATAAAAATCGCTTTATCCCGGATCTTTTTCAGGTCTTCCAGATAATCATTCAGCGATGGTCCGGAAGCGATACAAATACAGGGTACACCTTCGAACTTACCAAAAAGCTCGTTTACCGGAGGACAGGAGAACATAAACGGAATGTTCTTGAATTGGTTCTCCAGCATTGGTCTGCCACATTTAATATAGGTCCTAGCGTTAAAATCTTTTTCCTGGATGAATTCTGCTACTAATGAGTTCACCTTATCAAGATATTCTTTCGCATAATTGGTCATAAATAATGAGGGAACGATAATAACTCCGCCAAGATTGAGCCACTGGGCTGCATGGAGGTTCCTGAAAGTATCCAGATTAACATCACCTAGCACAAAACTTATTTTCTGATGGCTAATTAACTCTGTCAGATCTACATGATTCAAAATAGTTTTGAAAAGCGCCATGTCAGGCTCAATTATAATCAGCTCTCTTAACCAGGTAACTTTGTTAATCAAGTCGAATACGTGATACCCACACCCCAAGCCAATAACGATGGCAAAAGCTGCGTTCAGACACTGCTGTTCATGATCTGCATAATAGGTCTGGATATACTTAGACGATTCTTTCTGCGGGTCATACGTGCTGTGGTAATAATAGTCCTTGCCGTCTCTAGTAACCTTACTATTAGGTTGACCGTTCTTAGCGGCAACGTATTGGTATTCTGACGGCATGGCAAGGTCATCCAGACTTTTTGCAAGAGCTGGATATTTTGATGCTAGGGCTGATATATTTTGGGTATAAATCCTTTTCATTTTTTTAGCCTATCTCTCGTTGCTTTGCAATGATAAAAATAAAGTAAAGGACTACAGGAAATCGAGAAGAAGTTTCTTAAGAAATCTATACATAACGACATTCAGGTTATCGAGCAAAGAATTTTTTCCCGCAGTTTCAAAGCTCTATCCAGGAGAACTTCAGCTTCTTCGAAAGATATCTCATAACCTTCTTCATAACGAACAATCACAGCGTAAGGAGCCAATAACTCAGAGATTTCATAATAGTTCCGAAAAGTTCCGTCAATATTTATTGCCTCTTCCAAAAGATAAGTAATGTCATGAGTGAATCTGTACAATACGTTCATCTTTACAAGAAACGCTTTCAATAATTTTTCAATCATTTGTTGGATATGGAATACTATTATATCAGGAGAAGATCCTTGTGCTGACATAAGAATGGTTACGGTAGTGTAGTCTTGTTCTGCCTTATTCTTTAGAACTCTCACTCTGTTGTCGTTCATATATCTTTATTCCTCCAACCAAAGCATTGTATACTACTGAATACTGGTCATTCTTTTTTTCATTTATCTCTTTCGAAGTATATACTAATATGTCGAGAGGATAAGCTATCCCTCGCAATAAACTACGAACATAGCTCGAACGCAAAGGCAATTTCTGATCAGTTTCTTTTTCTATGAGGATATCTATGTCGCTCATTTCGGTCTCTTCCCCACGGGCAAACGAACCGAAAATATAAATAGCCCGAGGATCGTAACCGCTGACGACACGTTCTTTTATAAGATGATATAGATTTTCTTTAATTTTTTTATTCATCGAACCAGTCCTTACCCATTATTATACCGGATACCGGATTATTTACAATTATTTTGACTTATTAATTATAATGGGTGAGTTATTGGGGTAACCAGAAAACTTTGAATGAGTAGCTTTCTACAAGAATAACATTCTATCAGGAATAGCCCAGATATTCGAGGCAAATTTGATGATTTCATCGCCAGGGTATACGAGTATCCCTCTGTCAGCGTGGTCAGGATGTTCGGCGATAAATTTCTTGAGTGGAGTTACGTCGGAAGCAAAAGGTTTTTTTGTGTTTTTCACCTCGATAGGTAGTAGTTTATTTCCGCTGTGCTTGATAATAAAGTCGATCTCAAATCCAGCAGATGTTCGATAAAAAAATAGTTCAGGAGGAATAGTCTTGGTCGATGACCATTTTAGGAGTTCCGTAAATACCCAGGTTTCGTATACATTGCCAGATAATTCCTGATTATACTGTCCGGTTATGACATTTATAAGCCCTGTATCCAGGAAATATAGTTTAGGGCTTTTTATCATTCGTTTCGTATGGTTTTGATAATAGGGCATTAGGAGATGAACCTGAAAAGTAAGCTCAAATAGCTTCATATAATTCTGGGCTGTTGTTACAGAAATTCCGCAGTCTCTGGCGACATCTGTATAAGAAAGGAGATTACCTGTTCGATGCGCAATAACATTTTGAAATCTTGTAATATTCTTTATATCTACAGAGGCTTTTATATCCCGTACATCTTTTTCCAGATATGTCTTCTTGTAGTTGCTAAGCCATCGATATTTAATTTCGCTGTTTTCTAAATTATGTACCGCCGGATAACCGCCCCACAATTGATGATTCGATAGTAGTTGCTTCTGATCTTGGATTTCCAGTGGTGAAAATGATAGAGGATACATCGTCCACAATCCGACTCTTCCGGCAAGGGACTCCGGTATTTTTTCCATCATCAAAATTTGAGATTGGTGATTGATATTCCTAATTCAGAAGGGAAAATCTGAGTTAGCAGTGTACTCTTTCCGACTTGCCGAGCGCCTGTTAAGGCTACATTTCTTTCAGAATTGTAGTATTTCTTTAATATTTTTGTTAGTTTTCGTTTAAACATGCCATGCATTATAAAAAGAATGTTTTAAAAATGCTAGGTAATTACAAAAACAACCCAAACAATTAGAGACGAAAAGCTCAGAGCCCCTCCCATCAATCTGAATTGTGCTAGCTGAGTTCCTCGGCGACCTGTATCGCCCAAATTTGATGACGTCTTTTCAATAGACTTGCTCAACCATTTTTTTCACTTCTCCGCATGAAAGCGGTTCATAGCTGGCAGAAGAATAGCGCAGTCCAGGTTTAACCGGGAACGTGTTATTATAAGAATAATCGATGGTAGTATACGTTATTGCGGGCAATATAATAAACATTTCATCAGTCTCGAGAGCGCGCATACTTTCTTCTGTGGTCAGCAGGTCCTCATCCAGGGTTTCGCCATGACGTAACCCGATATACGTTTTAGTTATATTTTTGTTATTACCAAAAATAGAAATCATAGCATCCGCCAGATTATCAACTTTGATAACAGGCATTTTCAAAAGGAATACTTCTCCACCATGCATTGTTTGAGCAGCTTTTATAACCAGCTTTATTGCCTGCTCTTTTGTTATTACAAACCGTTGCATCTTGGGATCAGTTATGGTGATCGGTCCGCCTTTTTCGATCTGAGAGCGAAATAATGGAACCACAGAACCGCGTGATCCCAGCACATTGCCGAACCGGACGGATGCGAATCTGGTGCACCTATCAGGCCTGCGATGTGATGCTGTAGCTATAAGCTTTTCACCTAACAGTTTAGTCGCGCCCATAACATTACTGGGACTCGTTGCCTTATCCGTACTGATCGAGATTACTCTTTCAACGTTATTGGCTATCGCTGCCTCAATCACATTCTGTACGCCAACAACATTAGTTTTGACTGCCTCAAAAGGATTATACTCACACGATGGAACATGCTTCAGCGCGGCAGTATGAAATACGATATCAATATCTTCAAATGCCGCAGCCAACCGATCAGATTCTCTTACATCACCGATCAACCACCGCAACCGAGGATCATCGTTAAGTTCATGACGCATCTCAAATTGTTTCGAATCGTCGCGGGAAAAAACCCTGACAACCTTGGGGTCGTATTTCAGGATTTCGGTGACAAGGGCTTTTCCGATAAACCCAGAACCCCCGGTAACCACTATCTTTTTGCCTTTTATTAGATCTTTCATAATATTCCTTGATACTTGTCTAGCGAATATAAGCTTTTTTAATTATCGGTATCTATGTTACGCAAGTTAAATAATTATCTGCTTTTTGACAGATGAAATAGTACACTACTGGCACACTAAAACACGCCTGCCTCCTGAAGCACAAGACTCATACTATCCAACCTTTTTCGCAGTGTATGATCCCGCAGCATTCTCTCATGTCCTGCCTGACCAATCCTCTCGCGTTCAGTATCGTGACGAAGGTAATAGTCTGCGAGGATTTCCGCCTCTTCAATTGACTCGAAAGCGACAACCTCTTTCCCGATGTCAAAATACTGAGGCAACTCTGAGGTGAATTTTACCAGACACAAGGTTTTACTCGCAGCTATCTCAAAAATACGCATGGAAACCGCATCGATGAAAAGCCTGGTCATGGTCAATCCGATTTTTGCGCCTTTATAGACATCTGACATCTGCTCACCCCATTGGCAGTACCCATGAAACGTCAAATTACCGGTGCAGGTTAAATTCTGCCACACACCTTCGTCTCCCCATAAAGAAAAACCATAGGGCGCGAGTCTGCGGATAATGGCCTCCCGGAACCTCCTGTCCGATTCATGGGATAAGGTATCAGCGATCATTTCGGATAAAAAACGTTTGTCTTTCGGCTGCCCGTCTGCAATTGCATTAATAATCTCATTTTCGTATAAGGGAGCTAAGTCCTCTATATTTAGTCCGTATTTATCATCTTCCAACAGCAATTTCGGCACAATATAATGACAAATATCCTGATTCTGTTTCTCAAATATCTCATCGAAAAAGTTGATCAGATTATTATCAATTATCTCGCGGGAGTTAGGATAATATTTATATAAAGCGTCAAGTAAATTGTGGTACTCGTTCCGGGGAGCATAGTTACCACCAACAAAAGCGATATTCGATTGATAGTTCTTAGTAGCAGGCTTGTTCATTACGAGCGATTTCTCATCAACAGCCAGCGGGAGCAAAAATACGTTTTTATAGCCTGCCTTACGAAACTTATCGTAATCCTCCTGACAACACTCGAACACAAACGTATAATCAGAAACGAAATGTTTGCTAAAGAGCAATCTATTGACTACTGCATCCACTCCCCAAAACACATATGGAAGCTTATCTCTTTTCGCTATTTCTGCAAGGATAAACTGAAAATTAACAGAAAAAAGAATATCAGGCTTGCTTTTTTCGTATTCTGCGATGCACTCATTAACTGTTGTAACGTAAACGATCTGATGTCCGATATCTTCAAGATAAAACCGAAGCCAATTAATATAGCTTAGTCCGGCTTCTTTTGCCAAAAATAATATGGTCATTTTTTTGCTCATAACTAGAGTACTTTCACTATTCTTCGAAAAAATTCATACCGTCATTATTCTTTAAGGATGAGATCTGCTAATTCCCTCACAACCCCTTGCCCGCCATTCTTCGACAAGACAAGATCAGCCTGAGTTTTAATACTCTCGACAGCATCAGCCGGACAAACACTGATGCCCACACACTGAAAGGCGGACAGATCATTGAGATCATCGCCGATATATGCAATCGCAGCCCGATCAATACCTGTCAGCAGGGCAAGTTCGCAGATCACTGCACCTTTATCCTGAATCCCTTTATAAACGAAATCAGCTTTAATTTTTTGTGCCCGGTAGTCGGTTATCGTACTGGATTCACCTGTGATTATTGCGGTTTTGATACCTCTTTCACGCAATAGTTCGATACCCTTCCCGTCCCTCGTATTGAATTTCTTCAGTTCTTTCCCGGTTTCATCATAGTACATGCCGCTATCGGTAAGTACTCCGTCGACATCAACAGCCACCAGCTTGACGCCTTTAAGGCTATCATGGAGCGTTGCTTCCTGTCTCAACTTAATCAATTTTTCGACAGCGTGCCAGTCAGAAAGTTCGTCAATTTCGATCGCAGTATTTTCCGGCATTTCGTAGATGCCGATCCTGCCTCCCAGACGACACTGTGATTGGGTCAGGACGCTTCGTTTCGTGATGTAAAAAGCGCCATTTTCCATGATCACGCCGTTGTAGTCCTGTCTGCGAGGACGGTTCAAGGGATCATAACTCAAAGGAGTCCCGGCGATATCCCAGTAAAATCTTTTTTGATTAACCCCGGTTACTAAAGAATCCAGATTTTCTGCGTTAAATTTTTTGTAGGCATTAACGAAATCTAGCGGTCCAGTTAACGGAGACGTTGCCTGGATTGTAACGATGACATCAAAATCCACGATGTCGGCAATATGCAGCATGACTGATTCTGTGCTGGAGGTGTCGGTTGCCAATTCCGCCGGTCGCATGATGATCTCTACGTCCAGATTCAAAGATCGTACGACATCGGCGATCTCCTGTGAATCCGTTGATACGACCACTTTATCAAAAATCCCGGAATTGCATGCTGATTCGAGGGTCCAGGCACACAGAGGTTTCCCGGCCATCAGTTTTATATTTTTCTTAGAAATGCTTTTTGAGCCGCCGCGAAGAGGGATAAGGGCTATTATCATTTGATATCGTATTCTCCTATTTTTCGTTTCAGTTTTTTCCGTTGTACCAGCTCGATATCTAAGATCTCTTTTGGTTTGTATTTCATGGTTTTGTCAACGGCCCGAAGATCTCTCGTTAGCCTGCGAAGCCCGTCCGGCTCGAGACTGGCAGCGTGATCAGTACCTTTCCAGGTCCTATCAAGAGTAAAATGACGTTCAAAATATTCAGCCCCCAAGACCATTGCACCGATATCAACAGAAATACCCAAATGATGCCCGGAGAAGCCAATTGCCTTTACTTTTTTTCCATAGGCTTGCTTTAAGCGCGTTATTTCCATAAGACAAACATCGTCCATCGGGACCGGATAGCCGGAAACACAGTGATAAATTACCACGTCCTTAGTCCTATTAAACCTATCGAAAAACGAAATAATACGTTCTTCTTCTTTTTGGGTTGTCATACCAAGGGATATATGAATAATCCCCGGGAAATTAATTGCAATATATTCCATCATCTCAAAATCCAGATTAGCAGCCGACGGGATTTTCAGCATGTTGGGCTGCAAAGAAATAATGTCTCTGGCGGAATCAATATCCCACACGGAAGAGGAATAGCCGATCCCCCAGTCCTTGCACCATATCTGCAGCTGCTTGTGCTGTTCAAGGTCGAATTCTAAAAACTCCCGATGTTCGCCATAGGTCGCACCAAACGAATGCATTGGATTAGGATGCGGAGTATTATACTCTGCCTCGGTAAGGAGGGCGCGGGGGTTACGTTTCTGGAATTTGACGACATCTGCCTTGCAGAATAGAGCCGCCATTTTGATCATCTCATGGGCAATTTCCATGTCCCCTTTATGATTACATCCTATTTCAGCGATTATTACCGGCATATTGGTCCCCTTTTAATAAACAGTTCAATATTTACACTATATCAAAAATATAAAAGCATTACTTTACTAATTCATGGTGTCCGAGCGCACTTTGCAGGTTACCTTTAAGCAGGCTGCAGGCTCTTTCCAATGACAGGAAGAGACGAAGAATGTTAATATATTTTTTCCGGTATCTTTTTTCTTCACTCAGATTATGGTAATTCTGAAAATTAACTTTGCTCGCCCTGATTATTGCTGCAGGTATATGCATATCCAGCAGCCTCATGAATGAAGCTGAGTTACTGTACGACCGGGCTATTTCGTTATGCAGGAAATCGTATTTTTCTCTCAAGTGTCTTCGTGCGATCTCTTCACGGCAATACTGTATCCACTTGTCAAAAGCCTGGCAGCTCTCAATACACTTATTGACATGTGCCGTTGCTAGTTCCAGTTTTTTTGGAGTTCTTTCGCAATAACTATTAAAGATTTCCTTAAAGATGACCTCGTTATTAAAATAATGAACGATCTCGGAAAAAGATACTCTCTGCGCGCCATCGATCCGGGCGCCTTTTTCGGTAAGGTTAAAAACCGGAGCTTTCATATGAGAACAATAGCCGCCAAGACTTGTAATAAAAAATCGAAAATCTTCCCAGGTTGGAACTGGCCGGCTATCATAATCAGGAACATAAAACACCTCTTTTTCGACAATCTGATGAGCACTCGTCTCAATGCTGCCATCAGCCGTTGAGCTGCCAGGCTTGCGAGTCCTGGAATACGTTTTTCCGTCTCTTTCAATAATATCGATAGTATTCGTGACCGAAGATCCGCCGGCATGATCTGTACTAGCCAGGCTCAAGTCCTGCCCGACCAATATGACCGGATCAGCACCCAATTTGTCAGCGAGCATTAATGTAAGCATCGCGACAGTGTTGATATCGTTAAAAGTTGCTGCATCCGGAAAGGCTAATTTCTCGAAAACAAAGTCATACAAGCCATCTCCGGCAACCACAAATCTAATCGGTCCCTGCCAGCAATCAAGCAACCCGGAATAGGTATTACTACTCGTCACCAGGAGGATATCTTTTGTCAAATGAGGGTTCTCTTCGAAATATTTATATTTCGTCGGCGGCGGGTCGGTCGCTGTCACGATATCAGGAACGATCCCGTACTCGATAAGCACTTTGAACGCCGTATCTGCGACAATAAAAACAGCTTTTTCCCGGATCCTCTTCAAATCAGGGAGATAATTATTCAGGGACGGTCCGGCTGCCACACACACAAACGGCAGATTACGAAATTTGCCAAACAAGCCATCAGCATTAGGCTCGATAAATAAATGCCTAATATTTTTGAACCGGTTCTCGATCATCATAGTACCGCGGACCATAGCCGTTTTATCAATAACCGATCTCTCGACAACAAAATCTTGAACAACCCTGCTGATTATCCCGGCGTCCTCCAAATAATATTTCGTGACCGTATTCCAGTTAATCATGATCCGATTTCCCAAATTGAGCCACTGTGCACCGCGCAAAGCCCTGAGTTTATCAAGCGTCAATTCCCCCACGATAAAGCTGATATTCTTGTGTAAAATAACGCCTGTGGTATCTTGATAATGAAGCATTAGTTTGAACAAAGTTTTGTCCGGCTCAATAATAATAAGTTCCTTTAACCAGGTTATTTTGTCCAGTAACGGTAAGAGATGATATCCAAACCCGAAACCCACAATAATACCAAACACTGCAGAGTTGAGTTCGCAGGAATGCCGCTGCGAAAATAGTGCCGCAAAATCTTCGGCTTCTTTTTGCGGATCACCTTGGTCATGGTAATAAAAATCTTTGTTGCCTACCTTTATCTTACAATTCGGAAGGCCACTGTCTGACAAACAATATGTATAATCTTCCGGTATAACTAATTGCGCTATTTCCTGCGCCAGCTTTTCGTTCCGGGCTTTCAAGGCTTCCAGGTTTTTTTGGTAGATTGGATTATCTGGTAGTTCTGTCATAGTTTTCTTGCCTTTATTTATACTATAAGTCCTTATGTTACTATTCGGATGTCCTACTATTTTTAAATTATATCATTTGTATGAAGGGATGTTGTTGCGGCGAATCCGCTCTTCCGGAATTAGCCTGTGGGCGTACCGCCGGCACGCCCGCACACAAAATCAAGAGCTACGACAACAATTCACGTATCCAGTCCGCTAACATTATGAAACCCTTCATCTTATGATACAATATTAAGAAATAGTCTACAAAAAGGTCAGCATAGTAATGGCACCCAAGGTTTCGATTATCGTCAGGTCAAGAAACGAAGAACGCTGGATCACTCCTTGCCTGAAGTCAGTTTTCAACCAGACATTTAAGGATTTTGAAGTAATCCTTGTTGATAATAAAAGTACGGACAAGACCGTCGAAAAAGCCAAACAATTCGAGGTGACCGTTGTCGAAATCGACAAATACCTTCCGGGAAAAGCGATCAACGTCGGCATAGAAGCCTCCTGCGGCAGCTATATTGCAATACTGTCCTCTCATTGTATTCCGACCAACGAATTCTGGCTCGAAAACCTCGTCAGGAACCTCGATGAAGATACCAACCAGGAAATCGCGGGAGTCTATGGCAGACAAGAGCCGCTCGCCTTCACCCATGATCTTGATAAACGCGATCTCCTGATAACCTTTGGGTTAGACCGGCGCGTCCAGATTAAAGACAGTTTTTTTCATAATGCCAATAGCCTTGTCAGAAAGTCTGTTGTCGAGACGATCCCTTTCGACGACACCGCAACTAATATCGAAGACCGGTTATGGGGCAAAGAAATAATTAACCATGGCTACAAAATAGTCTATGAACCTCAGGCCAGTGTCTATCACCACCACGGCATTCATCAATCAGGAGACCCGCAACGCGCCCATAATATAGTCAAGATCATGGAATCGATGAACGAAAAAGAATTTTCTTCGAAAAAAATCAATCATCTTGATCTCAATATCATGGGTATTATTACTGCTAAAGGCGATCCCTTTATGTTCAATAATAAACCGTTGATCGAGTATACGATAAAGAGCGCCCAGCAATCAAAGCTATTAAATAATCTTATTGTTTCTACTGATAGCGTTAAAACCAAAGAAATAGCGCAAGCACACGGGGTGAATGTCCCGTTCCTTCGGCCTCAGAAACTATCTAATGACGATATCGGTGTCGAGGCGGTCCTTCAATACACCTTAGACCAACTGGAAAAGAGTAATATTTTTCCGGATATTATTGTTTATCTTTCTATTATCCAACCGTTCCGTCCGGTATTCCTGATCGATGAACTCATTAGTATGATGCTGAAAAAAGGGTTTGACTCGGTCCTTCCCGGCTATCCTTCCTATAAGTCCTGCTGGATAAAAAAAGAAGGCAGCTTAGTGCGGGTGGACGAAGGCTTCGTTGCCAGTTCGCAAAAACATCCGATACATATCGGCTATGCTGGACTTGCCTGCGTTACTTATGCCGAGTTCATCCGAAAAGGCCATTTACTGGGAAATAACGTCGGTATTTCCGAAATTGTCGATTTTTACTCGACCATAGAGCTTAAAACCCCGGCAAGTTTCGAACTTGCGGAAAAAGCGTTCCCCTATTGGTGGGCTAAGCAAGAGGAGTACTCAGTCCAACGATGAAATTATCATATGTTGTCTCCACCCATGAGACTAGCTTCACCTCAGTCGCCAGCGGAAACTTAGAGAACAAGGTCCGAATAATCGCTTCATTAGGATATGATGGCGTAGAACTCGCTATCCGTGACCCGGGAATGCTCGATGTTTCGTCAATCAGAACGCTTCTCAAAAAGTGCGGATTACAACTAGCAGCGATCGGTACCGGACAGGCTTATGTTGATGAAGGCCTGTTCTTTTCCTCGACGGACGCGGGGATAACCAAACAGGCTATCGAACGGATTAAAGGGCATATTGATCTGGCAGCGCAGTTCGAAAGCCAGGTTATTGTCGGGTTGCTACGAGGCGAAGGAATCAAAAACAAATTCTTTAGCGCTGACCAGTTCAAGAAAAGCCTGAGAGAAATCTGCGCTTATGCAGAAAAGAAAAATACCCGGATAGTGATTGAGCCGATCAACCGGTACGAAACTTCGCTTATTAATTGCGTCCGGGAAGCGCTTGATATCATCCAAGAGATTAACAGTGCTTCACTTTATATCCTGGCAGATACCTTCCATATGAATATCGAAGAACAGCAGCTGCCATCTACGCTTACCATTGCCGCGCCGAAGCTGGCACATGTCCATATTGCCGATAGCGATCGCTGGTATCCCGGACACGGGCATATTGATTTCGAAGCAATCATAACAACACTGAAGCAGATTAATTATCAAGGCTTTCTTTCAGGAGAAATGCTGCCAAAACCGGATTTCGAGACAGCGGCAAAAAAGACAATTCAGTATATGAAAGACAAAATAACACGCTATTAGAGAAAGGAAACAATTATGACCGGATTCTCATCACAACTTAGGATTAAAGAAGGTCGAAATGACGCCAAGTGGGCTGATACAATGTTTCACTACATCAAAAAGTTCTCGGTATTTTCTCTGACGGATAACCAGTCAATTGAGTTAACGACCGCAAAAGATGAAGAAGCCGGAGTAGTTATCCTTGAAGGTATGTGCGATATTGTCCTCGAAGGAAAAGAACACAAAAACCTCGGCACAAGAAAAAGCGTTTTCGAAGGAATACCTACCGCCGTTTACATTCCCGCCGGCACAAACCTCAAAGTTACGGGAACAGAAGTGACCTTCGCTCTCTGTGTCGGAAAATGCTCACAGAAAACTCACTCAGCAATAATTAGACCGGAAGACATTAAAGTCATGCAGGCAGGAAAAGACAACTGGCATCGCGAAGTCCGAATGATCATCGGCCCGGATTCTCCTGCTCAAAATCTGTTAATCGGAGAAACCCTCAATCCTCCGGGGAACTGGTCCGGAACTCCTCCACACAAACATGAACACAATAACCTTCCCGGCGAATCACTGCATGAAGAACTCTATTACTTCAAAACTGACAAACCTCAAGGATATGGAATAGAAAAGTTTTACTCTCCTGAACATAATATCGATATGCTCATTCCAATCAAAGACGGAACAGTTACTTACATGCCCTACGGATATCACCAGATCGTCGCCGCACCCGGATACACACTCTATTATCTATTCTTTTTATCCGGTGAGGGGAAAAAACTTGTGGGCATACCTGACAAGGACCATGCCTGGATAACCAAGTAAATAATACGCTAAAGGAGCTTACACCATGAAAGATATATCAGCTAATGATCTACAAAACAATATCCCTCTCATTACCAGAAAAGATTACCGGAGAATCATCACAACCGGTTCGTACACCTACAATCCGGAAAAAATAATGATTATTGCCGGCCCGTGTACGGTTGAGAGCAAATCCCAGATTATGGAGATAGCAAAAGCTGTCAGGGAAGCTGGGGCAACTATGCTGCGCGGCGGCATTTTTAAACCGCTCACCTTCCCATACGGCGACCCTCTGGGAAAAAGCGATGCCGATTGCGACGGACAGTACCTGGACCGCAAGACTATTATGTCGAAAAAAGAGCTATTTGCCCGGGCAGAAACCCGGCTCGCTTATTTGAAAGAAGCCGGAGATACCTACCATTTACCGGTAGTCTCCGAAATCCTCTATGCTGAGACGGCCGCAATGATGTCCAAGTATGTCGACGTATTCCAAATCGGATACCGGCACATGTTCAACATGGACCTTATCGAAGCATTAGCAAATGTTAACAAACCGATCATCCTTAAACGCCATTACGGAGAAAGCCTGCGCTCGCTCCTCGGCGTAGCAGAACACTTCGAAGCCCGAGGCAAACACGATATAATGTTCTGCGAACGAGGAGTAACTTCGCCGCATACCCACAATGTTGAATCACGGGCAATTATTGATATACAAGCGATCCCTGCACTGAACGAATACGCTCCGACGGTGCCGGTCCTGGTCGACCCGAGCCATTCTACATTTAAGCGCAGCTATGTTGCGCCGGTAAGCAGGGCAGCCATCGCAGCAGGAGCAAACGGGCTACTTATCGAAGTCCACAACAACCCGGAAAAAGCCTGGGTTGATCCGCTCCAGGCACTTGGATTTAACGACTTTGAAAAGCTTGTCAAAGAAATCGATCTCATTGGGAAAGTACTCGGGAGGTCTGTCTAAATGACGAAGAAAAACGTAGCGGCAATTATTCTGGCCCGCGGCGGGTCCAAAGGTCTGCCGGGGAAAAACATTAAGCCCCTGCTCGGACACCCGCTCATGGAATACACCATCAAACCTGCCAGACAAGTACGGCTCATTGACCGGGTTATTGTTTCGACTGATGATACGGAAATAGCCGCTGTCGCCAAAAGCCTGGGAGCTGAAGTGCCATTTATCCGCCCGGCAGAAGTCGCACAGGACAACACCACCTCGGAAGCGTCCATTAAGCATGCACTTCTTTGGTTACAGAAAAACGAAAACTACCGGGTTGATATTCTTGTTTACTTACAGATCCCTGACCTGTTCAAACAACCTGAATTAATTGAGCAGGCAGTGCGGGCCCTGATAGACGATGATTCCATCGATTCGGCGTTTGTCGGGTATCCTGACAAAAAGAATTACTGGAAAAAAGAAGAAGGAACCTATACCTGCCTTACGCCAGGAAAACACATGTCACGCCAATTGAAACCACCGGTCTTGCGCGAAGATACCGGTCTGGGCTGTGCGACACGGGCACGACTACTCATAGAAGAAGAACGGCGTTTGGGTGATAAAGTTGTCATAATCCCCAATAACGAACTGCTGATCGATATCCACGATGACTTTGATTTCTGGTTCGCGGAAAAAGTCTTACAGGAAAGACCGGAGTTTCAGAAATATAGATTATAGAAAGGATACTCTTTTCTCAAGTATAGTATCCCGTTCCAAACGCTGATATAATGCTACGGAAGGTTTATTCGTGGGAATAAAAATTCATGATATTAAAATATGTAATAAATCCGGAGGATGATGATGAATTGTTTAGTTACAGGTGGAGCGGGATTTATCGGGTCTCATGTAGTGGACCTTTTAGTTAGCCAGGGGCATCAGGTTACCATTATCGATAATCTGCTGACAGGCGACACCAAGAACCTTAACCCTCGCGCGTCACTCATTAAAGCTGATATGAGGGACCTTGAGCAAATCAAACCTCATTTCAAAAATATTGACTTTGTTTTCCATTTAGCAGCACTACCACGCATTCAGCCGTCTTTTGACGATCCGGTTGAACACGAAGAAGTGAATGTCATAGGAACGATCAATTGTCTGCTGGCAGCAAAAGGCAATAACATAAAAAAACTCGTCTATTCCAGTTCAGCAGCCTGCTATGGCAGCCCGGAAGAACTTCCGACTTCGGAAAATGCAAAGATCTCGTGCCTCAGCCCTTATGCTTTACAAAAATATGCAGGGGAGCAATACTGCATGATCCTCGGGGAAAGATACGGAATACCTACAATTGCACTGCGATATTTCAACGCCTACGGTCCCAGGTCTTTTAGCGAGAAAAACCCACAAAACGCATATACTTCGGTAATCGGGATATTCAAGAGGAAAAAAGACAACGGGGAGCCACTGCTCATTACAGGAGACGGCGAACAAACCAGGGATTTTGTACATGTCCATGATATTGCCAGAGCCAATTATGCTGCAGCCACCTCAGATAAAGTATATGAGATCTATAACGTAGGCTGTGGAGAAAGCTACAGCATCAATCACATCGCAAAACTCTTCAAGGCCCCGTATGAACATATTCCCGAACGACAAGGGGAAGCGAGAACAACTATCAGCAATATAGATAAAATACGACGAGACCTCAATTGGTCTCCGAGCATCAATCTGGAAAAAGGGCTTTCACTCTTAGATTAAGAATACGAAACTGAAGTGATTAGGGAACTTACCAATGAACCAAATCCAGAACATTTATGAAGACTATTGTAATGGGCATTATGACAAAGCTATCAAAGCCATTCTACAAATACATAGAAATGAGCAATCAACGAGTTTCCAGTTAGACAGTCTCCTGATTCAAAGCTATATCAAAGGAAACTACACTGACAAGGCTGTTTATCACGGGCTGAAGCTCTATCAATTGCTGCATAATATTGATTCAAATAACCAGTTTTTTTCCAATTATTACGATTTCCTAAAACAACAGAATGTTGTACAGGCAGGACTAACTATCCTGCATGAACTAAAAGAACTAAAAGAAATTAAGCCGGATTTCTCCCGGATATACAAAGGTATCAATGAAAAAATATATTCTGAATGCATCGGCAAAAGAATAATAGTCTACCCGATAGTCTGGAGTATAGCGTTCGGGGACATGATCGTCGTTCACCAGTTTATCAAACAAAAAAAACTGAAAAATCCATCTGTTCCGGTCATATTAATCATGCCGCTTAACAGGCCGGAGCTAAAAGAACTTGCCTCGCTCAATACCGCTATCGACTATGTAATCGATATCACGCTGCTGGAAGCAGAAAAGGACAGGCTTCACTCGCTCCAGCTTAGGAACAAGGAATTCCACAATATTTCTGTCCAGGAATATATTATTGATTGTATTTTACAAGACCTGATAAACAACAGATTTGAGATTACTATCGAAAAGACACGTTATTTCCCTTTGCTTGATGACTATCGCTATACTGCAGGATGGCGCATCTGGGAAAAACGAGCAGAATTGTATTTATCAGAAAAAAAAGAACTTCCCAAGCTAACCGAGCAAAAATATACCAAAAAGAAAAAAATCACGATTCATTTAAGGGAAGCAAATTACGGAGAAGATGCCCGTAACGTCACTCCGGAACAAGGGCAATTATTTGTCAATCTTCTCAAAGAACATTACCCTGATTATGAGATAGTCCGGCTCGGTGATAAATCAATGACTCCACTTCTGAATTGCCGAAACGCCTGTCATGAGAACTTTTCGCTCAACGATCAACTCCGAGAGGTCCAGGAAAGCGCACTCTTTATCGGGTCTCACTCTGCCCCGCAGCATTTTGCAGTAGCGATAAGCAATACGCCAATCATTTGCATGAATTACGGGCTGCAAGAAACCTGCAAGTCCTGGAATGATCACATCCCCAAAATGAGCCTTGAACCGGTTGGAGCGCAAGTAAAAGCAGTTCTCTACAGTAAAATGTTTGATATACATGAGAATGAGTTAATCCCACGGTTAAATCAGAAAGCACACTCCGTAGTCCCGACATTGCTCGAAGATGTTATAGCACTTACCCATCAAATCATTACATAATTTTATTTTTTAGATATCATATAGTTAAGAGCTATTTTATAGAACGGAGGAAAAATCAGGTGAAAACTTGTTATATTATCGGCGGAGGGCTTTCGGGACTCACCGCAGCGAATGCATTAAAAGACAAATTCAACAAAACAATTGTTATAGAGAAACACAATGATATCGGAGGCCTCTGCCAGACCTACCAGATTGATGGAATTAACTACGAATTCGGGCCCCACGTACTATATTCCAAAACGGTTGAACAATCGGCTTTCTGGGGACGATTAATTACTCCCAAGTACATTGATTATCATGTCAGATGCTGTATTGACGGACAACTAAAAAGCTATGACGAATTATTCGATTTCCCTATCAGCAAAAGAAATATCTCAAGGCTAGGAGAAAGCTATATCCCTCAAGAACCTGATTATAGTAATTTTGAAAACTACATGATCAGTCAAATCGGAAAAGCTTCGTACGAAACTTTTGTTAAAAACTATAATATTAAACAGTGGGGAATTCATCCTAAAGACATGTTAGCCGACTGGGCAAAATTCAGACCGCTCTCCTTAAAACCGGATAATCCACGTATGTTCGGTGATGTCTGGGCCGGACATCCGGGAAGCTATCGTCCGGTATTTGACAAATTGAGTCAAGACCTGGAGATTGTAACTGATACCAAGGTTTCAGGGCTGGGGATAGATAATAATGTTATCAAATGCATCTATTTCAATAATAACAACAACAAAATATCGATTAGTCCGAACGATGTTGTTATCAATACGTTACCGATCGATCTTTTCTTTGAAGAAAAACTTGACTGGAGAGGCTCGTTGAAGGTATTCGCGCTCCTCGACACATGCCCGGCAATGCCAACATACAGCACTACTTTCCCCAACAATTACAGCTGGACAAGGATTGTCGAGTATCCACATCATTCCGGGCAGGAAAACACGAACGGCAAAACGCTTATTTCTTTCGCCATACCATACAGCATAAATGAACCGCTGCAAAATGACTACATGCAAGAAATTCATGATTTTGTAATACATCAAATACATGCAAAAGTCATAAAAACCGTCAAAAAACATGAAGATTTCTGTTACCCGATTTCAAGTCAACAGAATATCGACACCCTGGAAAAGATCTTAAACAAGGCAAGCAACATCAATAATTTTTATTCTATCGGGAGATTGGGACTGTTTGCATATATTTCGATGACCAGAGCAATACAGATAGCCTTAGAACTTTCAAATAATATCGACAAGCTATCCAGCCCTGCCGATAAAATGACGTTTTTTAAAAAACTTAGAGAAGAATTATGGTAACGTGCACCGGACGAAGTTAGTTTTTTATAAGCTAAAAATCTCTGTTCGCTTCAATTATCAAGCTCCTCAAACCTACAAGACCGCGCCTTAGCGCGACGATAGTCTTTAACGAAAGCACATACCGGCTTTTTGTGCCCGCTATAGTATCAGAACTATCAGTATATTGTACGGTGATATAGTTATTGATCTCTTTATGTATATAGAGATTAAGCATAGCCATTAATTCAGGGAACTCCCGGTTAAGGGAAGTAATCATATTTTGGATAAAGCTATCCTTGTTAGCGATTGGCTGCCTGATTATTGTTCTGAAATGCTTCAATTGGGCATTAATTCTTTCCTCTAATAGTTGACTATCCTTTGTTAACCGGTCCAGCATAGCAACGACATACTCTCTATTGTGCAAGGTCATTGTTCCCTGTCCGCTCAAAATATGTTCTACTCTGACGAACGGGTCAAAACATCCGGTAATTTCAGCAAATGTCGTACGTGGAACTCCGGCTATTTTAGCCCCGGTAGCCGTGATATTAAAGAACTTTTTCCGGGTGTTCCTGACAAAAAGTTCGATGCTTTTTCTAAACCCGTCGAAAACAGGTATTGTCCGGACTAAATTATCGTCATAATCCGGAATGTATATAATCCGTTTGTTATCGTAGACGATATCTTTCTTCTTTTTCTGTTGTATAACCTTAATATGATCCTCGCCATTTTCGCTAACAATCTCGATATTTCTGCAGTTAGCTGACCCGGCAGCGTGAGTGACCTCGGTGAATCGCAGGTCCTGCCCTACCATAACAATCGGATCACCACCTAACCTGTCGGCTAGTTTTAATGAGAGCATTCCGACGGTCGGGATTCCTGTGAGCACTTCCGTGCCCTTTTCAACCAAATGATCCAGGATCGTATTCATAGTATGATTAAGGCTGCCATTCACTACGAGCCGTATAGGCCCCTGCCAGCATTTGTTGATCCCAGAATACGTATCCATCGTAGTAACCAGAAGGATATCTTTCGTCAGATGAGCGTTTTTCTCAATGAATCCAAATTTATTGCAAAACCGGGGCTCAAGCGCCGTTACAATGTCAGGCTTGATCCCGTGTTCCATGAGAACATTAAATGCCGAATCCGCAGCAATGAAAATAGCTTTTTCGCGGACCAGTTTCAAGTCCTCCAGATAATCCGTAAGACTTGGCCCGGAGGCGATACAGACAATAGGGAGATCAGCTAATCTGCCGTACATTTCGTTAATCAGAGGTTTATCAAATAAGTGCACGAGATTATAAAAGTTATTCCGTATGACATCTTTGCTTTTCAAGCCTAGCGTTGCGGATAAAGAATCTTTCTCTTCGATATACTCAGTAATCAACTGAACGGACTTCTGCACAATATCGGGGAAAAGCACTTTCGTAACCTGCGGATGAGGAATAATGATCCCCTGGGCGTAATACAAACTGCCACTGGCATCAAGCTGCTTAACCTTTAGTCTATTGAGCTCTCCGATAACCAGGTTTATTTTTTTCGCCCGGAACATGTCACTCATATCAATAGAAGTAAGCGCAATTTTAAACAGGACCGGGGCAGGTTCAATGATGATTATTTCCCGGAACCAGTCAAACCGCCGGATCAGCTCTCGTGCGTAATATCCCATACCGAACCCGACAATGATCCCCAGTCGTGCTTTCTCGACCTCTGAGACACGTTCATTATAGAATTGTTCGATGTACTTCGCGGCTTCGCTGTCCGGAGCGTACGGACTATGACACCAATGCTCTTTACCCGCTCTTCTGATCTTTACATTGGGCAACCCGTTCTTCGACGCAGTACATTCGTATTCATCACTAATCCGGATATTATCTATTACCTCGGCCAGACTAGTGTCCATTTCGGCTATAATCTTGATATTTCTGTCATATATTGCGCTACTCATACTATCGGCTACCTTAAAAAACTTTATCTTCATATATCATAACAAGATACCTGTTTTATAACAAAACTTTAATCCGCTTTTTAGCAGTCAAAAATCTTTTACCCGAAGAAGACCGCTATTCTGCTTGGCCCCAGGCAAGTAGGTAAGACTTTTTTGTTGAAAAAATTATTCATGGAACTTTCTGGGCTCGGAGCAAGATGCCATTATTATAATCTGGAATTACCGAAATACCTCAAGGAATAAAAGTATTTATCGACCATTATCCTGAAGTTATATATTCTATCGTGTTATCCTCAAATTTTGAAACAAAAGCTGATTATAAAGGGAAAAAAATATTTTTTCGGAACTTGCACTTCGTTCGAAGGACGGGGGAAATCTCCCTTATAAATATCCCCTAGGAAGCATTAAGGAATAATTGTAATGGGACGCTGACGCTCCCAAACCCTAGTCGTTAAGGCCTTAATGCGAAGACCTTAACAATCCGCGCATTCCTACGGAAGGTCTGATTGACTAGCCTCGAGACCTGACCGCTTGCGCAACTCGCTGATAACTGCAACAGCTTACGCCAGGCTCAGACCCCTTCGAGTACTGCGGGGAGCAAAATCTGAGCCTGGCTCCAGTGTTTCCGTAATCAGCTCAGACATGCTCGGCGAATCAGATTAGTGGGTGTATTAAAAGTATGAGGAAGCCAGAAAAAATAGCTGAAAGATTCGGTCAGCTTGATTTAATTGATAATCCTAAACAGGGGGGCAGCATGTCATGATGCTTGACATTTTTTTTCGTTGACACTGCAATTTTTTATTATTACAATCGATAGAATATTAGCGTTTAATAATAATCTTATATTAATAAAGGAGCTTTTATGAATAAAAAATGGCTATTTTTAGGTTTTGGCATATCTCTCTTCGCTCTTGCAGGCTGCGGCCAGCTTAACAAACTTGACCCCAATCCAGGTGATACTGACCTCTCTCCCCTCAACTCAGCCAAGCATGTAAACATTATCGCCACTTCAAAAATCAAGATCACCCTCGGTGATAAAAAATCCGGGGTCTCTGCCCAGTCTATTGAAACTTCCCTGATTGCTTCTCAGTCGGTCGAAATAGAGGCTGACGTCCCGTCTTTCATGACCTTCCAGGCTAACAGCTCTATTTTCTTTAATGTGACTCAGCTCGGACTGATTAATGCCGATGGCACGATCACCCTTAATGTCGTCTACAATGACCTCATCAGCCAGGACCTTCAAGGGGTCAGGGTCAGGGCGTATATGGTTGAATCAAATGGCCTCCACGGTCAGCAGGTATCAGGAAATATCATCCCGCTTGATATCCAGGTCGTGAACGGTATCCCTTACCAACCATTAACAACCAGCAGCGCAAATATGAAAGTCTGGAATGCCCCTTTTATGCAGGCGATTAATGAACAAGTTGTGCTCAAGCTCAGAGGCAACTTCACCTATGCACTCAAACAACAGTACAAAGGCACGATAATGCTCGAGTTCGTCAGGGACGAGAATATAGACAGCCTTCCTCCGGGTATGCCCACCAACTTCACAGCTTCCGCCGGAGACCAGAGAGTAACTCTTAACTGGACCAACCCCGCGGATAATGACCTCAAAGAAGTGGAATTACGGGTTGCCACCAATAACTATCCGATTTCAGTCACGGATGGAACGCTTGTCTATAAAGGACTGAACCAGTCCTATATTCACACCGGGCTTACCAATGGTGCAACTTACTATTACAGCATTTTTGCTCGTGACAATGATGGGAATGTGTCGTCGGGGAATCGCGTCTCTGCAACGCCTCAATCTCCCCCAGATCAGTACACGAAACTACTTCTGCATATGGATGGAAATGGAGAGAGCTTTGTTGATTCTTCTGGACTGAATAACCCTGTATATGCTGCAGGAGATGCCACACAAACTAGTTCACAAATGGTGTTTGGGGGTAAATCAGCTTATTTTGATGGAACTGGTGATTTCGTTTGTACAAATACTTCTCCTATATGGGATCTAGATATCGATAAGTTTACAATAGATTACTGGGTTAAGTTTGCTGCTATAAATGCTGCAAATAATGGCATTTTTGACCAAAATAATTTTTATTATATGAATTATGGTGGAACGAACCATGAATTGGGATTTATCTATTATGACTGGAACTATGGTGGTTGGAAAGGAGTAGGCACAACGACTGTTCTTACAACAAATACATGGTATCACGTTGCTGTAGCAAGAAATGGAGCTAACTTGTTACTTTATTTAAACGGAGTACAAGTAGGCAGTCGAAACATTGGGGATTATACTATCCCTGGAAATACTGGAGCACTAACCATCGGTTATTCAGCATCCAATGCCAGCATGTCAAATTTATACATTGATGAATTCAGGTTCTCAAAAGGGATTGCTCGTTGGACCGGACCAACATTTAACGTGCCAACAAACCCATACTAAATTATTCCCCCCAAAATATGGCTAAGAGAGCGTTCAATATGAAAAACGCTTTCTTAGCTTGTCATCCCTTCATTTGGTATTTATTATAGTTATAGGAACATGTTCATCCAAAACATTAAAAAATACAGGGTCCGCGATTAACATATAAGGCTATTGAATTCCGAAATATCTCTCAATGGGAGCAAATAATATGAAAAATATTTATGTAGTATGGATTCATACTTATAATTTAGAATGTCTGGAATACTGTCTCCATACGTTTGAAGAACGTACCGACTATACGAGTCAGCCGTACCGCCATTTTATTGTCGACAGCAGTATCGGAAAACAGGACGAAGTTAAGCTCTGGCTCGAAAAAGAAAACCGGGAAAGATTACATGATCCGAAAAAACCTCCCATCGAATGTCACTTTTGTGACGAGCATTTGGGCCCTACATCAAAACGCAACATCGCATTCTCTCTTCTTAAAGGAAAATATGATTTTCTGGTAGAGATGGAAGATGATGTAACGATAGGCACGAACACTAACCAATGGCTAAAAATGACAACAGATGGCATCTCGGAATTTGAAAGCCAAGGACAGTCTGCATTTTTCGATTTTAACTTTGGAATGAATCCCCCGGAGTTTACTTGTGCCGGTTCAATTTTATCATGTAAAACAAGAGACTTCCTCGGCAATTATCCCTCACAAATCTCGGGAGATTTTATTAACCTTATTGAAGAATTGGTATTGTTTCCCCGTTATTTACAAAAACGTTTATGCGTAGATAACAATCTTATATATATAGGCGCACAAAGCCATTTGTGGCTGGAGTTTGATTTAGCATCAATTTCTTCTAACTATATCATAGAGTTCCGAAAAACCTATGATGAGCGATGCATCAACAATTTAATGAGTTCAAAAGAATATGAAGGAATTTATAAAGAACTTTATGCCAGATTTATAAATAATCCCCGTCCCACTAGAGCAGTTTTTGAGGAGATGGATCTACATCGAGATATGTGTATTGAAAAATTACTTATCCTGAAAAACAAAACGCATTGGCTTTTAAAAATTGAGGATTATAGAAAATACGAACGAAGCATTTGTTTAACCCAAGAAGAGTTCTCCGTGTTCCAAAAAGAGTTGAACAGCAACCCGGAAGTTCTAATATCATTAATCAGTCAAAAAGCAATTATGGAAGAGGAAGGGTTATTTCTAATTAACAGCCTAGACAAAGATATTATCAACTTAAAAGAGTCTCTTCCTGAAGCTTTCAGGGTGCTTATTAAGTACGCGAAATAAGTTAGGATTTAATCTTCTTACTACGGCAACAAGTACAAATTAAGGATATCATGGACAAAATTCAAGTATCAACACATGGAAAAACCTTTTACGCCGGATCAAAGCATGAACATTTTTGGCGTAGGGTGGCCAGTGGCTTATGGGAACCTCATACTTACCGAGTATTTGAAAGATTTTTATCTGCGGAGCATTCATACATTGATATCGGAGCCTGGATAGGCCCAACAATCTTGTACGGTGCACAGATAGCCAAGCATACCTATGCTGTTGAGCCGGATCCTGTAGCTCTACAGTTCCTTAAGACCAATCTGATGTTCAATCAGGGTTTGATTGATAAAATAACGCTGTTTGAAGGGTGCATAGGTGAATCAGACGGGCAAGTACAAATAGGCACAAATTCCCATTTTGGCGATAGTATGTCGAGCCTTTTATTCGCCGGAACAAAAAGTTCTGTCACAGTACCGTCATTAACGTTCGATTCTTTTATCAAAATTAGTGGTGCCCAAAACTTTAATTTCATTAAGATGGATATTGAGGGTGCGGAAAGTTTTGTGCTTCCTTCTATGAAAAAAGCACTTCACGAGACAAAACCGACCTTGCACTTGTCATTGCATTCCGGATGGTTCAATAATCTAAGAGAAGACTCAAACAAAATAGTTGAAGTACTATCAATTTATAAATATTTATACAATCATCATGGTTGTCTTCTAACTCACGATAGCCTTATAAAGAATATTTTGTATAAAGGTAAAATTTACGATATTATTGCAACTGATACTAAATGGTGATCTTTGATGGAATCTTGTATATAATATTTACTTTAAAATAATAAAGGAGCTTTTAATGAAGAAAACTGGCTTTTTTTAGGTATTGGGATATCTCTCTTCGCTCTCGCAGGCTGCGGCCAGCTTAACAAACTTGACCCCAATCCAGGTGATACTGACCTCTCTCCCCTCAACTCAGCCAAGCATATAACCATTATCGCCACTTCAAAAATCAAGATCACCCTCGGGGATAAAAAGTCCGGAGTCTCTGCCCAGTCTATTGCTCGCTGGACGAGCAACTTCACACCTCCGACAGCACCTTATTAATATAAACTGAAATTAAAATATAAAAAGGACTGTTCCTTTATTGGGGCAGTCTTTTTTGTTCCTGTTTTAGATATACTCTCCGCAAATTGGTTTTAGCTTTGTCATTCCTCGCATCATTTATTGATATAAACTTCACTCGTCATTTCGTGCTAAAACCAATTTGCGTTCGGTATACCTACTAAAACCAGAGAATTAGCAAAATGGGAAAAACTAAAAAAACAATCGAAACCGATAACAGGATTAAGTTTTAATTTTATAATAAGTAGCTCTTCCTCTTCCTTGTCTCTCTATATAACCCTGTTTAATAAGCTTGTTAAAATCGATATTCCTTGTAGGTTTTGCTCGATCTGTCAGTTTAGCGTAGTCATTATAGGTGATATAGCCATGTTCTTTTATAAAGTTTAATATTTTCAGGTGATATTCTTTTAGTTTCGCCTCTGGTGTTATCATCGATGTTTTTAGTTCTTTTCCTACTCTCAATAATTCATCGATAATCCCATCGGTAAAGTATTCGAGCCAAACAGTGAAATCGACTTTATCTTTTAAATCATAATAGTTTCCAATAACGCCAACCATTTCAAAGTATTTACTGACGTTATTGTTATAGTAATTTTCAAAACTGAATAAATTAAATGTATCAAGCCCCATAGCCGCTAATAAAAGCTTTGTGATTAATCGGGCAGTACGCCCATTGCCATTAGTAAAAGGATGAATAATAACAAATTGTTTATGAAAAATGCCAGCTAAAATCAAAGGGTCTATCAAATCTTTGTTACCATTGGCAAAGATTATAAGTTCATTTATTAAATATTTAACATCCTGCTGGTCTGGGGGTAAGTATACTGGTTGGAGTTTTCGAGGATTATTAACAAATACAGGTTCCTGTCTGAGCTTTCCAATTTGGTATTTACTAAGTAAGCCTTTTGATATCCTTTTATGAAGGTTTAATATCAAAGGCAAATTGATATTGATGTCCCCTTTTTTAATACGATCATTCATAGTCACAAGCGTTTCATTATAATTAATAACTTCTTGTTCACTGTCTCTTAATTTCTGCGGTATATTTTTAAGAATTTTTTTGACCTCAGTTAAAGGAAGTGGGTTCCCCTCTATACTGGTTGAAGAATAAGCGGAAAGTTCCCGTGCTGATTGCTCTAGATTCGTTAAAATTATCTCATTATATCGGAAAGAATTTAACTCAAATATTAGCGTTGCAATGCGTTTAATATTAGATAGTAGTTTTGAAGTTATCGTATACTTTGGTTCAAACATATTAGACTAACATTAGACGATAATTAGACGATAATCAATATAGCAGATTGGGGCGGAAGTAACCGGTGTTAAGGTGCTGAAAAATAATTTATCGGCATATACACACCGGTACATTATGTTTCTATAATATTCAAAATATCGGAGCATGTTTATCAGGGACAGGTATCCTTAATGGCTACATTAATGAATTTCGTGTATCTTTATGCATTACCCGCTGGACGGGTAACTTCACACCTCCGACAGCACCTTATTAGATTACATCGATATTTGGGCGGACCGATTGGTTCGCCCTACAGTGCTTGTATCATAATTTCCCGGACCTTTTTTAGTCCTCTTCTCAGGGTAACCGTTTTTTTCATTACACTGCGGTACTTGTTGAGGTGGGTTCTATCCCTTGCCTTAGATATTTTCAACGTCTCCAGTTCCTTAAAGAGAAAGAACGTTAGCAAACTCATAAAATCAGGATATTTCTTATCAAGGCTAGTTATTAATTCCTGTAAATATATGGTTCTTTTTTCTATATTATTGTCCACCTTTTTTAACGAGTCCAGCCCTGTATCCAGATCTTTTTTCATACCCTCGCTTTGCGTGTCTAATGTCTTGAGCCATTCGTTTACGAGATAGTTATTTCTCAAAAATAATTTCCCCGAATCAGTAAAAAGAAGTCGTCTCTCTACCCGATTCCCTAAATATGGTTTAATTTCTTCAATAGTACTTCGAGGCGCGCCTTCGATTTTTACACCACCTACCGTTACATTCATAATCTTCGCCTGGGTTGAAGCAATATTTCCTTCTATGGTTTCCTTAAAGTGCTTTAAAGCAGCGGTAGTCGGCACCAGCTTGCCATCATAATCCGGAAGGTACTCGACTTTCTGTCGGTCATAGACCAGATCTTTTTCATCGGTCTTTTTTATCACTTTCAGAAAAGATTGATCATTTTCGTTAATGATCTCAATCTTGCGGGCGTTCGCTGATCCGGCAGCGTGAGTGACATCAGTTAACCGGAGGTCCTGCCCTACCATAATGATAGGATTCCCCCCAAACTTGTCAGCTACGATAAGGGACATCAGTCCGACGGTCGGGATACCCGGAAATATTTCGATACCCGGATCAATTAGCTTGGGAACTAACTCTCGCATTTCCTTCATCAATCCACGGTGAAGCAGAAGTCGAGCCGGGCCCTGCCAATGCTTACTAATTCCAGAATAGGTATCGAGCGTCGTTACCAGAAGAATATCTTTCGTCAAATGAGCGTTTTTCTCAATATAATCATATTTATTGCAAAATTGTGGTTCAATTGCCGTGACAATATCGGGAACTATGCCGTTCTCGATCAGCACGTTAAAGGCAGAATCCACAGCGATGAATATTGCTTGATCCCGTATAGCCTTCAATTCTGCTATATAATTGGTTAGGCTCGGTCCGGAAGATACGCAAATGACCGGAATAGCCGGGAACTTTTTGAACAATTCATTAACTAACGGCTTATCGAATAAATGGGTGAAAGCATAAAGATTATTTTTGACAATATCTTTACTTTTCATTTCTAATAAATTAGTAATATGGTCTTTTCTGGTAATATAATTAGTGATTTCTTTCAGGACTCCCATAACGTATTCAGGTCCGGCCATGGTGGCTATCTGCGGATGGGGGATAATGATACCCTGGGCGGAGTATAGGTTGCTGGCTTCGTCAAGCGCTTTGAGCTTTAACGGATCTAAGGCCCCCACAACAAAATGAACATTAGGTCTCGCGAATAATACGCTAAAATCGACACAGTGGAGTGCAAGCTTAAATAGTCCGACATCCGGCTCAATAATTATTATTTCATCTAACCAAATATACTGCGATAGCACTTCCTGCACGTAATACCCCAGGCCAAAACCTATAATAATTCCAGAGGTTGCTTTATCTACCTCCGATCTATGTTGTTCGTAAAAATGCCGGAGGTATTTCTTGGCTTCGACCAAAGGATCATAAGGACTATGACAGTAACAGTCCCGGCCAGGTTGTGTGATTTTTATAGTAGGAAGTCCACTTTTAGACAGCACCGCATCATAATTATTACTAATAGGTGCGTTATCTATTTCTTTTGCAAGATTAGTATTTTTACAGGTAATCAGCTGTATATTATTTTTATATACCTCAGACAATGATAGCTACCATAAGCATAAAAATATCACGAAGTCTTACAGATAATCTTTTAAGACATCTTTTTGGGTCATCGTCTCTTCGAGTTTATCGAGCAGTTCGTAATCGATAACGTCTTTGACCATCATGAAATCATGATTTTCAAGTGTTTCGCTGAGCTGTATGATCACTTCTTCGAGTTTTTTGTAATTGTCTTTTATCCGGGTGACGTCTATGCCATTATTTTTGGCAACAATAATGTTCGTTATCATATCGATGGCCTGCTGGCAATATCGCCATTTTTTAACTGCCCTGGCAATAAGTGCTGCCGATTCGTCATACTTCTGACTATAAATAATGTCCGAAGCTTTTTTGAACTCAGCTATGCACTCTTTTAAATGTATATCAATCTCATCCATTGTCTGGAGGCAGAGCGCTTTCACTGACACCGTTTCAATGTTAAGCACTTTTACATCCGTTAATGACCTGGAAAAAATATCATCAACAAATGGCGGAGTAATAGCATAACCGTCTATCGAGATAAGGGTAACGATTTTTTCATTTTCAGAAGCATGGGTTTTAAACTTGTTGAAGAAGTCCTCCAGGGTCTCATGTTCATTATCTTCAACAACTACCATATCTTTTATTCCATCAACAATTATTTCCATTACAACATCCTTTCTTTCACCTCAATCATGGTGGTAGCGCCATTTGGCGACAACGGACTGAAGGGCTCTATGATATAGTCTGGTATTATAAGTATATCAAACTAATCGCAGCTCACAAAACACGTTTCAGTAACCTAATACAAAATAAGCTAATAGAACTTGAATTTTCAATTGTTTGATTATACTATTAATTTAAAGAGTATTAATAATTATTACTGTTATTAACTTTTTCCATGTGATAACTGAGCGGAGCACTCATGCATTTCTTAAACAATGTAAAACTTCGTGATAAGTTTTTATTGATTATCCTTTCGATATTTATATTTGTTTTTTTTCTTTTCTCTTTTGTCTTAATAAGATTTGAAGAAAAACAGATTATTGAAAATACAAGGCTCCAGGGCGAGTACCTGGTAAAAACGCTCGCATTCACCTTTATCAAAGCTCTCGAAGGCAACAACCCTGCACAGGATATCAAACGGGCTGTCTCCCAGACCCAAAATGATAAAAACATCCGTAACCTTATCCTTATAGATACGAATAATACAGTGCTCTACCGGTCAGGGCCATTACCAGCCTCGATCAAAAATTCAGCTCAGTTCACTCAAACTAAAGAACTCCTGAAACCAACAATGATCCAGTTCATTTATCCTCTTAACAATATCGAAAAATCATATGGCGTTGTCTACTTGGATTATTCGCTTGAATCAGCCATAGCAAAACTCACTTATTTCAAGTATTTCCTGATCATATCGGCATTTCTAATTCTCGTACTGGCAATCTTCCTTTCGCTCATACTCTCGCGAATGGTTACAAGACAGGTAGACCTACTTCACCAGACCGTTCAAAAGGTTAATAATGGGAATTTTTCACATAAAGTACAGGTCACCGCAAATGATGAGCTGGGAGATCTGGCAAAAGCCTTTAATCTGCTCTTCCATACCATAAAAGAATCAAATAAGAATTCCTATATCAAGACTAAGAAGTTACTGGCAGAAAAAAACATGCTCCATGCAATCCTGTCCAATTTATACGAAGGTGTGATAGTCACCGACCCCGGCATGCGGATTATTGAGATAAATACAACAGCGGAAGATATGTTTGATATCTACTCGAAACTGGCGCTCGGAGAGCTGGTCTCAACTATCATTAAAAATGAGATATACATTGAGCGTATCAGCGCTTTCACTTCCGATTCCGAACCGGCAATGTCATTTTCGATCCAGTTTGCTCCCGATGAGCTATCCTCTTCAACCTACAAAGTCAGCCTCATTAGAGCTACGAATGAGTTTGGTGAAATAATTGGGATTATCTCTGTTTTCAACAACATTACAAAAGAGCATAAGATTGATGAGATGAAAACTAATTTGCTGCAGATTGTCTCCCATGAATTAAGAACACCCCTCGTAAGTATCATCGGATTTCTAGATATTCTTGAAAAAGAAGGGAAAAGCTACATCAAAGAGCAGCACTTTGAATTCATCGATCTCGCCAAGACCAGCGCCGAGAATCTTAAAAACCTCGTAAACAATCTCCTCAGTCTATCAAGATTACAATCGGACCAGATTGAATTTACCATTACGAAAATTGCGTTGCCTTCGCTCATTGACGAAGTCGTTAAAACATTTCATCCACAAATCGAAATGAAAGGACTCGCTATCAATAAAAAATACCATTCAGAGAGTTTTTTTCTGGAATGCGATCATAATATGATAAGACAAGTCCTATTCAATCTTATCGGTAACGCTATCAAATTCACAGACAGCGGATCAATTACGCTTTCAACGAGCCAGGACGAACATAATACTTCGATCGAAATAGCTGATACAGGAATCGGGATTCCTCAGAAATATATTGCTGAAATTTTCGAAAAATTCAAACAAGTCGATCTTTCTTTTTCCAGGAACTATGAGGGTATTGGCTTAGGACTCTCCATCGTGCAGGAAATCATCACTCGTTTAGGTGGCAGCATAAAAGTAAGCTCTGCCGAAAAAAAAGGAAGCGTGTTTACGATTAGTCTGCCGATAAAAAGGAATTCCTGATGACTATCACGAGCTTATTATTAAAGGGTTATTTTATTGCATCGCTTCTCATTATTGCAATATTCGCATACCTTTTGGTGAGAAAACACAGACAAGTCATTAAGCTCATACAGCAAGATACCAGCGAAAAGCTAGCTCAATTCAACCAGCAGCTAGAAAAAGAATTGAAGCAAAGGATCTCCGAAACGAACCAGACAAACAAGGAACTCTACAAAGCTAATATCCTTCTCAATCAAGAAAAAGACAAATCAGGCGCAGTTATTAAGTATATGGCCGACGGCATTGTTGTAATTGATAATGAAGGTATTATCATGGAAATAAATGAACTGGCACTTGAACTCTTAGAAAACATTAACAAAAATATTATAGGCCGCCATGTAGAAGAAATTATCACTTATAAGCAGTATTTAGAAGCACTCGAAAAAATCCAGAACAATAAGCAAGAGAAGGTAGACATGGAGATTCCTCTCATTCGAGACGATAAAACTGCAAAAATACTAAATGTTAAAATAACACGAGCTATTGATAAAAAAGGAAACCCGTTAGGGCTTATCAGCGTTATTAGGGATATTACCAAACAAAAAGAGCTCGACCATTTAAAGAATAACTTTATCAGGACAATTTCTCATGAGCTTCGTACACCACTCACAAGTATTATCGGATTCATTGATATCCTGAAAAGTGAAAAGCGCGGACCACTTACCGGCGAACAGAAAGAATATCTTGAAGTAATCCTTAAAGGAAGCCTGCATTTAAGGCAATTGATCAATGATTTACTCGACATCTCACTCATGGAGTCGAAAAAATTAAAAATTAAAATTGAGACGATTAACCTGTATAAAATGTATAAAGAAATTATTCTCTCTTTCATGCCCCAGGCCAGGCTAAAAGGTATCGAACTCATCCTGGTCGAGGACGCGGCAATTCCCTCCGTCTGGACTGATGAAGACAAGGCAAGAAGAATTTTTATTAACATAATTAGCAATGCTATTAAATTTACAGAAAAAGGCCATGTAAAAGTTTATTTTTCCTTAAAAGACAATTATCTTAATACTCATGTCGAAGATTCGGGAATAGGTATCAACAAAAAAGAAAAAGAGATTATCTTTGAAAAATTCCGACAAATCGATTCTTCATCTACGAGAAAATATGAAGGGTTAGGGATAGGACTACCGATAGTCAAAGATCTGCTTAATCTTCTCGGGGGCACAATTGAAGTCATAAGTGAAGAAAATAAGGGAAGCGTTTTCACCTTCTCGCTCCCCATCAATTACGAAAAAGGGATACAAGATGAACGGAACGAATAAAAAAGAACACAATTCATTAACTCGCCTGGAGAAATTTTCCAGTGATGACCATAATCATAACAGCAAACAAAATAAGATATTAATTGTTGAAGATAATCCAATTCTTGTAAAATTGTACTCGATGTACCTTAAAAACAATTTTTTCATTGATACTGCGTACAATGGGCTGGATGCTATTAAGAAAATTATAAAAATGCCTCCGCATTTAATATTGCTGGATATTATGATGCCAGGTCTTGACGGATTCAGCGTGGCACAGCAGATGTCCGATAAAAAAATATTAATCCCTACAATAGTTTTGACTGCAAAACACTTAAACAAAGAAGAAATAGAGCTCCTGAAAAAATTAGGAATAACCTCATATTTCCAAAAAGATGAACTCACACAAGATATCCTCTTGGAAGAAATTAAGAAATATTTTTTATAATTATTATAATTATTTGTGATATAAATTGCTTTGAGTATAAGTCATAATAAAATATGATACAATTGCGATATGAGCCTGTCACCTGGAAATGCCTATAATTCAGAAAACAATCTACAGCCAGCCCTAAAATCCTTAGAGTTAGCCAAAGTCCATTTTCAAAACGGTGAACTAATAAAGGCCGAACTACTCTGCCAGGAAATTCTGCTGCTAGCACCTAGCCATGCGGAAACGCTTAACCTTCTGGGAATTATCAGTAATCAGCAAGGAGACAATGTCCGGGCTATTACATTTCTTTCCTTGGCCATCGAGAATGATCCATCGATTCCTGATTTCTATAATAATTTAGGAAACGTGCTTCTCTTTGAAGGTAAACTCGATGAGGCCATTAACTATTATCAGGAAGCCCTCAAAATAAACCCTGATTTTTATATTGCTCAAAATAATCGCGGGTTTGCATTACAGAAACAAGGGAACCACGAAATGGCGATGCAGCATTTTCAGGCAGCCATCAAGCTTAATCCTGATTACTTTCATGCATATAACAATATCGGGATGTCCCTACATCAGCAGAATAAACTCGAAGATGCCATTTCTTACTACCAAAAAGTTATCAACCTGAAAACAGACTTTGTTGAAGCATATTACAATATTGGACTCGCGCTTACAAAACAGAAAAAACTCGAGCAGGCAATCAACTACTTTCAGGAAGCAGTACATTATAATCCGGAATTTTTTAAAGCCTATTATAGTATTGCGCTCATCTACTTTAAACAACATAAACTAACAGAAGCGATTGAGTATTTTAAGGAAACCATTCATCGTAATCCTCAGCTTTTTTTAGCTCACTACCATCTGGGACTCAGCTATTTGCAACAAAATAATACAGGAGAAGCTAATGCCTGCTTTCAAGAAACGGCCAGGCTCTCCCCTCAATTTGCTGACGCATTTAATTTTCTAGGGATCTGCCAACTTCAGACACATGATTATTCGCAGGCAATCACCAGTTTTCAAACAGCGATCGAGATTAAGCCAGACTTCGCTGATGCTTATTGCAATTGGGGAAATACCCTGTCGAAAATTGCCAGAATCGATGAAGCATTGGAACAATACCGGCAGGCACTACGGGTTAATCCGCACCATAGCGTTGCCCATTCAAATATATTGCTTTCACTTCATTTTTATATTGCGGTCGATCCTGCTACGATTTTTGAAGAACATAAACGCTGGTTCCAGTTACATGCTGCCAGCAACAAAATGATTACAGCCTATGAAAATAATTTTTCGCAAACACGACCTCTGCGGATCGGCTACGTATCTCCAAATTTCAGCCTTCACTCCGTAGGTTTCTTTATCGCTCCGGTAATTGCCAGGCATGACCGGAAACGAATTACTGTCGTATGTTACTCTGACATAAAGCATCCCGATGCCGTAACAAAACAATTCGAAACTTATGCAGATATCTGGCGAGATATTAATGGAAAACCCGATGAGGAAGTTATCGAGCTCATAAAAACCGACCGAATTGATATTCTCGTTGACCTCGCCGGACATACTGATGGCAACAGGTTATCACTCTTCGCTCGCAAACCTGCACCGTTGCAAATAACCTATCTCGGCTATCCGAATACAACCGGATTGCCAGCAATCGATTACAGAATAACCGATACCTACGCGGACCCGCAAGGATTAACGGATAAATACTATTCCGAAAACCTTTTCCGCCTGCCATCAACTTTTCTTTGCTATCAGCCACACAATAACTGCCCTGAAGTAGGAGAGCTTCCCTTCTTTAAAAACGGTTTCCTCACCTTCGGCTCATTCAGCATTCTCGCAAAAATAAATTCCACGGTTATCCGGCTCTGGTCCACTATTTTAAACACCATACCTAATAGCCGTCTCATTCTTAAAACTCAAGGGCTCTTGTTCGATGAAACACTACAAAAGTACCAGGCATTATTTGCGGAAAACGGTATCGCCTCCGAACGAATTACCTTCAAAGAATACCTCCCCTACGAACAGCATATGAACATTTATAATTCGATAGACATAAGTCTTGATACTTTCCCTTATAATGGAACCGCTACAACTTGTGAATCGCTCTGGATGGGTGTCCCGGTAATCACACTCGAAGGGAATACCCATGTATCCCGCGTCGGGGTCAGCTTACTCTCGAACATCGGACTTTCTTCGTTTATTGCCCAATCTCAAGAAGAATATACCGCCATAGCTATCAATCTAGCGAACACTCCGGATATATTGTATAACATAAGAAAAAACTTGAGGGAGATGATGCGCCAATCAAGGATCATGGACGCTCAGCATTTTACCCAAGATTTAGAAACTGCTTATACTGAAATGTGGAGGCATTATTGTTCAAATGCTGCTGATTAACGGGATTACCCCCCGTCAGCCTGCACCAAAATTGTTGTCCCATCGCTTTTATACGCCGTTAACGTATAGTTTTCGGCCTCAACCGTATACGTTATCTTGCCTTCTGAATCAGCAATACTAAACTGTTGCCCGGTGAATGGGTTCTTCGGTATCTTCGTGATATAGCCGGCTTCCTGAAATACTTCGAACAACCCTGCCCCAGTAGCTTTATCAGGAAGGTAATGGCCATTATCAAGATAGTAGCTTTCGAGAAGTGTTTGCAGTCGAAATACATTCGATTTCAGAGCCATTTCGTTTGATTTGTTCCTCACATTCTTTATGTTTGGGATCATTACCATGGTAAGCATAGCAATGATAGAACACACTAACAAAAGCTCAACCACTGTAAATCCTTTATTATTCATTAGATTCTCCTTTATTTTATAAATTTGCTGTCCTGCCTTCACGCATATACCTAATAGGAAACTAAAAGCAGTATAATTCGACAACTATTTTACGTCAAGTAAATATTTACCTCAATATTTAACGATAGATATTACATTAAAATTGACAGCGATTCACTTTTCATATATTCTCTGAATTAATTTTAAATAAGGAAATAGCTATGGATGAAAAATTTTTAAGTGAACTTCTCAACAAATATAAAGATGACAAGCTCTCTTTCGAAGAAACCTTAGCTATCTTAAAAAAAGTACCCTTTGAAGACATCGGGTTCGCAAAAGTAGACCATCACCGCTCTCTGAGAAAAGGATTTCCGGAAGTTATTTACTGCCCGGGAAAAACCCCTGAGCAGATTAAAGCGATTATCGAAAAAATGCTCCCCTACAGTGAGAATGTGCTCGCCACCAGAGCGACAAATGACGTCTATGAGTTCCTGAAACCAGCCTTTCAGGACATTGTTTACAATGCAGATGCACGGATTATTTATTTCAAAAGAAAAATCAAACTTAAAACACAAAAAAACATTACTGTCCTCAGCGCAGGTACTGCCGATATCCCCGTAGCCGAAGAAGCTGCGCTTACAGCCGAATTTTTGGGAAATCCGGTTAACCGTATCTACGATATCGGTGTTGCCGGACTACATCGAGTATTTGCCCATCTCCCCAAAATAAACGAGGCTAACATTTTAATTATTGTAGCAGGAATGGAAGGCGCGCTGCCAAGCGTTGTCGCAAGCCTTACCGACAAACCGGTAATCGCCGTCCCGACAAGTATTGGCTATGGAACGAACTTCAATGGCTTAACTCCGCTTTTCGCGATGCTTAATAGCTGTGTCACCGGACTTACGCTCGTCAACATCGATAACGGTTTCGGAGCAGGCTGTTTTGCAAGCCTTATCAATAAATAGCACATTGAGCGATACGAGAACCGCCCCGGCACTTATAATATACATGAGTGAACCAAGATAACTATACTAAAAAGTTAGTTATCGCCGAGAAAAACCCGTTGAGATCATTTGATCAATGCTTAAAAGGGAAAAAAATGATTGCACTCTTTAATTGCCATTCCGGAATAGCGGGAAATATGTTCCTCGGCGCACTCCTCCATGCCGGGGTACCAATGGATTATCTTATCACCAACTTAAAAACTCTCGATCTCCCGCCTTGGGACCTTTTCGTTACACATCCGATGATTAATGGCATAAAAACCACCTTTGTCGAGATAACCTACCAGCAAGGTCATCACCATCGCGGAGTTACAAGGATAAAACAACTTATTACGGCTGCTTCGCTGCCGCTCCACGTCAAAGAAACCAGCATCAAAGCCTTCGAACTGCTTGCCAGCGCCGAAGCATGTGCGCACGGAATACCGGAGGAAACCGTTCATTTCCATGAAGTCGGCGCAATCGATGCAATTATAGATATTGTCGGATCATTCCTGGGTATCCATTACCTGTCTATCCGCGAGGTATTTGCAACACCCATCAATATCGGAGGCGGACTCGCCAAATGTGCTCATGGTTCAATCCCGGTACCTGTTCCCGCAGTAAGTGCTCTTTTGAAAGGAATGCCGATATTCTCAAGCACTAACAGCTACGAACTTACGACGCCTACAGGCGCAGCAATTCTTGCTGCACTCAAGCCTTCTTTCTCCCCAATACCGATTGCTTCACCACGAGCTTCCGGATACGGGGCAGGAAGTTACCGGCATGAGGATGCAAACTATCTCAATCTTATTATTCTTGAAAAAAAAGAAGGCCCTCAAAACACTACGATTACTGAAATTGAGACCAACATTGATGACACCAATCCGGAAGTTTATGATCTCCTTATAGAAAAGCTGCTGGAATTAGGAGCTGTCGATGTATTTTTGACCCCGATAATAATGAAAAAAAGCCGTCCGGCTATCAAATTATCGGTACTTTGCCACGAAGCAACTATGCCCGCGCTTATTCATGAGATCCTTGCCCAAACAGGTACCTTCGGACTACGCATCTCTCAAAAAGAGAGAACCATGCTCGATTCCAGTTTTGAAACAATCCAGACAGAATGGGGAGCGGTCCCCTTTAGAGTCGGGAAGTTTAAGGGTTCAGTAATATCGATCAAACCTGAATACGAAATATGCAAAACCATCGCAAAGGAGTACAATATACCTTTGAAAAAATTACTCCACCTACTCAATAAAAAAGGAGAAGCACTTTATGACATATAAAATTCTGGATGGCAAATTACTTTCTCAGAAAATAAAACGTAATTTAAAAGAAGAGATATTTGAGATTGAAAGAAAACATCATATTACGCCTGGATTAGCAGTTGTTCTTGTAGGAGAAGACAAAGCTTCCCAGGTATATGTCGCAAACAAGATCAAAGACTGTGAAGAAATCGGTATAAAATCTCAAGCTTATCGCCTTCCTGCCACAACCGGGGAAGATGAAGTGCTGAAGTTACTCAGCAAGTTGAATAGCGATATGTCTGTTCACGGAATTCTAGTACAGCTTCCCCTACCGAAACATATAGATTCCGAGAAGATCATAGAGGCTATCGATCCACGAAAAGATGTCGACTGCTTTCATCCGATTAATGTAGGCAAACTTTTTTCGGGCCTGGACAACCCCTTCCAGCCATGTACACCTGCCGGAGTGATTGCCTTGCTCAAAGAATACAATATCAGCCTCTCAGGAAAAGATGCCGTCGTAATCGGCAGAAGCAATATAGTAGGAAAACCGATGTCAATCCTATTACTTAACGAAAATTGTACGGTCACTATTTGCCATTCAAAAACAAAAGATCTGGCAGAAAAATGCTTAAATGCAGATATTGTCGTTGCTGCCATAGGAAAAGCCAACTTCGTTACAGCTGACATGATAAAAAATGGCGCTGTCGTGATCGATGTCGGGATGAATCGACTTGACGGTAAACTCGTCGGAGATGTAGATTTTCATTCTGTTGCAGAAAAGACAAGCGCAATAACTCCTGTCCCGGGGGGCGTTGGTCCTATGACCAGAGCAATACTCATGAATAATACCATTCAGGGTTTTAAAAAATATTTTCTAGCGTCATAATAAGTGTTTATAATTGTTTTTTATTAAATGACCTACTATACTATATTAACTAAGGATAATTTTAGTAACTTTTATGGGAGATAAGAATGAGATATTTGACTGCCGGTGAATCTCACGGAAAAGGACTCGTTGTTATCATCGAGGGCATCCCGGCTAATTTAGAACTAACTGCCTACGATATCAACAAAGAACTTGCAAAACGGCAACAAGGATATGGCCGCGGCGGCAGAATGAAAATAGAAACAGATACCGTAGAAATCATCTCAGGCATCAGGCATGGCAAAACGCTTGGCAGCCCGATTTCCTTCGTTATCTATAACAAAGACTGGGAGAATTGGCAGGAGACAATGAGTGTCGAGCCGATAGATAGCGAATCGAAACCTATCAGTGCAGTAAGGCCAGGCCACGCAGATCTTCCGGGGATGCTCAAATATAATCAAAACGATCTCCGGAATATCCTGGAGAGATCATCTGCACGAGAAACAGCGGCAAGAGTCGCTGCCGGGGCAGTTGCCAAAAAATATCTGGAAACATTTAACATTTCTATCTGGAGCCACGTGACTCAAATAGGTTCGGTAGCTTCCACCATGACTAATAGCAACAGTTTATCCTACCAAGATATCTGTGCCCACCTTGAAACATCCGAACTCAAATGCCTCTCAACCGAAGCAGAATCCAGAATGAAAAGCGCCATTGATGAAGCTAAAAGTAAGGGAGTCACGCTCGGAGGGATATTTGAAATTATTATCGACCGGCTACCGGTCGGACTCGGCAGCCATGTCCAATGGGACAGAAAACTTGACGGGCAGCTCGCACAGGCGCTTATGAGCATTCAGGCAATAAAAGGCGTGGAGATAGGAATGGGATTCGAAGCAGCCACCTTACCAGGAAATCTCGTCCATGATGAACTATTCTATAGCGAAGAAAAAGGCTATTACAGAAAAACCAATAATGCAGGAGGGATTGAAGGCGGGATTTCAAATGGAAATAAAATTATCTTACGTGCCGCTATGAAACCCATACCAACCATGAAGCATTCACTACAATCAGTAGATATCTCAACAAAAAAACCTGTTGACGCTCATTTTGAAAGGTCAGATAATTGTGCTGTTCCAGCAGCTAGTGTTGTTGGAGAAAATGTCGTTGCAATTACGTTAGCAAATGCATTAATAGAAAAGTTAGGCGGTGATTATATAGAAGAACAGTTGGCAAGATTTTCTTTATTGAAAAAGAAATAAACAATATCATTGACGAAAAGTCGATTAATATGATATTATCATCCCCTGATTTTGAAGGAGGCAATAATGGCTGTAAAAATTCGTTTAAAAAGATTTGGAAAGAAAAAAGACCCTATCTATCGTGTCGTAGTACAAGATTCACATGTACAGCGTGACGGAAAGGTAATTGAACAATTGGGACAGTATGCACCCAAAAATGATCCAGTAGTATTTAATGTTGATGTTGAAAAAGTTAAGTCCTGGATAGGCAAAGGTGCACAACCTACGGTTACAGTTGCTCGATTACTAGGAAATGCAGGGATTATTTCAAAACCTGTTAGAACTGCAAAGAAACCACCGAAGAAGCAAAAAGCATAAGTATAAAGAACTTGTTAAAGTTCTGATGCATGTATGAAAGCAGGTGTAGTATTATGAAACAACTAGTTGAAATAATAACAAAAGCTCTCGTTGATAATCCGGATGAGGTAAGAATAAATGAAACTGAAGGAGAAAGCATTGTTATTCTCGAAATTAACGTTTCTCCTGAAGATGTCGGTAAAATAATCGGCAGAGAAGGTAGAATTGCAAATGCCATCAGAACTGTTGTCAAAGCTGCAGCTGCAAAACAAAGAAAAAAAGTAACTGTTGAAATTATAACTAAATAACCTAAGGAGATTTTAATGGATGACAAAAAGAAATCTAAGTCGGTTACTTTAAAGAGAACAGTGACGATAAAAGCTATTGTTACAGAAGATTTTAGAAAATACTTAGTCTATGAACTACAGAATTCCATAAAATCTCTCGATGAAAAACTCCAGCAAATGGAAATACAAGGGAAACAGCTTGTTGAGATGATGACCAAGCAAGGTGCCCTTGACCAAATAAGTTCAATAAAGCAACAAATCGAACTTGAACGCGTCCAACAAAAATCTGCAAAAGATGAACTAACGAAAAGAGTAGACGAAGCACAAAGCCTTCCTATCGACAGTGAATTCGTTCAGGGAACTATAGATGGATTCGTATCAATCAAACCTGGAGATAATCTTTATCAAAAGCTAGGAGCCATGGAAATCATTATAAAAGACGGGATTATCCAGGACATAACGGGTGATGTTGAAGAAAAATAATAACTATATAATTTTTGGTGTTATAACAAAACAACATGGAATAAAAGGGGAGCTTCGGCTCCTTCCTTTTTTTCAAGATACCTCAACCTTTTATAAGGCCAAGGAAGTAACCCTTATAAAAAACAACGACATTAGGACCTTCAGGGTATGTTCAGCAAGACCCCATGCCAAATTTATTCTTATAAAACTGGAATCGATTAACTCAATCGAAGACGCTATACCGCTGATTAACAGCGAAGTTGGAATAAGCAATGAATATGTTCCGCCACTGGAAAAAGATGAATTCTACGTGGAAGACCTTATTGGAATGAAAGCGCTTGATAGTGAAAACAGCTTTTCCGGAACGGTAAAAGACGTATTTACCACACCGAGCAATGATGTTTATGAAATTACCAATGATGACACCGGAGAAGAAATACTTGTGCCAGGAACAAAAGAATATATCCACAAAATAGACTTCGAAAACAAAGAAATTAGGATTAAGTTGCCGAAGTACCTATAATACTTAATAATTTCATCAGTTGGAAAGCTGTGAGAGAGTACATGAAAATTGATATTATAACTATATTTCCCGGCTTATTTACCAGCGTTTTTTCTGAAAGCATCATTAAAAAAGCTCTCGATAAAAATATCTGCGAAATAAAGATACATAATCTACGGGAATATTGCGAGGACAAACACAAACAAGTAGACGACTCTCCATTTGGAGGCGGTCCAGGCATGGTGTTCAAACCGGAACCGCTTCACAAAGCTATTACATCCTTAAAAACTGCCGACACCTATACCATACTAACCTGCCCTCGGGGAAAACGTCTGACACAAACGCTATTAAGCAATTTATCAGATAAACATCACCTGATTATTATTGCTGCTCATTATGAAGGTATCGACGAGCGGATAACAGAGAGCCTTGTTGATCAGTCCGTTTCAATTGGTGATTATGTACTATGTGGAGGAGAGCTGCCAAGCATGGTGCTTTGCGAAGGGCTTATCAGACTATTGCCCGGCGTTGTCGGGAATCAAGAATCATTAAAGCAGGACTCATTTCAGGAATCGTTACTTGATTTCCCTCACTATACCAGGCCAGCAAATTTTCTTGGACAAAATGTACCTCATGTGCTATTATCAGGCAGTCATAATGCCATACATCAATGGAGAAGACAGCAAAGCATTATCAAAACCTTTAACGAAAGGCCTGATACACTTGCTGGTGCTTGTTTTTCTGAAGAAGATAAAACATTATTCGAAAATTACTTTAAAACATAATTAGTAAAGGAGATAGGAATGTCTAACATAATAGAAAAAATTGAAAGTGCCCAAGTCAGAAGTGACTTCCCGGAGTTCCATGTAGGGGACACGATAAAGGTATATGCAAAAATTATCGAAGGAAAAAAAGAAAGAATACAATTCTTTCAAGGCATTGTTATTAAGATGCAAAACGGCTCTGTACAGAAAACATTTTCTGTCAGAAAAGTTGTTGGCGATGTTGGCGTCGAAAAAACCTTTCCCCTTAACTCACCGAAAATCACAAAGATCGAGATTATTACTGCAGGAAAAGTACGTAGAGCCCGATTATTTTACCTAAGAGACAGAATAGGTACGAAAGCAACAAGAATTAAAAAGAAGGAGACTAAAAAGTCTTAATGTTTAGTAACAAACTGAAATCACTCGCTGATAATCAGAATAAAAGTATTAGCAGACATATAAGGGAAACAGTAGAAACCTTTGTTATTGCTTTTGTTTTAGCTGTTCTTATAAAAACTTTCTTCTTTCAAATTTTTTATATTCCTTCAGGATCAATGATACCTACGCTCATGATAAAAGACCGGCTCGTCGTAATTAAGCCGTACTATGGGATTCAAAATCCATTATTTAATGCTAAACACAAAAAAACATTTCTTTATGTTATTCCTAATCCGCTTTATAAGGTAAATATCCCGTTCTCAAATACAAAATATGTGATTGATTTCAAAAACCCGCTAAAACGATTTGACGTTGTAGTTTTTTACCCACCGGAAGAACCGGTTGAGGGAGCAATACATTTCTACACCGAAAATACCTTCCGAAAGGTAACGTATTTCCGGCCTCCCCAGAAACCAGGAAGTGACTATATAAAAAGAATAATTGGCTTACCTGGCGAGATTATTGAAGTTAAAGATGGCTACATCTATGTTAACGGCAAAAAAATTGATGAGTCAAAGCATCTTCTCATAAGGGATGAAGATAATTTCGGACCAATCAAGATACCCGCTAAGAGCTTCTTTGCAATGGGCGACAATCGTCCGCGCAGCAGTGACAGCAGAATCTGGGGATTCCTGCCAGCAGAAAATATTGTTGGTAAAGCTATATTCAAAATTTGGCCAGTTACCCGAATTGGTCCTATAATCTAATAACTTTTACTGGCTATTTGTTTTCATACTCAGTTTTCCCTAAAAACTAATCCCGACTATTATCATCAAGAAGTGCTATTCATAAAGAATTTCATACTCCTTTATGTTTCATTTTATCTATACCGTGGAATAATTATCATAACAACACCATTATAAATATATATGAAGGAGAGCCTCATGGAAGTCAGCAAAGGAATAGGCGAAACAATAAAATACTTCAGCACTAAAACAAATCATTTGGATAATGACAGCAAAAACGTTTCTGTAGAAGAACTAAAAAAAGCAAAAGATGACAAGAACCTTGCTCCCGAAGGTAAAGAATTCATTCAATCATTATTAGCAAATAACGAAACGCTCTATAAATCTATGATGAAGATGACAAATGAAAATTGCTTTGGCCTCGTAAATAGCGGTGAGCTTTCTATCAAAGACCTTTCTAAAGCTCAGTACCTAAAAGATACCAGCAGCACTATAGATGAGTTAATAAGCTATTTCAACAGAGGTGAAAATGCGTTCAGCACAGAAGCTCCCGGGTTTTTGCCCAAAACCTTTTTAGGACTTTTTAAATTCCCTTGGGATTATAAAGCTTTAAATAAAAATGCCTTCACCGACATAAAAGACGATAAAAATAAAACTATTAACAATGATACCTCAAAAGAGATCTGGAATGAACTACAAAAAAAAGGGTACATAAACGAGAAGGGTAAAGTATTAGACAAATTTGCTCCTGACAAGGAGAACTTCAAGCTCGATATCGATTCAAAATTTGCGAGATATGACAAAGACATAATATTTATAATGAACCAAGACCACCATATATCTAAAAACGAATTGGAAAAAGCCAAAGCTGATAATCGACTATCTGCTGGTACAAAAAAACTGATTGAGTCAATGCTAGCGGACCAAGGAACTCTATACGATTCGCTCACCCACCTTACAAAAGAAAGCTTGAAAGGGTTTAATAATGACAAAGAGTTGTCCCTAGCAGATCTCTACCGGAATAACCGTGAGATGAAAAAACCTGAAGCAGAAGAAGTTGTGAAGACCCTTGATACTTTAAACGACAAAAAAACATTACACGAAAAATTAATAAATGAAATTAATTCTCCCTCCAACAAAAAGCTAGCCGGAGACATCCTTAACTACTTCACGTCAGGTAAAAAGGACAATCAAGGACAGTGGATACCAAATAAAGAGCACTTCCCAGCAATATACGATTATTACAAAGATGGGAACAAAGCTTGGTTCAAAAAAGACGGCAATTATTTAGTAAGCGTCTTATCAAAAAAAGAAGATTATCCTGATTTTAATAATAATCTTAAATTCACGCTTAAAATGGTTGCTAACCTGATAGAAGTAAAAGGTGAAAACAATCCTGACACGAAAAATATCGCCAATAAGATACGTACAGGGTCTTTCGAAAACGCACTTACAGCATATAGACACTTCAAAGCTCCAAATGACACCGAATTCACAGGAACCGCTTTTGGATTAAATACTATCCAAGACCTGGCAGATGATCTTGAAAAATACAAACAACTTCCCCTTTTGAAATAAAGTTTATCGAGTAGGAGGTAGGTGATTAATTCACCTACCGACCTCTCACACCACCGTACGTACGGTTCCGTATACGGCGGTTCAACAAGAATTAATGTACTTCTGAATACCTTTCAGCTATAAATAGAAAA